>WNFI01041731.1_pt1 | contig 23547 bp, 24 predicted proteins | sample 5400471 | NCBI WGS metagenome assembly WNFI01 (sample SAMN13153348, study PRJNA577476) | soil metagenome | isolation source: 100 cm saprolite on Douglas fir-dominated hillslope | place: USA:California | collected 2013-09-17
GTTGGGGGTGATGCGGATCGCAGATGAGCACGACGACTCCCAGGCAGTGACAAAAACGCACAAGGGCAGCAGGAAAGTCGCTCCCTTGTGGGGCACCAACCCAACGCGTGTCGCGGTCCAGGGTAATCGAAGCAGGGAAGCCATGCGAGGCAAAGGTTTGGGCGAGGGCTTCCAGGGCAGTTTCGGCAGTAAAATCGGAGCGGACATGATGGTCCACCAGGATCGAGGTGCCCTTGTCGATGATATTCAGAGTTTCCACCACATGTTGGCGCTTCCCGTGCAGATCAGCCGGAACAGTGGAGGCGTCCTTAAAATCCAGTTGCCAATGCTCCATCGGCTCAGGACGCTCTAGCGGGTCGGTGAGTCGAGGGAGACGCGAGGCAATACGTCCGTTTTCGTGTAAGATCCGGTGAATGGTGCGGGTAGATCGCGGGAGACGCAACCCCTCCTCTTTCAAGGCTTCATCGCGATTCAAGGAATAAAGAATGGCTTTGGGGCCTGGCGTGCGGCCCAGACCTTCTGGGGGATCATCTCGGATCTCTCGCACCCGATCGACCAGCCTTCGGGTCGAGTCGAGGAAGCGGGTGATGAGGGGCACGGGAGAGCCCCTGCAGCACTTGCTCATCATTGAAAGGCACACCTAACAAGCGCTTTTTCCATGTGTCAACCCAGCTTTTTGACATGCCTGTTGCCTGGGCCAGTTGGGCACGAGGGAAGTCGGGGATGCAGAATCATCAATCGTCGGAGATTCGCTCGGGCTGCATAATATACTGCTTCCATGATAGGCTCCTCCTTTTTTGAAATAGGCCGATATTTCGATTTCTCTGAGGAGTGTACTGTCTTTTCTTTTCGGAATCTACGATGTAGGGAAACTCTCCCTCTGACGAGGTAGGGAAGTCATACACGCATCCCGTGGGAAAGGATGATCCAAGAAATAGGTGACCGGCTCCTCAACGGAGCGGTAACAAGTACTGACCTGCGCCGTGTCGAACAGGATCTTCACGCATATATTGTCGGTGTTGTCGCACTAGAGTTCGCCAGGACAGATCCGCTCACTTTGGATTGGGAAGGACAAGAGGCACACCAGTTAATTGAACAACTCCTGGTGGATGCTTATGGCCAACTGGAATGAGGAAAGAATACATGGCAACGACTGTTTTTCTACGCAACGCTTCTCCCGTCTCAATTCCAGCCGCTTACCGAGATGGACTGATTCTTGACGCCTTTGCCCAACTGGGCAGTTCGACAATCGTTGCAAACTTCGGAATGCTCATTGAGCAGGTAGGCCAACCATCACAGGCCGGTATTGACTTCTTGTGGTTCAGTGCTGCCATCTACGTCGCGGATAAGAAAACGCTCCGTCGGCACTCATCGGACCGATGGACGCGCACATTTGAAGTGTCTGCACCTGTTGCCCATCCAGATTGTTGGGGAACTGCGACCCCGATGTTCGCAGAAGCGCTCTCATTCCTCACAGGTGACCGCTGGACATTTCACTGGCGTCCAGAGCAGAATCTTATCTGGAATGCGCGCTCAGTGGGCCAGGCATCTTGTGATACGGTTTGTCTCTTCTCAGGCGGTCTCGACTCACTCATTGGCGCGATTGATCTCTTAGAGGATGAGACGCAGGCGAGTGTTCTGCTGCTTGGGCACTACGACAGTCCATTGACTTCCATAGTGCAAAGGCACCTCGCCAATGCACTGGCTGAGCAGTATGGGCATGAACGAGTGCAGTTGGTTCAGATTGGTGTGCGGCCAGCTGAAACACGTCTCATGCAATACGCTCCCCTCCCTGCAGGACGCGAGTCGACTACGCGTAGTCGTTCCATCATCTTCTTAAGCCTCGGGCTTGCTGCCGCCTCAGCGCGTAGCGCCGGGACTCCTCTCTACGTTCCTGAAAACGGTTTTATCGCACTCAATGTACCGCTGGTCAATGCGCGTCTCGGCAGTTGTAGCACCAGGACGACTCATCCGCATTTTTTGACCCAACTGCAAACGGCGCTCGCTGCAATTGAACTCGCCAACCCGATCGTGAATCCTTTTGAGTGCCTAACCAAAGGTGAAACGCTCATCCATTGCAGGAATCAGTTGCTGTTGCGCCAGCTTGCATGCCAAACGGTATCGTGTGCTCATCCTGATGTCGGTCGATACGAGCGAGTTCGTTACGGGAACTGTGGATACTGCTTTCCCTGTCTCATCCGCCGGGCGTCTTTGCACACAATTGACCTCGACGATCCTCTGCACTACACACACGATGTCTGCACGGAAGGAAACCTGGTGGGAGGGCGAGGCGCGCGAGGAGGGATGCCCGTGCTCTTTTTGCTGCGCTCCAGATCGCCGCTGATACAGGCAGGCTTACTCCTTTGCTCTCTGGCCCCCTCCCTGAAAGGACTGATCTTCGCGATTTTACCCGTATGTATCGACAGGGTTTCAACGAATTGCGCGCATTCTTCACGGCAAAGTCAAATGCTGATGTGCGCCACATTGCTGGACTGTGAGGAGCACAATGGCAAAGTCCATCTTCATCGATACCCATTGTCACATCGATCAGTACGAGAAGCCACTCGCTGTCATCCGATCACTCGATTCATCGGCGATAGTGGCAGTTGCGATGACCACATCCCCATCTGCCTTCATCCTTCTGCGTCGGCGCTTTGCGGATGAGCGCCACCTTCGCTTCGCTCTGGGTTTGCATCCGCTGCATGCCGCGGCGCTTCCAGAGTCGGAATGGGCGCTCTTTGCCCGCTATCTCACAGAGACGAGATATATCGGCGAAGTTGGCTTGGACTTCTCATCGCAGGGCATGAGTAGTAGGACTGGACAAGAGCGCGCATTGCGCAGGGTTCTTCAAGCCGTTGCCGGGAGCAACAAGGTACTCAGCATTCATTCTCGACGAGCTGAGGTAAGTGTTCTTGACCTTCTACACGAGTTCAAGGCACGCTCTGCGGTGTTTCACTGGTACTCTGGACCGTTAGGTGTGCTCGGCCGTATCCTGGAAGCTGGTCATTATTGCTCCGTGAACCCCGCTATGATACGGAGTGTGCATGGACAGAAAGTCATCGAGCGGCTGCCAAAGACGCGTGTATTGGTCGAAACAGACGGCCCTTATGTCAAAATAGGAGGTCGCCCAGCGACTCCCAAAGATGTTGAACTCGTCTATCAGTACCTCTCAGAACGCTGGGGGCAATCCATTCCACAGGTTGTGGAACAAGTCTATGCGAATTTTCTGACGCTCCTGGCGCAGTGATATTTCTCGTGAGGACGTGCGGCACTACTGCTGATAAATGGCGTTCTTTGGTACCTCATGGCCTTGTGTTTCGGCGCAAAGCATATAACTAACGTGAGTTCGGGATAAGTTAAGCGCTGGTAGAGCGAGGGGTTGCAACCCGAGAGAAGGCTTTTTGGGCTGATGGCAGGAGGCAATGAACCCAGCGATCAGGTTGACCAGGAAGTTGATCGGGCTGCGATGGCGCGAATGATCGATCGGACAGAGGTATTGTCAACTTCTTTCCTTTCATTGATGACTTTTCACCACTATGGGAACTTTTTCGGGCTATTTCATCAAAGAATGGGGTAAAATAGCCCGAAAAAGAGTATCTCCTCCCCACATTGAGAGGGAAATAAGCTCATCATAGCACAAAGTTGACAATACCCTTCACAAGGTGTTGTTCTATAGGGAAGTATAGAAGAGATGTAGGTGAGTGCACATCACCCGTGCGGGTGACGGTGATGGGTGAAAGATTGGAGTTCGCAGCAAGCCCCCTGCGTGTAGAGTTGGCGAGCAAGACGCAGATAAAACGGGCGATAGTGCTCCTTCGCCCTTGCTCAATGAAGTCGACGGCCAGCGAGGTATCGCTATTTCTTCAGACCTGTCAGAAATCATTTCTGATGGTTTCATGAAGGTGGCTCTGTTCCAGCCGTCCCTTCTCGAACTATAACAGTCTGCTTGTTTAGACTTTCTTTTCGCTCTCTTCGTCATCATCCGGCGCTTCTTCGATCAACTCCCCTGGCGGAACACCAAGCACTTTGGCGAGTTTCCCAAGGGTGATCGTGGTGGTAGCATAAAAGGGGTCCGAATAGATCCGTTTGATGGTTTTGTAGGACACATCGGCCTGTCTGTGGAGTTTACCCATACTGACGCCCTTCTCCATATGGGTACCCACATACGCCTATAATTGAAGAAGAGAAAAGAGTGGCAGGGTGCCTTCATTGTACAGTGGGCGATCTACTGACCGGTGAAGAAGGAGAAAGGAGACGAGAGTTCCTAAGGCAGAGAACATCCATTTTTTTCTCTTACGACCGACAGGATGACCGCCACTGTCTTTATTGAACAGACGTATCTTGTGGTTCTGTCTGAGCAACGAGTTGACGCGAGGATCGGCGAAGGAAGCTGATTGAAGGGGTGTTTCTTGCAAGACGACATCTGGTTCACTCGTATGTGCACTGCGTTAAGAAGAAAGATACACCAGCAGTCCTCCCTCGCATCTCCAAGCACCACACAGGCTCTCTTCACGTCTCTTGAGCTCTTGAGGAAGAGTGATCACAGTTCTGACAATGGATGAGAAGAGAGCTCATGTTAATCGCACCGCTGCTTTGACAAAACAGCTCGACCATTGACATCTACGACCCCGCGTACACGTGAGACATGAACTTGGCTAGTGTTGCCACAAGGCAAAGGCTGCTACAATCTTATCTATTCTAAATGAGGGCAAGAGCCTATGGCAGTACGTTTACGAATCAAAGAAGTTTCCCGCGAGAAAGGTATCAGTATGGGCAAACTCCAGAGAGATGCTGATGTAGCCTATAACACGGTCAAGCGGATGTTTAAGGATCCGTACTATATCACGACCAGCATCGTGTCGCTTGAGAAACAGTGGAGGAGAGATATGAAGAAACGAAAGCAGGGACGCCGTTTCCACGGCACCTCCCATCGATCATCACGCCCACGCATCATTGAGATGGAACCAGAGGACCTTGTTCTGTACATCCGTCTTGCTGAGCAGGAAGTGCTTCCGATCATCAAGGAGATGCAACTGGGCCCTGGGGTGGCACATTTCCTGCTTGCTCAGTACACCCAGACGCTTGCCACTGGCGATCCTCGTCTTACGGTTGAGAGCGCAAGGGCCATTGCGAATACCATCTTGGCCCTCTGGCAGTCTGGTTTCTACACACCCTGTCCTGAGTACCCTTACACGCTTGAAGAGACTCTTCAGGAGATCCGGGGAGGGGTGAAGGCCAAGGGAGACTATGCACGTTGTTTTCAGCCGTTTACCCCGACGAAGGAGAGCACTCCTCGTGGTCTGGGTGAAGTAGCGGGTGGGATCGTCAAACATCCCGAAACGCACCTGTGGCAAATCTGGATGATGGTTGATGGGCCGTGCAGCTATTTTGGCGCTTTCCGCGATCCGGCCGTTGCTCACAAAGGCCTGGAAGAACTCATCACGCTCTCGCGAAGAGGTGCGGAGCTGGCTGAAGGCGTGGCATTGTATCAACGACTATCCACACACGGGGATGGTGAACCAAAACAGCTCCCCTACGATATGATGGTCTATCTCGTTGAACATCTCCACCTCTACTCCATTGAGGTGTAGGAATGCAAACAGATGGAAACAGCATACTCGCATGGTCATCACGACATGTGATGAGGACGGAGAAAGGAAACTGAGGATAGGGTATGCCTGCATATCTTACATGTGTGTTCAGGGACTACGGTGAGGATGCCTGGCACACTGATACCGAACTGCTCTTTGATGAAGATCACGTCACGCAAGAAATGCTGACCCTGGGGATCAGTACCACACCAGGACGGAAAGAACGCCACCTTCAATTTGAATTGTCTCACCCTTTGACGCCACTCCATGTGCATGAGCTGACCCGGCTGAAAGAGGCAGGAATGTTTCGTGCCTTTTTTGTGTCAGACGAGGCAGCGGAAGAAACACAGTCCCATCCTGAGAATGATCATGTCCAACCCGATGAAGGAAGCGCAGCAATCGTACGAAAGGTGCAGAAACTGGGTGATGTCGTAGGGAGGCTGATTGCGACGCAAACATATCCTTCAATCATACGAGAGCAAGATGCACTGGAAACAACCGCACATTTGCTCTGGGATGTGCTGCGAGGAGAGGAGCCAGCAGCTGAGATATTCGGGTTATCCTATGCAGCTGGCTACCTCGAACAAGCTCGTCTCCTCGATAAGCAAGATTGATGGGAAATACGTATGAGCAGGAATAATCTTGAGCAATACCTCGATATCGAAGACGCGGATAGTGATCTCGACCTGTTTGCTGCTGCTCTCGCCGTCGAGCATATCACCACATGCATTGCCCGCGGTGGAAGCTGCTTCATTCGACCGGACCCGGACGATGCGCTGCGTCCACACGTGCTCGAAGTTTTTCTGGACCGTGCCGTTGCTTGGGCTCAGAGAACCCGGCGCTTTGAGCAGGAATGGCGCAGGTTGCAGCGCATCTTTCCCCGCATGCAGCTCGCCTGGGAAAAGGGACATACGTTGTTTCAAGAGGACCTTGCGCGTGCGACAACGAATCAGGAGGAGATGGAGTATTTGTCCATGATCGATTTTGCTCAAGACTGTTATGCCTACATCGATGCCTTCCAACAGGCTTGCAGAAGCTCGAGACGCTCGTTGAGGCGATGCAGCGTTCAGACCTGGTGATCCTGGTTGTCCCACCAGTGCTGAACCAGGCCAGCCTCGTCCATAGTATCGCGCTGAACGCAGCGATTAGTGGTCGCCATGGGGTGGCGCTCTTTAGCCCAGCAGTGAGCAAGTATCGCCTTGTCCAACGTCTGCTCGCCATGAGTGCTGGTATCGATGTGCATTGCTTACGAACAGGACAGGTAAGCGATGACGAGCGAAGGCACGTCATGGCGACAGCGAGCAAGCTCTCTACAACACATTTGTGGATTGATGATACGTCCGATCTCTCACTAGAGATGTTGCGACAGCGCGTACAACAGTTGGCCGAGCGACACGACGTCGCGCTTGTCATTGTTGATCATGTCTATCTCCTCCGATTGAGCGCCGAGAGCACAAGAGACGGAGATCCATGGCAAGATATGTATGACATGAGCCGTGGCTTGAGAACGCTGACACACGCTTTGAACATTCCGGTCGTCGCCGTAGCGCCGTTGTCTCATACCATAGAGACGCTCCGCCAAAGGACCCGACAACGCTCAGGCATCCCCGATCACTCTCCAGAAGCAGAGACAGAACACATCATTTTTCTCCACCGTGACGATCCCTCACTTGTTGAGCCGACAAACAGCCATTTGATCATTGCCACATTGCTTATCACTAAAGAGCGAGATGGACTGGTATCGGAAGTGGAGATCTCCACTCACGCAGATCACTCTGTCTGAGATGCTTTGCAGTGCGCTTGACGGCGGTACTTCCGGGAAAACCAAGATAAGCCGAAGAGTGTTTGATTTGGTCCACAACTTCTGTTCCACTTTAGCCTTTTTTACACGTATATCTGCTTAATCCCTACTAGATGCAGAAATATAAAGTATTGGCGGCATGATACAAACCTATCCATGATGTCCAGGGAGTTATGCTATCAACAAAATATCTTTTTCTGTATGCCATCTGAACAGGATGAGCTTTGACCAGCACCGTTTCAAAAGCACCGGTGGGGAATGAAGGAAGCATGTAATAGAGGGGTATATGAGTCTCAAGGTGAGCTCAAAGAAGAGATAGAAGGAGGTTTTCGAGGCAAAAAGCAATACACGTCTTGGCTCTCGTATCACGCAGTTCTAACATTAGAGAAAACAGCTAAGCATGGCGAGTAACTCTACACAGCAGCTTTCTTCCCTACTTGTGGCTCGCCTTATTGTATCGATCGACGGCGTGCCGCCACCAATGGAAAAGTCAACTTTACGAACGAAGGACGAAGCAACGCAAGCGAGCGTAGCCGTGCTTTTTTAACAGCTAGCCTCTCCTCCTGGACTATCGAAGTCAACGCAGACCCGGACCAGGTGGAAGGCTATTTCGGCAGCGATACCAGTAGGGAAGGTCCCTATGCGCGTTTTCTCTTCTTTCCCAGTGTTAATCGCTTTCCTGACTATCGCTCGACTGAGGTGAGTGCTTCTTTTCGTCTTTTACGCTCAAATTTCGCGCCAGTCATTTTATTCATAAGCATGCTTTCGACGTATTTCTCCCTCTCTTCGATGTCATCTGGAGTTTCTTCGATCAGCTCTCCCGGCGGAACACCAAGCACTTTGGCGAGCTTGCCAAGGGCGATGGTGATAGTAGCATAAAAGGGTTCGAATAGATCCGTTTAATGGTTTTGTAGGATACATCAGCCTGTCGATGGAGTTTGCTCATACTGATGCCCTTCTTCTGGGCAACCTCATTGACTCGTAAATGTACTGCCATATCTCTTCTCACCTACTCTTTGGCGAGGTTGCAGTATGGTACTCCCACTCAGCGGAGTCCCCAAATACGGGGGTCTATAGAGATAGACCTAACTATATGGGTACCATTAAACGCCTATAATTGAAGAAGAGAAAAGAGTGGCAGGCTTTCTACATCTGACAATCCATTTTGTGCTGGTTCACGGAGAAGGAGAAAGAACAAGTTCTGTTTCGGAAGAACCTGACGCGTGTGATTGCTCATCAGGAAGAGATGGAATATTTCTCTCTGATCGGTTTCGCTGTCCATTGTTACGCCTCTATCTCGGTAAAGAAAACGTTTCCCGTCGATTTTACACTTCAGATATGGGTCATCAACGGCTCTATTTTGGCGTGGCGGCAGCATTTTTTAGGGAAGACGATCTCTCTTGTCAGCGCCGGTTCATTTCTGCGCCGATTTAGGGTGTTTTGACTCAATGGCTGAGCGAGTTTAGCACGCTTCTCATGCGGTATCAAGGCCGCTACGCTTACCCTTGACACCGCATGAGAAGCGTGCTCAGGTAAATGATGCGCCATTGAAGCGAAAAAAATAATCATTTCTTTCTCTCTTCAGAAAGCTGTCATTTCGGTCCTACGTCGGCGCTAATACTCTTAGGCATGTTTCTTTCCTTGGCGTGATGGATCTATATTGATATCTTTGTTGTGTTGAGTGGATATGCTGGAAGAATCTCAGTAGAGAACATCTGCCTCTCACAGTCGCTTACCTTGTACTATGAGCACTTTGAACACAGCTGTTGCAATGACCATATATGACGAAATGAACACCACCCAAAAGGAGGGTCTATGACTGGTGACGTTCTGTATTCCGTTCTTTTTGAATTGCATGCGAAGCAGGATGCGACTCTTCCTGCAACTATGGGACATCAAGCACATGCATTGTTTCTCAATCTCATCGCGATGTTTGATCTCGCTCTCTCACAACAACTCCATAACGAACATGGATATCGCCCCTTTACGGTTTCATCCCTTGTTGGTGTGCAAGCTCGAGGTGGGAAGATTCTGCTTCGGCGAGGGCAAGCCTATTATCTGCGCGTGACACTGCTTGATGGGGGAACAATCTGGCATCGTCTCTGTACACACTTTCTCGAGGCAGGGCCAATAGCTGTTTCCCTCAGTTCAGCTGAGTTGCAACTCACACGTATGCTTTCAACTCCATCTGCTGACACGACAGGATGGGTCAATGTCTCTGACTGGCATACTTTGGCAACGCTTCCCGCGAAACGATTGATCAGGCTGTATTTTGCCAGTCCCACCGCTTTTCATATGGGTGATCGAGAGTTTCTTCTTTTCCCAGAGTCACTTCCGCTCTGGGAGAGCTTGCTCCGCGTATGGAATGCTTACGCGCCTCAACGCTACCAGATGGACAAAGAGATGGTACGAGCGTGCATTGCCAGGGATATCTCCACGGAGGGATGCGAACTCCATACAGAGACATTGCATTTTCCAAAGTATGTCCAGAAAGGATTTCTTGGCACTTGCCAGTATACAGTACAAAAGCATGCCGAGCAGGCTTCCTTCCTTACGACTCTTGCGGCCTTTGCGTATTATGCAGGAGTTGGCTACAAAACCACGATGGGTATGGGACAGGTACAGGTGAGTTTTGGCGATAGTGCTGTTGAGTAGCGTATGGTGTAGTTTGGAGGTGAGCGAGTAGCAGTACCAGTAGAGAGAAAATTAGCTATCTCACTTCTCCAGTGAAGCAAAAGATGATGAGAGAAGAGCTTTGAAGGCATGCACATGTTGTCTGGGCTGAGAGCAGAACATAGGTATAGATGGGCATTCGTGAGCGAGCGTTTGAAGAACTGGTATACCTCAAGTTGACCACATTTTCCTTTGCTGGAAATATCGCGAGTGAGCGTTTTCATCGTGAGGATTATGAACGGATGAATACATCATCTGGAGAATGGAGAAGAAAAGAGATTGTCTGAGAAAGCTATTATATGATTTTAGATCGGTGATGATATAATTGTAGAGTTTGTGTATAATCGCTATATTGGAAAGAGAAGTAAATTGATAGTATACGTATATATACGCAAGTATGTATATATTGAGAGGAGGAAGATTGATGGAGAGGGTATATCCTGGCGTTCCTTTGATGATCGACCACACACAGGTCGATGTTCTGGTCAAAGCCTCACGTCTTTTGAACGATCAAACAACAAATGCAGCTATTCGTCCCTGGCTGACGTTGTGTTGGGAACCTGATTCCAGGGTTGTTGTGTTCTCACTTCTCAGTGAGAGAAATCCAGATCAGAAGACTGTTGAGGCGGTTATTTGTGCCGTTCTCTCGCATACAGAAAAGCACCACCGGAGTGATGTACCTCAAGAGACCACTGTTGGCAACAAAACATACATCCTGACCCAGCATGTTCAACAACTCGCTGATGATGTAGGCATTACCGCAGAGACTACTGCTCTTCACCCCCATTTCAAAGGAGGAGTTGAGCGCTTCTTTCTCACGCTCAACACACGTTTGTGGTCTACGTTGCCAGGGTACATTGGCGACAAGAGAGAAGACTGTTCTCCAGAGAGCGAATTGACTCTTGACGAACTGGATGCCATCTTCACGGCATTCCTTGATCAGTATCATCATCAAGTCAATGTTCAAACAGGTAACACGCCACTTGCCCACTGGCACAATCAGATTGTTCCGGAACATATGGCTCCAGATAGAGCCGAGGAGTTGCTGAAGGGATCCGTAGCTCGCCGAGTGGGGAAGCTTGGTATCGCCTATGCTGGACGGAAATATTGGCATGAGGACCTTACTGCTATTGTAGGGAGGGGTGTTATCATTCGCGTTGACTCTCATGGTGCACTGCCATCTAGCATAGACGTCTTCTACCAAAATCAATGGTTCTGTTCTGCTTTTCTAAACGCATCAAAAGAGGCATAGCCAGTGATTCAACCTGACTTTGAATAGTAGTTGACGATGCTGGCTCATGCCTTCAGCAAGAGAAAATCAGATTGACACAATATATTTTCAGCATTAAAGCGAAATTCTATCAGAACCTCTACTCATCCTGCTATCGAACAGAAGGTGAAAGATGGAGGGAAAGTGATGTAGTGATAGAAGAAGAGAGGATCATGATGACACCTGTTAGAACAGAAAATACATTTCCTTCTGATCCACCGTGGATTCGGACCAGTACTGTGAAACTGTTTGAGGGTTTTGCACACTTGCTCATGAACGTTGAGAAGTCCCTCTCAATGATGGGCGTTCTTACTGGAGTGGCCGGGATTGGCAAGACCGTTGCACTGCATATGTATCATAAAGCCCTAGAACAAGAGCCTGCGTCTCCGAAATGCATCTCATTAAGAGTTAAGCCTCGTGCTACACCTCGAATGCTGGCAACACAGATGCTGGAAGCAATCGGTGAACCCCTTCCATCATCGTCTACAAAACTGGCTATGATGGATGCTACTGTACAGGTTATGAAGCAACACAATCTCCGGCTGTTCATTCTTGATGAAGCAGATTCCCTCGATGGTGAAAGCATAAAGATGGTACAGTCTGTTTTTGATTCCACTGGCTGCCCGATTCTTCTGATTGGTTTACCGGGGCTTTGGGAGAAGATCGCTCTCTATGATCAGCTTGTAAGCCGCATTGGTGTACGTATGAAGGTTCCTTCTCTGACGTTCGATGAAGTACTCCATGTTCTTCTCCCTGATCTCGTGTTCCCTGGTTGGGTCTTCAATCCCGCAGATGAAGCAGATTGCTCCCTGGCTGAAGAGATATGGCAGCAGACTTGCCCCTCACTGCGTCGTCTCACGCATGTGCTTGTCACAGCAAGTCATATTGCACACATCCAGCATAGGCTAACCATCACCCGTGAGTGCATCCGGCGTGCGCTTCAAATGGTTGTTCCACCGGATACGTCCGCATAGAGCCGAGCTGGGAAAACCATTCTGAGACCTCAGAATGAGAAGAAGAAATGGATGCCCTGAAGAGATAAGGCCTTATATGTGTGATCATCAGCCAGATCACACGTGTATGTTTAGCTGCCCCTTGTCTCTGTTCGTTATGCCACATCTCCAGCAGCTATGATGGTCGCTGGAGGTGTGGCGATCCTCTTGAGAGACGGGTAAGGAAGGAGAAGAGAAGATCCCATGGAACTGTTTCACCTTGAACATGAACAACGCCGTGAGGCAGAACGTCGTCTCCGTCTGCTTGGCGAGCTCGTCATGACTGAGTATAATTATGACCTCTTGCGGAAGAGATCTAAAGAAGTGTTTGTGCCCCTTAAACCGCTCTGGGAATGGTGGCACGCACAGCGTGATCGAGGCTTTGAAGGCTTGATACCAGCTCATTGGCAGCCGCTTGATGAAGCAACGCAGGAGCTAGTCAGGCAACGGCTGGCATTACTTGGCGAGTTTGCAGATGCTGTGATTGTCACTTCAGCTGATATCACTGAACTAGCTAAGCGCAACAACTGGTCTGAGCGAACGTCTACGCGTTGGTTGCTCCGGCATCGAGTCGGGGGGCTATGGGGGCTTGCACGCGGCGGTGATCCTGAGAAGATGTCTTCTCACCGGAAGATGAAACCTTCCGTACGTGCGCTTGCTACACTCGATGCAGCCGCATTTAATGAGATTGAACGCCGTCTCCACCAGTTGGGAGAGCTCGTGAAGCACAATCCTCCATTACCGCAGGATGTAGAAGAGCAAGCGAAGAAGGTGGGTGTAACCGAGCGAACCCTCATCAGCTACCACCAGGCATACCATGAGTTTGGATTGCCAGGTCTCGCACCGAAGCAGCGCTCGGATAAGGCACAACATCATGGCATAACTGCATGCATGGTGGAGATCATTCAGGGCATTCGCTACAAGGACCCCAAACTGTCGATCAAAGCTATTCATGAGAGGGCATGTGAGCGAGCTCAGTATCTAGGAGAGCCGATGCCAGGTGTCTGGCAAGTGCGGATGATTTGTGCGGATATTCCCAAAGCGGAACTCTTGCTTGCCGAGAAGCGTGAGGATGAATTCAGGGATAGCTATGCCATCACTGTGAGTATGCGGGCGATGAAGGAGAGAAGCAAGCTGATTATCTATGAAATGGACCATACCCTGGTTGATGCCCTTGTCAAAGATAATCTTCGAGCTCCTCATCTTCGGACCCCCAGCGAGGAGATCCGTCCCTGGTTAACGCTCTGTATTGAACAGCGTTCTCGACTGGTCATGGCTGCACTGTTTAGCTATGATCGGCCGGATCGCCATACTGTTGCGGCGGTCATTCGGGAAGCGGTCCTGCGGACAGAAGAAAAACCCTATGGTGGCGTACCAAATGAAATCTGGGTTGATCGTGGAAAAGAGTTACTGGCGGGTCATATCCAGCAGTTTACGCAAGAGCTCAAGATCATTTTGCATCCGTGTAAACCGCACTATCCTCAGGAAAAGGGGACCGTGGAGCGCTTCTTTGGGACACTTAACACGCGCTTATGGGCAACCTTGCCGGGGTATGTCGGCTCCAATACCGTTGAGCGGAACCCGAACGCGAAGGCAAAGTACACTCTGGCAGAACTGGAAGCCAAGTTTAAAGCCTTTGTTCAACAATATCATCATGAGGTGCACAGCCAGACGGGCAAAACTCCCCTTGACTACTGGATGACACACTGCTGGGCAGAAAGCGCTGATTATCGTCAGCTTGATAGGCTCCTGAAAGAGGTAAAGGAACATAAGGTTTTGAAAGTTGGCATTAAGCACGAAAACAGAATCTACTGGCATACCGCGCTGGCAACCCTCGTCGGGAAATATGTACGTATTCGCGTCGCACCCACCTATGCTCCACCCGATGAGATTGAAGTCTATGACGGCGACCAGTGGGTCTGCACCGCTTTTGCTATGGACTCCCCCGCGGGGCTAGCCATCACGGCTCATGATGTTGCTTCAGCGAAAGAAGAGCAGAGAACGCATGTACACAAGAAGATTAACGGCGCCAAGCGTGCTGTCGATGAGGCAGACAGCAAAATCGAGGCGTTGAAGAAGGCCAATTCGCCTGAAGAAGCCTCCTTGCCACCTCCAGAGCCTCAAGAAATTGCGCAACCCTCCCCTGCCGAAATACCTCAAGAGCCCTCAAAGGATCTTTTGGATCTGTTCGGAGATGAGAATGACCTATAAAGAAAGTGAGAAAACGTATGGACTCAACATTTGCAGAAGACAATTTGCCCGAAGGGCAGCCACCGATCAAGACCAGTAATGTGAAGCGCCTGAATGCGTTTATGACATTGCTCACCGAAGAGGAGAACCGTTATTCGACCATAGGCGTGGTGACCGCACCTGCCGGGGCAGGTAAAACGATTGCCGCACAGGTTGGGCAGGGAATACTTGAGGGCCGCTTTCACACCGTTCTTCCCGCGTGTATCAAGGTGAAGGTCATGCCGCGTTCAACCCCGAGGGCCTTCGCGAGCAATATCCTTTATACTCTTGGAGAGAAATCCAAGGGGAACAATATTTATGAGATCGCCGAACATGCCGCTACAGCGATTCAACGAAACGACCTTCGACTCATCATTGTTGATGAAGGCGACCGACTTAATGAGGATAGTTTTGAGGTGGTGCGGTACCTGATTGATAAAACGGGATGTCCCATTTTGATTGTAGGTCTTCCAAACATTCTTCATGTGATTGATCGCCATGAGAAATTTGCGAGCCGTGTTGGTCTTCGCATGAGTTTCAAGCCGCTTGAAATGCAGGAAATTCTTCATCTAGTGCTTCCTGGTCTGGTATTCCCACGCTGGTCGTTCGATTCACAGAACGAAGAAGATTGTCGCATGGGCGAAGAGATATGGCGGAAGGTCTGCCCCTCTTTCCGTAAGCTCAGGAATTTACTCGATGTGGCGGAAAAACTCGCAAAGGGCAAAAAAGCACCGGTGATTACTCTTCCCATCATACAAGAAGCCTTTGAGTGGATTGCATCTCAAGAAGATCAGCAGCATGCCAAGAAACGTACGCAAGCGAAAACAACGGCTAAAAAAGGTCCGCATGAGAATGCTTCAGAGCAACGTCACGAAGGGCAAGCAAGAAAGAAGTCCGATGAGCATTAATCCGTTCTTCAACCATTCTGTGCTGAATCTGCCGCTTCAACAGGAACTGTGTCAACATATCCACTATGAGGCACTTGTAAGCACTTCACGTGGCTGTCCTGTTGATGAATTACCTCCTACCGTCAATATGACCCATCTCCAACAGCGCACGCGCATTTGTGGAAGCGAGAGCTATCTCATGCACCCTGCTGATGTTGAACGCATATTTGCTGGAGTAACGACGGCAGTGTACCAGGCGATCGAGGCATTCTACTGTTCTCGGCTTGAACGGCGTATAGGGACCGTCTGGCAGATTGTCAATGTGCTGGCACAAGAGGCGGCTGTTTCACCCATTCTGTATGAAGCCATTTGGGCCATTTGTACCCATCTGGAGGAGCGACGTGTACACGCAACAAAGGTAGCTGTCGAGCGGACTGGTGAAACATGGTGGATGGCACATATTCTTTGTGGTGACACTCTGGCATCTCCTGGCTCTGGACAAGATCGCTACATCGTCTGTATTGTTGATGTCGCACGCTTGCGCGTTCTTGCCTTTCGCTTCACCGACCACCAGCACCTGCGTGAGCACTATGCGCTTGTTCTCTATGATGCTATTGTACTCCAACGCCGTCCACACCGCGATGCTGCTGCGGGTGTCCTTTGGCATTTACCCAGGCGACTTATTGCCCAGGACCCCTGGGCGCAGGACTGCCGAGGTGCATGCGTCCGCCTGGGTATTACTCTCGAAGACCAGCAAGAGGATTTCCCATTCTTCCAGGATGTGTACGAGAACTGGAATCGTGAGAGCGCTGCCAGAAAGCTGAGAAGGGAGCGATGGGCAGACGGCTTCGACAGCTATCTACAGAAAGTCTATGGTTGTAGCCCACTACGCACGCGAGAACAACTCGACCGGGAGTTCGCGCAGCAGATCGGGTACAACCGCGATCCCGCCTGGCAGTTTCCTGCCCTGCGCGACTTACTTCCACAAAGGGTAGGTGTTACGCAAGAGGGAGCGGTGTTCTGCAATGGGCTTCACTACGTCGATGAACTGCTTTCCTATTGGCCAGCGTTTCCCGTGACCTTCCGGCAGTCAGAGCAGACGGAAGCCTGCATCTGGGTATACCTCGCCGACAAGATGCTTTGTCAGGCGATGGCTCGCGAGTTACGGCGACTCGACGGAAGTTATCGATTGTATCGACCGGAAAGGAAGGTGAACGATGTATTTCATCTCGATACGCCTGAAGCTTGCACCAGTAGCAAGTGAAGAAGACGTTCTCACGCGCAAGTATCCGCTCTCTCTGCACCTTGTACCCAAGTTGCTTTCCCTCCTCAATAGTTCTGAGGGAGATGGGGGAATGGAGACCCCTGAGAAGCCAGACGGAAGTTGGATCACCATTGCACCTCTTGAGGGGAATGGGCAGAATGGGACGTTCCGCCTGACGTTGTATGGTCAGAATGCCCTTCGCAATGCAGGCACATTGCTCAATGCCTGCTCCACGCATCCTCTACTGCAACTTGGTCAGGGAAACTATACTATCACATCTGTTGACCTCATCCATGGTCCATGGTCTTCCGTGAGGTCATGGGCTGACCTGACACAACCATCATCCGGGTCATACGTCCATCTCCGCTTTGTGACTCCTATGGTGATGGAAGGGCCTGAAAGGTGCTTGCCGTCTTCGGGTGGTGATGTCTATTTTCCCCGACCACTCCCACTCTTCTCTTCACTCCTAGAGCGATGGCAACGACTTGCCGGCCCTCCTTTATCTGCGGATATGATACCCTTTTTACAAGGGGGTGGCTGTGTGGTGGCTGACTACAGCTTATACACACAACACATGGCACTCAGCGATGGGACGCGAGCGGGATTGGTTGGATGGATCGCTTATACCTGTCACAGGAAGAATGCTGGATGTAGAGCAGCACTTCATGCTTTAGCGCGCCTTGCCTGCTTTACAGGGGTAGGTCTGTATACAGAGCACGGGATGGGTGCAACGTGTCTGTTGGGAAGAGGATGAGGGAATGCGATGGAATGGGTAGTAATCAAAATGGGGCTTGAAATGTTTGATGCGCTGCATGCCTATGGACTGGGCATTGTCCTGGCTCACACCAGTGGCCTACCTGTCGAACTGACAGATGATGGATGCAGGTATATGCTACAGGATGCTTCTGCACGTCCCCTTTGCGCCCCGCTTGATGCGCTTGATGCTATATTCAACCTCCCCTCGTCTGAGGAAATGAAGAGCGAGGGGCGCATGGGACCAACTACCGCTGCGGTGGCCAATCTTGATGGACTACTGGCAGGGGTATGGACGATACCTCACTACGTGCGCTGCTGCTCTGTCGCAGACCTGTTGCAAAAACAGCGCTTCGATCCAGCGTCGGTCGCGAAGGGGATCGCAAAAGTGCGCGAGGTATGTGCGAAATGGAAAAAGCTTACCAGGCGTGAAACGAAGAGCGTTGGATCATGGCTCACTGAACTCTTGGAGAATTATGATCCAGCTTCCCCGTGTATACCGCTGCCAGCACAGGTTGCAAGAGCAGCAGATATCACAACGACCATGACACTCGATCCATCGCTGAGTTATGCTTCTCGTAGACCACTTAGCGATGGGCAGATCGGCAAAAAGACGAATGTCACCATCCGTGGAACGCGCTTTGCTCCGCTCCTTGCCTATATTGGAGCTGCCCGGTTCCTCCGGTCCCAGCATGTGCTTGGCGATCTTGTCAATTTCTATGTGCCGCTGGCAACGCAGCTCTCGCTGCATGCCGATCTCACACTTGCTCGCTTGCCAACTGTTGAAGATACGGCAGATCACGCACTCGTTGCCCAGGCTCTCTTCTATACTGCGGAGAATCCAGTGGTTGGGGCAAAATGGAAAGGGCTTGCGTATCAAACATTGCAAACACAAGGAACACAGCAACCGCTCTCTCTTTTCCGGGGTTTCCTCGATCTTAGGTGGTTCGATAGTCTCAAGAAACGGGCAGGGATGGATCTCATCAGGTATTGGAGGCTGGCGCTGTATGCGCATCGAGACGCGCTTCCTTATGAAATCGACCCTATCGTAGAGGCACTTGCATCTCGACGTCTCGACGCGTGGATTGCCCATCTCACTGATGTGGCACGCGCCGTGCATTCCGTTCGCAGAGGCACGGTGCGTCTTTATACTCTCAAAGAAGTGAAAGAGGTGACAATGATGATGGAGCCATCACAATCTCTCCCTTTAAGTACCATTCTTGAACGCAAGAAAGGAACCTTGCGCTTTGGTCACGCCTTACGCCTCCTGAATGAGTACAATCCTTCGGCAGTACGTGACCTGATTGAGGAATTAGAAACCGTTCACACACGCGACCAATTGCTCCACGTGCTAGGGCATATTGTGCAAGTCTGTGCAGTGACCGCTGCCAAGGAGCGCATAATCATTATTCCAACGGACAAGGACGCTCAGTACTTGCTCGATGATGTTGACCAACACGGTGCACATACCATCGCGGGATTGCTGATTCTCCTGTCTGCCCTCCGCTATCCATCTAGTGAAGAAGCAGATCAATATACACCTCAGACACTGTGGAGGGTAATCAGGACATTGCTCGCATCACTAGCGGCGCAGGCCGCTGAAACAGGCACATCGTGTATTTCTGATCCAACAATCGCAGAAATTCCTCCGGCTATTCACTTAACCTCATCAGAAAGAAAAGGAGACCTCTAAACCTATGGACACAAAAACTCCCGGGGAGATTTATGATATGTCTATTAATGTGCGAGTGACATGGCAAGCACATAGTCTCAGTACTGCTGGATCAAATGGCTCGAATCGCCTCATGCCGCGCCGTCAGTTACTGGCAGATGGGAGTGTCACGGACGCGTGTAGTGGCCAGATTGCCAAGCGTCACCATGCAGTGCTGCTCGCTGAGTACCTGGAGGCCGCTGGAATTGCACTATGCCCGGCGTGTAGCGTGCGGGATGGGCGGCGAGCAGGTGTCTTAGCCGAGCGCCCGGATTATAAAGGCCTGACGATGGAACGTATTTTGAATGGCTGCGGCCTCTGTGATACGCATGGGTTTCTGGTGACGGCCAAAAAGGCGGCTGGTGAAGGTGGGACACAGGCACGTCAGCGTTTGTTTAAGCATACGCTGGTGGATTTCTCGTTTGCCCTGGCGCTTCCCCATCGCCAGGCCGAGAGTATTCACCTCACGACCCGGTCAGGCGACTCGAAAGAAGATGGGCAGATGCTGATGAAGATATCCGCCCGTTCCGGTGAATATGCGCTCGTAGTGCGTTACACAGGTATTGGGATAGGTATGGACACTGAGCACTGGAAAGTGTGGGTTGCAGATGAACAGCAACGGCAACGCAGGCATGAAGCAGTTCTCTCAGCGCTGCGAGATGGCTTACTCAGCCCTGATGGAGCAATGACCGCCGCGATGCTGCCACATCTCACGGGGTTGATGGGGGTCATTGTCATCCGGAGCGCTGTCGGTCGTGCTCCGACTTACTCTCCCCTTCAAGAAGACTTTATGAGCCGCTTGACTGCAATGAAGAGTGAAATCTGTCACGTCTATCCGTTCGAAACGGTTGACGCATTCAATGGGCTGATGAATGATTTGATTTGTTCTTCGCATCCGGCTCTGCCTCCCTCATATCGATCGAGCTCACAAATACACATGGCTCAATAAGTGTTAGTGGAAAGATGTTGATGTATGGTTGCACCTCAATTGATATGGTTGGCGGCAGACTACCATTTCCCGTCGACGTATTCTTGCCGTTTACCCATGAGCAGTATGGTGAGTGCGCTGGTTTCTCCAGCTCCAGGGCCGGCAACGGTCCGCCTGGCGCTCATCCGAACGGGGATTGAGCTTTTTGGGATCGAGCATGTGCGAGAAGTGCTCTTTCCCCATATTCGTTCAATGAACGTGTTTGTCCGTCCTCCAGAAAAAGTGGCGCTGTCAATTCAAGTGCTTCGTGCATATAAAGCTGATGAGTCCCGAACGAGCATACAGGTGAACGAAGCACCAATGAATCGCGAAATGGCGCACGCGGAAGGCTTGATGACCGTCTATATCGAGATCCCTGTGGCAGATGTAGAGCAATGGAAGGCGTTACTTCTGGCCATTGGTTACTGGGGACAGACCAATTCATTTGCCTCCTGTATTGATATCGGTCATGTGACCCCGAACAGCGATGAATGTGCTCTGCCCTTACGACGTCTCTCAAGGCATGCCATTCTTCGCCCTTTCTTTTCATGTGTCCTGTCTGAGTTTCGGAACAGTAACGTGGCATGGGATGATGTTGTTTCTCTCGAGGGTTCGCCGGGAAAGAATCCGCTCAAACTGGATGTCTATGTGTGGCCACTGCTTCTTGCGAGGCACCAGCATAGTGGGAAGCTACTCGTGCGCTCTTCTTTTGCTTCGCAAGCGAATGTGGGGAGGATGGAAGATGCAAGGTGAGGATGAGGAGTTTCCTCACCTTGCGCAAAAGGGAGTACAAGAGAAATCCGATGGTAGGAGAAGATATGGAGAGAGCGAGCTAATTGCCTCTGTCTCGTCAGATATTTGGAGATAAGGGAAGGAGGTGATAAACTAGAAGGGAAGTTCTAAAGGAGGAGGAAGAAGATGGAGTGGTATCGCAACGATAAAGCAGCCGTGGCGGAGGCGTTGAGACGAGGCGAACGACCGGATTTGGTCACGACGATGGCCAGTGGTCCCTTGGATGAGTTGATAGCCTTACACGAGGAATTGGGGATCTTTGCGATCCTTGATCAGCTGGAGGTCCAGCGAGCACGAGCGGGGGTGCCTGATGCACTGCTGCGCATACTAGCGACCTTGCCGTTTGTGGAGCAAGCGTCCTTGAGTGGAGCAAGCGAGGTGCTGTTCCGAGAGCCCGCCGTGTTATTGCAATTGGGCTGGGCGCCGGTGCAGATCCGTGCGGGTAGCAATGGGCGACATCGGCACCCGCAGGGGCGGCAAGAAGAGTCGCTGCCCTGTCATCCCGATACGTTGCGCGATGCGCTGCGGCGCATTGGGGAGTCAGCATGGCTGCACGCGCAACAGGCCGGGGTGCACGCGCTCTATCAGCGGCAGTTGGTCCGTGGCAAGGTCTACGCCGTGGATGGCAGCGGGCTGGGAGACAGCCTGCGCCTAGTCGCCCTGGTGTGTGTGTCGGCCAGCCGCCCGATCATTGTGGCTTGGCGCCTGTTGAGTGGGCAGGCCTCGGAGAAGGGTCAAGAAGCGGGGGTGACGCGCTCGCTCATTGAGCAAGTGCTGCAGGTGGCCGGGCCGCAGACCATCGACTTGCTGCTGGCCGACGCGCTCTACGCCGATGGGCCACTGTTGGCGTGGCTCAAGTACCGCAAAGGCATTGATGCCCTGGTGAGCTTGCCCGAGGATCGTCTGCTCTACCAGGATCTGCAGGGACTGGCCGATGGGCAGCTCATTGACTGGACCCCCCATCACTATCTGCGCACCATCCAAGGCCACAAGCAACTGCGCAAGGTGGAGGTGACGGCTGCCGGGGAGTTGACGAGTTGGGACGGTTTTACCGAGGCGGCTGCCAGCTATGGAGTGCTCGATGCCAGCCTGTGGGCCTGCCTGATCCGCGATGTGACCACCCAGGCGTCGGCCCAAGAGCCGCCCAGAGCTTTGGTAAGTACCCGAAGGTTCTCCGATGGCTTTGCCGCCTTACAAGCGTTTCGTCCTCGCTGGCACATTGAGGAAGATGCCTATCGCGAACTCAAAGAGGGATGGGGGTTGGAGAAGCAGTGCTGGGGACGCGATTTCGCTGCGGTGCTGGGGCGCACGGCCTTGACCTGCTTGGCTTTCAATACCGCCCAAGTCTATCGCTTGCAGGCGGGAGAACGGTTGGCTGCCTTGGTCATTCGTCGGCTGCGGCGACACCGTCAGCGCGAGCTAGGTAGCTCTCCGGCGGTGCTCTATGTCGCTGGCTGCTATGGCGTCTTCTCCTTGGAAGAGGTGCTCGACGTGCTTGGTGCTGCCCCGCGGGAGAGTCTCCTGCCTACCTTAGCCAAGCCGTCTTCCCCTGACTCTCCTACCTAGTTCCTTCTCTCCAAATGTCTGCTGTGTGGTTTATCTTGACTGTTCTCCATGAGTAAATGCTCTCATGGAACTGACGAAATGTGTATAGGGTAAACATCCAAAGATAGTGTTGCAAGAGAGTACATCCTCATGTAGGGAGAAATTATGAACCGAGAAAGGTGATAAGCATTATAGGGATAGATAGATTCAGGCCTTCAGCTTGCCTACTATTATAGGCAAGCTGAAGGCCTGAAGTCTTCAAACGCTCAGTTGGGATAAGATCAATCCCAACGACTTTGGCAATGATCGTGCCTCCAAAACTATGGCCGCTTCAAACGCTCAATCGCGATAAGATCAATCCCAACTCGAGAGAGGGGTCACCGCCTCTGGCTCATTGCCATGCTTCAAACGCTCAGTCGCGATAAGATCAATCCCAACCATCAAACACTTCACACTGTTTGGCACTTCTCTTGAACACACATATTGCGAGAGGTTACCTAATATCAATAGTATACGCATTCCTCAAAGGGGATACAGCTTTGATAGAAGCTTTTTCTCAGCCGGGCTTCATTGCGAGAGGGTAGACGACAGCAGGCAACATCCTCACCTCTCGCTCACAGTGTTGAGATACTTTTCTCTGCACGACAGGGGTTTCTACATGAGCAATTTACTCCTTTACTTCCCTCTTCCTCGATATGTGCCTAATTTGGGGCGCTAAAATTTTTGTGGTGGTATTTTTCAGCCGACTTACAGAAGAGTTTGTCAGAAACCATTCCTTCAGAAAAACGACCAATGAAGTGCAAAGTTTGGTTTACTGAAGTGCAAATCTGCGATTATTGAAGTGCAAAGTTGACACTGCTGAAGTGCAAAGCCACAAGTCACAAGTCACACACATGGCACTAGCGTTTTTTGCAACGCAGCCCTTTTCTCAACAAATATGTTATACTTGGGGTATGCCAGTGACCTTGAGTTGTGCGAGGAGGCACTCTATGGAGCAAAAGCCGCGTGCTCGATATGATGAATTCGCAGATCAATTTACTTCCGTAATGTATGAGCATTGGTCAGATATACT
>WNFI01110591.1_pt1 | contig 23542 bp, 18 predicted proteins | sample 5400471 | NCBI WGS metagenome assembly WNFI01 (sample SAMN13153348, study PRJNA577476) | soil metagenome | isolation source: 100 cm saprolite on Douglas fir-dominated hillslope | place: USA:California | collected 2013-09-17
GACGACGTAGCCGTGCGCAGCAATCTGATACGCCGGCGAGACCGCCCAGCTCACGCTTTTGTCGTAGGGCGTGCGCATCAGGATGACCGGGAATTTCGCGTCAGCCTTCGGATGGTAAACGTCCGCACGGAGGGTCACTCCGTCACGCGTTTTCATGGGGACGTCGTTCCGCGCGATCACGTCATAGCTTTGCTGTGCGCGAGCGCAATGGGGCACCCACATGCTTCCGGCACACATCACGAGAATTGCGTGTAAGATTCTCCGCTCGAACAAGACCCCTCCTCGCGTAAAGTTGCAGTGAAGCTCGTGCTGGCAGAAGAATTTACGCCAAGCACCTCGAAAATCCAATCAAGCGTCTTACTGACCAAAGATCAACGTTCCAAAGTGTTCTGGCACATGGTTGGCATCGCGTTTGACGACGCAAGTCGGCTGCCAGCACATAAAGTGACGCTGCGGATCTTCGCCGAGCCCGTCTATGCGGTACAGGTTGGCACGCCATTTCGTGCCGGCCTTCACCGGCTGTTCGCTGACGGCCTTCAGCGGCACGCGCGCCGCCGCGTACCAGATATGGTTTGCTTCATCGATCCGTCCCAGTCGCTGCCATCCGGAATTCCAGTCGGCCTCGTATTTCTCGTGATTCAGATCGATCGCCAGGTCGACCCAGTCGCCGGTCGGTGCAATCTCGAACTCACGGTAGTGCTTGATGTCTGTCCAATCGTCTCCCAGAAAGAACTCGACCACGTCACGGTCCCACAACTTGAGGCGATCTTTGCTGTTATCCGCCGGCAGCCAAAGATTAAGCTGGTCATACGGGGAGATGAACAGGAGATACAGATCGGAGTCGGTCCAAAACGCGCGCACCTCGGTCTTGAGTTTGGGATAGTCGATCTGTTGCGTACAATCTTTCACGATCCAGGCCGACGCCGCGTGTGACCAGGTAGCCGAATGCGGGTCGGTGTTCAGCTCGGGCGCCTGCGCCAAGTGCGGGATGGAGAAAGCGGCAGTAGGGAATGTAACTTCGCACACCTGCCACGCCAGGGCCACTACCGGCGTCAGAAGCAGCAGTGACAGGACTCTCGTCGATTTCATTGTTTATGGGCGCGGCGCGTTTTTCAACTCCGGAGCAATCTCGTACGCCTTCGCGAACTCCGCGCGTGCGGCCTCCTCCTTTCCTTCCTGTTGTAGGGCCAATCCAAGATTGTAGTGCGCTTCCGCGTAACTGGGCTTTAGGCGCACCGCCTCAACAAACTCTGCCTGCGCTGTGCGCGCGTCGCCTGCCCGCAACAGCACTAACCCAAGGTTGTTGTGACCTTCCGCGAAACCCGGATCGTGGCGCACGAGTTCCCGAAAGACGTTGGCGGCGCCTGCTGGATCGTTGTTCTGGCTGAGCACCAATCCCAGTTGTATCCGCGCGTCCGTGTACTTGGGATCGAGACTGATAGCTTCGTTCAGCTCGCGAGTGGCTTCGTCAAGACTTTGCAATTGCGCCAAGGCGAGGCCTAGATTGTAATGGGCCTCAGCCAGGTCAGGATCGGACATCACGGACCGCCGGAACTCCTCAAGCCCGCGCGTGCGGTCGTTCTGGCGCCAATAGAGCAGCCCTAGGCTCGAGTGCGCCTGCGCGTAATCCGGTTTCAGCTCGAGCGCTTTCTCAAAGGCCGCCAGGGCGCGTCCATCGTCGTTCTTGCGCTCCCACGTGACACCCAGATAGTAATGTCCTGTCGGCAGTTCGGGACCTTGTTCGATGGCCCTCTGAAACAGCGCCAGCGCATCGTCGAGCTTCTGCTGCTTCAGCGCAGTCACGCCCTGGAGGGTAAGCATTTTCGATTGCGCCAGCCGCCAGCGGAACTCGTGCAAGGCGCTCATCTCATCGAGTTCCTTTTGGGCGGCGGCAGTTTTCCCCTGGGCGCGCAACGCGATTCCCAGGTTGTAGTGCGCTTTTTCAAAATCAGGCTTTAGTTCGATCGCGCACTGAAACGCTGCAATCGCTCCGGCCGTATCGCCGCCAGCTTTGAGTTCCATGCCGAGGCGGTATTGCGACTCCGGATCCTTAGGATTGATTTCGACAGCTTTGCGAAATTGGGCTAGCGCGCCGACGTGATCGCTCTGGCGGTGGAGGGTCACGCCCAGCATCAAGTGTGCAGGCGCGAGCCGAGGATTGAGCCGGAGAGCGCGGCGAAACTCGGCCGCAGCGCTATCCAGATTGCCGAGCTGTTCTTCCGTCAGCCCCAACTCAAAGTGCAGGTCGGCTGAGGGCTTCGACGCGAGCGCCCGCCGCAACTCGCCCTCAGCGGCTGACGGATTGCCTTGCCGCGAGTAAATGCGCGCGAGGAGGCGATGCGCCGCGACATTCGTCGGATCGAACTCTACTGCAGTACGCAGTTCTTTGAGCGCGGCGGCTTGGTCGCTGAGGTCGTACCAAGTCGCGCCGAGCCCGTAGTGCGCGTCGGCCCACTTCGGTTTGAGTTGGAGCGCCGCCTCGAATTCTTCCGCGGCCCGCTTTGCATCGCCCTTATATTTCAGAGCGAGCGCCAAGTTGTAGTGCGTAGATGCGTCGTTGGGCTCAAGGGCGAGGGCCTGGCGGTAACTCGAAATGGCCTCTTCCCATGATTTCCTGCGAGAAAGTTCGATGGCCTGTTGGCGGAAACTCTCGGCCGTCTGCGCAAAGGACGGGGCCGAGAAGAGAAGGCCAAGAATGAGGACAAAGACCATTAGGCTATGGCTTGCAAGGGCGAATTAAGGAGTCCGTTCAATTGTCATCCACCAAGACGCCGCGAGACACACTCAGGAGACTCATGGGTGAAGTCAGAAACGTGACTCCGCCTGCTTATCTACTGGCAGACACCGCCCGATGGCACCTTACCAGAAGAATTTCGCGCTCACTTGCCCGATGCGCGGATCGCGGGCATTGGTGACGATTCCGAAGTTCCCGCTGCTGATGTTCCCAGTCGGATTCTTGAACTGCGCGTGATTGAAGATGTTGAAAAATTCGACACGGAGATCGAAAGCGTAGTTCTCCTTAATTACGGTCCGCTTCGATATGCCAAAATCTGTGTTGTTGAATCCAGGGCCGTGGAAGAAGCGTCGGTTGGCCGTCCCAAAAGTTCCGAGAACGCAGTTTTGAACGAACGCGCCTGTGGTTACTACACATGGGTCCGGATTCGCCGTCGAGGTCGGTTGTGGCGGGATGAAGAAACATCCCGTGTGGTCGGCGGTAGGGCAATCGGGATTCGCGTTACGCGGATTCAGCGTCGTCACCTTGCCCACCAGATTTGGCATATCCGTGGCCGAACTGCCGGCGAGCGAATAATCACCGCTGCCCTGGTTCAGCTGGATGGGAAAACCGGTCGAGAATCGCGTAATCCCCTGAATCTGCCAGCCTTGAGTCAAGCGCTTAGGCGCATTGCCGAAAGCCCGGTCGAACGGGATGGCCCAAATGTAACTGGCCACAAAATTATGTCTGATGTCGCTAGACGAGAGGCCTCGGCTCAACTTAGCATTTTCGAAATTCACCAAGTCGTTGAAGGCCGAAGAATCGTCCAAGCCTTTAGCAAACGTGTAAGCCGCCAAGAACGTGAAATCTCTGGCCTTGCGCTCTACCGTGATTTGCGCGGCGTTGTAGATCGAATTGGCGCTCGTGAGCGTATTGGTGTTGCCGGACCCGTAGCACACCTGCAGAGCCGAGCCGGGGCAGAAATTTGAATTTAGGATCTGCTGCCTGGTGCTATAAACAAACAAGCCGTCCGGACGCTGGAAAACGTCGTTCTCATTACCAGGTCCGCAGCCAGCGGTTCCCGCGGTTACATCGATTACCCCTGGCGTCGCGTTCAGTTGCTGGCATAGAGCGGCGGAGCCAGGGTTCGCTTCCCGCTGTGTGATGAGGCGGTGCCCCTCGGTCCCGACGTAAGCCACCGTCAGCACCGTTGATTTGCTTAGCTCGCGCTGAATGGAGAGATTGAAGTGCTCCGCGTAAGGCAGCTTGTTGTGAGTGTCGAATCAGGAACGGTTCGTCAAACATGACCGATACGGGTGAGGTCCAATATAGGCCGAACGGCGCATCCGCCACCTCGTAAAACAGGTTCAGGTCCTCAACCGAAGTGTAATACAAACCGTAGGCCGCTCGGATGCTGGTTTTGCCCGGGCCGCCAAATATTTTGCCTAGGACTCCGTCCGAAAATCCCGGTGAATACGCCAGTCCCAATCGTGGGCCGAAGTTGTTGTATTTCGTGGGGGCAAGCGTCTTGGGAATGCCAGGGTCGCCCGGAAATACCAGGCCTGTGGGAGCGAGCGGAAACACCGTAGACTGTTGCCCGGGATTGAAGGTCTGAATCTTCCCTTGCGTGTCGTACCACGGCATGCTCGCTTCCCAGCGCAACCCCAGATTCAGCGTGAGATTTGATTTCACCTTCCAGGAGTCCTGGGCGAAGGCGCCACCATAGCGTGTCCGCGAATCAAGGAACTGTTCGGCGGCCTGGGTGTAAGGCGCGCTGGTAGTTGAAGTCGCGCCGAGGAGGAAGTCCGCAAAATCCGTTCCCGTCACCGTGCCATCAAATGTGAAGCCCCCATTCGGGTTGGCGAAGTTACGTTCGTTCACTTGCAGGTAGCGGAATTCCCCTCCAAACTTCCACGTATGCTTGCCCTGGCTCTTCGAAAATACGTCACTCACCATATAGGTGGTGTTGGGTTGGAACGTATTCAGCGTGGGCACGCCAATGTTTAAAGGGCCGAGGTTGCTGAAGCTTATCTGAGGCACATATTGTTTATATCCGGCGAGCGGGACAATGCCGGTGTCGGTACCCGTCGCAAATCCAAGGTCAGAAAGGTTGGCGAAGCTCCCGGCCGGGTTGTCCTTGTGGAGCGCAATGCGGAAGAAGCTGAGCCGCGCCTCGTTGACCGCCGTCGCTCCTAGTGTCTTGGTGTTGCTCATCACGAACTCTTGCGCTCGCGAAGGCGTGACCGTTGGAAAGCCCGGCACAGTGGCGTAGCCGGCCAAGTCGCTCCGCACGTTCGAGCGATCAAAATGGTAATACCACGACCAGTTTCCCGTTTTCTGGTTGTTGAAATCCACGCGCTCCCCGATTTTGTCGTCGTTAGTGACGATTCTCCCGCTGTTATTCGAATAGTTGTTAGTATCTCCGGCGAGCGTCGGTGCCGGAATATACGGGAGGATATTGGTGGCGGGTTTTGCCCATGCCTTGCTCGGGTCGATAAAGCCATTGGGAAAGACGCATTGGGCAGGGTCAGTACAGGGGGCCAGATGGAAGCCCTGCGGGCTGCCGTCAGGCACCTCAATTTCCGCATATGGCTCGGTCGGATTCACAGTCTTACCCAAACGCTGTGAAAGCACTTGCGCCCAATATGGGCCATCGACCGTGGTGGGCACAGTTACTTGCATGTTATTAATCGTCGCCGTGGTAACGAACAAAACAGGGTCAAAGTTGCCCAGACGCTGGTCTGCCGTCGGTACGGTAACCTGGCCGGTTTCCGCGCCTTTCACCTCCCTCGTGCCCTGGTAATCCGAGAACCAGAAAATCTTGTCCTTCCATAATGGCCCGCCCGCCGCATACCCGAACTGATTGCGCCGCAGTTCGGACTTGCCTGACGTAAAGTAATTCTTGGCATCCAACTTGTCATTCCGCAGGAACTCGAAGACGTCACCGTGAAAGCTGTTAGTGCCGGATTTGGTGATGGCGTTGACAACGGCGCCGCTGAATTTTCCATATTCGGCGTCAAAGCTGTTGGTTATGAGCCGAAATTCCTCGATCGAGTCCAGATTCGGAACCAATCCCGCGCCGAGGTTGCGTCCCTCACTGACGTCTCCGCCATTCACCAGGAATGCGTTCGCTGTCTCGCGCTGGCCATTGACGGAGATGTTGCCGGGATTCAAACCACCCGATACCGGACGGTCCTGCTGGATCGTCTCAGCGGTGCCGGGCGCAACGCCCGCCTGCAGCCCGAGAAGATCAATGTAGCTGCGCCCGTTCAGCGGCAGAGCGAGCATCTTCTTCGAATCGATCACATCCCCTAACTGCGTGCTTTCGGTCTGCACCTGCACTGCGTTTGCGACAATGCTGACCTTCTCATTCAGGCTGCCAACTTGCAGCGTTATGTCGATCTGCAGTTGGTCATTTACCTTGACTACGACATCGGTGGCGTTGAATTCCCGGAATCCAGCGCTGCTTGCTGTGAGCTGGTACGTCCCGGCCGGCAGAGCGAGGAACCGGTAAGAGCCGTCCGCGGCGGAAGTGGTTTGTTGCCGGAAGTTCGTTTGCGCATTGATCACTGTAACAGTGGCGCCGCTAATCGCGGCCTGCGTGCGATCGCGAACCACACCTTGAATGGAGCCCGTCACGTCGGCCCGTAAAACGCTCGTACCCAAAAGTATTACCAACAGAAACAGAAAACTGGGCGCTAAGAGCCTGTATCGACTTTCCACTTGGACCCTCCCTGTGGCGGGGCGATCTGGTCCCCGAACGGCACTAGGCACTTACGTGATCATTGACTGACTACAAGTTCTCCCGAGTCGGCTCGCAATACATTTCTTTGTCCCGAATACCCACGTCGAGGTGGCGCAGCACAGCTTCCGGAGAACAAATCCGCCGCCTGCTGCGAACTACCGATGGCCGGAAATGTATTCCTGTCACGCGGCTCTGTCAAGTATTGAATCGGTTTAAACGCAAAAACCGCAGATTCGACTCATCTGAATTTTCGATTATCGTGCGGACCGTGTCGTTGCGGTTACAAGTTGCGAAGTGGCCTTGAGGTTTTCGCGGGTGTTTTCAAGTGGCTGTCGATGCGGGCGCGGCAACTTGCCTGCCGTCGGGGTCGACCAACAACCACGCAAACGCTCCGACCGCGCACAACGAGGCAGCGACAAGAAACGAGGCGGTCCATCCGTAATGCGCCGCAATCCAAGGCGTCAGCGAGGCCGTGAGCGCGCCCCCAGCTTGCGCTCCCATGTTCATGAATCCGGACACGGAACCGGAAAACGAACCTCCCATGTCAGCGCTCACAGACCAGAAGGAACTCTGCGACAAGTACAAAGCGCCGGCGCCTCCGGCAAGCACAACGCTCGCGAGTCGAGCGTTGTCGACTCTGGAACCGAATGCAAGGAAGACGCCTGCGAGCGCGATCGCAAAGCTGGCGACACCGCATCTGCCGACACGCCGTCCGGCGGCGCGGGTCAGCATGTCGCTGACGAGCCCGCCGAGCGGGCAGGATATCGCCATGGCAAGAAAGGGAAGCGTTCCGTAGAACGCGCTAACCTTCAAATTCAGCCCACGCACTTCGCTGAGGTACCTGTAAAACCAGGCGAAGAAAATCCAAGCAACATAGCCGTAACAAAAATAACTCGCTGTGACGAGCCAGATGTCTCTACTGGTCAGAATTCTAGGCCAAGGTGAGCTTGCACCGACGACTCTGTCCGTTGGCGAGCCGAGAGTAAGACCGGACTGGATTTTCGTCAGCTCAACTTGCGATACATGCAGGTGCTCCTCAGGAGTGTCGCGAGCCGCGAGATACCACACAACGCCCGCACCGCAGCCGATCAGAGCGCAAACCCAAAAGGAAAAGCGCCAGCCGTGATGCGCCATCGTGTAGATCACCAGGAAAGGCGATAGGCCGGAACCCGCGCCTACGCCGGCAAAAATTAGACCGTTCGCGGCCCCGCGTTCTTGAGTGGGGATCCACCGCGAGACGAATTGATTGGAGGCGGGATACATGATGGCCTCGCCCGCTCCCAGCAAGAAGCGGACGGAAACGAGCGCAGCCAACGGCGCTCCGATCGAAAGAGGAACCGCCGCAGTGAGCGCCGTGAACACTCCCCACCAAAGCACTCCGCCCGTTAGCACGCGCCGCGGACCAAATCGGTCGGCGAGCCATCCCGCAGGTGTTTGAAACAAGGTGTAGCCGATGAGCAGCGCCGTCGAAAGCAAACCGAACTGAACGTTGCTCAGGTGATATTCGGCGGAAAGCGAGCCCCCCGCGATCGAAAGGTTAACTCGATCGAGAAACGCAACAGCGCTCAGAACAAATAGCCAAGCGATGAGCAACCAGCGAACCCGGCTTGCTGGCTTTTCCTTCATGCAGAGTGCGCGCGCAAAAGCTGGACCAAATGTTCCGCGATAACTTTCTCCTCGCCCGGTTGTAGCATGAATGAGTTCATGCCCAGACCAGTGGCGGTCCTTTCGAGCACGATGGAAGGCTTGCCGCTACGCAATTGCTTAGAGGCATCCTGCGCGCTCAGATTGATGCGGCGCGGATCCCAGTTGATCAGCATATGCGGCACGTGGTTGGCAACATCGGGGACATTAAAGGCGGTGCTGACGCCGGGAATCTTGGTGACTTCACCAGATACGAAATCGAGGCGGCGCCACCATTCTTTCTCGAGAGCTTCGTGGTCTTCCTTCAAATAAAGCTCGAGCGCTTTGACCATGCCGGCGATTTCCTCTTTGCCGACTTTTGCGCAACGCCCCAACGTGTCTTCATGCGGGCTGTTGTTCAGCAAAGCGTACGCCACCAGATCCTTTCGGCCGATTAGCAGGCCCGCGCATTGAGGCCCGCGAATTGCTTTGCCCCCGCTGAACGCGGCAAGGTCATAACCCATCTTCGTGTAGTCCCAAAGATGTGAAACCGGGGGCGTGTCCGCCGCCGCGTCAATGAAAGAGGGAATCTTATTTTCCTTGGCGATCCTCACCCACTCGTCCACTTTGATTTGTCCGCTGGAGTTTGCAAAGTTGGAAAAATGCATCATGGCAGTCTTGGAATTGATGGCTCGGCGTACGTCTTCGTGGGTTTCCACCTCAATTAGCTTTACGCCAGTCGCGCGAAGCTGGTGATCGAACGGATTACGATGTGATTTCTGAATGATGACTTCGGATTTCATACCGGTGAGATCCGGCAGGCGTCCTATGAATTCGGGATTGTCGCCGGTTAGAATGCCGGCGAGACCCGACTGCATCGCTGCCGCCGCGCCGGAAGTCACCAGCGCGGTGTACCCGTCGGGAAGTTTCAGCATCTCTGCGATGCGATTGCCCGCAGCGACTTCCAGATCGGGAATACTACAGAAATGACGACCAGCCAGCGCCATCACGGCTTCGACCTCCGGACGCGCCAGCGAACCGCCAAGCACCGTCATCGTGCCCTGACCGTTGATGACCGTAGTCACCCCGAGTTCTTCGTAAACGTTTCCGCTTTCGCCGAAGCCGCTGACCTTGGGCGCATCTTTGCCCGCGGCCAACACAACTTTGCCGAAAAGCTTCTTCGAGCTCAGCATCGTGCCGGCAATGGCACCGAGGCTGCCCATGAAGGTTCGTCGCGTCCATTTCAAGTTGAGTGCCATCGCAAGGCTCCGTTTCTCTGGTTTACTTCTTCACGATTGCGGCGGTGCAGTTGATTTCCACCAAGGAATGCTGTCCATGGTTCCGCCGCCCACTTCCACCAGGTGCTTCACATTTTCCATGACGTGCTTGGTGTGATTGTCAATGTCCATGGGAAATGTCTCTCCCGTGTCATGGGAATGCGCGCCTTGCCCGGATATGTAAATTACGCCGCCAAAAGTGATGAGCGGCGTGATGAACCCGGTTCCTGCAGGTTTGCCGTCCCAATCCATTTTCTTGACGCCACCGGCTTCCTCTTTCTTGTTCTCCGCCGCAGCTCCGGAGGGTGGCGCCGCAGCAGCGAGCCCCAATCCGGAAACAAGGGTAGCGAAGCGACCTGCGAATGCCCTGCGCGTGAAGAGATTGGAAAGCACTTGTGTTTCTCCTTTTCGGTTCAGTTGTTACAGCAAAACTCTACGGCAATGCAAAGCTAAAGATGTCAGTCCCCGCGGCAATCGCAACGTACTGTTTTCCCAGGGCGGCGTAAGTCATCGGCGAAGCGTGAATCGATTGTCCGGTGGTGAAATGCCAAAGCGGCGATCCCGTTTTCGCATCCACAGCTTCGAGCGCCTGCGCATTGTCGCCGAAGAAGACCAGTCCCGCCGCCGTGCTCACGGTTCCAGCAGCCGAGTCGCGTTCGCCTGCCTGCGGATATTTCCAGGCGAACTTGCCGGTGTCGAGATCGTAGGCCAGGAGGATCTTCTCCGACTTTGCTCCACGGCTGTGTCGCACTCCCGTGGCATAGTAGGCGCGTCCTTCGGCAAATTTCTCGGGTTTCAGAAAAAAAGTGCCGCAATCCTCCAGCGCCAGAAAATAAAGCTGATGCGTGTTGGGATTGTAGGACGGCGAATACCAATTCGTTGCGCCGGCAAACCCTGGGCAGACTTCCGTTCCTTCCGGCGACGGACGCACACCAGTCAGAACAGGCCTGCCATGGGCATCAATTTCTTTTGCCCAATTCAACCGGTCAACAAACTGCGTCGCTGACAGGAATTCACCATTCGTGCGATCGAGCACGTACAGAAAGCCGTTTCGATTGGCCTGCACCAGCAGCTTTCGCGGCCGGCCCTTGTAGGGCAAATCGATCAGGACAGGCGTTTCCGTCGCGTCATAGTCAAACAGATCATGCGGCGTGAATTGGAAATGCCACTTGAGCTTCCCGGTGTCCGGATCCAGAGCGAGCACGCAATCGGTGTACAGATCGTCCCCGGGACGCGGGCCGCCATCGAAATCCGGCGCCGGATTGCTTGTGCCCCAGTACAGCGTGTTGAGTTCGGGGTCGTAGGTTCCGGGCATCCACGTGGTGCCGCCGCCACGCAAATAGGCATCGCCTGGCCAACTTTCCGAGCCAGGCTCGCCCGGCCCGGGTATGCTCCAGAAGCGCCAGGCTAGCTTGCCGGTCTGTGCATCGAAGGCGGAAATGAAGCCTCGTACGCCGTCGTCACCTCCGGAAGTGCCGACGATCACTTTGTCCTTGACGACCAGGGGCGCGCTGGTAGCTCCGTAGTTTTTGTTTCCTTCGGCGTAGGCGACGTCCCAAAGTAAATGGCCGGAGCGGCCATCGAGGCACAGAAGGTGAGCATTATCTGTTTCAAGAAAAACGCGGAAGTGCCAGACGCCTACTCCCCGATTGTGGTGCTGTGAAGCGTCGTCGATGAGGCCTTCCGTTATCGGGCGCGAATAGTGCCAAATGGTTCGGCCAGTCCGAGCGTCGACCGCATAGGCGTCGTTTGCGGCAGTCACAAACATGATGCCCCCGACGACCACCGGCGTTACTTCAAGATCGCTTACGTCGCGCACGTGAAAGACCCATTGCGCTTTCAACTGGCTGACGTTGGCAGGCGTAATTTCCAGCAGCCCGCTGAAGCGGCGTCCGGAATAGTCTCCGTGATAAGAGAGCCAATTTTCACCAGCGGGCTCAGCGGTCAGTTCGGCGGGCTGGACATCGATCGTTGTCGAGATTGCGCGGTCCACGCGTTCTTGCGCCGATGCTGATACCCAGCTTGCGGCTTCAAGAACTACTGTCAGTGCAAAAGTGGCGCTCATCAGCACAAGAAAAAGCCGGGCTGCGTTGCACATTCGGTTACGCGCCCCTCTTCGCGCATAACACGACGTGCCGCGATTCATGATGAAAGGATCGAAGACCTTCACTCATAGCCGTCCGAACTGCTTTACTGCCTCCACGATGGATTTGAGTTTCTCGATGGTAGCAAAACGGTAATGTCCCACCGAAGTGGACGGCACGATCCCAAGTGCGAAGACCGGAAAGCCTATTTTTTGCAGGTATGCCACGTCACGCACGCCTCCCTCAATGACCGCACCGGCAAAATTTCGAGCAGACATTGCCGTTCCCATCAAGCCTCCCATTCCAGCAATGTCGGAGCCATCTTCGACAACCATCACATAGACCGAGTTGGGCGCGCCTTGATCGATCGCCGCAAGCATGCCATCGAGCGCATGCGGATCGTGGTTGGCTTCCTTCTTCAGGAGAACGGTGACGGCCAACCCAGCGAACTTGGTCGGGAAAATGGGTCTCATATGGTGCGACATGTACGATTTCTTACCGATTACTTTTTCCATCGCGTCGGAAACCGAAGCCACTTCCACGTGGCGGTAACCGTCCAGCAGGGAAACGTCTTCGCCGCTCAGCGCGGTCCCCGATTGGTGCGGAGCCGCGGCGCTCGGACGCGTCCATGCGAATAACACCACAGCAACGAAACACGTCAACGTTGCGATTCCAACGCCCAGGTGAAATGCGAATGGCCGGCGTCGAATGTTCATATCTTTCTCCGTGCACGCTTGGAGCGCATTTCACCGTGCCGCGTGACGATTCCGGTGAACCTTGACACGCGCCCGCCCTGTGGTATTAATTCGAATTAATCGGCCTTGTCAAGAGGGTAATGCGCCTGATCGCTATCGAAAATTCCGTTTTCACAACTGTGAAAGTCAATTCTGTTGTTAAATGCATGTACCTTGAACTTGATGCCAAGTAGGCGCGAAAAGCTCGTCGGCGCTGTGGGCGGCAGAATTTTCGCCACCGCTGGCGCGTTCGCATTGTGGATCGCGGTCCCCGCGTACGGGCTTGGTGTCAAAGAAAGAGCCGAGCGTCCTGCCGGAGCACCACAGTTGGAGCGGTCGATTGCCGATGGACGCCAAGTTTTTGAGAATCGGTGCGCAGGGTGTCACGGTATAGACGGTCGCGGTGGTGAGCGCGCACCGGACATTGCGACGTCTGCGAAAGCGCAGCGACGCACCGATTCGGTGCTCGGGCAGGTCATCAACAATGGAGTTCCATCCGCCGGCATGCCCGCGTTCAGCACTCTTGATGCCTCCACTACTCGGGCGCTGGTCAGATATCTGCGCTTTCTCCAAGGCAAAACCGGAAGCGCGGCCATGCCGGGGAATCCCCAAAATGGGAAGGCGATTTTCTTCGGTCGTGCGCGATGCGCCGAGTGTCACCTGATCGCCGGCGCGGGCGGATTCATCGCTCCCGATTTGTCGTCTTACGGTCGGGCACGTCCGGTGGAAGAAATTCGCGACGCCATTGCCAAGCCGGGTCAACCGTCCAATGCCTCCCGAGGGACTGTCACCGTCGCGACTCGTGCCCGCCAAACCTTCACTGGAGTTCTCCGCAACGAAGACAATTTCTCGCTGCAGTTGCAATCTTTGGACGGCGGTTTCCATTTGCTCATGAAGTCCGACGTAGCAAGCATGAGGCTAGAATCGAATTCGCTGATGCCGGCGGACTATGGATCCACGCTCAGTGCCGGCGAGCTGAACGATCTCGTCAGTTTTCTGATGAGCGTCGCTCAACAGGACAGATCCAGCCTCGATCCGAAGAAAAACGAACCCACCGACGAAGAAGAATGAAGTTGTACGGAAGTTGCCCGCGGGTCAATGTGCATCCGCGCATCCAAAGCACTTCAAAGGAGAAATGGTGAACCGTTCGAGCGCCGCATGTGTGTCATTCATGCGTCTCGGCTTTAGCAGGTAGGGTGAAACAAAAGCTTGCGCCGCGCGGGGAGTTGTCGGCAGCCCACAAGCGGCCGCCATGCGATTCGATGATGGATCGGCTGATGCGAAGTCCCATGCCAGTGCCGTGAGGTTTGGTGGTAAAGAACGCATTGAAAATCTGGTCCGCCTGCTTCGGGGGAAGCCCAACGCCGGTATCGCTGACGGACACCTGGAGTTGCTCGTTTTCCGCTGGCTGCGACTTGATGCTTAGCTCGCGCATCCCATCCACGTCCTTCATCGCGTCGATGCCATTGATCATCAGGTTCATCAGCACCTGCTGCAATTGCACGCGATCTCCCATGACTTGTGGAAGATCTGCCGCCAGTTCCGTTCGGATTGATATGGAGTATCGTGTTGCCTCGCCGCCCAAGACGACGATCATCTCTCGAATGAGTTCGTTTACGCCAACCAACTCCCGTACCGGTGTACCCTTCTGGAAGAGCAGGCGGATCCGGCTGATGATTTCCGCCGCGCGCGTTCCGTCTTTCACGATTCTCGTGGCTGCCACGCGCGCCTCTTCGATGTTCGGCGTGTCGCCCGCCAACCAGCGCAAGCAGGTACTCGCGTTCATGCTGGCGGCGGCAATCGGTTGATTCACTTCGTGCGCCAGGGAGGCGGTCAGCTCTCCCATGGTGGTCACCCGGGTGACATGTGCAAGATCCGCCTGTGCCTGACGCAGCGTCTCTTCAGCCTGCTTGCGGTTGGTGAGATCGACCATGAGACCACGCACGCGCGTTGCGCGATCTCCTTCCACAACCACAGTTACCAGGTCGCGCAGCCACACCACACTGCCGTCGGCAGCGATCATGCGGTATTCAAATTCGTGGTCGCGTTTCTCGGCTGTTGCGGTTTGGCAGAACTGCAGGGCCCACTCTCGGTCATCGGGATGAACATGGTCCTTCCAAAATGTCGGTTCGGACAGCCAACGTTCCACCGGGTAGCCCAGGACGCGTTCGGCCTGCTTGCTGATGAACGAAAACTGGAAACTCGGCACATCCGCTTCCCAAACAATCCCTTCGACCGAATTTACCAGGTCGCGGAACCGCTCCTGCGCAGCCACGGCTTCGTCGAAGGCCGCTCGCTCTCTTGCCAGCAGTCTCTCTCGCTCTTCATCCGCTCGCTTGCGCTCGGTCACGTCTATCGATGTGCCGACATATTCAAGAAGATCACCGGATATGTTGCGAACGGGATGACCTGTCGAGCGAACGTACTTAATTGCTCCCCCTGGAAGAACGATTCGGAAATCCACGTCGAAGTGGGCGCCTTCGTCCAGCCTTTCAAGAATCGTTTCTCTGCGTACCCTGTCTCGATCCTCTGGATGAATGCGCTGGTAAAACACTTCGTCTGACGGTATCCCCCCTTCCGGATCGAAGCCAAGCAGACGGTAATTCTCCTGTGACCAGTAGACACTTTGTCTAGTGGCCACGTTCCATGCCCAACTGCCTGTACTAGTCAACCTCTGTGCATTAGCTAAGTAACCCTCGCTCCGCCGCAACGCTTCTTCGGCCCGCTTGCGGTCCTCGATATCAAAGGCGGATGCATACCATTTGACCAGTTTCCCTGTTTCGTCATAAAGAGGCGATGGATTACCGGCTGCCACTCCGAACCGTGCATATCCGCCTTCGAAGGCGGGAACATTTTCATTACGTCAGCGCGGTCCAGTGCCGTCTCCAAAGAAAACCCGAAATAATCCAGCCAACCTTTATTCACGTAATCAAGGTAGCCGTCAGGACGGAGGGTGTTTATCATCGCGGGAGTTGTGTCTACCACAAGCCGAAAACGCTGTTCCGCGAGAGCTTCACTTCGCCGGAGTTCCTCTTCCGCGTGCTTACGGTCGCTGACATCCATTACCGCTCCGACAAACTCGATGCCGCCCGATTCATCCCTTAAGGCATGAGCCATAACATGGACATATTTGACGGAACTATCCGGCATCACCAACCGATATTCATGCTCAAAATCCTTCCCCTCCTGCGACGCGCGATCGATTGTGTGCTTCACAATCTCGAGGTCTTCCGGGTGAACCCGTTGGAGAACAAGTTCCACGCTCGGTTTCGTCGCCGGATCGTATTGGAAGATTCGAAAGGTTTCCTCTGAGCAGACGATCTCGTCGGTCGAGGGCCTCCAGCCGAAGCTCCCCGTATGACTAAGCCTTTGAGCTTCCGCCAAGTACGCCTGGCTACGCCGCAACTCTTCGTTGACAGCTGTCAGTTGGCTGGTTCGCTCAGCGACTCGCCCCTCGAGCGCCTCTGCAACGCGCTTCTGGTCGCCTGAGCGTCGAGCCTCTTGCAATCCAATTGCGGCCTGGTTGGCCGCGACACGCAGGAGGAGCAGTTCGATATCGGTCGGGAAATCAGCTCGCCGAGAGCCAGCCACCAACACGCCAACTCCGTCCTGAAGGCCCAGGGGGAACGACGCGATCGCGACCTCACCCTCTCCGGCCGGATTTGGAATCACGAAACGCGAAGCGGTTTGCTCGCCGCTCAACCAGCGGCCGAGCGCTCGACCGATTTCCTGCGGCTGAGCAGCGGAATGCCGACGTTGAGCCAACCGGACCATCTCGATTGGCGAACCGTCGATCGATTCGTCCAGACGGGCGTACGCGAAATCGAGGCGCAGGATGGCGAGGAGCGAGTCGAGCAACGTGCCGAGCATTTGGCAGGACTCGCTGCCGCTCCAAATGGCGGCAAGGGCCAGAACGCTGATCAGATCGTTGATACAGCTCTGAAGCCGCTTGACCTCGTCGGCCGTCTTTTCCATTTCCGCTTTCATATCAGACCGGTGTCGGGGGCGGCGCGTCGCGCGTCGCGTGTCGTTCGCGCAGCGTCCGCAAGAATTCATCCGGCGGAACGAAGAACGGGTTCTCCTGGAGAATGCCGCCGATGATGATCATCGGGTGGGTCCGCATGATGTCGACAACGATCTCCCCGCCAAACTTGGCGAGATCGTACAGTCATATGACGGGGTCCTTATAGCGAGGCAACAGATAATTCAGCCTCGTCTCGTACTCCACCAGGTCGTCGACCCCCGGTCGATCTTCAAGGGCCCATTCCATTTGGGCCACCAGCCGGGTGAGCGCGAATCCCTGCTGGATGCCGCCATCAAGGACCTCCTGGATGAGCGCGAGCATCCGGTCCTGATCGAAATGACCATCGCGCAGATAGGCGTCAGCCCAGTTGCGTAACTCGAACTGACCGCTCTTCTCCGCCGCCTCCACATCGATGCCGGTCGAGGCGAGTCGCCGAGTGTGCTCCGCACGAAGCTTGGGATCGACGATGTGGAACGCCTTTTCGCCCCGCTCGAAACCCTCTTTGATGAACGGAAGCAGTACCCTGTACCCTTCGTCGGGGCTGTGGAAGAACGCGCAGACATGACGTCGCGCGCCAAGCACCGAGCCGGCGAGCCGAATCGGTTGGCTGCTTTCACTTGAAGTTCCCCCGCGGGACTTCACACGGTCATCGGGGAGATCCATCGCAGTTCTCCTTCGGACAGGCGGCTGCCACATCCAACCGCTAGCGGCACACAGAGAATCGCCGGCAACTTGGGCCTGCGCCGGCGCCACGATGCTTGAAATGGTCATCGTAACCCATATCCCCGCTGTGCGTCGAATCTGGGTACCGCCCGTAACGGAAACAGCCGCGTGTGAGCCGCAGCAAGCGCATAGGACCGTCTGAGAACGCGATTTTGAATGCCAGCCGCCTTAAGCGCCGCCTCGACAACCGCGGTACGAATTCTCTTGACCCCTGCAAAACGAGCTGTGATAGTTGAGATCCCTTCACTTGCTATCTTAGCTTTACCCCCTTCCAGAAAAAGTCGAGTAATGATGTCTATAGCTACTCCCATCCCCAAAATACTCCTGGTCGAAAGCGAAGCGGCCGTAGCAAATTCGATTCAAGCCACCCTCGGTGACTCGCACAGCGGTCTATTCGACGTGGAATGGGTTCGCCACCTTTCCGACGCTCTCGCTCGCCTGAGGGACAAAGGCATTGCCGCCGTCTTGCTCAATTTGTTCCTACCCGATAGTCAAGGTATGGAGACGTTTGACAAACTGCATGGCCTCGCCTCCGACATCCCCATTCTGGTCCTCGGTGGCGACGATGACGAAGCGCTGGCAAAGCAGGCCGTAGCGCGTGGCGCGCAGGACTATCTGCTGCCGGAACATCTCAATGGGTATTCGCTGCACCGCGCTCTGCGCAATGCCATCGAGCGCAAGATCATCGAGGATGCCTTGTACGTGGAAAAGGAAACCGCCCAGGTCACCCTCAATTCCATTGGTGACGCGGTCCTCTGCACCGCCATGTCCGGCAACGTTACCTATCTCAATCGAGTTGCGGAGAGCATGACCGGTTGGTCTCGCGAAGAGGCCTCGGGACGTCCGCTCGCGGAAGTTTTCCAGATCGTTGACGCCGTGACCCGCAAGGTCCTGCGAGATCCCATGGAGATGGCCGTCGCACAAAACGGTACCGTGGGCCTGCCCGCAAATTGTATCCTCATCCGCCGCGACGGATTTGAATTCGCTATCGAAGATTCCGCCGCCCCGATCCGCGATCGCGCAGGCCGCGTCACCGGAGCGGTGATCGTGTTCCACGACGTCACTGCAACGCGCAACCTCTCTCTCCAAATGGCGCACTCCGCCCAGCACGATTGTCTTACCGATTTGCCCAATCGCCTGATGCTCAACGACCGGATTTCTCAGTCGATTTCCCTGGCTCATCGCCAGAAAAAAAATATCGCCGTCCTTTTTCTGGATTTGGATCGCTTTAAATACATCAACGATTCCCTGGGCCATGCCGTCGGCGACAAGCTTCTTCAGTCCGTCTCCAAACGCTTACAAGCCAGCGTGCGCAGCTCGGATACCGTCAGCCGCCAGGGTGGCGATGAATTCGTTATCCTGCTTGCCGAGATCACCAATCGCGAGGACGTTGCCATCAGCGCCAGAAAGATACTTCAATCGCTCAGCCTGCCCCATCTCATCGAAGGCCACGATCTCGATATCGATGGCAGCATCGGTATCAGCGTGTACCCGCAAGACGGAGAGGATGCCGAAACGCTGATAAAGAATGCCGATACCGCGATGTACCACGCCAAGGAAAAGGGCCGCAACAATTTCCAGGTCTTCAGGACTGAAATGAATCTGAAGGTCGTCCAGCGGCAATCTATCGAAGGCCGGCTCCGCCGCGCAATGGAACGGAAGGAATTCTTGCTGCATTACCAGCCGAAGGTGAGTCTCCTAACCGGTAAGATCATCGGAGCCGAGGCGTTGATACGCTGGCAACAGCCCGACCGAGCGCTTATCCCTCCAGCCCAGTTCGTGCCCATCGCGGAAGATTGTGGCCTGATTCTCCAGATCGGCCGCTGGGTGCTGCGCGAAGTATGCACGCAAGCGCGCGCCTGGCAAGCGGCTGGTCTGCCTCCGTTGCCCGTTGCTGTTAATGTCTCTGCCGTCGAATTCCGCGACAAGGATTTCGTCGAGTGCGTTCGCGCCACTCTCCGGGAAACCGGCTTGGATGCCCGCTGCCTCGAACTCGAGCTCACCGAAAGCGTCCTTATGGAGCATGGCGACTCGACTACTTCTCTGCTTCAAGCACTCAAACTCATGGGAGTACGCCTGGCGCTGGATGATTTCGGCACCGGCTATTCCAGCCTCACCTATCTCCGCGAATTCCCCATTGATGTTCTGAAAATTGACCAGTCTTTTGTCTGCCAAATGACCGCGAATCCGGACGACGCTACGATTGTCGTAGCCGCAATCGGCATGGCCAAGAACCTCAAGCTGCGCGTGATTGCGGAGGGCGTCGAAACTCCCGAACAGCTCGCATTCCTTCAGGGCCAGCAGTGTGCCGAAGCGCAAGGCAACTTTTTCAGCCGCCCGCTGGCCGCCGCTCTATTCGCCAATTTACTTCAGAGAGGCTTACCACCAGCTCTTTTATGCCGCCCTGAACGCCTCGTGCCCATAGCTGTCTGAGAGGACATCGAAGACCTAGCGTCTGCTGCTTCTGGCGATGGCGAGCGTTTCACTACGCCCTTCTACCAAGTGTTGTAGTGGGTTCCGTCAAAAGGTGAGATTTTGTCCGAATTGGAATGCACGTCCACAATTCCCGTGGTCGATTGGTCCGGGCTCATCACTGTGTCCCCGAAATCCACGTGCCAGTCCTTGGCACTCGTCATCGGGTCCGTGGGAATTTCGCGCAGGTACTGCGATTGCGGATTGACCAAATCTTCCAGCGCCTGTGGCGCTGCTTCTTTGTCCAGCGTGTAGTGGTCAATCGCCTGCCGCATCACCGTCAGGTCGCTGCGCAACGTCGCTTCTTTCGCGCGATGCACCGAACGCTGGTACATTCCCGCTGCAATGCCTATCAAGATCATCATGATCGCCACGACGATCATGAGTTCGAGCAGCGTGAAACCTCCGGCCGGTTCCACGCCGCGCCGCTTCGCGCTACCAGTCTGCATATTTTGTTCCGTCGCTGGCCGTGCCCTGCGATTTCGAATACACATCAAAGACATTCTTCCCGCACCAACTTTTGGAATCCGGGTCGTCCGACACGCACCGCAAACCCCATTCGGCTTGTCCCGTCATCGGGTCCACCGGAATGCGTCGCAAGAATCGTATTTTCTTGTCGTCGCCCGCGCCCAGCTTCACGCCCTTTACCAACGTTTCCAGGTCTGGCGGGTAGCCCTCGCTTCCCACTTCCACGCGAATCTTGTTGGAATCCGCAAGGTCCTTGTAGCGGTCAATCGCATCTTTCATTTGCCGAAGTTCGTAATGCAGCAATTCCTCCTTCTTGTGCACGATGCTGTAACGCGCAATCGGCAGTGCCGCCGAAGACAAAATCATCAGGATCGCGCAGGCCAGGATCAATTCCAGCAAGGTCATGCCTTGTTCGGAACGATCTCGCCTGCGATTGAGAATTCTGCGCATACTCCAAGCTCTTGCGGACTATTACGGCTGTACTTGCACCGTGGCTTCCACGGTCACCAGCGGGATGGGTTTTTGCTGCGAGTCCTTGGCGTTCACTTGCACGATGGACAAGTTCGAATTGCCCGGAGCAATCGCCTTCACCACGATCCCCATGATCGTCCCCGTGCCGCTCACTCCCGCCGTGTTCGGTTGCCGCGTCGCGGAAATTATCGCCTGCCCGTGTTCTTTCTCGCTGCGATTTGCCGAGCCGCACCCCGAACATACGATGGCGATTTCCTGAGTTCCGCCCGACAAAAATCCTCCGTGCTGCACTTCTTCAACGCTGATCACCGCCGGGTTGTATTGCAGCAGAAGCGGAATCGAGAACAGATCCTTCACATTTTCGACCACCACGCCAATGGTCTGCTGCTGTCCCACTTTCAGTGACAGGCTGCGCGGCTCAAACCGGATTTGCGACGCATTCGTGTCGCTAGGTACCGTTGTCGCCGCACCCAAAGCGCTAGGCGCTGTCGGAGCTGCTCCCTGCGAAGGAGGAACTGTCGCGCCCAAAGCCTGCTGCCCCGCGTTCGCCGCACCTGGTTGCGCCGACGCTCGCGGCTCGGCATTCGGCGAGCGCACCTCCGCATCGCGCCGCACCTTCACTTCCGATTCCGAGCCGGTATACAGCGGCCGCAAATTCGCGCGCGTCCATTCCGGCATGCGCACAATATGCGGCGTCAGAATGATCAGGATCTCATCGTCCTCGGATTGGTGCTGGTCCTCCGAAAAGAAATAACGCAGCAGCGGTATGTGCGCCAAGCCCGGCCAGCCGTTGATGCTCTTCGTGTCGGTTCGCGTGATCAACCCAGCCAGGACGTTGGATTCCCCCTCTTTCAACCTGATTTCATGCTCGATTTTTCGTTGGCTGATAATCGGCTCTTGAATTCCACCAATGGGCTGCTGTCCGGTCACCGACGATACTTCCACCAGCACTTTCAGACTCACTTCATGATTCGGGTGCACCCGGGGGGTTATATCCACGCTTACGCCCACATCCTGATACTGAAATTGTGTGTTCACCAGTGGGTTTACGAACCCGGTCCCGGCTGCCCCGCCGACGCCCACACCAGCCTGAAAGCTGCCCGTAGCGATCGGCACGCGATCGCCAATGCGCAGCTTCGCCGATTGCCCGTCCACCGAGCGAATTTCCGGATTTTGAATGATCTTCGTCGTCGAATCCGCCAGCAGCGCAGTGGCCGTAAAGCTCGGCAAGGTTACTGCGTAATCCGCTCCCGTAAGGTGCCCGAGATTTTGTAACGTGATCGTATTGTTGTTATTCGTAGTTCCGGTTGTGACCGTGGTCGTCGTCGTACCCGGCGGCACCACCGCGATGCTGGCCGAAGTCCCCGGAGAAATTCCCAGGTTGCGCATTTTGTCTACGCGCGCCTCCACCACTTGGACTTGCACCACCACTTCCGGCTTGGCCTTGTCGATGTCCCGGATGACCTTGTCCACAACCTGCAGCTTGTCCGGCGAATCCCGAATGATGATGGCATTCTGCCCGTTCAGCTGCTGAATCCGCTTCAAATCCAGCAATTGACAAAAATAATGTTTTCCGTCACTGGCTTCCAAACTGCCTTGGCCTCCAGCGACGCGATGTCCAGCGCTTGCTGCAGGGTCACGTTGTCCAGTTCCGCCGGAATTCGCCGCGCGGGAAAGTCCGGGTCAAAAATTACCGTTATGCCCGCCAGCTTCGCGATCGTTTCGAACACGATTTTCGCGTCATTCGTCATATGCAAACTAATTGGCGCTCGTGAAAGCACCTTGAGTTCCGGTGGCGTCGACGCCAGCGGCAGTTCGCCGCTCTCACTCTTCGGGGGCTCCGTGGCCGCGTTGTTCGCCCGATTCTTCTCCTCGATCATGCTCACGGTCTTGCGCAATTCTTGTTCGGCAATCGGGCTCGACGGATCAATAGCCGCCGCGCGCTGAAACTCCGAAGCCGCCGCTTCCAGTTGTCCGCGCTCGCGCAACTTCACGCCGTTTTTCACGTGCAGCGAGCTGGCCTCAAACCTCGCCTGGTTGAACTTAATCAGGTATTCTGCGTTCTCGGGATCGTTCTTCAGCGCTTTCTGGTAGTAGTCATACGCGGCGTCATAATCCTGAAGATGTTCGGCCCTCCGCCCTTGAGTGTAGTCCGTCTTACCCTTAGGGCAGCCCGCTGCCAGCATACCGGCACCCAGGCAAACAATCAGCTTGCTACAGCGACCCATGCGCTCTCCACATTGTGTTTGTTCAAGACCAAGTCCTTCGAGTCTAGCATCGGGTTAGAGGTCGGACAAGGCACTGCGGGTTGGCTGTGTTGCATCCGGTATCGCTGGCGGCTAAGATTTAGTGCTGCTGCAACATATGACTGGATCTAGTGCCCAAACCACCCAAAAAGACCGAAAAGGCCGAAAAAAGCAAAGAGCAGATCGTGGCGCAAAACCGCGCCGCCTCCTACAATTATCATCTGCTCGAGAGATATGAGGCCGGCCTGGTCCTCCACGGCACGGAGGTGAAAGCCCTTCGCGAAGGAAAGGCGAATATTCGCGACGCCTACGTCGATTTTAAGTCTACCGGCCCTTGGTTAGTCAACGCCCACATCGCCCAATACATGCCGGGTGGCCCTTGGAACCACGAACCCCTGGGCTCGCGCAAGCTGCTGCTCCACAAGAATGAAATCCACAAGCTCGCCGGCCGCACCGAGGCCAAAGGTTTGACCGTAATTCCCCTGCGGATATACTTCCGCGACGGCATCGCCAAGTGCGAGATCGCCCTGGCGCAAGGCAAAAAGACTTGGGACCGCCGCCAGAGTGAGCGGACCAAGGAAGCGCGCAGGGAAGCCGAACAAGCTATGTATCGCAACCGGAGGCGATGACGCAACATGCAGATCACGTTGGAAACAAAGCCGTTTGCCACGCTCGAGACCGAAGCCCTGGTCTCCTATGTCTTTGAGGACGCCGACCCCATCCAGGGTCGCATCGCGGAAATCGATCAGCTCACCGACGGCCTGCTCCGCAAGCTAGCCACTAGCGGCGAACTGACCGGCAAGCCGTTGGAGACGACCTTGGTGCATGCACCACGAGGCCTCAAAGCCGCACGCCTGCTGCTAGTGGGAGCAGGGAAGCGCGAAAAATTCGACCCCGCCGTGCTCCGCAAGATCGCCGGGGCCGCCCTTCGCTACCTTAAGTCTCGCTCCGTCAAGCAGTTC
>WNFI01275113.1_pt1 | contig 23535 bp, 15 predicted proteins | sample 5400471 | NCBI WGS metagenome assembly WNFI01 (sample SAMN13153348, study PRJNA577476) | soil metagenome | isolation source: 100 cm saprolite on Douglas fir-dominated hillslope | place: USA:California | collected 2013-09-17
CACCATCGCCGCGATGTAGGCGTGGCTCACGAGGAACTGGACCAAGCGGCCAAAACGCGAGGGGGTGGGCGCCACCGGCTCCCGCCGGCTTCGACCCTCGAGAACCCGGGCCGCAACCGGCACCACGAAGGCCGACAAAAGGAAGGAGACCAAGAGGGCCAACGACATGGTGAGGGCCAGGGGCCGGAAGAAGGCCCCCGTCACTCCGGCCAGGAGGGCGAAGGGAAGGAAGACGACAATGGTGGAGAGGCTCGAGCCAATGAGGGGGGGCAGAATCTCAGCCGTCCCCGATTGGGCAGGGTCGGGAGAGGCGGCCGTCTCCCGATGCCGGTGGATGTTCTCCACCACGACGATGGCGTCGTCGGCCACGAGCCCGATGGCGGCCGCGATGCCACCCAGGGTCATGAGGTTCACGGTCTGGCCGCACACGGCCAGCCCCAGAAGGACGAGCGCCACCGCCAGGGGGATGGTGGCCACGGCGACGAGGGTCGCCCGCAGGTCGCGCAGGAAGAGGAGGAGCACCAGGCCGGCCAGGGCCACCCCGATCAGGATCGCCTCGCGAACGCCGTGGACCGAGCTCTGGATGAACTCGGCCTGGTCATAGAACGTAGTCCAGTGGACGTCGGAAGGGAGAAGCTCGGGGTGGGTCTTCAGCAGATCGGCCACTCCCTGGGCGATGATCAGCGTGTTCGCGGAGGGCTGCTGGATGATGTTGATGAGTACGGCCGGACGCCCGTTGGCGGTGGTGCGGATATAGGAAACCGCCTCCCCGGCCGCTATGGAGCCGAGATCGCCGAGGCGGACGGGGACACCGCCCCCCGGGACGGGGACCGCGATTTGGGAGAGGGTGGTCAGGCCCCGCGCCCGACCGTCCACCAGGGACAGGTAGAGCTCATGGTTGCGCTCGATGAGTCCGGCGGACTGGACCTGGTTGTTCTTCCGGATGGCATCCACCACGTCCGCGGGGGACAGCTTGCGTCCGGCCAGGCCCTGGGCCTCCAGGCGGACCTGGAACTCGCGCCGGCGCCCGCCCTGGATCTGCACCTGGGAAACCCCCGGAATCCGGATCAGCTGGGGTTTGAGACCGAACTCCGCCAGATCCCACAAGTCGGCCGCGGCCCGGGAGTCCGAGGTCAGGGCGTAGCCGAGAACCGGAAACACCGAGGTGTTCATCCACTCCACTTCGATCCGCGCGTCCGCGGGAAGGTCGGGGCGGATCCGCTGCACCTCGGCCTGCACCCGCTGCAGCGCCACCTGCATGTCGGTGCCCCAGAAGAACTCCGCCGCGATCTCGGTCGAGCCCCGCGAGGTCGTGGAGAGCACGCGCCGCACCCCCACCACGCGGTGGATCGCCTCCTCGAGGCGGCGCGTCACGGTGGGCATCATCCGGGCCGCGGGCTCCTCTCCCACGTCCGCGATGACCTTGACGAGGGGGAAGGTGACGGAAGGGAAGATGGAGCAGGGGAGGTCCAAGGCCAGGAAGAGGCCGGCCCCGGCCAGGATCCCGACGAGCAGAAAGATGGCGGTGGCCCGCTGGTGGCTGCGCCCAAGAAGCGTCATGGCTGGACGTCGACGGGGCTGCCCTCCGGGAGGCCGACCTGGCCGGAGACGATCACCCGCTCCTCCGTGCCCAACTCGGGGGAGAGGATCTCCACCCGCTCACCGTCCACGAGGCCGGTCGTGACCGCGATCCAGTGCACCCGCCCTTCCCGGTTCACGCTGGCGATCCGCGAGACCCCCGTGACGTCGTCGCGCAGGACCGCGGCGGGGGGCACCACGGGCACATTGCGTCGCTCGCCCACGGTGATGCGGACGGTCCCGAAGAGCCCCACCGGCAGGCGGGGGGGGGGCGGCACCAGGTCGATGCGCACGGGGACGGTGAGGTCGCTCGCCACCGCGGCCGCCAGGACGCCGTGCACCAGCCCGGCCAGGCTCCGCGGGCGCCCGGTGACCACGACTTCCGCCCCCTGGCCGGCGTGGATGAGGGGCAGATCAGCCTGGGTGATGTCGGCCTGGAAGATCAAGGAGTCCGCGGCCGAGATGGTGAGGATCTCCTGGTCCTCGGAGACCCGGTCGCCGGCGCTGGCGGCGTGGGAGAGGACCACACCCTCCGCCGCGCTCAAGAGTGGCGCGCGCACCAGCCGGGCCTCCGCCAGGGCCAGCGCGCGCTCGGCGTCCTCTTTCTCCATCGGCGTGTGGGCCTCCGCCTTCATCTGGCGGGCGCCGTTGAGGGCGGCCTCGCTCTCCCGGGAGACGATCCGGCCCACGACTTGGTCGCGGTGGACGGGGTCGCCGTCGGTCAGGAGAAGCTCGAGGAGTGTTCCCGGGAAGGGGGCGCGCACCTTCTGCTGGACCAGGGCCACCGTACGCCCCGGTCCGCTGACGAGGTGCGGCAAGGTGGCGCGGACAACCCCCACCGCGTGGACGGGCGTGGCCCCCGAGCCCTCCGGACCAGGTTTTTCCGGCTCCGGCGCGGGGGCACGGTGACAGGCGGTCGTCAAGCCCAGCCCGGCCAGAGCGAGGGCCCACCGCTTCGTGTTCATGGGGTGCCCCAGCGGAGGGCGAGGGCCTCCGCCATCCGGTAGCGCAGCATGGCGTCCGAGAGCCGCACCGCCGCGTCCACGGAGGCGGTGTGGGCCTCCAGCACCTCGAGCGAGGAGGCGGCCCCCCCGCGGTATCGGCTCTCCGCTTCGAGATAGGAGTCCCGGGCGTCGGGAAGGGCCCGGGTCAGGATCTGGATTTCCCGGTAAGTCCCGGCCACGGCCGCGCGGGCCTGCTCCCACTGGAGCCGCGCCTGGCGCCGCCGCACTTCCTCCTGTCCGCTGGCCTGGCTCAAAGCGAGCTCGGCCTGGGCGAGACGGGAGCGGCGTCCGCCGAGATCCCAGAGCGACCAGGTGAAGGTCACGCTCAGGGAGTACCCGGCGTCCCGGCGCAGGCGGTCGCCGAAGCCGGCGTCGGGGGTGGCCGCCTTGAGGTCGGGAGGAACGAGATGGGAGGTGTCCGACCCCCAGAGGCCGCCGTCGGCGTTGGCGAAGACCACCGGCTTCCGCTCCGCGCGGGCGATGTGCAGATCGGACTCCGCCGACCGCCGATTCGCCTCCGCCTCCGAGAGCTCCGGTGCCTTCCGCCAGGCATCGGGCTCGGCCGATGGGGGCGGCGGCGGGTCCGGGAGCGGCGCCAGCTCGAGTGGCGCCTGGGGGTCCCGCCCCATGAGGTCGTTCAACTCCAGCCGCACCCCGTCGCGACGACGCTCGGCCCCGGCCAGATCCGCTTCCTCGGTGGCCAGGCGAACGTCGGTCTTCAAGAGGTCGGCCGCAACTCCCTGACCCGAGGCCTGGCGGCTGCGCAGCCAGGTGCGGTAACGCTGCAGGCGCTCGACCCCCTCCCGCCGCGCGGCAATCTCGCTCTCCGCCTGCACAAATTCGCTGAAGCGTCCCCGGACCTCGAGGTCCACGTCCTTCAGGGCCATGCGCTGGCGGGCACTGGCCGCGCTGGTCCCGGCCTGGGCACGCAAGACCGCGGCCCGCCGTGCGCCCCCGTCGTAGAGGGGTTGCCGTCCGATGACCTGGAAACGCTCCTCGCCCAGGTTCGTCACGGTGGCGTCATAGCTGGAGGGGGGTGCGTAGATCACGTCTCCTTCCAGCGACACCTTCAGCCACCGCTCGGCCCGGGCCTCCCGCTCCTTCTGACGGGAGACCTCGACCTCCCGGGCCGCGATCGGGAGCCGGGCGTTGGCGGCTTGGGCCTGGGCGAGCGCCTCCTCCAGCGTCAAAGGGTCCGCGGCCGCCCCTCCCGCCCCGCCCAGCCCGAGCACGAGGACGCAGGCCCCCCACGCTCGCCCCGGACCCGACCGCTCCCCGCGGCACGCCCTGAAATACCACACCTGCAACTCCATCTCTGGCCCATCCCCGGCCCGGCCAGGAGACTGCGCTTCTCCAAGACGATGTTCGCTCGGTCGCATCAGGGCGGGCGCGAGAGCCGCGCCATGATAGCCGATAAGCTCGCCCGGAGAACATCGCGCGTCGTGGGGGAACACCAAGGCCGTTGGAGGCTCCGCGCGGGCGGGAGCCGTATTTCTTCTTGACACCGCCGCACCGCCTGTCGAAAATCGTGTTCAACAAATCCATGAGCGCGGCGCGAGGGCTGAGGAGCGTGTGGCTCGTGTCGATGCCCTTCGGCCCCCTCTTCTCCCCGTCTCTTGCCCTCAGTCTTCTGAAAGCCAGCCTCGCGGCCCAGGGGCTGCCCGCGCGCGTCCGCTACTTCTCCCTGGACTTCGCAGAGCGGATCGGCCAGGCCTTCTATTCCGACATCGCGGCCGAGGGGCGCCCACCCTTGGTCACCCTGGCCGGCGAGTGGATCTTCTCCGGCGCGCTCTTCCCCTCGGCGCCGGAGGATGAGGATCACTACCTGGCCGAAGTGCTGCAGCGTCCGGACCCCGTCACCTACCGGGGCTCCGCCCCGCCGGTCACCGCGGCGCGCGCGCGCCGCATCCGCCGCGTTCGCGACGCGGTCGAGCCCTTCCTCGAGGCCTGCTTGGCCGAGATCGTGCGCGAGCGCCCGCCCCTGGTGGGCTTCACGAGCACGTTTCAGCAACACCTCGCTTCCTTGGCTCTGGCCCGGCGCATCAAGCAGGCCCTCCCTGAGACGGTGGTGGTGATGGGCGGGGCTAACTGCGAAGGCGTCATGGGGGCGGAGGCCGTGCGCCAGTTTCCCTTCCTGGACGCGGTGGTCTCGGGGGAAGGGGAACACGTCTTGCCGGAGGTGGTGCGGCGCGCGCTCGCGTCCCGGTCCCTTTCCGGCCTGCCCGGGGTTCGGACCAGAGAGGGGGTCGAAGAGGAGTTCCGCAGGGGTACGTTCCCGAACGCGCCCACGATCCCTCGCCTGGACGACCTGCCCTATCCCGACTTCAGCGACTTCTTCGACCAGTTCGGGGTCAGCCGCTACCCCCGCGAGTGGGAGGCGAGCCTCTTCTTCGAGACCTCCCGTGGTTGCTGGTGGGGCGAGAGGAGCCACTGCACCTTCTGCGGTCTGAACGGATCCAGCATGACGTACCGGAGCAAGTCGGCGCGCCGGGCCGTCGATGAGCTCGCGCAGCTGGCCCGGGAGCATCCGGGCTGTGACATCCAAGTGACGGACAACATTCTGGACATGGGTTACTTCAAAGACTTTCTCCCCGAGCTGGCCGAGCGGCGCCTGGGGGTGGATCTCTTCTACGAGACCAAGTCCAACCTGAAGAAGGAGCAGATCCGGCTCCTCCGCCGGGCGGGCGTGCGCCGGATCCAGCCTGGGATCGAGAGCTTCTCGGACTCGGTCCTCCGGCTCATGCGCAAGGGCGTGACCGGCCTGCAGAACATCCAGCTCCTGAAGTGGTGCAAGGAGGTGGGGGTGGAGCCCCACTGGAACTTCCTCTGGGGCTTCCCCGGAGAGGACCCCGCGGAGTATGCCCGCATGGCGGGCCTCGTCCCGCAGCTCATGCACTTGGCGCCGCCGGTCGGATTCTCGGACATCCGCCTCGACCGCTTCAGCCCGAACTTCTTCGAGGCGGAGCGGCTGGGTTTCGAGAAGGTGGTGCCTCTCCCCTCATACTCCTTCCTCTACCCCGCCCTGACCGGGGAGGCCCGCGCCAACCTTGCCTATTTCTTCGGCTTCCGCTACCGAGAGCCTCGTGACGTGGCGGGTTACGTGCAGCCACTTCTAAAGGCGTTGCGCTCGTGGTCGAAGGCGGCCCGCCGCGGCGACGCCGACCTCTTTAGCGTTGACGCAGGGGGACGCCTCTTCGTGTGGGACCTGAGGCCCGCCGCCCGCGAGCCCCTTGCGGTTCTGGACGGTCTCGGCCGGCTCCTTTACTTGGCTTGCGACGGTGCCGTCGACGTGCGAAGCCTGGTGGAATCGATCGGGGCGCGGGGTCTGGGTGGGGCGACGGTCGAGGAGATCGAGGACCGCCTGGGACGGCTCGTAGACGCTGGCCTCATGATCCAGGAGGGCACGCGTTTTCTCGCCCTGGCCGTTCCCCTCGGCGAGTATGCCCCGCCCCGGGCCGTGGTGGAGCGTTTTCACGCCGTGGTCCGTGCATTGGGTCAGCCGCTGGCGGGGGGGCGGCGCCGCCGCCGCCCATCGGGCTTGACCCCCTCGCACTTCGTGGTCAGCCGCGAAGGCGAGCTGCAGATCGGAGAGCTCGTGCGCATCCCGTATCTCGAGGGAAGGAGGGACTGATGGCCAAGAAGAAGAAGAAGGTCGCCAAGAAGAAGACCACCAAGAAGCCGGCCAAGAAGAAGAAGAAGACCGCCGCCTGTATCGGCCCCGGTTAGCTCCGGCGTCGCAGCCGGGGTGGAGCCGGACCGCTCCATCCCGGCTCCGTCTACTTGAGGCCTTCGACGAGGACGAGGTCCGAGAGCGTGCGGGAGTAGCTGTAGGCGAAGGTATGCCCGTCGGGGGTGACCTGAGCCGCAATCAGGTTCATGACCCCGGCGCGGTCGAAGGGTGCGAGTTCCGCCGTGAGCCCCTTCGATCCCTGGGCGAGGTCCACCCGCCAGATCCGGGCGGGCAGGCTGCCCCGGCGGGATACATAGAGCGATCGCCCGTCCGCTCCCCAGCGGAGGGGGATGTCTCCGGGGTCGAGGCCGGGCACCGCTTCCGGCTCTCCTCCATCCAAGGGGTAGAGCACAATGCGCCCCCCGGGGTCGAGGGCCGCGATCCGCTTTCCGTCGGGTGCGATCGGCCGCGAGCCGTAGGGGAAACGAAACCCCCCGCGGGAGATCGGCCGCAGGTGTCCCTGGCCCACCTCCTGGACATAGATCTTGACTCCGCTCCCCGGCTCGTCCCCCGCGACGAGGAGGTGCCGGCCGTCGGGGAACCAAGCCACCGCTTCGAAATGGCCAAGGCCGCCGGGTTCGGCGGTTCGCAGTTCCCCTGGCCCGGTGGGGAGCAAGACCAAGGACGGCGGGCGCGTGAGCACCACCGACGCGCACCAGGCCCCGTCCGGGGAGAGCGCGCCGATCCAGCCCTCCCCGAGCCGGACGGGCGGGGAGCCGTCTGTCCGTCGCAGATAGACGGAGCCCGACGGGGCGCCCGCCCCTGCCCCCTGCTCGCTGAAGACGACGACGCTTCCGTCGTCGGCGAGGTCGGTGAGGGTGCCGCCATCGAGCCAGGAGAGGTCGCGCTCGGCCCCTCCTGCCTCGCGGAGGGCGAGCTGGAGGCGGAAGCGGTCCTCGGTCAGGAGAATGTTGCCTCCCCGCACGTCATCCAGCTTGAGGCGTCCGGGGGCCCGCGTCAGGAGCCGTCGCCGGCCCGCGAGGTCGACGGCGTAGAGGGCCGAGCGGGGCCCGACCTCGGAGGCCGTGAACCAGACCTCTTTGCTGTCGTCCCGCCAGGCGAGGCCATTTGCGCTCGACCACCCCGCGGACAAGAGGCGTCGGCTGCGGCCCCCGGGGTCGGTCACCCAGACCTCGCCCCGGTCGTCGCTGCGGACGGAGTGCTCGATGAAGGCGATGGCGCGACCGTCCGGCGAGAAGCGCACGTGACTGAGCCAGCCGCCGGTCTGGTAGAGAATCCGCCCGATCGGGAACTCGAGGCGGTAGCGGTCCTGCACGACATGAATGACAGCCAGGCCCGTCCCGTCGGGGGCCCAGTCCGCGGACTCCACGTCCGTCAGCATCTCCCGCGGCGCCGTCCCCGAGAGCGGGACCCGGGCCAGCGTGCCGCGCGTCTCGAGCCCCAACGTGAAGTGCCGGCCCAGGGAGAGAGCCATCTCTCCGGAGCGCGAGACCGAAAGCACGTCGGAATCCGGTAGGTCCAGGCGGGTGGATTCGGGGCTTCCGGGACGGGTGGTGAAGAGTCGAACCGGCTGCCCGTCCCAGGCCGCCCCGTAGACCACGGTCTGGCTGTCGGGGCCGAAGCGGGCGGAGATCACGAGCCCGCGGCGGAAGGTCAGCGGTTGATAGGAGGGGATGCCATTCCGGCCCCCCCGGGCTCCGGCATAGTAAGTGGCGGCGGCGACGAGGACGAGGACCGCGGCCATGGCGGCGCGGGTGACCACGGCCGGCGTGAGCCGGCGCCTGCTCCCCGGGAGCCTCGGGTGCCGGCCGGACGTCGGATCGTCGGCGAGGGAGGCTATGTGAAAGGCCAGGTCACGGGCCGACTGAAAGCGGGCCTCGGGCGACTTCTCGAGGCAGTGGCGGAGCAGAGACTCCACGCCCGGCTGTAGGATTCCGGAGGCGTCACCCAGGCCCAGGGGTTCGGCGTTTAGGATGGCGCTCAGCGTCTCGACGCCGCTGGGTCCCTGGAAGGCGCGCCGCCCCATCAGCATCTCGTAGAGGACGACGCCGAAGGAGAAGATATCGCTGCGCTGGTCCGCGACCTCGCCCCGGACCTGCTCGGGGGACATGTAGGCGGCGGTCCCCATGACCCGCTCCGGGCTCGCGAGGACGGGCGAGGTCGCCGCGCTCGAGCTGTCGGGGGGGGTCGTGGAGACCGCGGGCTCGGCGAGGCCGAAATCGACGATCTTGACCTGCCCGTCCTTGGTCAGGAAGACGTTGGAGGGCTTCAGGTCGCGGTGGATGACGTCCTTGGCGTGGGCCGCGGCCAGGCCGGTCGCGATCTGGAGGGCGAGGTCGAGGGCCTTGCGGGGCGGGAGCGGCCCCCGTACGAGGGAGGCCGCGAGGGTCTCTCCTTCCAGCAGCTCCATGACCAGGTAGGGGGCACCGTCGTGCGTTCCCACGTCATGGACGGCGAGGATGTTGGGGTGGTTGAGCCGCCCGGCCAACTTGGCCTCGAGCTCGAAGCGCTCGAGCATGCCGGCCTGGGCAATCGTGCCGTCCCGGATGATCTTGACCGCGACATCACGCCCCAGGCGCAGGTCGTGCGCACGGTAGACCTCACCCATGCCGCCGGTGTCGAGCAGGCCGGCGATCTCGTACGGGCCGAGGGTGGTCCCGAGGGAGAGTTTCACGGGCTCAGTCCCCGATGTCGTTCGGAGCGGGCTCTGCCTAACGTGTGCGGGTGGCGTCGCTTTGTCGGCCCAGACTATCCACCGTTCCCCCTCGCGTCAAGGCTGCGGGGCGGCCTCTCCGCGGGTGGTGGCCGGGAGAGGTGCAATCGGGGTAGGCTGGGGAGAAATGCCCGACAGCGACTATCGCCGCCCCAGCCCGGAGCAATTTCTGAGGCGCGTGGAGGCGGAAGAGCGCCACGGGCTCCGGGGCAAGCTCAAGGTGTTCTTGGGATATGCCTCGGGGGTCGGAAAGTCGTTCCGGATGCTGGACGAGGGCCGCCGGCGCAAGAAGCGCGGCCAAGACGTCGTGGTCGCGGCCACCCAGCCGTCGGCTCCGGCGGACCCCCCCGGAAGCAAGCACGCTCAGCGGTGGCAGGACGTCGAAGAGCTCCTGTCGGCCGGCATCTCCGTCGTCACCTCCATCAACCTGCAGTACGTCAGGGAGAGACAGGCGGCGGTAGAGGCCATCCGGGGGAAGTCCGCCACGGACTCCGTTCCGGAATCGTTCCTCCGGACCGCCGACGAAATCGAGGTCGTGGACGCTCCCCCGGAATACTGTGTCACCCGCTATCTCCAGGGGGGGGACCCCGCCGTGGATCCCTCGCGAGCGGAACGACAGCTGTCACAATTGAGAGAGATCGCCCTTGTCCTCGCGGCCGAGGTGGTCGATCAGCAGCTGGAGGATTACCTCCGTCGCCAGGGGATCGAACAGGCCTATGGGCCCCACGAGCGCATTCTCGTGTGCATCACGCCCCGATCGAACGCGAGCGTGATGATCCATCGCGGACGCCGGCAGGCCGACCGTTTCCATGGCGATCTCCATGTGATCTACGTTGAGCAGCCGCAGTCAAGCCCCGCGGATGAACAAGTGCTCGCGCAGAATCTGGCCTGCGCCCACGAGGCGAAGGCGCACGTCGAGATCCTGAGGGCCGCGGATCCTGTCCGGGCCATCCTGGAGTTTGCGGCCAAGCACGGCATCACCCAGATCTTCGTGGGCCACAGCCAGGAGGCGGGCTGGATGAGCCGCCTGAGGCCCAACCCCGTCGAGCGGCTGATCTTGGGAGCGGACGGGATCGACGTCCGAATATTCCCAAGTCCATGAGCCAGGCGGGAGACGTCGCGGCGATCAGGAGGGGCCGGCTCAAAGTCTTCCTGGGCTATGCCGCGGGCGTCGGGAAGACGTTCCGGATGCTGGACGAAGCCCAACAGCTGAAGGCGCAAGGGCATGACGTTGTGGTCGGCTACTTTGAGCCGCACGGCCGGCAGGACACCATCGCCAAGCTTGCGGGTCTGGAAGTCATCCCCCGGCGGTGCATGGAGTACCGTGGGCACGTGTGCGAGGAGATGGACACGGAGGCCATTCTCGCCCGGCACCCCGAGATCTGCGCGGTCGACGAATTCCCGCACACCAATGTGCCAGGTTCGGCTCGAACCAAGCGGTGGGAAGACGTGATGATGCTGCTCGAGGCCGGCATCCAGGTGCTCACGACCATGAACGTTCAGCATCTGGAAAGCCTCAACGATCAGATGCGGGAGATCACCGGCATTCAGGTTCGGGAGACGATTCCAGATTGGGTAGTGAAGGAGGCGGACCAGATCATACTCATCGACCTGCCTCCGCGAGCCCTTCTCAATCGACTGCAGCGCGGCGCGGTCTATGGCCCGGACAAGGCTGAGCGCGCCATGGAGAACTTCTTCAAGGAGTCCACCCTGGCCGCGTTACGCGAGATGGCGCTTCGGCAAACCGCGCACGAAATCGACGTGCGGCAGCGAGACGCCGCCGATCTCGCCCCGCCGCCCGGCCCCCGACCCAACTCGCTGCCCGCGACGGCGACGGCCGAGGTGCCCGAGCGGATTCTCATTCACCTCACGGAGTCGCTCGCCACGGTGGGCCTGATCCGGCGTGGCCGACGGGTCGCCGACTACCTAAAAGCCGACTGCTTTGCCGTGTCGGTCCTGGTCTCCGGCAGGATCGGGGGGCTGACGAAAGAAACCCGCGAGGCGCTCGAGCGGCATCTGGAGTTCGCGCGGAAGCTGCGCATCGAGACCCGGGTGCTGGAGGGTAAGGACGAGGCCGAGGCCCTGGTGGACTTCGCACGCCGCAATGGGGTGACCCAGATCTTCCTCGCCAAGCCCCCCAAGCGGCTCATCCCTCTGCTGAACAAGAAGCACACCGCGATGAGGGTCGTGGATCTGGCCAAGGACATGCAGGTTACGGTGGTCGCGGAACGCGGGCCCTCCCGCGGGAACCCGTCCTGAGCTGAGAGGCCGGCTCCCGTCTCTCATCTCCCTTGCCGTGGCGCCTGGGGGGGCGGGGGGAAGGGGCCGCCTATCGTCCCTCCGCTCCTTTCAGGTAGCGAAGGAGGTCGGACTCCGAGGACAGAATCAGCCACGCCTTGTCGTCGAGGCTCTTGTTCAGGGTCTCCATGGTCTTCGAGAATTGGTAGAAGTCCGGGTCCTTGCCATATGCCTTGGCGTAAATGGCCGTGGCCTTGGCGTCGGCGGCGCCCTTAAGAGCCTGTGCGTTCTTGTATCCGACCGAGGTGGCGGCGAGGATGTCGCGCTCCTTCTCGCCGCGGATCTCCGCCGCGCGTCCTTGGCCCTCGGAGCGGCTCCGCTCCGCAATCCGCTTCCGCTCGGAGATCATGCGCTCGAACACTTTTTGCTGCACGGTCTCCACGTAGTTGATGCGACGGAAGCGCACATCTACCAACTCAATACCGAACTCGGGGGTGATCTTGGCGGCTTTCTCGAGAATGATCTGGGCGATCTTGCCCCGCCCGGCGCTGATCTTGGCCATGGCCTCGGCGGCACCGATCCCCTCCAGCTCCTCCGTGGTCTGGAAGGCACGGTTGCTGGAGCGGACTAGCTCGATGAGATCGAAGGAGGCCACGGCGTTGCGCGTCTCTCCGTCCACGATGTCGTCGAGCCGGCTCTGCGCCCCCCGCTCGTCCCGGACCGCTTGGTAGAAGCGGAGGGGGTCGGCGATACGCCAGCGGGCGTAGGTGTCCACCCCGATGTACTTCTTGTCCTTGGTCGTGATCTCACGCGCGTCCCCATCAAACTCGAGCCAGCGCTTGTCGAAACGGTGGACATCCTGGATGAAGGGGACCTTTAGATGAAGGCCGGGCTCCGTGATCAATCCCCCTACCGGTCGGCCGAACTGGGTGAGGATCGCTTGCTCGGTTTCCGCCAGGGTAAACAGGGAGGAGTAGAGTAGGACGACCAAGGCCGCGGCCGCGAAGAGGGTCAGCGGATTCCTCACGGCTTCACCTCTTTCCGGTCCCCATCGAGCTGAAAGAGGGGAAGAATGCCCTTGGCCTTCTCATCCAAGAGCAACTTCCGGCCGAGCTTCGGGAGGAGCTCCCGCATGGTCTCGAGGTAGATGCGCTTCCGGGTCACGGCGGGAGCCTTGCGGTACTCTTCGTAGAGGGCATCAAAGCGTTTGGCATCCCCCTCCGCGGTGTTGACGCGCTCCAGGGCGTACCCCTCGGCCGCCCTCACCGCCTGATCGGCTTCCCCCTTGGCGCGGGGGACCGACTTGTTGTAGTCGGCCCAAGCCTCGTTGATGGACCGCTCCTTCTCCTGGATGGCCTGGTTCACCTCGTTGAAGGCGGCCTTGACCGGGTCCGGGGGGTTCACGTCCTGAAGGATGAGCTGTTGGACCACGATGCCGATGCCGTACAGGTCACACAGGCGTTGCAGCTCCTCCTTAGCTTCAAACGCGACCGTCTCGCGACCGATGGTCAAGACCTCGTCCACGCTGTGGTCTCCCACGACCTGGCGCATGGCCGCCTCGGACATGTCCCGGAAGGTCAGGGGGACATCCCGCACGTGAAAGAGAAACTTCTTTGGGTCCCGGATCCGGTATTGCACGATCCACTCCACCACCGCCACGTTGAGGTCGCCGGTGAGCATGACGGACTCGCCCGCGGTCTCCGGCGTAGAGGGGGCGAAGGTGGACTTGATACCCGGCCTCACGGTCCGAAAGCCGAACTCCATCTTGAGCGTCGCCTGAACAGGAACCTTGGTCACCGTCTCGACGCCCAAGGGGATTTTGACGTGAGGGCCGGGATCCGATGTGCGGACGAACCGACCGAAGCGCTGGACCACGCCCACTTCCTCGGGTTCGATCTGGTAGTAGCCGGTCAGGAGTACGACCAGGAGAAGGGCCGCGGCCACGAGCAGCCGCAGGACGTTGGGCGGCAGCGAGGGGAGCACAATCCTCAAGTTGCGACCCCCGCCGATATCGATGGGGCCGCCATCCCAACCGGGTCGCGCCATCACGCTCTCCCTTCCTGCTTGGTGCGAAACCAGTATACCCCGTAGATCCGTGAGCGTCCGGCTCCATTTCAATCAAGAAGAGTTGGTCAGGAGATACGGGAGGGCCTCATCGCCCGCTGGGAGCGGAGCAGTCGGGTCGCGATGAAACCGGCCGCGGCGGCCAGGGTTCCCACGCCGGCCGGGGTGAGCGCCCCTTGCCCTGGGCCCGAGGTCGCAAGATGAACGGCCAAGGCGCCGGCGAGTCCCAAGGCGATGGCGGCCAGGGCCTCGGCCGTCCCGGCCCCGCGGCTGAGCAGGCCACCCAGTATGGGGACAAACAGGCTCACCGTCAGCAGGGTGTAGAAGACGCTCAGGGCGCCGATGACGTTGGGGAGCATGATGGCGAGGGCGATGGCGGCGCCCCCCGAAAGGTACGCGGTCAAGCGAGCCGCGGCGAGGAGCCGGGCGTCGGAAGCGTCGGGGTTGAAGAAGCGCCGGTAGAGGTCCTGCGCGATGGAGGTAGAGAGCATGAAGAGCACGGCGTCGGCCGCGCTCATCTCGGCCGAGAAGACGGCGGCCAACCCCAGGCCGCCGACGGCGGGCGGCACCGCATGCCTCAGCAGCATGGGCAGCGCGAGTTCGGGGGAAGCGAGGTCAGGGAAGCGTGAACGGGCCAGGATCCCGAGGAAGGGCGGGACCCAGGCGTAAAGCAGGAGGGCCAGGGCCGTGGCGCCCGCCCCCCGGCGGGCGGCCGCGTCGTCCCGCGCTCCATAGACCTTCTGGAGGAGACCGGGGGAGACCGCGAAGGCCGGGCCCAGCAGCATGAGGAGGGGCCAGCCGGAGCCGGCGTTCTGCCAGAAGCCCCAGTAGCCCGCGTCGGCCGGGAGCACAGACCAGGAGCCCGGCCAGCCGCCGGCCTCCCGCACGGCGAAGGGCACCGCGATCCCCAGGCCGACCAACTTGACCGTCAACTGGGCGAGGTTCACCCAAACGGACGCGGAGAGACCGCCCGCGCTGAAATACCCGGTGACGACCAGGCCCCCGATGAGGCAACCGAGGGTCTTCGGGACGCCCGCCGTCACGTCGAGCACCCACGCGAGGGCGATCAGCTGCCCCGCCAGGATCGCGAGAGAGGCCAAGCCGAGGATCACCGCCGCGACGGCGCGGACGGTCAGACCGTACCGATGCTCCAGATAGTCGCCGACCGTGTGGAGGTCCAACCGCTGGCTCGCCCGACGGAGGGCGGGCCCCACCCAGAACGCGAGGACCGCGGTGCCTATCGCGGTGGATCCCACCCACCACCACGCAGCGATCCCGTCGCGATAGCCGAGCCCGGTCGCCCCCACCGTGGATCCCGCTCCGATGTTGGCGGCCAGCATCGTGGCAAAGAGGAGCCCCGGTCCCAGCCGGCGGCCGGCGACAAAGAAGTCGGCGGCCTGGCGCGTGCGTCGACCGATCCCGAAGCCGAGCCCGACGAGCAGGGCGGCATAGCCGACGAGCAGGACGAGGTACAGATTCATGCCAAGGCCGCTCGAGTAGTCGTTGGTCGTCCCCTGGAACGCTGAAAGGCCCCGTCGAAATCGCCGACTCCCCGAGAGTACTGTAGGGCGGGCGGTGACGCGGACCATCCCGCCGGGGCAATCGAGTTGGAGCCGCGCCGACGCACCGACATGCGGCCCGTGGCGCTTCACTCACGAGCTCAACGAGTAAGGGCCGGCCCCGCTCGTGAGCATACACCGGGCCGCGGGAGGGACTCGGAGGTGGCGGTGCCCTCTTAACGCCTTAGGATGAGGAACCTCGGCGCTTCGGCGGGGTTCTTTCCTTCGGCGTCGAGGGGGCTGGCGGAGGAGGAGGGAACTGCACACGGGCGGTGGTGCCCCTCCCCGCGACCGTTTCAAACGAGAGAGTGCCTCCGTACAGCTGGAGTAGCCGCCGAACGACACTGAGGCCCAAGCCAAGGCCAGCTTGGTCGGGACCACGCTTGAGGAAGGGCACACGATGCGCCCGACCCTCGAGACCCTCGGCGGGCAGTCCCTGGCCACGGTCGCGGACGGTCAGCGTCCGCTCGCCCTGGCTACTCGTCAGGTCGAGTGCGATCTGGGACCCCGCCCGCGAGAATTTGAGCGCGTTGTCGACCAATTCCCTGATCAACGACCGCCAATGATCCGATGCCATCGGCACCTGGGTAGGCACACCCGAGATCTGCAGATCATCAGATCGGTGTGCGCGCCGAGCCCTGCCGCTGGCCTCCTCGCGAGCGATCTCGAGGGCCTTCTCGCCCTGAAGACCCGAAGGAACGAGGGACGTCGCGGCCTGGAGTTCGGCATAGGCAAGAAACCTCTCTATGAGCTCCTGGAGGGCTTGGCCGGCCTCGAGAATTCCCCGGCCGACTTCCCTTGTGTCTCCCGCTTGAATCGCCCCTTCCTCCATCAACAGAGAGGCCAGGCCCATGACGGCCGTGAGGGGGGTCAGGAACTGGTCGGGAAGAAGAGACCCCGCCAGATGCTCGGTCAGTTCCTGCAAGGAGCTCTCGGCCTCCCTTCTCGTTGCCGCCGAGCGTTCCAACCTTGCCGCGACGGCGGCGATCAGGTCGGCGGGGAGAACGGGCTTCACCAGATAGTCGTCCGCGCCAGAGTTCATTCCTGCCCGCACCGACTCTGGCCCCCCCACCCCGGTGAGAAAGATGATGGGGGTTACCGCTGTCGACGGCTCTCTGCGCAGGGCGCTCAGTACCTCGTAGCCGTTGATGCCCGGCATCATGATGTCGCAAAGGATCAGGTCTGGGTGGGTGGCGATGGCCTGGGCAAGCCCGGTCGCACCGTCTGCGGCCGAGCCCACCTCGTATCCCTCGCCGCTCAGGATATCGACGATGACACTGCAGGTTTCCTCGCTATCGTCGATTATGAGAACTCGGCTCATCGCGTGTGCATCATTCGTTTGAGACGCGAATCCGTCGGCTCCCGGGAGACCGGGCCTTCAACCTTGTTCCCGCGGCCGAGGCCCTAGGGCTTCCCGAAGCTTCTGAGCGAGAGACGCCTGGGTGAAGGGCTTCGAGATCAGCAGAGCTCCCGGCTCGACCAAACCATTCTGGGCTACCGAGTCTTCCGTGTGGCCGGACATGTAGAGGACCCGGATGTCGGGCCTTCGCTCCCTCACCCGCTGCGCCAGCGCCCGCCCGTTCATGCCCGGCATGAGTATGTCGGTCAGGAGGAGATGGATGGCACCCTGGTGCCGCTCCACAGTCTCGATCGCCTTCGTGGGGTCTTCCGCCTCGAGGACCTCGTAGCCGTTCGCCTGCAGGATCTCGCGGATGAGTTCACGAAGGCTCTCTTCGTCCTCAACCAGCAACACCGTCACCATGTCGCCAGTGGCCGGAGGGGGATTCACGTGCTTTTCGGCTGCCGCATCGCCCCGAGGCAGTCAGATCCTGATGGTCGTGCCGTTGCGCGGCTCGCTTCCCAAGTGAACAACGGCCTGCCGGACGATCCCGGGGATGCCCCCGCCCAGATCCTCGTCGCGACAAGAGGCTCGACGATGTGCATGGCTACCTCCCTGTTCCTCGTGCCCGTGTCGTCCAGGGCCAGGCAGATGTCGCGGTCCGCCGCCTTCCCCACGCGCGCCCCCGCGAGTCCCCGCCCTCCTTCGGGGCGGTCGCGATGGCAGGAGGTCCACCATTCGGCCGGGTCTTGAGGAAGCCGACGGCAGTGTTCGGGAGGATCTGTTCCGGAGGAGTGGGGTCCGGGTTGATTCTGCCCCACGCGTCCCCCGACCGGAACCTCGCGTCGACGTCCTTTGCGATCAGTCGGTTAACCATGTGCCTCCGGCCCTTGGGGGCGCCCGTCCCCTGTTGCAGAGCCGGCTCCAGCGTATCGGGACCGCCCGTGACTCTCTATGCGTACGAACCCCTATACGCACGGGCGCGAATACCTAGCCCCGCCTAGACGGCTCCTTAGGGGTGGATAATCAGAGGCGGATGATCAGGGTATGACGACGGTACCGTTGAGGAAGACCGGGATCTCCTTCCTGGGTGATGTGCCCTGGGGTACCCACTTCTGCCACTTCTTCGAGACCAGGGACGATCTCCTCGATACTCTCCTTCCTTACTTCAAGGCCGGGCTCGAACAGCGCGAGTTCTGCCTCTGGCTCGTCCCCGAGCCCACGACGACCGGCGAGGCCATCAGTGCGTTGAGACGGGCTGTCCCAGACCTGGCCCGCTATGAAGCGGAGGGGAGCATCGAGATCCATCAGGGCCGGGAGTGGTATCTGAGCGCTGGCGCCCTCGACCTCAAGGGGCTGATCGGCGCCTGGGACAAGAAGCTCACGCAGGCCCTGGACAAGGGCTTCCCCGGGATGAGAGTCAACGGAAGCCCATCTTGGCTGACGAAAAAGGACTGGCGTGACTTCTGCGAGTACGAAGAAACGTTCAACGAGTGGGTGACCGACAAGCGAATGGTCGCGTCCTGCTCCTACTCCCTGGGAGCGACCGGCGCCGCCGATGTTCTAGACGTGGCGCGAACGCACAACTTCGCCTTGGCCAAGCGGCATGGGCTCTGGGAGCTCGTCGAGACTCCCGAGCTCCGTGAGGCAAAGGCAGAAATCAAGCAGCTGAACGATGAGCTCCAGCGGCGTGTCGTTGAGCGCACGGCACAGCTCGGAGCGGCCAACGAAGAGCTGCGCGCGCGCAACCGACAGCAATCGGCGGTGGCCGTCTTGGGCCAGACCGCGATCCGCTCCCGGGACCTGGTCGCTCTGCTCAACGAGGCGACGGTCATTGCCGCGGAAACGCTGGGCACCGACGGCGCCCTCATAGGAGAGTGGCTCCCCGGAGGAGAGGGCTCCCGCCTGCGCGCGGGCGCGGGGTGGGGGGGGCTGGTCGGCAAGACCTTAGCCGCCAACGATGCGCTGATGAGCGTTCACATGCTTCGTTCGGACGAGCCGGTCGTGGTTCCCGACATCGGAGCGGAGCCGCGGCTGGCCGTTTCCCGGGCCGCCTGGGAGCACGGAGTGGTCAGCGTGATGGGCGTTGTCGTTCGGGGCCATGCTGGTCCGTGGGGAGGCCTCGCCGTCCACTCCACGCGCCCACGGTCGTTCAGCCCGGACGATAGAGGTTTCCTCCAGACGGTGGCAAACGTGCTGTCGCTGGCGGTCGAACGGCACGAGGTGGAGGTGGTGCAGCGGCGGGAGAAGGAGACCCTCGAAGCCATCTTCGACAACATTCCGGTGATGATCTCGTCCTACGACGCGTCCGGGCGTCTCTCGCGCGTGAACCGGGAATGGGAGCGGACTCTAGGCTGGACGCTCGCGGAAGCACAGCGGGCGAACATCCTGGCTGAGGCTTACCCGAACCCCGACGATCAGAAGAAAGCGGAGGAGTTCATCCGGCGGGCGGAGCGTCGTTGGGCAGACTTCAAGATGACGACTCGGTCGGGGAGGGTCATCGATGCCTCGTGGGCGCGCTTCGCCCTTTCCGACGGCTCGCGAATAGGGTTCGGGTTGGATATCACCGAGCGCAAGGCGGCGGAGGCGGTACAGCGGCGGGAGAAGGAGACCCTGCAAGCCGTCTTCGACAACATCCCGGTCATGATCTCGATCAGTGACCCGTCCGAGCGGCTCTCGAGCGTGAACCGAGAGTGGGAACGAACCCTCGGCTGGACCCTGGAAGAGGCTAAGCAGGTCAGTCTCTTGACCGAGTGCTATCCGGACCCAGAGAGCCAAGAGGAGGTTCTCGAGTTCTACCGGGGGGTCCAGAGTCGTTGGAAAGATTTCCGAATGCGCACCCGTGACAAGCGCGTCATTGAGAGCTCGTGGGCATGCTTCGATATCTCGGACGGCTCGCGAATCAGTCTGGGGCTAGATATCACCGAGCGCAAGCAGGCGGAGGAAGCGCTGCGCGAGAGCGAGGGAAGGTTTCGGCAGCTCGCGGAGAGCATCAATGAGGTGTTCTGGCTCGCCAACCACGACGACACCGAGCTGCTCTACGTCAGCCCCGCCTACGAGCGGGTCTTCCAACGCAGCCGCGAGAGCCTCTACCGTGATCCGAGGTCGTGGATCGAGGCCGTCCATCCGGAGGATCGGGAGCGCGTTCGGCGCGCGGCCGACGGGAAGGGGGCGCGAGGCAAGCTGGACGAGACGTACCGTGTGGTCGCCGGCGACGGGTCCATTCGGTGGATCCGGGATCAGGGCTTCCCGATCCGAGACGCCTCGGGTCGGATCTATCGCTTCGGGGGGATCGCGGAGGACATAACGAACAGGCGGCTGGCCGAGGAAGAGCGGGCCGACCTGCTGGAAAGCGAGAGCAAGGCCAGGGCGGAAGCAGAAGCGGCGCTGGAGCGTCTTCACGCCATTCAAAGAATCACCGACGCCGCCTTGTCCTATCTCGGCCTGGACGATCTGTTGCGTGAGCTCCTCGCCCGGCTGCGCAACACGCTGCGGGCGGACGTGGCGTCGGTAGGGCTTGTCGACGACGAAGGGAAGGAGCTCTACGCGAGGGCGATCGACGGTGTCCCCTTCGAGCGCGTGGCCGGTGTGCGCATTCCGCTCGACGCCGTCCACCTGGAGGCGCCCTTCTTGACCAATGAGGTAGAGCCGCCCCCCCCGGGGAGGGACGGTTGGTACGGAGAGATGTGGTCGGCTCTGAACATGCCGCTCCGCGCCGCCATGAGCACGCCTCTCGTCGTGGAAGGGAAGCCCATCGGCCTCGTGGGCGTCACCTCGACCGGTGCGCCCTTCACGGAGAGCGACCTCCATCTACTGCAGGTGGTTGCCGACCGCGTCGCCCCTGCCATCGAACGGGGCCGCCTCGACGAGGCAGTGCGGGCCGGCCGTGAGCAGCTGAAAGGGTTGTCCCGGCGGCTGCTGAGCGCGCAGGAGGAGGAGCGGCGACGGCTAGCGGTCGAGCTGCACGACGAGCTCGGGCAGGTACTCACGGCGGTGAAGATCAACTTGGCGTCCCTCCAGCGCTCCGCCGCGGCCCAGGGACCCGTCCATCTACGGGACGCCATCGCCTCCGTCGATCGGGCGATGGAGACCGTACGGGATCTGGCGTTGGACCTGAGGCCTTCGGTGCTCGACGACCTCGGGCTGCCGGCCGCCGTCCGATGGTACGCGGACCGGTTCGCACGGACCACGGGCATCGAGGTGCACCTGTCGATCGATGCCGTGCCCCACCTCCCCTCGGAGCTGGAGATTGCGTGCTTCCGAGTGGCCCAGGAGGCGCTGACGAACGTCGCCCGCCACGCGCACGCTCGGAACGTCCGCATAGATCTGCACCTCATCGCGGAGGCGCTCGACTTGAGGGTTCGTGATGACGGGATCGGCTTCGACGCCGGCCTGGCCCGTGAGCGCGCGATCGGTGGAGCCTCGGTGGGCCTTCTGGGGATGCAGGAGCGCATTTCGCTGGCGGGCGGAGAGTTCGAACTGTTGACTCGCCCGGGAGCCGGCACGGAGGGCTCCCGGGTGTCGAAGTCGTCGGCGAGGCGGGCGACGGTCAGGAAGCGCTGCGGCTCGCAGAGGCCCTCCGTCCGGACGTCATTCTGATGGACGTGGGCATGCCGGGATTGAACGGGCTCGAGGTGGCGGGACGCCTCGCGACGTTGGACCCCTCTATCCGCGTGATCATCCTATCGATGCACACTTCCGAAGAGTACGTGCTGAGGGCGCTGCGTGCGGGATGCGCTGGATATCTCCTCAAGGCCTCGGCCGTGGCGGAGCTGGAGGTGGCCGTGCGGGCCGTCGCACGCGGCGAGACCTATCTGAGTCCGGCCGTCTCCAAGCGCGTGGTCGACGACTACGTCAGCCGGACGGGCGGCGCCACCGATCCCCTTGATGCCCTCACGCCGCGGCAGCGGGAGATCCTTCAGTTGGCGGCGGAGGGACATTCAAGCAAGGAGATCGCCGAGCGTCTCGGGGTCAGCTACCGGACGGTGGAGGCGCACCGCGCCCAGCTCATGGAGCGTCTCGGTGTGCACGACCTTGCCGGCCTCGTGCGGTTCGCGGTCAGGGTTGGCTTGATCAGGCCCGAGTAGGCAGATCGGGGGGGCGTCGGACAAGAGACTTCCGCATCGCCGGGCCTCGAGTGGGCCAGGTCCAGGCTGATCCCGGGCAGATCGAGCAGGTCCTCATGAACCTGGCCGTGAACGCGCGGGACGCCATGCCCCGAGGTGGCCGCCTCACAATCGAGAGCGCCAACGTCGACCTGGACGCGACCTATGCCCGATCTCGCCCCGGGGTCAAGCCCGGTCCCCACGTGATGCTGGCCGTCAGCGACACTGGTCACGGAATGGAGCAGGACGTTCTCGCCCAAGTCTTCGAACCCTTCTTCACGACCAAGGAGGCCGGGAAGGGGACGGGGCTGGGGCTGGCAACCGTGCACGGCATCGTAACGCAGAGCGCGGGCCACATCATGGATGCGCTCGCGCGAAAAGTGAGGGAAGTCCTGGGCGGGTCGCGATAGCCGGCGCATCCAGCCAGTGCTGGCTGAGATCCGCTAGCGCGGGGGCGCCGGCCGCGTGGTGACGGCATCGCCAAGGAGTTGAGCGGCGAGAGCTCGATCACGTTGGATCCGTTCGTCCCGGTCCTTCAACAACTTCTCTACCCACGACAGCATTACTGGACCCCTCGTTCCATCCCTGACGCCTAAACGGATCCGTTCGACCTCCTCATGCGTGAGCATCACCCGACCTCTCTGGGCCGGGTATGCTAGGCGAAGAAAAGACGAATGTCAACAGACCGGATCCCGTCGCGGTCCAGCTCGGTCTCAAACCGGCGGATGCCCGAGGTGGACATGCCTCAGCCGCCGTTCCCACTCACGACAGGCCCCACGCCAGCCTCTCGTTAACGCCATTGGGAGCTCTTCCTGGCGCCCTCCGAGGCACCGATGGGGTCGTCGATCTGCTCGAAGGTTCGGCCGGAGGCCTCGGATGGGCGTCACGAGGTGGAGCCGCCCTTCCCGCCAAGGGGGAGGCGAGCCCTCACTTCCGTGCCCCCTCCGGGGCAGGTCGAGAGCTCGTAGACTCCTCCCGCGAGCGAAACACGCTCCTGCATCCCGAGGAGGCCCATGGAGGCTCCCCCTATCGCCCGCTCGCGGGCAACGCGGGCGTCGAAGCCGACCCCCTCATCGCGGATCTTCAAGTCGAGCGCATCCCCGACGAGGTGAAGATCGACCCAAACGTTTCGAGCCTGCGCGTGGCGGGCGACGTTTGTCAGCGCCTCCTGCGCCACTCGGAAGCAGGCGGTCTCCAACTCCGGGGGGAGGTGAGGAACGGGATCGATCGAGAGAAAGGTCTCGATATGCGTGGTCCGCGCGAACCGGTCGGCATACCATCGGACGGCCGCGGCCAGCCCGAGGTCGTCGAGCACGGACGGCCTCAGGTCCAACGCCAGGTCCCGCACGGTCTCCATAGCCTGGTCGACGGAGGCTATGGCGTCCCTGAGATGGGCCGGGGCCGTCACCGCTCCGGCCTGGCACTCCAGAGACGCCAGGTGGATCTTCACTGACGTAAGGACCTGGCCGAGCTCGTCGTGCAGTTCGATGGCGAGTCGCCGTCGCTCCTCCTCCTGCGCGGTGAGGAGCCGCCGCGAGAGCGCCTTGAGCTGCTCTCGACTCGCGCGCACCGCCTCGTCCAGGCGGGCCTGCACTTGAAGAGGCGTTCCAAGCATCGACCCCCGCAGAAGCGCGCGGAGCTCGGGGGGTAGCCCTTCTACCTTGGAAACGTCGGTTGTGGATAGATCGTAGACGATGCGCGGCTGCCCGTCGGCTGCGATGCGACCCGCGACGGCTTGGCCGATCGGCACCCGTACCGGGGTGACGACCTCTAACGGGACTCCGTCTGCCGCGCGCATGTTGAGGGTCTCGTGCCTTTCGTCGATGAGTTGGACGCAAGCGAAGTCGCCGCCCAGAGCTCTTCTTAGACGGGCGAGAAGTTCGCTCAGGAGATCGTCGAGGGCCAGGCGTGCCAAAGCGGCCGCGGTAATGCTTTGAATGGCGCCAAGCCGCTCGAGCGCAGCCTCCGCCTCGGCCCTCGCCCTGCTTTCGCTATCAAGCAGGTGGGCACGCTCCTCCTCGGCCCGACGCCGGTCGGTGATGTCTTCGGCGATCCCGGCGTACCGATAGGTCCGGCCCGACGCGTCCCGGATCGGGAAGCCCTGGTCGTGGATCCAGCGGACGGACGCGTCCGCCCGGACGACTCGGTACGTCTCGTCCAGCTGCCCCCGCGCGCCCATCTCGTCGGCCGCGCGTTGAACGCGCTCCCGATCGTCCGGATGCACGGCCTCGAGCCACGACCTCC
>WNFI01153349.1_pt2 | contig 23529 bp, 26 predicted proteins | sample 5400471 | NCBI WGS metagenome assembly WNFI01 (sample SAMN13153348, study PRJNA577476) | soil metagenome | isolation source: 100 cm saprolite on Douglas fir-dominated hillslope | place: USA:California | collected 2013-09-17
CCCAACTAGATTGCCGAACCAAGTTCCCTTGAGGAATCGACCCGTGTTCCTTGCGGACCCGCCGGGCGTGATAACACCAACAACCCTGGCATGCTGCGATAGGAGTTCTACTCGATAGAAACGTCTATGCTTGCGCATCACCACCGTCAGGAGATGGTCGGGGACGAGAGGCGCCCCAAACGGCGTCGGGTGTCGATAAGGAGCGAGCCGTCGCCCAGGATCTGGCAGAACTGTTTTGGCTGGTCGTCGCCGGCGGTGTCAGCGTAAGGGCCCGAGGCCGAGTTGCGTCACCACCCGCCAGGATGATTGCTGCGTAGTCGTGGTTCAGTACCTTGCGGACATTCGGCGGTCGATGGCGATTCACGCCCGTCCCACCGCCGAGCGACGGTGCGAAGACGCTCACCACCTGACTCGGCGCCGACCTCCGCGCGAGCCTGGCGGAGTGATCAGCGGTGTGCTGGTACTCCCGATGTGGTCGAAGGGCGCCCGTGTGATCCGCGAGATGCGGCAGTCCTCGTTCGCGAGGACGAAGAGCCAATCGTTGACATCACTGCCGGGCGGCAGCGGGCCGTACGTCGCTCGGTAGATCCCGTTGGGATAGAGCTTGCCTTCGAGGGGCCGGCCCCAGCGCGGTTGCTCGGGCGGCTCCATGATCAACGCATCGCCTGTCCGCGCATTGAGGGCAAGAATCTGTTCGGAGAGCCGGAACTTCGGGTCGAATGCGTCCAGGGTGATCGTAACGGTGACACCCGGTGCGGGATCCGGAGACAGCGTGATTCTCCGAATAATTGGGTCGTTCTGTGGGTCCGTGTCAATAGACAGAACCCATCGGTACTGGTTGATCTTGCCTGGTTCTACCGCAATTGATTCCGGATGATAGATGTGACCGGCCGCGTAGCCGTGGAGTCCCCACTGGCGTCCGCCGGGTATCTCGACGGCGAAACGCCCCGAACTGTCAACGACGCCCCCGCGGCGGAACTTACCGCCGAAAAGCCGTCCCTCTTCGAGCATGACGATCCCGCTCAGCGCAACCCCCTGCTCGTTCACCATGACGCCGGCCACAATAGTCTTGCCCGTGGGCGAGTCCTCGACTCTGCCCGTGCTTGGAAACAGTCCAAAGTATTGCAGGTATGCGCAACCGGACAGAAGCAGCATCAGGATCAGGCTGACAAAAATCCGAATCCTCGGGCGCAGTCGATGAATTCGAGCGTCGTTTCTCTTCGGCACCCTGTGTTGGACACACCATCACGCGACGATGGTTCACTCCGGCGCTTCGAGCACGCTATACAACATGCAACTCGCTCCAATCCAGAACCGCAGGTGCCCGAGTGACATCCGACGCGTAGATGTGGGCGGAGGTTGACGACTCGCGGCCAATGCCGAGAGGAGGAGGTATGCACGATTGTGACCGTCAGTTGTCCGCGACCATGGCTACCGTGCGCGAGCACTACGACGAGGTCCTCTCTCAGCACTATTCACGGATGTTCGGCGACTTTGAGGCCAAGGTCGCCGAGCAGCAGGCCCTGCTCGAGCGCCTCGGCACGAGGGCCCGGCAAGGTGGCAGCGTGGCGGTGGACCTCGGTTGCGGCTCCGGGTTCCAGTCAATCGCGCTGGCACGCCTGGGCTTCCGTGTGCTGGCCATCGACTTCAGCCGTCGGCTCCTCGATGAGCTGAACGGGCGGGCGTGCGGCTTGTCGGTTGTGGCCACGGCAGGCGACATCCGCGACGTCGCTGGCCTCGCTCCGTCTGGAGTCGAGGTCGTTGCGTGCATGGGCGACACGCTTTCGCACCTCGAGCGTCTTGAAGACCTGGATCGGGTATTCGAGGGCGCGGCCGGCCGCCTCGCCGCCGGAGGCCGGCTTATCCTCACGTTTCGCGATCTCACTGGCGAGCTTCGCGAGCTGGATCGTTTCATCACGCTCTGCCGCTCTGACGACCTAATCATGGCCTGCTTTCTCGAGTATGAGATCGCCACTGTCAAGGTCCACGATCTCATCTGGGTGCGGCAGCCGGACGGGTGGCACTTCCGCAAAGGTGTCTACCGCAAGCTGCGGCTCGCGCCTACCGTCGTCGTCGACCGGCTCGAGAACGCGGGGTTCGCCGTCGCGCGGCATGAGGCGCCGGCCGGGATGGTCGCACTCGTCGGCACCCTGATGGGCTCGCATCGCTCCTGAGGCCAACGAACTCTACAGGCGCCCACCACCCAGCCTGCCCGCGCAGTAAAGGGATTAGACACCGTCAAGGCGTCGTTCGATTCGCGCACCGCCGTGTGTCTTCCGCGTGTCTTAGGGCAATCGAGAGGATCGCGCATGCCCACATCGACAGTCAGAGAGAGCCACACCCGCTGCCGTTACATATCGCCTGCTCGGAGATCAAAAGGCACATCCCGATGGGCGCAGCATTTGAACCGGTGCCGGAGTGGTGCTCGCGCTCGGCGAACCGACGGAGCAATCGACGGGTCCGTGCTCGAAAAAGCCGGCCGTATCTTCACGATGCGACAGACGGTGACTCGCCGAGTGGGTGGGCATCGGAAGCCCTGCTATGAGATCGTGATAGCGGATCAACGCGCCGCGGAGGATACTCCACGGCACGTGGAGGGGACTGTGCGGATCAGCGTGGTGATCCCGGCGCTGAACGAGGAGGCAGCCATCGGCGGCGTCGTCCGCGAGGTACCGCGCGACCTCGTCCACGAGATCATCGTCGTGGACAACGGCAGTACCGACCGCACTGCGGAGATCGCCGCCACCGCCGGCGCCCGAGTCGTCCGAGAGCCGTTTCGTGGCTATGGGGCCGCATGCCTGGCCGGCGCGGTAGCCGCCGGCGACACCGACATCCTCGTTTTCCTTGACGGCGATCGCAACGACGATCCGACCGAATTGCCGCTGGTCCTGGCCCCGGTTCTGGCTGGTGAGGCCGATCTGGTTCTCGGCTCGCGTAGGGGTGGCGCGACTCGGGGCGCGCTCACGCTCCAGCAGCGGGTGGGCAACCGGATGGTAACGGCGCTCGTGCGCTTGCTCTACGGCCTCACGCTCACAGACATCGGCCCGTTCCGAGCAATCCGCGCCGTCGTTTTCCGCAACCTTGCCATGGAGCACAAAACGTACGGCTGGCCCGCGGAGATGGTGGTCAAGGCGGCGCGGCGCGGGTACCGGATCGTCGAGGTGCCGGTGAGCTGTCGGCGACGCCTCGGCCACTCGAAAGTTGCCGGCACGCTCCGGGGAAGCCTGCTCGCCGGCTATCATCTGCTCCTCACGACCGTGCGGTACGCCTGGAGACGCAGCTAGCGCCATGGCCTTTTCCGTCGGACTCGGTCTCACCAACGAATGCAATCTCAGATGCCCGCACTGCTATCGGCCGGATATGGTAGTGCAGCGGCTCACGCTCCGAGACGTCCAGCAGGTTTGCGAGAGCATCTCGGTGCGCTCGGTCAACCTCGGTGTCGGCGAGAACGGGCTCCACACTGAGTACCAGGCGATTCTCGACTACCTGGGCACGCGAGCCCTCAGGACGAGCATCACCTCCAACGGTTTCAGCATCCAGGCACTGGACGACGCTGCGATCAAACGCTTTCACAGTATCGAGTTCTCGCTCGACTTCCCCACCGAGCGCGACCATGACGCGTTTCGCGGCGTCGGCAACTGGCGGACGGTCATGGGCGCTCTCGGGCGCTGCGTGGGACTCGGAGTGCCGGTCACGGTGACGTCCGTCATGATGAGCATTAACTACGACCGCTTGGCTGACTTAGCGGGCTTGGCCGCCGGATTCGGCGCCCATCTCCGCGTCAACGTCTATCAGCCTGCGAAGACCGACCGCTTCACGCTCACCTACGAGCAGTTCTGGCGGGGCCTCCGACTCCTCTCGGGGGCAACGCGCCTCGTGGCCACGACCGAGCCGGTGCTGGCGGCAGTCCTGGAGATCGCAGACTTTACTGGACCCGGTTGTGGACGCTCTACCGTCCGAATAGCACCCGACGGCCGTGTGCTGCCGTGTACATACTGGGCCGAGAGCCGACTCACCCTCGCGGATCTAGCGCGCCTCGGTGGCGCTATCGTCGAGACCCCGGAGTTCATCGCGGCGCGACAGGTGCCCATGGCCTGCGCTGACTGCCCCTGCCGCGGTGGCTGTGCCGGTCGACGCGCATTAGTGGGCCGGCTCGACGCTCCCGACCCGTACTGCCCGTTCGCCCGTGGCGACCGGATCGCGCTCGACTGGGAGCGGGCGAAGCGCGAGGATCTCCCGAAGATGGCGAGCGCTTGTACCACCGTCGTCTCAGCACGCTGAGGCTCCGGACATGCACACCAGCCACCGCCCGCCTGTGGTCTCCGCGCTGCCTCGATCGCTTTATCTGGAGACGACCAATCGCTGCGATTCAAAATGCCAGACGTGCATCCGAACCTTCCACAGTCTGGAGCCGCCGGCTGACCTCACGCTCCGGCAGGTCACCGCCCTCGCGGAACAGTTTCCGGTCCTTGAGCGGGTGGTTCTACACGGTATCGGCGAGCCGCTCCTGAACCGCGAAATCTTCGAAATCGTGGCCTACCTGAAGACCCGGGCCGAGACTGTGCTCTTCAACTCGGACGCCATCAGCCTCACGGCCGCACGCGCACTCAAATTGATCGAGAGTGAGCTTGACGAGTTCCGGGTCTCGATGGACGCGGCGACGAGAGAGACATATCAGAAGCTCCGCGGCGTCGACCGGTTCGATCTTGTGGTGGCCAATGTGCGGCAGCTCATCGAGCTCGAGCACAAGGGGAGCCGAGCGGCGCCGCGTGTCTCGCTGTGGTTCACGGCATCACGGGCCAACCTCCAGGAGCTGTTGGCGTTCGTCCGACTCGCCGCCGACCTCGGCGTCGATGAGGTGTACGTGCAGCGGCTCGTCTTCAACGGGCTCGGACTTGCCACGGCCGAGAACGCGCTGCATGGGCAGCTGCGTCAGCAGGAGCGCGAATTACTCGATGAGGCCGAGCGGCTGGCGGGGACGCTCGGTGTCACGCTCCGCGCCTCGGGATTGACGACGCCCCTGGCAAGCTTCAGCGGGGCGGTGCCGAACTCGCGGCCTTGGGCCGGGTGCCAGCGGCCGTGGACGCTGAGCTACGTGACTGCCAACGGCAACGTCCTGCCTTGCTGCATCTCGCCGTGGGTGGCCCGGAATTATCAGGCACTGATTCTGGGTAACGCGCTCGTCGACTCATTCGCCGACATCTGGAACGGCGAGAGGTATCGCGAGTTCCGGATCAACTTCGAGAGTGCGAAGCCGCCGGACCCGTGCCGGGGCTGCGGGCTCATGTGGAGTATCTGACCAATGTTAACTGACACACTCGGCTTGAGAACGTGCCTGCCCGGTTGGCCGCTCGCCCTGTTCCGAATCGTTTACGGCCTGCTCTTCCTTGACATGGCGTTGCAGAAGGCGCCGTGGATCAACTACGGATGGCTCGAGGGCTTCATCAAGAAGGAGATCGCCAACCCGACGTTCGGCTGGTACGCAGCATTCCTCGAGCACGTCGTCTTGCCTCACTTCTCCCTCTTCGGCCTGCAGACCTTCGTGATCGAGTTCGCGCTCGGCGTGGCTCTGCTCTTCGGCATCCTCACGCGCCTGGCCGGTGTCGGCGGCTTCCTCTGGCAGGTGAACATCGCGCTTGGGGCATTCAATGTTCCGGGCGAGTGGTACTGGATCTGGCCGCTGCTGACGCTGCCCCTGTTCTGCTTCGCATTCGCCGGCGCAGGGCAGATTGTGGGCATCGATCGCGCGCTGGAGCCGGCGCTTCGTCGGCGGGCGATCGCGGGCCGGACCTGGGCGCGAGTGCTCCAGTATGCTGCGTAACGCTCCGCGATAGAGCCGTGACGAACAGTACGGAGGCTCGAGCCCTCGTTGGCAGTCTCGGACTCGTGAGCCTCCTTGGCTACGCGGTCGGGCTGCCCCTGCTCTCTACCGGCAGCCTACGGACCCACGTCGCGTATATCGTGCTGTTCAGCGCGTTGTTTCTCGTCTATCTGACCGCCACGCGCTTCCTCCTACGCGGACGTCCCGACGATCGCATCGTGCTCGGTCTCGTGCTGGCATTCGGTCTCCTGTTCCGGGTCGCTGTCCTCGGGAGCCCGGTCATGCTCTCGTCCGATCTCTATCGCTACCTCTGGGACGGTCGCGTGCAATGGGCGGGCCTCAGCCCGTATCGGTACCCACCGGCCGCAGCCGAACTCGCGCCGCTTCGCGATGAAGCGGTCTATCCCAACATCAATCGGCCGACGAAGGTGACCGTCTACCCGCCGGGCGCCCAAGCGGTGTTCGCGCTCATGGCGCGGGTCGCGCTCAATAGCATCGTTGCGTGGCGAGTGTTTCTGCTCGCAAGCGAGATCGCCACGGTTGCGCTCCTCCTCGCTCTCCTTCGTCGAACGAGGTCGAGTCCAGCGGCGGTCATCGTCTATGCCTGGTCACCGCTCGTCGTCTTCGAAGGCGTTCAGGCGGGCCACGTCGACCTCGTCATGATTCCTCTGGTACTGGCAGCGCTCGCGTGGCGTCAGGACGGCTCCTCCCTGCGCGCGGGCATTGCCCTCGGCGCTGCGGTGCTGATGAAACTCTATCCTCTTGTGATGCTTCCCGCCTGGTGGCGGCCGCGGACTTACCCGCTGGGCCTCACCGGTGAGTTGCCGCGGGCCGTCGCGATGGGTGTCCTCTTCGCGCTGATGGTGGGGGTCGTCGTCTGGATCGGCCGCGCCAATGGGGGAGACGCTGCGGGGATGACACGCGCGGGGGCTCTCGCGGCTGGGACCTACCTCGTTCTCGTGCCGACGAGTATGCATCCCTGGTACGTGCTCTGGATCGTGCCGTTCCTCTGCTTCAGTCCGTGGCCAGCATGGCTTTACTTCAGCGGTGCTGTGTCGTTCTCGTACTTGAGCTATGTAGTGGAGCCAGCGCCCATCCCGTGGTGGGCGTGGCTCGCGGAGTACGGTCCCCTCTATGCGCTCCTTCTCTCTTCCGGCTGGCGCGCGCTCGCGCACCGGGTCCCGGCGGCGCTCGCGCCGAAGACGCTGTGAGGATCGTCCTCGGAGCCCTCTACTTCGTCTCGGTCGTCGCGCTCTATCTCTATGGCCTGAACGCTTACCTCCTGCTCGCGATCCATTGGTGGAACCGCCGGCGTATTCGAGAGGCGGCGGCTCCTGAGCCGCCGGCCGAGTGGCCGTCGGTGACGGTGCAACTTCCCCTCTATAACGAGCGCTATGTCGCGCGCCGCCTGCTCGAGGCTGTCGGCGCTCTTGACTACCCACACGACCGTCTCGAGATTCAAGTTCTCGACGACTCGGCCGACGACACCGGCGGGATCATCGCCGAGACCGCGAGCCAGCTCCGCGCGCGAGGGCTCACGATCGTCCACCTCCACCGTCGCGAGCGCACGGGGTTTAAGGCCGGCGCGCTCGCAGCCGGGCTCAAGGAGGTGCGCGGAGAGTTCGTGGCGATCTTCGATGCCGACGCGGTGCCGAAGCCCGACTTTCTCCGAACGACGATCCCGCACTTCAGCGACGCGCGAGTGGCGGTCGTCCAGACGCGCTGGGGCCACCTGAACCGCGAGTTCTCGATGTTGACGATTGCCCAGTCGCTCGGCATCGATGGCCACTTCGCGGTCGAACAGTCAGCCCGTTTTTGGGGCAATCTGCTTCTGAACTTCAACGGGACGGCCGGTGTCTGGCGCAAGATCGCCATCGAGGACGCGGGGGGCTGGACGCACGACACGCTGACCGAGGACCTCGACCTGAGCTATCGCGCGCAGCTGCGCGGGTGGCGCATCGTCTACCGCCCCGACCTGGTCTGCCCAGCAGAGCTCCCGGTTCTGATCACGGGATTCAAATCGCAGCAGCGCCGTTGGGCTAAAGGATCAATCCAGACCGCGCTCAAGCTCCTGCCGGCGATCGCCCGCGCGCCCCTGTCGCTCTGGACCAAGTACCAGGCCTTCATCCATCTGACGTATTACACGATCCACCCCGCGATGCTCATCGGTGTCCTCCTATCGGTGCCCGTACTCGGCGCAAGGGAGGTCCCACTGGAGGGAAACATCCTGCTCGGTGTGAGCGTCGCCTTCACGCTGGGCGTCCTCGGGCCCGGATTTCTGCTGGTCTACGCCCAGCGGGTCCTCGATCCCGGCTGGGTTCGACACGTGTGGCGGCTGCCTGCCATCATGATCATCGGCGTCGGGGTTGCGTGGAGCACGAGCCTGGCTGTGCTCGACGCGCTGTGGAGAAGGGATCTCGACTTCGTGCGCACGCCGAAGTTCGGCATCGGCTCGGCGGACGGGCACTGGCGCGGTAAGGCTTACGCGGACTGGCGTCCCTGGGGAGGCGTCGTCGAGCTGGCGCTCGGGCTCTATTGCGCCTGGAGCACGTGGCTCGTCTGCGCCCATGGGAGCTATGCGGCCGCTCCCTTCCTCGTGCTCTACACGACGGGCTTCCTCACGGTCGGCACCTTGACGCTCATCCACGGCGCGCCCTGGCTCGAAGGCCAGTCCGAGAGCATGTGAGGCTCGAGCGTGATGATCCGCTTCATCGTGGTGGTGCTGATCGTGCAGGCCTCGGCCGGACGGGCATCGGCGGGGGCGCCCGCAGGCGGCCTCGGGGAGCTCGTCGCGGAGGGCGAGCGATGGTGGAAGAGCTCACCCGACCCTCGGGATCCGGTCGCGTGCGCCACCTGTCACTATGATCCCGGTGAGACGCGTGGATGGGCGGCGAGCTTTCCAAAGTACAGACCGCTGCCGCCTCCCGAGGACCGCGTGATGACGCTGCTCCAAGCGAACGCCGAGGCGGTGCAGCGTCATTACCGGCTCCGTGACGCGGAGCGGCCGGCCCTCGCGATCACCGCGTATCTGACCTCGCACGGCGCCGGCACACCGATCTCGCCGGGGATTGTCGCCGGCCAGCCCGTCTTCGAAGGCCGGCTTCGCGCGCTCGCCGAGAGCGTCGCGCGTGGCGAACGGCTCTACGCGCGCTGGTGCCGGAGCTGCCACGACGCCGGCGCCATCGCTCCCGCCGCGCTGTTCTTCCCAGCCGCTGGGAACGGCCAGGTCGAGTCGCTCGAGCGCTTCCTCGGGCGGCACCGGCCAGGGCTTCCGCGTCTCGGGTCTGACGGTCAACCCTCCACTGACGTCATCGCGTTCCTCATGTCGAGGCTTGCCGGCCGTCCGGTCAGCGTCGCGCCATAACGAGGGAGACAGCATGATCCATACCGTCCTCTCAGTCTCTCTCGCGCTCTGGCTGGCGGCGCTCGCGCTCCCGCGTGGCGTGGATGCGGCGACGGTAATCACTGGCATTGTGCGGACCCAGGGCGGCCAGCCGCTCGCGGGCCTCGCCCTGCTCGAGAAAGGGGAGATTCACAATAACCGCTGGGACCGCGGGACGCTGGTCGATACTGCCGGCCGCTTTCGGATCGAGCTTGCTGAAGGCGGCCAATACGGACTGCACGTCTACTCCAGCGGCTACATTTATAAACCGAATGCGGTGAGGGTCGAGACCGGCAAGACGCTGGAGGTCGAGGTCGTGCTCGTGCCCGAGCCCACGCGGGCCAACGACCCCGTCATCAAGAGGGTCGAGTTCGGCTCGAGTGAGACGGGCAAGGGCAAGGTCATGATCGTCAAGATGGAGGTCTCGGACCCGAACGGCATCCTCGGGCCCCAGGTGCTGGCGTTCAACGCGGCGACAGGGCGCGCGTTTGCCATGGCCCCTCCCCGCTGGGTGTGGAGTCTCAAGTCAAACTACCCCGACGGCGTCTACCAGCTCGAAGCGGACATTTCGCAACCGCCCACCGATCCGCGCGACTGGCACTTCGTCGTGGCCGACCACAAGTGCAATACGACGGACATCCTCAGCTTCCCGCACAAGCCACAGCCGCCACAAGTCATCCGCTAATGAATCTCGCGCAACTGGGTGACGCCTCTCACCCTCGTAAAACCTCGTCACCGTGATTCACGAGAGTCATTAGAGACATCGTCGGCGAGATACCTGATGAAAATCTCTCACCTCGCGCTGTCCCTCGCGCTTGCTGGCTGCGTGACGGGCGCGGACGTGCCCAGAGTCACCACGCATTCCGTGGGCCAGTGGCCCGAGGATCTCGTCTTCGACCCCCGATCGGGTCACCTCTTCGTCGCCGACGAGGGGAGCGCGACGGTCACGGTTCTGAACGCCATGGGAGAGCGAGTTGGCACGATCCGGCTCGCGAGTCGAGCTCGACATCTCGCGGTGGATTCTGCATGGGGCCACGTCTACGTGCCAAACGAAGGCAATGGCTTCGTCGCTGTCTTCGACACGCGGGACTTGAGAGAAGCGTTTCGGATTCCTGTGGGGCCAAAGCCGCACGGTATCGGCGTGGACACCGCTACGCACCGGGTCTTTGTCGCCAACGAGGGAGACGGCTCTCTCACGGCTCTCGATGGTCGGAGCGGACAGGTGCTCTTCAGCGTCCCAGTGGATCACGGGCCGGGCGGTGTTGCTGTGGATCCTGTCACGTCCCGCGTGTTCGTTGTGAGCGTGAAGCAGGACCGGGTGCTCGTCATCGACGGAGCGCGCGGTCTTTGGATCGCGGCGATCCCCGTCGGCCGCGGCCCCACGCATCTGCGGGTCAACGCCAAGAAGGGGATCGTCTACGTTCTGAACACGGAAGCCGGCAGCGTGAGCGTCCTGGATGGTCGAGCACTGAGCGTCCTCACCACGCTCGCCGTCGGTGACTATCCGATCGGCATTGTCGTCGATGAAGCCGCCGGGCGGGTTTACGTGGTCAACAATCGGGGGAATACGCTCTCGATCGTGAACGAGGCCGCGTTGACGGTCGTACGCACGCGGCGAATCCCCCGGAACGTTTCGAGCGCCACGTTGAATCGCGAGGCTGGCTTGCTCTATCTGGCCCTGAAGAGTGAGGATCGCGTGGCCGTGGTCCGCCTCCGTGACCTCGAATGAATCTGGCCAAAGAGCCCATCGCAGTCGCGATCATGGCGAAAGCGCCCCGGGCGGGCGAGGTCAAGACTCGGCTCTGCCCTCCGCTCTCCCTTGCGGACGCGGCAGAGCTCTATTGCCGCTTCCTTCTCGACAAGATCGAGCAGGTCAGGTCGCTCAGGGCGGCCAGCCTCGCGATCGCGTATGCACCCGCCGAGGCAAGGGCTTTCTTCGAGGAGGTCGCTCCGGGCTTCGTCCTCGTCGGCCAACGTGGCGCAGACCTCGGCGAGAGGCTCGCAAACAGCCTTGGCGAGCTCTTGGACAGAGGCTACCGGGGGGCGCTGGCGATTGACAGCGACACGCCGACGCTGCCTCTTGGATTTCTCCAGCAGGCGATCGACCTTGTCATGAGACCCGAGATCGACGTGGTGCTCGGCCCCACTGAGGATGGTGGTTACTACCTGATCGGGCTCCGCACGGTCCATCGTGAGCTCTTCGAGGCGATGGCGTGGAGCACGAATCAGGTCCTCGGTGAGACCATCCGGCGCTCTGATGCGAAGGGGCTTCGGGTTGCGTGCCTTCCGGCATGGTATGACATCGATACTCCCGATGATTTGATCCGACTGCAGGCCGCTGTTGCGGCATCGGAGAGCGCTGCTCGGCACACCCGCAAATTCTTGCTGGAGCGCACACCATGATGGTCCGCCAGTTACCGGTACGTGGTCGGCCGGACAACCTGGGAGATGCCCACGGGCGGCGTCCACGCCGGGGAGACAGTGGGGGCGGCTGCCCAGCGCGAGCTTTCGGAGGAGATCGGCTACCGGGCCGGCCGGCTGACTCATGTGAGCACGTACCACACGAGCAAGAGCGTCATGGACGAGACCGCGCACCTCTTCCTGGGCGAGGAGATGGTGAAGCTTGCGCTTCCCGCGGACGAGACGGAATTCATCGAGATCCTTTCGTTCCCGTTTCGCGAGGTTCTGGAGCGCGTGCTGTCAGGCGAGATTGTCGATAGCATGACCATCATCGCTGTTCTCCATGCTGCCCGGATGAAGAGCATCTAGCCCAACACTCGAGACGGTGCAGAGCGGCGACTTGTCAAGCACGAACAGAAGCGGGTGGTGGAACAATCGCTCGACGCACGAACCGAGCCACTGCGTGGTGACGGCAAGGCCATGTGACTCGAAGAGCATCCTCCATTCTTCGGGCGACTTGAAGTTGAGGGGCACGGGCATCCGCCCGCCATGGCGGTGGCGGTTCAGCCGTGCGTCCAAAAGGTTAAGCCAGAAGCGCTCAAGACGGTTCCGATAAACCGATTCGACGACGAGCAACCGAGTCCGGGTGACGCGCACCGCCTCAGCGATCACCGGCTCCGGTGTCGCGCAGTGATGGAGCACGAGCGAGATCAGCGTCGTGTCGAACGTGCCTTCGCCGAAGGGCAGCCGCTGGCCGTCGTAGACAACGTACGGGTCTTTCGAAAGTCGGAACGGTCCGATGTCCGCCGCGCATGTCCAGGCAGGTGTCAGCGCGCGTACCGCCGCGCCAACCCAGCCCTCGCCAGCGCCCAGGTCGAGGAGCCGCCGCCCGCGGATGTGCGGCGTAAGAGCGTGCGCGTTACCGCGGGCGTAACGCCGGAGAAAGGTTTGGAGGAGCCACGTCACGACGATCCGGCCCTGATCGAGTCCAGCAGGGCGCGCGCCTGCTGCGCGTCCACCTCCGGCTTCGCGTCGGCGGCCTGCGTGAGACTCTCACGCACGGTGTCGAGGCGCGCCGGATTCTCGTGGTACGGGGTCGCCGTGACCTCGAGCTCTGCGATCAGCGACGGTTCCCTCCAGGCGGGGCCGGACAACGCCGACCATCACCAGGCCGACGAGGATCCGAAGCATCAGCCTGCTACCGTCGACGCTGGCTCGGGGCAAGGGTCATCGGCCGCGAGGGCCTGGTCCACGAGCCGGTACAGCGCATCGGTCGAGAGCGTCGGGCGCGCTATTCCGCAGCGCCCGAGCAGCCTCGCCGCGGTCGCGTCGTCGAAGCGTACGTCCTGGATCAGGTACGAGCGATACGGTTCGAGCGTCCGCGCCACCGCGCGCTCGAAGGACGACAAATCCTCGAGTGGCTCGCGCCGGGCGTCGACGAGGGAGACGCCCCGAACACCGACGCGCTCGGTGATCATGCGGAGGACTGCGGCTTGGGTCGGCGGGTCCCGGACGACCAGATGGCACGTCTCGTCGGCGCCCTCGGCGCCCTCAGCGAGCGCGATAAGGGCCGCTGCGACGTACTCCACGGGAACGATGTTGAACGATGCTCCCGGCGCGGCGGCCACCCGGAGCGGGAGCGCCGCGCCCTCGGGCATGCGCACCAGAGCGGCGAGCATCCGGATGAAGCCGAAGAAGAGATTGGATGGGTTGCCGCCGGACGTCGTCGGCGCTGCGCCAACGACGATGCTCGGGCGGCAAACCTTGACGTGGACGCCACGGCCGGCGCCCGCCACCAGAATCGTTCGCTCCGCCTCGAGCTTGACGCGCTCGTAGGTGTTGTGGAACGCCTGGCCCACGTCAGATTCGTGCTCGAGGATCGTGCCCGTCCGGCAGCCGCACACGAACGCCGTTGACACCTGTGCCCAACGCGCGAGCCGCCTGCCGGCGAGCCCCTCCAGGAGGCGGCACGGTCCATGGATGTGCCCAGCGACGTAGGGCTCCATCGCCTCGGGCTCGAAGCGCGTGTCGCCCGCGCAGTTGATCACTGTTTCGACTGTCGCGCGGAGACGTCGCCAGTCTCTGCGGGCCAGGCCGCACTCGGGCGATGCGAGGTCACCCTCGACGACGTCGAGATCCGCGCCCGCGGGTAGCCTCCCCATGGCGGTGACCACACGCTCGACGGCCGTTGCGCCGTCGCGCCCGCGCGCCAGGGCGACGACAGGCCGACCCGCTCCGAGGAGCCGCCGAACGACTTCTCGGCCGATGAAGCCAGTGGCGCCGGTGACGAGGACGCTCACAGCCGGACACCCCGGGGCCACGGCATTCCGGGGGCTCGGTTGGCAGGCCCGCGCCAGCGCTCGGCGTACCGCTGTGTGTCGAAGCCGAGCGTGTGGAGGGCAAGCAGCCAGACGATGAAGAACAAGGTGCGCCACGGCCCCCGTGCGAGAAAGCGACGGCCCGATGTGCGCAGGGGCTGGCGGATGAGGACACTCTGGCCGCGGCGCTTGAGCCGCTGGGCGAAGTCGAGGTCCTCCAGGAGCCGGAGGGCGCCATAGCCCCCCAGTTCCCGAAAGACCGACGCCCGCACGAAGAGACCCTGATCGCCGTAGTAGTTGCGGGTCAGGCGGTAGCGTAGGCGGTTGATGTACGTGATGAGCCTGAGGCTCACCGATGGCTCGTCGAAGAGGTGCTCGAACGCGCCCCCCACGACGCTCGGATCGCGCAGCGCCTCCTCGATCAGCGCCAGCGCCGTCGACGGCGGAAACGAATCGGCGTGCAGGAAGAAGAGCACGTCACCGCGCGCTACGGCGGCTCCGGCATTCAACAACTCGGCACGCGTCGACCCGCCCGGCCACAGGAGCCGGGCCCGGCCGGCGACGACACGTTCCGTGGCCTTCCGATCGCCAGCGGCGGTGACGATGACCTCGCTCTCGCACCGGCCGGTCAGGTGGGCGAGATGAGAGAGCGTACGCGCAAGGGCCTCGGCATCGTTCCTCGCCGGGATGACGATCGACACCCGCGATGCGTCAAGAATGGGAGACCTCCCACAGTTCACGTGTCGATAGGACACGCCCCCACGCCGGAGCGATTCGCGACGGCGGATATCGTCAGCGGGTCGCCGAACTCTGACGAACCGAATCCTTTTTCCAATGAGCCTTGTCTACCCAGGTGACACCTGCGCTGGGGCGCTGGTCAGCGCTGCGGGTGAGACGTCCCGGCGCGGGGGGCCAACACTCCGGAGCCATGGACAGTGAGGCGGACGACCTTTCGCTGCTCGAGCGCCTGCGCGCCGGTGACTGCGGTGCGCTGGAAGTGCTTATGGGTCGGTACGCCGCGCGTGTCCACCGCCTCGCCCGGGGGATCACACGCAACGCGGCCGACGCCGAGGAAGTCGTGCAGGACGTGTTCATGACCATCTACCGCAAGGGCGAGAGCTTCGAGGGGCGGTCGGCGCTCGGGAGCTGGATCTACCGCGTCACGATCAACGCCGCGCTCAACAAACGCCATGGCAAGCGGCACGAAGTCGAGACCTCGATCGAAGAGCACCTCCCCGGTTTCGATGCGAGCGGCCACCGCCAGGGCGACCTGACATACGTCCTCGCGGACTGGTCTCAGAATCCTGAGGCCGCTCTACTCTCTGAAGAAACGCGGGCCCTCCTGAACCGCGCCATCGACAGCCTGCCCGACCACTATCGGGCGGTCCTCGTGCTGAGAGATGTCGAAGACCTGCCCAACGCGGAGATCGCGGAGGCGATTGGCGAATCGGTCGCGTCAGTGAAATCACGGGTACACAGGGCGCGCATGGCACTGCGAGAGCAACTCACCCGTCACCTGGGCCCTCGCGCATGACCTGTCGAGAGGCGATCGAGAAGCTCGCGGAGTACCTCGATGCCGAGCTCACGCCAGAGGTGCTCCAGCAGATTGACGCGCATTTCGAGATCTGTGCGCCTTGCCGGGCCTACGTCGCGACCTACGGGAAGACGAGGGAACTCGTGGCGAAGGTGCGTCGCATGGAGCTGCCCGAGGACGTGAAGACTCGCCTCCGCGCGTTCCTCGTCGGTCACATTGCGCACACGAAGTGAATCCGATGACGGAAGACGAGTGTCTCAACGGCAGGCCCGACATGGGTCTGCCATCGCGAACGCGGACGGGGAGGATGCCGGTGCCGCTTCCAACGAGGGATTTCGGAGAGGTCGGGCCAAAAGAAGGCGAGCGTTTTCCCGATGTTCCGCTGCCGGACCCAATAGGACGGATGGTCGATCTCCGCGAGGCGCGCGCGGAATGGCAAGCCATCGTCGTTTCCACCGGAGCGCGAAATGGTGACCGTTCTGCAGATGCCCGGATTCGAGCGCTCCCAACCGCCAAGGGCTAGGTAGGCCCCAACCACCGGCATGATGTCTGAGATCAAGGCGCTGACATTCGACGTCGGAGGCACCGTCCTCGACTGGCATCGAGGCCTGAGCCAAGCCTTCGCGGACGCGGGAATCCGAGGGGGGATAAACGCCGACTGGCCGGCGATCACCAACGAGTATCGCCGGCGCTCGCTCCAGGCCATGGTGGGGCAGGCCACCTCGTCGTTCAACATCGATGATGTACATCGCGACGTGCTCGACACGGTGATTCAGGCTCATGACCTGTCGAAGCTCACGCAGGACGATCGCGAAGCGGTCCGACGCACATGGCATGCGCTCGACGCCTGGCCGGATTTCCCGCCGGCGCTCGCTCGTCTGCGACAAAAGTACGTTGTTGTCGCCTTCACGATCTTGAGCACGTCGCTGATCGTCGACGTGTCGCGGCGCAACGGGCTCACCTGGGATGCCGTTGTCTCGTGCGAGATGATCGGTGTCTACAAAACGCGCCCGGCGGCTTATCACACCTGCGCGAAGTGGCTCGGATACCGGCCGGCCGAGCTCCTGATGGTCGCGTGTCACAACTTCGATCTGATGGCAGCGCGCCAAGCGGGCTACCGAAGCGCCTTCGTGAAACGCCCGGCCGAATGGGGCCCGGCCGGGCCCCCGGATCCGATACCAGACCCGGCCCACGAGATCGTCGTGGCTGATTTTGACGAGCTGGCCGAGCGGCTCGGCGCCTAGAACAGGTACGCTGTGCGGGTCGGTTGACGAAGCTGTCTCTACGAAAGGAGACGTGTCATGGCTGACGACTTCGAGTACATCTCACACGCCCGCCTCGAGTATCACGAGGGCTATCGCCGCGCGTATCTCGGAGACGTTCCCGAGCCCGTCGTCTACGGAGTCCAGGGAGCGCTCCGCCAGTACTACGGCGCCAAGGAAGGGCCGCCGATCGCCTCGACCCTCGACCACATCGTGGCCGCGGTCGCCGGCTGAATGTACGGCACACTGCGTGGCGCCCTGGCAGGGCGCAAGATCGCGTTCGATCGGGATTCCTTCACGGCCACCGTCGATGGCCGCATCTCCGGGATTGGCAAGACGATTCGGATCAAATCGATTCACGTCCATTACGACCTGGCCGTGCCGGCGGAGGCGCGGGAGGTGACCGAGCGCGCGCTTCGGCTTCATCCCGAGGGCTGCCCGGCGCACCAGAGCGTGAAGGATGCCATCGTGATCACCTGGGATGCAGCGATCCGCGTCGGTGACGAGACCGTATCGCTTCGAGAGGGAGAGGGGGCAGATGCAACTCCCCGCCCGGGCCGCTGAGCGTTACCGCGCCGCTTCTGGGCAGGGGTCGACAAATATCGCGGCTCGGGACGATCTAGGCCGAGGCGACATTCCGGTGCGTCCGCCACTGCGTCGCGCAGACGCGCGCGGGATCGCCGAGGTCGTTCCACTCGAAGCCGCTCACTGGGAACACCGCTAGTTTGGCCGGCCTCGCCTGGAGGACTCGCTTCGAGAAGTCGATGGCAGGGAGGGGTGCGTACACGGTGCGCGCCGCCTCGTCCTCCCACGCGGTGCCCAGCCGTGATACGAGCGGCACGAACGCCGCCGCGAGCGGGGGCACGGCGGCGCGGATGAGGTCCTGAAGCGTCGCGGGGTGAGCGACGATCACGAAGCTGTTCCAGAAACACCCGGCGCGCGCGAGCCGCGCGGCCACCGGCGCCGGCGGCTTCTCCCAGAAACGCTTCACGGCATAGAGGGGCCACGACTGCCCGAGGAGCAACTCTCCAGGCTCGATCCACCCATACTCGGTCTCGGGGCGATCGGGTTCGATCCCGAGTAAGATCACCTTCTCGGCCTGCACCTGCGTTGTTTCGAGTGCGCTCTGGACCCGCGCCATGAAGGCGTCATCATCGGAGACGTAGTGGTCACTCGGCACGATGGCGACGGGCCTCGTGGGCGCTGTGATTGCGAGGCGCGAGAGGGCATAGAGAATGGCCGGTGCGGTGCCGCGGTTCTCCGGCTGGACCACGACGGTGCCCGGCGCGGCGCCGCAAAGCTCGGGCCCATAAAAACGCTCATGCCTGCGCACCACCACAGTGAGGAGATGCTCCGGAGGTATGAGGCGCCCCACCCGGCGTCGAGTCTCTGTGAGGAGCGATCGGTTACCTAGCAGATGGCAGAACTGTTTTGGCCGGTCGTCACCGGCGAGTCTCTGCGTGAGGGACCGGAGGCGAGTCCCATCGCCGCCCGCCAGGATGATTGCCGAGTAGCCGTGACTCATCACCCCTTGGGACAGCGGAGCCTCCGACGGCGATTCGAGCCTGAATCTAGCTACTTCCCGGTGCGAGACTGACGGCGCTCGGCCGCTGTTTTCGCGGTGAGCCTCGTCGAATTCTTGGCCGAACGCTGATTTTTCTTGACCGCGGCTCGTGCGCACCTTCATCGTGATCTGTGATGCTCGCGCTCCGCCCGACCGTGCACCGCACCCGCTCGAGCTCCATGGAGGCACCATGGTCCGTCGCGCGTATGCGCAACGCAGCGTCTTCGAAGTGCTGCTGCCCGACGGCGACAAGCTGTGGAGTACCGAGCTCCGCGCGATCGACGAGATCTTGGACGATGACGTGCTCGTCGATCTGGTCGATGCCGCCCTCCGCCGCCGGCACCCGCTGAGCGGCCGCCGCGGGCGGCTCGGCACGCCCGCCACCGTGGTCCTGCGCCTGCTCGTGCTCAAGCATCTGCGCGACTGGAGTTTCGACGACTGCGAGCGTGAGGTCCGAGGCAGTCTCGTCTATCGGGCCTTCTGTCGCATCGATTGCGAGCGCGTTCCGGATGCCAAAACCCTCATCCGGCTCGCACCCCTGCTCGGCCCGGAGACATTGAAGCCGGTCCTCGAGCGGGTGGTCCAGCTCGCTCGGCAGCGTGGGGTGACGCGCGGCCAGCGCCTGCGCGTCGACACCACCGTCGTCGAGACCGACATTCACTATCCGACGGACAGCTCGCTGTTGGCCGATGGGGTGCGCGTCCTGACCCGCACCCTGAAGCGCCTCGGCGCGCGGGCACGGGGCGCGGCAATCCGCGTCCGCGATCGGACCCGCAGCGTCCGTCGCCGCGTCTTCGAAATCGTCCAGCGCACCCGCGCCGCGGGGCGCGGGTCGGCGCGGACCCAGGCCACGCGCAAGGCGCGGGTGACGACGCTCTACAAGGAAGTGATGGCGATCACCCGCACCGTGGTCCGCCACGCCGACACGATGCTCCACGACATGCCCCACCCCCGCGGGCGCCGAAGCGCCCGGCTCCGGGACCGGCTCCGGCAGACGGCTGGCCTGGTGCGGCGCGTGCTCGACCAGACGCGGGCGCGGGTCATCAAGGGGGATACCCATCATCCGGACAAGATCCTCAGCATCTTCGAGCCGCACACCGAGGTGATCCGCAAAGGGAAGGCCGCCAAGCCCACCGAGTTCGGCAAGGTCGTGAAGATCCAGGAGGCCGAGGGCCAGATCATCACCGACTATCACGTCTGCCCAACGCGCGTGCCCGACAAGGCGCTGTGGATGCCGGCGCTCGAGCGGCATCACGCCCTGTTTGGCCACGCGCCACGCTTGGCCGTCGCCGACGCGGGGTTTGCGTCGGCGGCCAACGAACGCGCCGCGCGCGAACTCGGCGTCACGCGGGTGGTCTTGCCGCGTCGCGGGCCGCCGGGGGCGCGCGGGCCGGGTCCGCCGCGCCAGCGCTGGTATCGCCGCGGGCTGCGGTGGCGCACCGGGAGCGAAGGTCGCATCAGTGCCGTGAAGCGCGGTCATGGTCTCCGTCGATGTCGATATCGAGGCGAGGCCGGGATGGAACGTTGGGTCGGACTCGGGATCATCGCCAGCAACTTGCTCGTGCTGGGACGTGCGCGGCCACCGTGATGCGGCAGCTGCGGTGGGCGCGTGAGCGCAGTGAGGACAACGGAAAGTTCGCGAAACTCCAAAGAGAAGCTCCCCTTCGTCGCGCCGACCGCTCCGTCGCGCTACTCATTTCGCACCGGGAAGTAGCTAGCTAAACAGGTCAACCTCGAACGTCACGATGTTCGATTTCGGTGATTGCGGGCCCCCGCAACGACGGAAATACAAGGGCTTCGGGAGCAGATCCCGGAGGCCTTCGTATTCTCAGGTAGCACCGGCGTAGCACGGGAGATCCACAAGCGCTGCGGGAGACGGGATTATGATCACGAGCAACGTCCTCGGAAGGATCTCCTTATGGCACAACGGGATCTTGGGGGTCCAGCTCAGGTTCTCGGGGCGCTTCCGGTAGTCAGGCGAGCGGCAAAACCTCGATCTGCGAGGTCATCGCAGAGCGTGCGCCTGGGGCTAGCCGCACCGCGTGCGGGCCGACGTTCGCGGTCTCCACACAGACAAAGCCGCGCCAGCCGTCCTTGCCGATATCCCGCATGGTGCGCGCGCGGTCGCGCCCGGGATTCCACAGGACGGTGGCGTGAGAACCCTGCTTTTCGACGCGCAGTCGCCGCGCCAGCACGGGATCGTCGACGACGCACGTCGCCGTCGTGTCGAGAAAGACGCGATCCGTTTCGCCCGCGATCCTCTGCGGCTCACCGCCGGCGACTTTGTCCTTGCCGCCGTCGACCTTGTCCACGAAGCGGGCGCCCTCGAGACCACGGATGCTCACCGCTTCGACGTCGCCCACGGCCAGGTAGGTGTGCAGGGCAAGCTCGAACGCGAGCGCCTCGTGGCCGACGTTCTCGACCTCGGCCGTCATTGCGAGCGTCGCGCCGAGCGATATGGTCAGCGATACGGTGCACGTTGAGGCCCACAGCGCGCGCGTGTCGTCATCGGCCTCCAGCCGCAGCACGACCCGAACGTCGCCGGTGGTCCCGCGCGTTACCTCGATGACCTGCCATGTGCGCGTTCGCGCGAAGCCGTGCGCGGGCTTGCTCGGATCGGTCGGATGCGAAGCAAACCATGGAAAGGAGATCGGGACGCCGCCGCGGATGGGAGTGCCGGTGGCGAACACCGCGTGCGGGCTCACGTAGAGTACTGGCGACTCGCCGGCGGGCATCCATTCACAGAGCTGCGCGCCGTACGACGTCAGCCGCGCACGGCACTGATCCGTCTCGACGCGCAGGAACGGCAGACCGCCGGGGCCGTTCGTCCAGACGACGCCGTCTATGGCGACCACAGACCGCCCGCTAGGTACCGCAGTCGATGGCGAGCGTGTGGCTCAAGAGCTGGCCGCATAGCGTCACGGTGAGCGAGCCTATCACATCCTCCGCAGGCGGGCGCGCGCCGGCGCCTTGTTCGATAAGCGCTATTTCAATGAGTCGAGGAGCGTCTTCGCGGCCACGATATCGGCGGAAGCCCCGGAAGAGCCACAGCTTCCGGGGCTTTTGCTTTCACGACGGAAGGAGGTCAGTTCACCTCCGCGTCGTCCAAGAATCACTCTGCCGGCACGAGCGCCGGAGCGCCTTTGTCCTTGATCAAGACAACCAGAAATTTCACCGACTTGGCACGGCTTGCGTTCCGGTCAACGACATGGACGTCGTCGGGGCCCTCATAGAAGCTCTGCCCTGGCGTCAGTGTTACCTGTTTTCCACCCTTCACCTGCATCACAACGGAACCCTCCAGTACGTAAACCATTGCGTGTGCATTGTGTCGGTGGCTAGGGCTCGACCCGCCGGGCGGATGCTCTACGGTAATCATCAGCATTTCCTTGCCCGGACTCTCCGGAAGATCTTTCGACATGAGCGACGTGACCTTGTCCTGCTGAGCCATCGCCGTGCCGCTCATGATGAGGCAGAGCAGAGCCAACCCCACGAGTTTGGTCGTCATGGTCGCCTCCTTCGTTCGTGACGATCAGGCTCTTGCCTGTGAACGGCGGAGCCATTCGTCGAGACCGATGCGGCCGAGGCGCGCTTCGCCCAAGGGCACGAGTGAGCGCTCCTCGACCCGGCCGCCCCAGTATCGGGCCTCGGGGTCACTCACGACCGTACGCGGGTCGCCGACTGCCTTCAGATAGCGGGCGACGATTTCGTAGAAGGGCGCTCGTTCCGGGCCGGCGATCTCGACGATGCCGTTACGCGGCGCGGCGAGCGCCACATCGGCGACGAGGGCAGCAACGTCGTCCGCCGCGATGGGCTGGAACAGGCCGGGCGAAAGCCTGACGACGCCTCCCGCCGCACTTGAATCGGCGATGGCGCGGAGGAATTCCAGGAACTGCGTCGACCGGATGATGGTGTAGGGGATACCGGAGGCCTCGATCAGTTTCTCCTGGGTGACCTTGGCGCGGAAATAGCCATTGTCGGGCGCCCGGTCGGTTCCGACGATGGAGACCGCAACATGGTGCCGGACGCCCGCCGCGGCCTCCGCCGCGTGCAGGTTGCGGCCGGAGGTCTCGAAGAATTCCAGCACAGCCCTGTCTTCGAACGAGGGCGAGTTGGCGAGGTCGATCACCACCTGCGTGCCGGCCATGGCCTCTTTGAGGCCTTGGCCGGTGATGGTGTTGACGCCGGTATTGGGCGAGGCAGCGACGACCTCGTGGCCGCCCTGGCGCAGAATGGCGACGGTCTTCGAGCCGATCAGGCCAGTACCGCCGATAACTACGATCTTCATTCCGAACCTCCTAGTTCGTAGCCCGCAAGCCGGGGTTTGTGATGGTTGTGCGGCAAGCCGCCGTCAGGCAGGTGTGGCCTCCTCCTTCGTCGAAGGGAGATGTTTCGGAACGGCACAAACAGGTGCGCGGAGCGTCGATTAAGCTTCTTTCATCGCGATTGTCCTCTTGTCAGTCAGCTCGGTTGCCTGGAGCGGCACTAGATAGTGCCCGGCTCTGTTGCCGCAGTGATCGTGTTCGGCACCAAGAGCATTGTCAAGGAGTAGCGTCCATCCGCGTGGTGTAATCCCGGCGGCTGACTGCGATATGCAACACCCAGACTTCACCCAGGAATGAGTTCGTCCGGCTTCGGCGCGGCACTAGCATCGTCGAGGGCCAGTAACCACCGCCCGTTAGTGAATGCGACGGGGCTCGTGTACGCCGGTCAAGCGCCCACGGCCGAGATGGCCGTGACCCCGCCGTCGATCAGGAAGTCGGCCCCGACGACGTACGCAGAATCGTCCGACGCGAGGTAAACTGCCAGCTTCGCGATTTCCAACGGATCGGCCATCCGCTTGCTTGGATTGTTGGTTCGAAGGGCGTCTTTAACCGCCTCGCCCTGCTCTTCCCCTGGGAAGCGACCGAACATCGCCGTGTCCGTCGGGCCTGGGCTTAAGGTATTCACGCGAATCCCGCGGTCCACGAGTTCGGCGCTGAGGATTCGAGCGAGATGGACGACCGCGGCCTTGCACGTCGAGACGGTCGAGGTGGTCGGCCACCCCTTGCGCGCGCCAACCGACGCATTGATGATTACAGACGAGCCTTGCCTGAGTAGCGGCAAGGCTTTTTGAATCGTGAAGTAAGCTCCTTTGAAATTGACGGCTATGACCTTGTCGAAGCTTTGCTCTGTCACCTCTTCGAACAACAGGAACTCGCTGTAACCTGCATTTACGAAGACGCCGTCCAGGTGCCCGAACTCCCGCTTG
>WNFI01096756.1_pt1 | contig 23516 bp, 19 predicted proteins | sample 5400471 | NCBI WGS metagenome assembly WNFI01 (sample SAMN13153348, study PRJNA577476) | soil metagenome | isolation source: 100 cm saprolite on Douglas fir-dominated hillslope | place: USA:California | collected 2013-09-17
AGCGTCCCGGGCTTGACGCAGAGTTCGAGCGTGCCGTCGATGCAGCCCTCGACCTGCTCGAAGAGGATATCGTCCCCTTGGTGTCCATGCCCGGCGCGGCCGGAAGGCGCGGGGTCAAGCGACTGATACTCAGACGTTTCCCCTACTCTGTCATCGTCCACGAGCGCGATAACGATGCCGATCGCCGCGCCGAAGCCGAGATCGAGCGTGCGCGAAATGAGGTAATGGTCCCGCCACCCTTCACCTGGAAATTCGTCGCGATCGCCGCGAATTGTTCTGCGCTCACTCAACTGACCGCCTTCGGCCAGAAGCCGTCATTCGGTCACTCTTGGCTAACCGTTCGCATTAACCGGCGGCGCAGCATAACGCGCCGTTGACCTACCGGAGACTCGCTCTCAGGCCTTTTCTAGGACCGCTCAACCAATTCCAATCCACACAGCATGGACATGATTTCCGATTCGCGACTACGCCTGCTGATTCCTTGAATACGTGACCCTTCTCACACTCGAATTCCATGCCCCTAACTAGTCCACGATAGCGACCGATCATGGTGATCCCGCTTCCTTCCAATTCCTTCAGCATCCATTCGCGGTTTCGCGCTGGCGTTGTTCGCGGCACCGGTGGTGGCCGTACCCCCGCTTTCTTTGCCGCGTCCAAACCCTTCTGTACCAATTGCCATTCCATTTTTTCAACTTCAATTCCTCCTCGATACGGTATATCTGGGAAAGGCGTTGCTCCCCAAAAAGCCCTTTCGGCCCAATACGGATCAGGGACGGCAATGTATGTCTTGAGTTCCCATTTCTGACCAGTCTCTTTGACGATCTGGCCCGCGTATTCCTCGTAGTGGCGATTGTGCTGGGCCAGCCGTTTCTCGGGCTGAAGGATAGTTACTCCGATCTTGTAAAGGTCCGGATCGGACGGATGCACGAATACATATAGGTAACCTGACTTCATCGTTCCCAACCTGTTTGCCGTCCCCGGCTCGCGCTGATTGTCCGCTTTGGGTCGCTTACCGACTTGTCGCGAACCGGCCAAAAGCGGCCCTTCAGGCGAGCGAGAGAACTGCCCAATTACAGAGCTACTTCACCCGATCTCTTATTTTGTCGATACCTGCTCGCGCGCATATCTCGTCATTGGCAGCACCGGGAGCGCCGCCCACCCCTATCGCACCGATTACCTCATTTCCCTGCTTGATAACTACCCCGCCTGCCCGAAACAGCATTCCAGCGGGTGGTTGAAAGGCGGGCTGATCCTTATATTTCTCTCCCAACTGACCGCTAGTCTCGAGGTTCGCAACAGGTGCCGCAAAGGATACCGCTGCGTAAGCTTTCGCGTATGACGCGTCGATCGTGTGCAGACCGGACCCATCGCCGTGTAGCGTCGCTATGCGCACACCATCGGGATTGATCACCGTAGCTGTGACGCGGTAACCCTGTTTCGCGCATACGCTCACGGCTTCGCCCACGGCTTCCAGCGCAAGCGCGGCTGGAATTCGATGAGTAACTAGCGTATCCGCAAGGAGCAATTGTTCAGGGAATCCAATAAATATCGCTACCGCTGATGCGAGCAGGCCAGCCTTACGATTCGATTTCATCGCCCCCCCTTCGACCGAAAATGGAACGCCTTCTGGCCCATGCTACGCGCAATTACATCGAAACCCACGACCCCGTGGTTCGTAGGGACTACGATCTGGTTATGGGAATGGCCGCTATCGGCCAGTACCGGACATTCGAGCCTAGCCCGAAATCCATGCTTGATTAGAAACAGCTCTAGCTTGAACTGACTTTCGCGGATCCGGAGTCGGGATTCGACGCCCCGGTTGTCCATGCCGGTGGCCTAGAACATCACCTTGGCGCGATGCAATTTAAATGGCCAGATTGTTGGTCCAATTTGCGTTTTCCATCGGTAAAGTTGTTGCACGAGAACCTGTCAGACCCAGAGGACGGACTTGCGGAAGTCGAGGTCCGTGAGCAGCGGCTCAGCGGATCCCGAGTGGCTGACGCGTCCGCGATCGAGAACGTAAGCGTGATCGGCGAGCGCCAGGACGAGGTCGAGGTCGTGCTCGATGATGAGGATCGCGATCTCGTGTCGCAACTGGTCGAGCGACTTGAAGACTTCTTCTACCACCGCGGGTGCGAGTCCCTCGAACGGCTCGTCGAGGAGCAGCAGCCGAACGTTACCGGAGAGAGCGCGCGCGATGGCAACCATCTGCTGCTCGCCGCCGGACAGCAGATCGGCTTTAGTGTTCAGTTTTTCGCGCACTCGCGGAAAGTAGCCGAAGATGCGCTCCTCGTCCCAGTGCACTCCTTCGCTGTCGCGCGACCCCCTCGACAGGCCGCCGAGCTTCAGGTTCTCGGCCACGGTCAGGCCGGGGAAAAGCCGCCGCCCCTGCGGCACCAGTCCGATGCCGGCGCGCGCGATGTGCTCGGGGCTTCGGCCGTTGATCGGCTCCGCGTTGAAACGGATCGCGCCGCTCGAAGTCGCGACGAGGCCCATGATGCTCTTTAGTGTGGCAGTTTTTCCCGCGCCGTTGCGGCCGAGCAATGCGGTAACCTGGTGGGCACGCGCTATCAAGGACACGTCGTGGAGAATGTGGCTCTTGCCGTAATGAGTGTTGACGCCTTCGAGCTCGAGGAGGACTTCGCCGTCGGCAGGTGCGCTCGCCGAGCGTTCCGCCATCACCACCTTTCGGCCGCTGCCAAGGTAAACCTCCTGCACCTGGCGGTCGCCTGACACCTGCTCGGCGTTGCCTTCGATCAGCACCGTGCCATTGGCCATGGCAGTGATGCTGTCCGAGAACTCGAACACGCGGTCAATGTCGTGCTCGATCAGCAGAACGCCCATGTGGCGCGAGAGCATCTTCACCATGGCGACAACGCGTTCGCGCTCGGCCGCGGCGAGCCCCGCGAGCGGCTCGTCGAGTAGAAGCAGCCTCGGGCGCGCGGTAAGCGCCAGGCCGATCTCCATCAGCCGCTGCCCACCGTAGGACAGGCTCGACACGCGCGCCTCCTCGAGACCTTCGACCCGGGAAACAGGTTGGTAATCTGGAACGAGCGCGCCACGCCCATCGCAGCGAATTGATCCGGCGTCAATCCCGCGAGCGGCTGGCCACGGAAGTCGAGAGTGCCGCCTTCTGGGGGATACATTCCCGAGAGGATGTTGAACAGCGTGGTCTTGCCAGCGCCATTGGGCCCGATCAGGGCCTGCAACTGACCGTGCCGGATCCGCACGCTAACGGCGTCGACGGCGGTAAAGTCGCCGAAGCTCTTGCTCACACGCCCGGTGGACAGGATCACCGTTCCGGGATCGGGCTCATCGGCGTGCAGGAGAAAGTCGGGCACCTCCTGCGAAGGACTGGGCTTCACCCTTGAGGCCATCGCTGCCAGGTCTTCGCGTTCCCTGCGAAATGGCGCAAGGATTCGCTCGCCCAGACCGATCAGTCCGGAAGGGGAAAACAGGATGAAACCCATGAACAGCAGGCCGAACCAGAACATCCAAGAAGCGGTGTAACCGGAAAGGATCTCGCGGAACAGGATGTAGAAAAGCGCCCCGAGCGGCGGGCCCAGGAAGCTGCCGGTTCCGCCAATGATGGTCATCGCCGCGAGTTCGCCGGAGAAGGTGGGGTGCACCGGATCGGCCGAGGCAAAAAGCTTGAGGAAGGCGAACAGCCCGCCGCCAAGTCCGGTGATCGTCGCCGACGCCGCGAACGCGACGAGCTTGTAGCGCCGCACTGGATAGCCGATGAAGCCCGCGCGCTGCTCGTTCTCGCGAATCGCTGCGAGCACCGAGCCGAAGGGAGAACGCACGATACGCCAGACGCCCCAGGCCGCGGCGAAAACGATCGCCGCGGCAAAGTAATAAAACACGAGCTGCTGATCGAGACTGAGACCGAGGACGCTCGGGCGCGTGACTCCCCTCAGGCCCGATTCCCCGCCGGTGAATTCGGTCCAGCGAAAGGCGATGGTGAAGGCAAGCGCGGTGAACGCCAGCGTGAGAAGCGAGAAATACACGCCGCGCCGTCGCAGCACCAGGAAGCCGATGACCACCCCGAGAGCTGCGCTGAAGATCATCGTGAGAGCGAGCGGGGTAAACACGCTTGCCTTGAACCAGTGAATTTGAACCAGCGCCGCGCAATACGCTGCGCATCCGAAGAACAGGCCGTGGCCGAAGGAGAGCAGGCCGGTGTATCCGAGCAGCAGGTTGTAGCCTAAGCCGACTAGCGCGAAGAGCGCGATCTCGGTTGCGAGTCCATGGGTGAAACCGATCCCGCTGACGAGGAAGGGCAGCGCTAACAGCGCAACGGCGCAGAGCGCGAGGGGATGTCGAAGCGCGCTCATGCGCTCACTCGAATTTCTGGAACTTCTCGCCCATGAGGCCGCGCGGACGGAAAAGCAAGATCAGCGCCATCAGGATGTACATCGACGCCTCGGCCGCGGGCGGATAGAACACCACGGTGACGCCGCGCACCACGCCGATTAGCAATCCCGCAAAAACCACGCCCCAGAAACTGCCCAGCCCGCCAATCACTACGACGACGAAGGCCGCAGTGAGGATCTCGCTGCCCATGGCCGGTTGCACACCGGCGAGCGGCGCGGACATCACCCCGGCGAGCCCGGCGAGACCGACGCCAAGCGCAAACACCGCGGTGAGTGCGGGTTTGAGGCTGATGCCCATGGCGCGAACCATCTCGGGATCGCGCGTGCCGGCGCGCACAATCATCCCGAAGGCGGTCTTGTTGAGCAGCAGCCAGCAGCCGAGGACCGAGGCCGCGGACACGCCGAGCACCGTAAGGCGGTAGTACGAGTAGATGAAATCGCCGAGTAAGAGCTGTCCGCGCAGCGCCTCGGGGATGGGGAACGGTAGGCCCGACGTGCCCCAGATAAGTCTCAGGCTCTGCTCGGCGGTCATTGCCAGACCAAAGGTGAACAGCAACCCGGGCATCGGGTCTTCGCGGTACAGACGGCGCAGGAACAGGGTCTCGATTGCCATGCCGACCAGCGCCACGCCGGCCGGCGCCAGCACCACCGCGCCGCCGAAGCCGAGGTGTTTCTGCACCTCGACGGCGAAGTAGGCGCCGAGTGCGTAGAACGCACCGTGAGCAAGGTTCACGACGCCGCCCAGGCTAAAGATGAGCGACAGCCCTAGCGCGAGCACGATGTAGTAGGCGCCAACCAGCAGACCGTTAAGGATCTGCTCGATGACAATACCGATCATTTGCGCGGAAGGCGGTTCGCCGCACCCCCCCCCGGCGAGGGGGAGGGAACATCCGGGGACCGACGATGCCCGCCCCGGTGCGGCGGTTTCAGATCACGCCATGGTGCAGCTGTTCTCTTCCCTCGTCGGCTGGATCAGCTCCAGCGATTCGTTGGGGCCGGGCACTGGCCGCACGATCTCGAAGATGTCCCACTTGTCCTTCATCTTCGCCTTGTCCTTCACCTTGACCACGTACATCTCCTGCAGCAACTGGTGGTCCCAGGCACGGAACGTGCCGCGGCGCGCCTTGAGGATGTCGAAGCTCGCGCCTTTCTCCAGGTACTCGACCAGCCTCATCGCGTCGGTAGACTTGGTCTCGGCGATTGCCTGCGCCACGATCATCACCCCGACGTAGTCTCCCCAGGCTTGGTTGTCGGGCGGGAACCCGTTCTTGTCCCAGAAGCGCTTGGTGAATGCCTGCGCCGCCGGAACGTTGAGGCCGTGATACCACAGGCTCTGCCAGTGGCCCGAGATCGAATCGATGCCCGCGGCCCAGAACGGGATCGTGTCCATTACTCCGCCGGCCAAGGGGTAGGGCAGATTGTATTCTTTGTACTGCTTGAGGAACGTCGTCTGGTCCACGCCGGCCAGATTGATGTAGACGAAATCGGGCTTCGCCTGCCGGATCTTCAGGATGTAGGCGCTGTAGTCGGGGGTGTTGGTCGGCACCATGTCGTTGTTGATGAGCTCGCCGCCGTTTTCCTTGAGGAAGCGGGACGAGACGCGGAACAGGTCGTGACCGAAGGCGTAGTCGGCGGTGAGCATGTACCACTTCGCGCCCTTGATCTTGTTCTCGGCCTTCTGCCAGGCGCCGATCGTCTTGGTGTACATCGTGTTGCAACCCTCGACGTGGAACATGAAGCGGTTGCAGTTTTTGCCGCGCAGCGCATCGGAATTGGCGCCGGTGTTGAAAAACGGGATGCGGTAGCGCGCCACCTGTTCCCCGATGGCGAGCGCGGAGGCGGAATTGATTTCGCCGATCAGCGTGAGGACCTTGTCGCGCTCCACAAGCTTCTGCGCCTTGGTGACCGCGGTCTGCGGGTTAACGCTGTCTTCGGCAATCAGCTCGACTTTGCGCCCCAGCAGCCCCCCTGCCGCGTTGACCTCGTCAACAGCCATCGAGGCGGCCTTGAAGCCGTAGTCGCCGAGCTGGCCAAGGAATCCAGTGCGCGGGGTGAGATGGCCGAATTTCAGCGTGTCCTGCTGGGCGCGGACGATGGCGGGAAAGCCGAGCGAACTGGCAACGGCGGCGCTGCCGGCTATCGCCTTGAGGACGCGCCGGCGCGAGCGTTCGAAAACAGGCTGGGACATGGATTTGCTCCTGTGGGGATTTTGTTGGCTGTGATCTGTAATGGTTCTGGTGCAACAACTCTATGGACGCGGCGCGCTATCGGGCTCGACGATCCGTCCAGTCGAATGAGCTTACGCCAGCGCGACGTTCCAGGCCACCGGCACTGGAAATCTGGTGCAAGAACTTGGGGGGCCTGACCTGCCCCCGTTTAGCTGTGCCAGCGTGATCTTAGTGGAGTTCGCGTTCGGCCAATAGCGGACACTCGCTCGTTGGCAGAATGGGTCGCCGCGTAGAGCGGCCTCCGACTTATTGGACGAAATGTGGTTCGGGGCGAACCCTGGCCTTCAGCGGGAAAGCGGCGTGTAGGTCGTGTTCATCGCGTCCCACATTTCTTTCATCCCGCACGCTCATTCGCTGCTCCGTTGCGGCACCATGTCGGCCCGATCAAGCTTGGTGAGGAACACCAGGCAAAGCGCCGGCACCACCACGAGCAGCATGATTGGTCCGATGAACAAGCCTCCTACGATCACCGTGGCGAGCGGACGCTGTACCTGACTGCCGATGCCGGTTGAGATCGCGGCAGGAAACAGACCGATGCACGCGGAGAGCGCCGTCATCAGCATCGGCCTCATGCGCTGAGAGGCGGCATGGAACATCGCTTGTACGGTGCGCATCCCCTGCTCCCTCACCTCATTGTAGTAAGTGATGAGCAAGATGCCGTTCATCACCGAGATTCCGAACAGCGATACGAATCCGATCGCCGCGGAGATGCTGAAGTCGAGCCCGGTCACATACAGCGACAGCAAACCGCCTGCGATCGCGAACGGAATGCCCGCGAGGGCGAGCAGGCTGTCGTGAAGCGAATTGAACAGGCCGTAGAGCAGCACCATGATCAGAATAAGGCTGACCGGAACGATGACCTCCAGTCTTTTCTTTGCCTTCTGCAGCTCACCAAACTCTCCGGCCCACTCGATTCGATACCCAGTAGGAAGGTTCACCTTGCGCGCGACCCGCTCCTGCGCATCGGCAACGGTGCTACCGAGGTCGCGGCCGCGCACGCTGAATTTGACTGGGATGTAGCGCTGGTTGCTTTCGCGATAAATGTAGGACGCGCCGGTATCCAGCGTTATCGTTGCAAGATCTCTCAGCGGAACGTAGGCGTTTGCGCCGCCCGGCGTCTGGAAGCCGACCTTGATGTTGCGGGCCGCGTCGAGGCTGTCGCGGTATTCCGGCGCAAGGCGAACAATCAGCGCGAATTGGCGCGCGCTCTCCAGAACAGTCGTCGCCTGCGTCCCGCCCAGCGCGGCCTGAACTACGGTGTTGATATCGCCGGTGTTGAGGCCGTAGCGGGCGGCTTTTGCCCGGTCCACTGTAATCTTCAGGTTCGGCTGACCCAGCACCCGGAAAATGCCAAGGTCGCTGACGCCCCTGACCTCGTCCATGACGGAAAGAACCTCGGTCGCGATGCTTTCCAGGGTGGCGAGATCGGGACCGATGATCTTCACCGAGTTCGCGCCCTTGACGCCCGACAGTTGCTCTTCGATGTTGTCCTGGATGTACTGCGAAAAGTTGAATGTAATCCCGGTGAACTCATCGGAGAATTCCTTTTGCAATTGTTCGGTCAGCTTTTCCTTCGTCATGCCCGATGGCCACTCGCTCATGGGCTTCAGCGGCACGAAGAACTCGGCGTTGTAGAAACCCGCGGCATCGCTGCCGTCGTCCGGCCGGCCGTGCTGTGAGACGACCGTGATGACTTCCGGGTGGCGGCGCAGGATCTGGCGCATCCGCTCGACGAAAGGTGTACCCGCTTCCAGCGATATCGTCGGCGGCATCCCCGCGCGAATCCAGAGGTTACCCTCCTCGAGGTGGGGCAGGAACTCACTACCCAGCCGCAGCGACAGCAAACCAACTACGGCGAGAAACACGACTCCGAGCGTGAGCACGATGGCTCGACGCGAAAGCGCCCACTGAAGCACCGGCTCGTAAATCGAGCGCAGCCCTCGCACGACCATTGTCTCGGTCTCGCGTACGTGCTCCGGCAGTAGCCACGACGCCAGTACCGGGGTAATCGTAAAAGTCGCGATCAAGGCGCCGGCCAGCGCATAGGCGTAGGTCCGCGCCATGGGATTGAAAATTTGTCCCTCGACCCCCTGCATGGTAAATAGCGGCACAAACGCCGCCACCGTGATTGCGGTCGAGTAGAAAACGGCCTTGTTCACTTGCATGGCGCTCGCGAAGATCATCTGGAGGCGCTCGCTCCAATCGCGCGCCTCGGTCTGCGCGAGCTGAGTCCTGACAAACTCGCGCCGAGACTCCTCCTTCATCTGGAAATTGCGGAACACGTTCTCGACAAGAATTACGCAAGAATCGACGATAATGCCGAAGTCAACGGCGCCTACGGAGAGGAGGTTAGCCGACTCCCCCAGGAGGACCAGGATGATGATGCTGAAGAAGAGCGCGAAGGGGATATTTGAGCCGACGATGATGGCGCTGCGCAAGTCGCCCAAGAAAACCCACTGGATGAGGAAAACCAGCAGGCAGCCGAGTACGAGGTTGTGCAGCACCGTACGGGTCGTGACCGAGATGAGCGTGCCGCGGTCGTAGTACGAAATGGCATGCACGCCGGGAGGCAGGGTCCCGTCGTTGTTGATCTTCTTAACTTCCGCCTCGACGCGAGCCAAAACGTCCTTCGTCTGCAGCGTCCGGTTCATGATGACGATCGCGGTGACCACATCGTCCTCGTCGTCTCGGCCTGCCTTGCCCAGCCTCGGCAGATAGCCCACGGACACCTTGGCGACATCCTTCACCTGCACAGGTATCCCGCCTGCCTGGGAGCTGAGGGCGATGTTCTCGATGTCCTCCACCTTGCCGATCAGGCCGACACCGAGGACGTTCACGGACTGCTGCCCAACGTTGATCGTTCTTCCGCCGACATTGATGTTGGCGTTGCCGATGGCAGCGAGAAGCTGCGGCAGCGTGACGTTATAGGCGTCGAGCTTATGAAGATTGACCTCGACATCGTAGGTCTTGGTCGTGCCGCCCCAGGTCACCACCTGGATTACCCCCGGAACCGCCAGCAAGCGGCGTTGCAGGACCCAGTCCTGCAGCGTGCGGAGGTTGGTGAGCCCGAAGTGCGGCGGCCCGACGAGCTGGTAGCGGAAGATCTCGCCCACCAGGCTCGAACCCTGAATTGTCGGCTGCGCGTTGTTCGGAAGACTGACGCGCTGCTGCAGGTTGATCGCCGCCTGCGTATAGGCGAAGTAGTAATCGATCCCGTATCGGAACATGACCCGGACGAATGAAAGTCCATAGAAGGAGGTCGAGCGAATGACTTCGACGCCTGGGGTCGTGGCAAGCCCGATCTCCAGTGGAATGGTGTAGTAGCGCTCCATCTCCTCGGCCGACAGGCCGGGTGACTGCGCGGTGATTTCGAGGATCACCGGCGCCGGGTTCGGATAGGCTTCGATGTTGAGCGTCGAGAAGGCAACAAGCCCGCCCACGACCAGCACCGCGAGCCCCAGGAGGACGATCGGACGGCGGCTTAGGGCGAATGCGAGGATGGCTTTCAAAATCACGCCGGGTTCCTATGGCGGGCAACACTGTCGATCAGGAAGCGGCTCACCGAGGCCGCCGTGAGGGCGTTACTCGGGAAGAACCGCCGTCGGTGGCGACGAGTTTCCCTGGGTTTCAATCCCTCAAGGATCTGATGCAGACCGTCCTGCTGAAGACCGATTTTCATCGTGCACTTGACCAGACGCTTGCGGTCGGTTGTCAAGGCAACACCAACCAGCGTCGATTTCTTGTCGATGCCCATGAAATTAGTGAGGAGTGTGGTCGGCCAACAGCCCTAGTTCGGTTTGATTTCTTCAAGCATGTAACCGAAACCCCGCCGCGATCGGATCGTTATGCCTGCGGGCTGGAGCTTTGCGCGCAGTCGGGAAATGTAGACCTGGATGGCGCTGGGCGTGACTTCGTCATCGCGACCAGCAATGGCTTGAATAATGCGTTCCTTGGAAACGACTTTTTCTACTCTGCCGAGCAGCACTTCGAGAATTGCCCATTCGCGCGGCGAGAGCTCGAGCGGCTTGTCCCCAAGGTATGCTCGCCGCGCCAGCGTATCTACGGTCAGCGGGCCATGCACGATCTTCGGTCCGCTATGAGCCTGTGATCGCCGAATGAGCGCCTGCACGCGTGCGACGAGTTCGGACATTGGAAAGGGTTTCGCCAGGTAATCATCGGCACCAAGGTCGAGGGCCCGGACCCGATTGCTGACGGTGTCGCGCGCAGCCAGCACAAGTACCGGCAGGTCATGGCCCGAAGCGCGCAGCACCCTCAAAATCTCGAACCCGTCCGGCGTTGGTAGGCCGAGATCGAGAATCATCAAATCGAAGTGTTGGCCCTTCGTCGCGGCTACGGCCTCTTCGCCACGTGAATTCACGTCAACGATGTATCCCTCACCCTCGAGGATGCGAGAAAGGCCCATCGCTAGGGAGGCGTCGTGCTCCGTAATCAGAATCCGCATTTGTCGCTAGCGCCAACACAGAGTCGATAACTCTATGGAATTCGCCCTACGATTCCCTTGCGGCTAGCACATGAGTGACTTACGAATGGAAAACGAACTGCTTGCGGCAACCTTTCTGCGTCCGTCAGGATCTCGGCTTTCTGGACCTGCTTCTTCGCGAGATCCGACGGCGGCAGTGTGACCCCGATATCCCGACCCAAGACCTCGCCAAGCGCCCTGAGAACATCAACGAACCCTCTCGGTGCCCCATTTTCGAGGTAGGTAACGGGCGGATAGTCCTGATCGCCCAAGGCGCGAATCGCCTGGCTTCTCGAATGACCGCTCCGGGTCGAAAGCGGCCAATCCAGCTTCCCTTAGTAGCAGCGCGGGTTGTACCCCTGCAGCTTTGATAGGTGAGCCGCCTGTGCTACGGGCTAGCGCAGAAGATGTGCGCCTGGTTGAATACGATCAGGTCGCCGACGCGCATACCTTGAAATTCAACCCCAGCGCTCGGCTCGAAGCCGGAGATCTCGCCGACGAACAGACTGCTGCGCTCCCGGACACACACCAGGACGCTCTCGCTACCCAAGCGCAACGTGACGCTCTTGGCGTCGGCTAGGGCCCAAATGCGAAGGGGTTGACGGAGTGCGAGGTTTGAAACCCACGCTGGCAGATCGCCGCCCTGACGGGTGGAGAAATTAAGTTGATTGGCGCTGAGCATATCCGGTGCCGTTGCAAGGGAAACCCTACCTGGTAATTAGCCTACACCCTGAGCGCGCCGGATCCCAATCGCTTTGACGGGCTTTGCGCACCCGGACATTTGCGGGTTCTTCCGGCGCCGGTTCGACCTGTCGGCCATCGATCAGCTTGCTTTAGCAATCGTGAGTGGTGGTCCTCCGTTTATTAAATTGCTGGCTGGTAATTTGTTTCCCGGCTCAGCATCGCCCAGGCGATGCGCGTCGTCTTGTTCGCGAGCGCCACTGCTGCCACGTTCGGGTGGCGCCGGTCGGCGATCCGGATCACCCACCTACTGAGCGGGTCGTCCTTCGCCCTGGGCGGTGCGGATGACGGCTCGTGCGCCGTGAATGAGCAGGCTTGCGTAAGTAGGCGTCGCCTCTCTTGCTGATGCCGAGCATCCGCTCTTTGCCACCTGAGCTGTGCTGCTTGGGCGTGAGGCCAATTAAGACGGACATCTGACGGCCGTTTCGGAACTGCCGAGCATCGCCCACCGTGGCGAGCATGGCGGTCGCGATGATCGGCCCGACGCCGCGCAGCTGCATGAGCCGCTTGGCGGCGGGCTCGGACTTGGCAATCTCCTCGATCTCACGGTCGAGCTCAGCGATGCGCTCGTCGAGGCTGATCAACTCATCCTGCAGCCCGCGAAGTAGGCGGCGGAACCTCATCGTGAGGCCGTTGCCCTCGTCCTCGAGCCAGCGGCGGAGAGCACGGCGTAGGTGCAACAGCTCGCGCGGCGCCACGAGGCCGTATTCAGCCACGAGGCCACGAATCTGGTTCGCCTTGGCACTGCGCTGCTCGACCAGACTCGCTCTCACGCGGTGAATGGCCTGGATGTCTTGCTGCTCCGCCGTCTTCACCGGCACGAACCTCATCCCAGGTCTCCCCATCGCCTCGCAGATCGCCTCGGCATCGGCCGCGTCGTGCTTGTTGCTCTTCACGTAGGGCTTCACGAACTGCGGCGCGATGAGCTTCACTCGATAGCCAAGCTTCTGGAGCTCTCGTGCCCAGTGATGCGCTCCACCGCACGCCTCCATGCCAACCTCGCCACCTGGCTCGAGCCGCTCTCTCAGCATGTCGATCCAGTCCTCACGCCGCAGCCTCCGGCGCCACGTCGTTCTCTCTGAACGATCAACGCCGTGAACTTGGAACACGCTCTTTGCCAAATCGACGCCAACGCGAATAAGCTTCATCTCGACCCCTCCCCCTATCGACTGGTTGCACACACTTCCAGTCTGGCACTTCGATGCCGTTTAAGTGAGGAGGGGTCCATCCCATTGCTTTGGGTCGCTATCGCTTCTTCAACTGATCCTCAAATTTCTGCCGCACCTTGCTGCGCAACTCGTCCGAGGCCTTCACCACCGGCGGGAAGTCCTTGAGCATGTCGAAGGGCCGGCAGGCGTCGATGACGGCGCGCGAGTTCCAGGTCACGCGCTTCGGCAGGCGCGGATCGAGCGGCCCGCTCCAGGTGCGGCGCAGGATGTCGATGTCCTCGGCGGGGTCGCAGCGCGTGCACATCGCCCAGAGCACCTGGTTGAGGTCCGCCGGGTCGACGTCGTCGTCGACCACGACCACAAAGCGGCCGAGGTAGGAGCCCGACTGGCAGCTTGCAGCGAGCAGCGCCGCCTGCTTCGCATGGCCGGCGTAGGCCTGCTTGATCGAGATGACGTTGAACATGCGCGCGCAGCCCGGCTCGTGCACCCACACGCCGCGCACGCCGGAGAGGCCGGCACGCTCGACCTCGTCCCAGATCATCCCCGCCTTCATCACGCACTTGGAGTACGAGAAGTCGGACGGCGGCACCATCGGGCAGGCGAGGCCGAGGATCGGGTCGTTGCGGTGATAGATGCGCTCGACGCGCACCACCGGCTGCTCGCTGCGCCCGCCGGCGTAATAGCCGGTGAATTCGCCGAACGGGCCCTCAGGAGCCGTCTCATTCGGATGCATCACGCCTTCGAGCACGATCTCGGCGTGCGCCGGCATCGGGAGGCCATGGAGCTGGCTTTCGACGACGTCGTACGGCACGCCGCGATGCCCGGCCGCGTAGTCGTATTCCGAGAGGCCGAAGCGGATCTCGTTGCCGCCGGCGAGGAACAGCAGCGGATCGTGGCCGCAGCTGATCAGCACCGGGCAGGGCTTGCCCTGCCTGAAGTACTTGTCGCGGATCTGCCGCCCGTGCTTGCCGGGCGACATCCACAGCCCGACCCGGTCCGGCCCGTGCACCATCGCGCGGTAGGTGCCGCAGTTCACCCAGTTCTCCTCGGGGTCGCGCATGATCACCAAGTCGTCGGTGCCGATGTAGCGCCCGCCGTCGTGCTCGTGCAGGAGCGGCGCGGGGAATTTCAAGATGTTTACATCACTGCCTTTCAGTACGTTTTCCAGGACCGGCCCTTCGCCTACTACGCGGGGCGGAATCGGCTTGTGCTGCTTCATTCGATCGCGATAGGCGCGCACCACGTCGAGCGGATGCGACGGCACCGGGAAGCCGAGCGTGATCGCCATCCGCCGCGCGGAGTTGGTAAGGCCCGACGCCGCGCGGCAGCCGGGGTAGCCGGGGATGTCCTCGAACAGGATCGCCGGCGGATGGTCCTGCCGGTAGACGATCTCGGCGAGCGTGCCCATCTCCAGCTTCCAGTCGGCGCCGCGGATGCGCAGCAGCTCGCCCGCGCGCTCCATGCGGTCGATCGCTTCGCGCAAGTCGGAATGGGGGCGGTCGTAGTCGTTCCACAGGCGTAGAGGTTTGTTCATGTCAGTCCGCCTTGATTCCTGCCTTGGCGACGACGCGCGGCCAGCGCGCGAGCTCGGTACGCAGTAGCTCGGCGAGCCGTTCTGGCAATCCGCCGACTGGGGACAGGCCTTGCTTTGCGAGGGCATCTCGCACTTCGTTGCCGGCAAGAATCTCCTGCACTTCGGAGTTCAACCGCGCGACGACAGGCTGCGGCGTTCCCACCGGCGCGAGCATCGCGTACCACACCTCGACCTCGAGATCGGGAAAGCCCTCCTCCTTCAGCGTCGGCACCGAAGGAAACACCGGCGAGCGCTCCGCGGAGAGCACGGCGAGCATGCGCAGCCGGTTCTGCTTCACGAGCGGCGCCGCGGTATGGACCGGGGTGATCATCGCCTCGACATGCCCGCCGGCGACGTCGGTGATCGCGCCCGCGTTCGCCTTGTACGGAATGTGCACCAGGTCGATGCCGAGCGCCTGCTTGAGCAGCTCCATCGTCAGGTGCTGCACGGTGCCGTTGCCGGTCGACGCATAGTTGAGCGCGCCGGGCTTTACCCGCACCAGGTCGACAAATTCCCTGATTGTCCTGGCAGGGCTTGATGGCGCGACCACCAGCGCCAGCGTTCCAGTGGCGACCAGCGCGACCGGCGCGAAGCTCTCCTGCGGGTCGTAGGGCAGGCGCTTGGCGAGCGCGACGTTGGTCGCGAAGCTGGTGGCGGTCATGAGAAGCGTGTATCCATCCGGCGCGGCGTGCGCCGCGGCTTCGGCGCCGATGTTGCCGCTCGCCCCGGGCCTGTTCTCCACCACCACCGGAACGCCCCACTGTGCGTTGAATCGCTCGCCCAGCGTGCGCGCGAGGATGTCGATGCCGGTGCCCGGCGAGAACGGCACCACGATCGTCACGGGCCGGTTGGGATAGGGCTGCTGCGCGAGGACCGGGGCTGCGGCAAGCAGCGCCGCGAAAATGAAAAAACGCAAGGATTACGCCGAGCTAGTACTTGCCGCGGAACGCGTCCTGGTTGCGCTGGTAGGCGGTGTTGGTCTGCAGCGGGTTGCGGTTGACGAGCGGCCGCGCGTAGAGCGGGTGCTTCAGGCTTCTCACCTCGTGCTCGATCTCGAACAGCGGCTTCCCCGTTTTCGGATCGACGATTCTCTGGAAGCGCCACTCGTGCGCGTCGGTCTCCATGGTGATGAGGCCGCGCTCGAGCAGCTTCTTGTAGGGCGTCGAGAAATCGGCGATGTACATCTCGATATGGTGGCCGTCGTAGGGCGGGACCGGCTCGCGCGTCTCCGTGTACCACAGGCGCTGGCCGCGCCCGATCGGCACTTCCGCCGACGGCGCGCCGTGACGCTTCACGACTTTCGACGGCGCATCCAGGATCTCGGTATAGAAGCGCGCAACGCCGTCGGCGCTCCCCGGCGGCACGTCGAACTCCACGTACGCGAGCCCGAGCTCGGTGTCGCCGAACTCCGGGGAGGGCGCGTGGCAGCGCACGCGGTTGCCCCACGGGCACGTCGCTTCTACGACGCCGTCCTTTTCTTTCCATGAAAACTTCGTTCCCTGCAGACCCGGGGCGACGCGCGCCATGCGCTTCTTCAGCGCCTCGAGGTCGGGCACCACGAAGCCGATCGTGCCGCGCACCACCTGCGGCTGCGGGTCGCGGCTCGGCATGTGAATCTGCGTGCGGCCGTAGTTGACCCACATGTTCTCCAGGCCGACGAAAACATACGGGTCGCGCGTGCCGCCGAGCGCCACCACGTAGAACAGCGTCGTCGGCCGCTGGTCGGGCTGCGTCACGTTGACGTGCTCGAGCAGCACGATGTTGCCGACGTCCTCGGTGGTCCGGTCGAAATGCTTGGTTTTTGTGTCCATGCTGACCTCCTCGCCGCACTATCTATGGTATCAGGCGTCCCATACCCGGGCAGCGAACTCCGGATAGTCGGCTGCGATTTCCTTCGCCACCGGGCCACGTAACAGTGCCAGTTGCGCGGCAGTCGGGCTGGGGGTGGTCGAGACGCTGACAGGCGAATCAAAGCCGAAACCCGTATCGGCGCGGATCTCCTCGACGGTATGTCCCGGATGCACGCTTTCCAGGCGAAAGCGCCGCGCCTCCTTCTGCCAGGAAAAGAGCGCCTTGCCGGTCAGCAGGGCCGCCGGGTCGCCGCGTGCCGAGACGAACTCGACGCGGGGAACCAGCGCGCGCCGCGAGTGCTCCTCGCGGAAGAGGATCGTGCGCGGGATCACCGGGTACATGAACGCCGAGCCGAAGGAACCCGGAAAGCGCTGTTCTCCGGCGCGCACCAGGTTGATGTTGGCTTCGCCGTCGATCTGCGCGCCGCCGAGAAAAAACACGTCGATGCGGCCCTGCCCGGCGAGATCGAACAGCTCGCGCGAGCCTTCGGTGAAGGGATTGGCGCGCCGGCGCTGATGCAGCGAGACGCGCAATGACGGTTTCTCGCTTTTTAGGAGAAAAGCCCCGCTCGCCGGGATCGGAGAAGCAGCGCCGATGGCGACGTGGCGCGCGTCGCCGATCAGCCGGGCGATCACACAGGCAAGGAGTTCTTCTTTCTGGTACAAACAAATTCGTCCAGGTAGCGCTGGAAGCCTTCGCGTGTCTTCGCGGCGCGCGCGTAGCGCGCGAGGTGCGCGTCGTCGATGCCGTACAGGTCCGCGACGCCTAGCGGCCAGGCGCCGCGTTTGGCGGGCGCTGCCGCCTCGACGTAGACGGCAGCGACGACCCCCGGGGCGAGGAGCTCATCCTCCAGCATGTCGCCCGCGCGCAGCTCCTCGAACGTCACGAACGTGCGCTTCGCAGCGTGGGCGATGGTCGCGAGTTCCTTGCGCCGGCCGATCCAGACGTTGCCGGCTTCATCGGCCCAGCGCGCGTGGAACAGGGCGACGTCCGGCGCGATGGCCGGCACGTAAAGAATGGGGTCTGCGCCCTCGGCAAACGGGTTTTGCAGCACTTTCCAGTCCTTCCTTCCCGACACCAGGTCCGAACCCAGAACGCCTCTGAGGGGCATGAAAGGCACGCCCTTCTCGCTCGCCTGCAGCGCGGTATGAATCGCCGGGCACGTTGCATCGCGTATCTTGATCTCGCCCTTCTGCGCTGCCTCGGTGAAACGCGGCGCGAGCCCCGTTTCGCCGAGCGACACGGCGCTCGTCTCGATCTCGGCGACGCAGCCGGCGCCGATCAGGAGATCTGCAGAAAATCCCAATATGGGAACACCCAAAAGCTTGAGTCCCCGAGCGCGCCGACGGATCAAGGCCCGCACCACTTCCATCGCCGGTAATGAATAATCCGGCGGCAACCCGATCAGCGCGCCATCTGGAATTTCAGCGGCGATGGCCTCGGCGTCGGGCAGGATCAAGCAGTACCGCCCACCGTCAGGCCATCGATCTTCAAGGTGGGCTGGCCAACGCCCACCGGAACGCTCTGCCCTTCCTTGCCGCAGGTGCCGATGCCCGAGTCGAGCGCGAGATCGTTGCCGATCATGCTGACGCGCGTCAGCGCGTCGGGCCCGTTGCCGATCAGCGTCGCGCCCTTCACGGGGTGCGTGACCTTGCCGTCCTCGATCAGGTAGGCCTCGGCGGCGGAAAATACGAATTTGCCGTTGGTGATGTCGACCTGCCCGCCGCCGAAGTTGGTTGCGTAAAGGCCTTTCTTGACGCTGGCGATGATCTCCTTGGGATCGTGCGAGCCGGCGAGCATGTAGGTATTCGTCATGCGCGGCAGCGTGACGTGCGCAAAGGACTCGCGCCTGGCGTTGCCGGTGAGCGGCATCTTCATCAGCCGCGCATTCAGGCTGTCCTGCATGTAGCCGCGCAGCACGCCGTCCTCGATCAGCACCGTGCGCCGCGTCGGGGTGCCTTCGTCGTCGACGGTGAGCGAGCCGCGTCGTCCAGGCAGCGTGCCGTCGTCGACCACCGTGACGCCGGGCGCGGCGACGCGCTGCCCCATGCGCCCTGCGAAAGCCGAGCTGCCCTTGCGGTTGAAGTCGCCTTCCAGGCCGTGGCCGATCGCCTCGTGCAACAGCACCCCCGGCCAGCCGGGACCGAGCACCACGGTCATCGTTCCTGCCGGTGCGGGTCGCGCCTCCAGGTTGGTGAGCGCCTGCGATACCGCGTGGCGCGCGTATTCGTCGAGCTTGGCCTCGGTGAAGTGCGAATAGTCGCCGCGCCCACCGCCGCCCGCCGAACCGGTCTCGCGCCGCCCGTTCTGCTCCGCGATCACCTGCACCGACAAGCGCACCAGCGGCCGCACGTCGGCGGCCAGGGTGCCGTCGCCGCGCGCGATCAACACGACCTCGTACTCACCGCCGAGGCTCGCCATCACCTGCGTGACGCGCGGGTCGAGGGCACGGCATTTCTTCTCCAGCTTCTCGAGCAGCGCAACCTTGTCCGCGGAGCCGAGGGAGGCGGTCGGATCGATCGCGCGATACAGCGGTACGGGAAGCGATTTTTGATTCGATTTGACCCTTCGGATCTGGCCCGCAGCGGCAATCGCGCGCGTCGCTTTCGCGGCATCCTGCAGCGCGTTGTAGCTGATCTCGTCGGAATAGGCGAAGGCCGTCTTCTCGCCGGAAATGGCCCGCACGCCCACGCCCTGCTCGATGTTGAAGCTGCCCGACTTGACGATGCCTTCCTCCAGGCTCCAGCCCTCGAAGCGCGAGTACTGGAAGTAAAGATCGGCGTAATCGACTTTGCGGGCGGCGAGCGTGCCGAACACCCGCTCGAGCTTGCCGGTTTCCAGCTCGAAGGGGGCAAGTAACGTGGTCTTTGCAGTTTCGAGAATCAATTCAGTCTCCTGTTCGCAACCGCGGGCAGCGACGCGCGCACCTCTTGTACTCGTTCGGTGTCCATTTCGGCGAGCACGACGCCTTCGCCTTCGGGGCGCACCGCCAGAACCTGGCCCCAGGGGTCGACGATCATGGTATGCCCGTAGGTGCGCCGGCCGCTCGCGTGGAGCCCGCCCTGTGCGGGCGCAATGACGTACGCCTGGTTCTCGATGGCGCGGGCGCGCAGCAGCGTTTCCCAGTGGGCAGCGCCGGTCGGCACGGTAAAGGCCGAGGGAACGAACATGGCGTCGAAATCGCCGAGCTCGCGATACAGCTCGGGAAAGCGCACATCGTAGCAAACCGACAGCGCGAGACGCCCGAAGGGGCTTTGCACCGCGACCGCGCTCTCACCTCCCTCGAGCGTGCGCGACTCGTCGTAGCGCTCGTCGGCCGCCTCGAAGCGGAACAGATGCATTTTGTCGTAGCGTGCCACCCGCCTCCCGGAATCGTCGAACACCAGGCAGGCGCTGCGGATGCGGCCCGGGTCCGCACACGATATGGGGGCGGTGCCGCCGACTATCCAGACGCGGTGGCGCCGCGCGGCGGCGGCGAGAAAGCTCTGGATCGGTCCCTCGCCCTCCGGCTCGCGCACCTTGACCTTGTCGCCTTCGTGCCGGCCGATGAGATAGAAGTTCTCGGGCAGCGCCACCAGCCGCGCGCCGGCGGCCGCCGCCGCGGCGATCAGCCTGTCGGCCGACTCGAGGTTCGACATCACCTCGGGGGTCGAGACCATCTGCAGCGCGGCGACTCGCGAGCTCGGCATGGCTACTTGCTGTCCGGCACGACTTCGTCGTTGACCCGCGTGGCGTTGATGCCCATTTTGGCGACCTTCGGGTCGACCCAGGTGCCGGTGATCGAGTAGTCGAAAGCGAAAATGTGGCCGAGCGGATCTTTCAGGATGCGCTGCGCCAGCGCGGCTGGAAATATCAGCAGCGGATTGAGGAAGGCCAGCACCGTCGACGCCGAGTCGCCCAGGCTCGGCACCACTCGTACTCGCAGGTTCTGGGTCTCGTTCGCCAGATCGACCTCGCCGCTCATCTCGACCTGAGCGGCCGAGCCGCGCATGCGGAACTCCTTGATCGCCATCAGGCCGTGATCGATCTGGGCGTCGGCGGCGATGCGGTCGAACTGGAAGCCGTTGGAGAACACATCGCGAAAGTCGAGGGTCAGGCGCCGCGGCAGCGCCTGCAGGCTCATCAAGGACACCAGCTTGCCCAGGCCGGGATCGACCTCGAGGAACTGGCCGTCCTCGGCCTGCATCTGCACGTGGCCGGAAAGGCTCGGATCGTCGATTGCCAGCGGATCGCCGTTCCAGGAGAGCGAGCCCTGCAGCCTCGCCTTGCCGCCCTTGACGAGGTTGGCATAGCCCACGCGCTCGAGGAACCTGCCGCAATCGGCGGCGTTGAGCTCGAAGTCCGCCGACGTGCGCGACGGGCTGCCGGGGCGCCAAATACCTTTTCCGGTGAGCGATGCCTCGGGATTCACCCACGCCAGCTTCTCGAGCCGCCAATCCTCGCCTGCGGGCTGCGCCACCACCTCGACCCGGCCGAGCTCCTTCTCATGGTAGATGAAGCGTTCGGTGATGAGGTCGACGGCCGGCAGATCCTTCGGCTGGCTTATCTCCTGGGGCTTGGCGCCGGGATAGTCTTCGGGGACCTGCAAATGCGTGAGCCGCGCGATCAGCTGGCCGCTACGGTAGGACAGGTTCCCGGCGAGTTCCTTGGCGGTCAGCATCACGGACCAGCCGGCGGCGTCGACGCCACCGCGCATCGAGACCCCGTTGATCCGCTTGCCGTAGACGTCGAGCGCGCCGATCTTCACATCCAGGTCGATGGCAGCGGCGCCTGTGCCGTCACTGGTCGCCAGCGCGATCCAGCGGTCGACGTTGAGCGCGGCGAGCGAGCCGTAAATCCGCGTGCCCGGCTGCTCCGGAAGCCGCACCGGTTGCTCGGGGCTCGGCGTAAGCCAGATCGCCGCCTTCTGCACGATCATCGCCTCGCCCTGGCGCCGGCGGTCGAATGCCGCGGCGGCAAGGCGCCCGAGCGTGAGCGAAATGCGGTCGAGCGCGCCGCCGTCCGCGGGAATCACCTCGATGCGCAATGGCAGCGTATCGGGCGCGCTTTTCGCGAGCGGCGCGGGCAGCGCGCTCGAGATGCCGCGCAGGGGCGACTCGACACTGATCCGCGTGTGCCCCTCCCGCACCTGCAGCGTTGCGGTGTAGGCCGCCGCACCGCTCAGGTAGCGGCGCCACGGAGGGTCGAAGACCGGCCGCACCCCCGCGAGCGTCGCCTCGCCTTTCGCCACTACCTCGATGCCGCCGCCAGGGCGCGAACCGCCGCTGATGGCGAGCGGGCCGCCGAAGAGGCGCCCCCGCACGTCGTGCACCGTGAGCGTGGACTCGGTGAAGCTGACCTTGCCGGTGGCGCGCTCGACCGGCGGCAGCTGCGGTTGCAGTGTGACGCTGTTGTTGGCGAACTCGTACTCGCCCGCGACCTTCGTCGCGGCGAGGTTGGTGGTCGGCAGCTCCAGCTTGAGGTGGAGCCTGCCTTTGCCGAGCGCGCCCATCGGCTCGGTGAAGCCGCCGGTCATGCGCTTGACCGGCGTCGCGTCGATGAATTTGAGAAAGTCGCCGGTAGACCCGTCCGCCTGGCCGCTGATGACGACGAGCGGCGCGTGCGTGACCAGGCTCGGAATACTGGCGCGCACGTTCGCGAGTCGCGCACCGAGCAGCGTGCCGCGGCGGCCGACGATCTCCATCCTGTCGCGCTCGAACAGCAGCTCGCCGTCGATGTCGTAGAGGCGCGGCCAGCCGTTGGCGTAGTTCAGCACGCCCTTTTCGACGCGTGCTGATACCAGGAATTGGCCCTTGGCAGGGTCGGCAAAAGGAAAATCGCGCAGCTCGCCCCGCAGGCGCAGCCGTACATCGCTTGCCTGCCCGGAAACGATCGCGCCCGCGAGCCAGTCGCGCGTCGCCTTGCCCATGATCTCGGGCAGCGGCAGGTAGCGGGCGATTTGCGCGCCGTCGGCGCGGTTGAGCTGCGCCGAGAGGTCGATCGTGCCGGGGCCGCTGCCAGGGTAGGTATAAGCGCCGAAGGCGTTGCCGCTGAGATGAGCGTTGGAGAAGCTGAGCGACGAGAACCGCACTGCGACCTGGCGCTCGCCCTTGCGCTCCCAGTCGATGCGCGCGTCCAGGGTTTCGAGCGGGATGCGGGGCTCGGGAAAAATGCGCGGAAAATCGAGCGCGGCCTTGCGCGACGCCAGTGTCACGCTGCCTTTCGCCTCGGTCGCCTCGATGCTTCCCGACAGTCCAGAGAACCCCGGCACCTCGCCGCGCGCGTGCATGCCGAGATCGGAAAAGCGGCCGCGCGCCGCGATGTGCTTCGGCGCTGCGAGATCGCCGCTCCACTCGAGCTTGGCATCGAGCAGCCGGCCGCGCGGCGCCAGATCGGCCAGGAGCTGGCGCACGTCCGCGGGCAAGGGCAGCGCGGCCGCGAGCTGCACGAGCGGCTCGAGCTCGAGCACGTTGGCCGCCGCCGCGCCCGAGGCGTCGGCGCCGGTCGCTCCCGGCTTCAGGATGAGCTGGAAATCCGTGGCGGGGATCGCCGGTCCGCCTTCAGCGCTAAGGGCTACCCCGGCCGGTTTCGAGCGTAGCCCAGACGCGGAGCGCGCCCTGCCCTGCGCGCACATCGAGCGGGTAGTCGATCCACGCCCGCCAGGCCGCGAGGTCGGTGTAGCCGAGCTGGACGTAGAGCCGGCCGTTCCAGGTCGCGGGATCGGTCGCGCTGCGGCCTTCCAGCTGGGCACGCAATTCGAGAGTCGAGCCGAGCTCCTCCGGCGGACGTGCCGTGAGCCCGATAGAATGGTGGTCGCCAGAATTTCGCAGGCGCAGGTTCAGCGCGGAAAGCGCCAGCGGCGGCGCGGCGCGTTTCTCGTCGCGCCACTCGATCTCGGCGTTGCTGATGACGATCTCCTCCTGCCCGAGCAGCCAGTCGGCGAAGCGGCGCTCGCCGTCGGCCGCCAGCTTCATGCCGGCGACGTACAAGGCGCCGCCCGCGTCGCGGCGCACCTCGAGCCGCGGCCCGTCGACGGCGAGCGAATGCAGCCGAACCTGGCCGTACAGCAGCGAGCGCCACGAGACGACGTTGCGGATCGAAGGCAGCGCCAGAACCTCG
>WNFI01673074.1_pt1 | contig 23514 bp, 39 predicted proteins | sample 5400471 | NCBI WGS metagenome assembly WNFI01 (sample SAMN13153348, study PRJNA577476) | soil metagenome | isolation source: 100 cm saprolite on Douglas fir-dominated hillslope | place: USA:California | collected 2013-09-17
AGATGGTGTCGAAGAAGCTGGAGAACGCCGGAGCGTCTGCCAGAAGCTCGTTTGGCACCTCCGCGTATCCGGTCAGCTTCTTGGCATCTAGCACGACGCGGCCGAAGGTTGCCTGAGACTCTACCAGGGCTGCCGCTTCCTCTGTCCAGAAGCAGACGATCCCGCCGAACACGGATGAGACCTGACTGGTGACGTCGATCATCGGAATCGGGACTCGCAGGCTGTCCATCGGAATGACCTGGGCGCGCGGCCGCACGACCGCCGACTCCAGAGCCACCTGCAGGATCTGCGACCGGAGAACTTCCGGAATCAGGAACCCACCGTCTGCCGGGACTTCCGAGCCGAAGCTGTTCTGAATCTTAAGCGCTGCGTCACGCTTCCGCAGAAGTGTCTCGCTGTTGCGGAGAGTCTGGACCTTCGGCCACATAGCCTGGAAGTATTCGGCGGAGCTGGTGAACTGATCCTCCTTGCTGAGCTTCGCCTCCAGCTTCGCACCCCAGGAGCCCATGTTATAGGCAGCTCCCTTGCCGTGGCTGACGCGCGAGAGATCGGCTGCTCCGATCCCGACATCGCCCAGAGGACTGTTGGAGAAGTTCAGGCGACCCCGGCCCGAGCCCATGCCGTTGGACTGCATGAACTCGGCGATGCCGATCTGGACCTGCTCCTTAATCTGGGCCGCCATGTCGTTGTCCTTCTTCATGGTGGCCGCTGCGTAGACCTGGATGAACTCCTTGAACTTGCCGGGCTCACCCATCATGGCCCGGATATTCCGGGGGTCAGACAGGAAATCCTCAAGCTCTTCTGGCCTGTTCGGAATGGAAACTGTAAACTCTGGCACCTCTAGCTCCCTTCAGAGCCTGATTCCTGCTGTGAATGCAGCGATCTCTTCGTCAGTCAGCTGCACTTCAGAGTGATCGCCGGACTTGCTTCCCTGATGTGCCAGGAGATGTGCCCTGGCCGCTTCCTTATTCTTCAGCCCATTGGTCTGATTCCAGCGGCCTAGAGCATGGCTGACACCATCGGGGTTAGCGGGCTTTCCGGGACCATCGTGGTGCGGGAGCGCCCAGTGCTGTCGCTGATCCGACTCTCCAGCATTACGCTCGCCAGCACAGACCGAACGGTAGTCAGATGCTGAGCTACAGGCGGCCCAGGCCTTTCCTGCGTCCCAGGCACCCCGGATATCGGCATCTGTATAACCGTGGATCCGGGTGTCGCTGTACATCTCCGTACGCGCACCAGCGCCCGTGACGGCATTACTGCCGTGCCCGATGTCCTCTGTGCCGGAATGGTGCACATGATCGTGCTCGTGCGGGCCGTAGCTTTCCATTCCGACTTCATGCGCATGCCGATGCGAAACATCTTCGTGATCGTGGCTATGCGAATGCGACGTATGGCTGTGAGAGTGATCCGCATCTCCAGCGTGCTGGTGAGCATGGGAGTGAATCCCATCATCAGCATCACCAGATCCGAATGCCGCGTGATTGTGATGATGGATACCGGTGACCGGCTCGTGCATCATCTCGTGCTGACCGTGATAAGGATGCGCAGCCGCATCCTTCTGGGAAACTCGAGCTGCACCCCGGAAGACGCTCAGGTCCCAGTCTCCGGTTATGGTGGCCGCCTGACGGCCAGCGCCGCTATCCACGAAGCGGTCTGCCAGGCCAGCGTCGATAGCATCCTGGGCGTTGTACCAGGTTTCCGCCTTCATCAGCTGGCGCCAGTAGTCGATCGCCCGGCCGGTGTGATCCGAGTAGATCGAGGCAATATTGTTGCTGGTGCGGTCTAGGATCTCAGCCAGATCACGCATGTCCTGAGCGTTGCCAATCGCCATGCCATGCCCGTCGTGAATCATCATCTGAGCATTCCGGGCAATAAGCACCGGATTGCCAGCCATCGCGATGACCGAGGCAATGGAAGCCGCTAGGCCATCAATCACGACGGCGACATCCTTCCGGGCCAGCAGGGTATTGTAAATGGTAATGCCATCGAACACCTCGCCGCCCGGCGAATTCAGGTGGACCTCAAGAGGTCCGGTGACATCCGCGAGATCGCGAACCAGATCCCCGGCGCTGACACCGAAGTAGCCGATCTCGTCATAGATGTGAAGCTGAGTGGGGCCGTTGACCTGGTTCCTGATACGGTACCAGTCATTACGCGCCTGACTCAGAGCGTACATCTTCCTGGTCGTACGCCAGGGCGTGTTACGGCTCACACCAGCTCCTTCCGCTTGTGGCCGTTATGGCTGCCATTGCTGCCTCGAAGCATCTCTAGCAGTACGTCCGAGAACTCCTTGGACTCCTCAATCTTCTTTGTTTCCAGTCCTCCAATTAGCGTAGACATAGCAACCTCAAGCTCTTCGTCATTGATGATGTAGCTATTGTCCGGGTACGGCTGTCCGGGCACTGGGCCGATAGGCTCGGGACGCGGAGCGGGGCCGGTAATCGACGGACGGCCCGCCGGGGCTGCGCCCGGAAGTCCGGGGGCTACCTGCCCGGGCGGCCCAATAAACCGCATATCTGGGAGACCAACCACTTCCAGTACATCATGCGGATCGAATCCTGCAGTGACTAGGACCGAAGCAGCCTCGCTCTTAGCCGTAAGCTCATCATTGATCTCATTCGAGGATGTAGGCGACGGATCATCGAAATCAAACTCGACGCCCCTGCCAGTCTCCCCGAACATCGGCAGGAAGATTTCATTCAGGACGGTTCGCTGCCGCTTCATCCGGGTAACTTCATGCCAGGCTACGTGAACTTCTTCAGCAGTCTGAGCATTCGCCCGGTTTACATCAACCGAGATCCCGAGCATCGCCTGGTGAATACGGTAGGCTTCCCGGATGATCTCCCGGTTCATGGTCCGCAGCTCTATAAACTGCATATCCTGCATCGTGTAGGTATTTGGCGTCCAGAGTGCTCCCTGCTCCAGTACGCCTACCCGGTGCCCGCGAGCTACGCCCTGATGCTGTTCACGCCAGCGGTTCGTAAACTCAGTAAACTCATCATCAGTAAGCCGCTTAGCAAACGTAACAATGCCGCCCGGGGTCGCGCTGTTGAGGAAGAAGTTACGCGACCACTCGGCGGTGTACTTAGAAGCATCAATGTCTGCGAGCAGAGACTGTACAGCCGACATGCCCCGGTAGAAGTCGGAGGGGTTCGGGTACCGGAGCTGAATAACCTCGCTAGCCGCGAGTGGGACCTCTTCCCCGTTCGGCCCAGTATAGACCCAGCCAAGAAGGTAATTGTCCCGGTCAGGAACCGGCTCCATCCGGTCCGGGCGGACCGGCCACATATCCAGCGGGATACCGGTGCCAGATGGGCCCCGATCTAGGACCCAGTACCACTCACCAACCAGCTCCATGAACTGCCAGCCAACTTCACGGAAATCCTCGCCAGTAAAAAATGGGTTAGGACGGCTCCATAGCTTTAGCGCCTGGTGCCGGAGAACTTCCTCGCGCTGATCACTGCCCTTGTCTGATCTTGAGTACCGGACTCGTCCATCCCTATTTTTCCGGTACATATGCCAGACGCCTCCGGCCTGGCCCTGACTTAGAAGCTGAATAATCGCGAAGAGTGTGCCCTGGGCCCCCATCGTCTGAAGCTGCGTAAACTTGTCCTGAAGGCCCGAGCCAAAAAGCTGGTTCCCTTGCAGGTTCCATCGGCTGTTAAATGGGATGGGCCCCTTGCCGAAAGTTCTCGCAGCTTTGGCAATGAAGGACTTGGTCACTCCTCGCTCACCTTCCACTCGAACAGGATAAATGAGACGCCGGTAGCCAGAGGCCCCCAGAACATCCCAAAGTGGAAGAACGCCAGGTCAACAAAGCCGAAACCGATAATGCTATAAGCATGCTCAGCAATCTGCGAGACAGCTGGCCTACTCTTTGTCCGCAGGATCTTTGCGCCTGCCGGCAGGACACTCATGACAACTCCCAGAACTGCCCATAGCCGTCGGCTTAGCTTCCTGACGTCCGGGACTGGAATGGTAACTTCGGTCACAACTGCCTCCAGGTATTTCCCTCATCGAGATATCCGTGCCAGTAGTACGGCGAGCCACCGCACCCTATTGATGCGCGAATCTCAAGAGACCCATCGGGGCACTCGCGGAAGGTCCACGGCGGTTCATACACGCCATGCAGCCCTGAATGCCTGTCAGGCCTGTCAAACTTATCCCATCCCTTATGCGTCGGGAGCAGGAACCAGACAGCAAGGCTTTCCTGATCACCAGCGATAACTGTATGCGGACCGGAGTAGTCGCCGGAACTGACGATATCGTCAAACGTCGGTACGCGCCGCGCGGGAGATAGTATCACAGAGATGACTCACCGCCCGAGTGTGAGTGCGACTGCGACTGTGAAACCTGATGCTGCAGCTCGGCTACCCGGTTCGCCTCGTGACGCATGAACAACTTCGGTAAGCCCCCCGGCTTATCGGTGTCAAGTGAAGATTGGCCGGATACCGAAATCGCGCCCGGCCACAACGTACCGGAGCGCGTCACAGCCGTGATCATCCTCCTTGATAGGCTGCTCTTTCTTCTTGTCGGACCAGACGTAGCCGGGGATCTCCTCTATGGTACAAAGAGGCTTCGACATATCCTTCAGCTCTGGGTCCTCCCGTACCAGGGCGTCTCGCTTCAGGAAGATCCGGGGCTTGCCATCTCCCTGCAGTCGCATCCTGACCTGGACCGAGTCAATTCCTTCCAGTACTGCCTTGTGTGCCGGCTCGGTACTAAGGCTCAGCTCCTGCTCCAGCGTAGCCCGTCCCTCGGCGTCATGATCGCAGTATGTCGAGGTCGGCTTAGGCTCTAGCCACTTACCCTCTGGGGCAACTATGGACAGTATTGCCTTGGCATGCTGGTCAACTGTCCGGTGAGTCATGTAGATTTCCCGGTACATATACAGTCTACCGTCCGGGTCTTCGGCCCACATCTGGCAGACGAACGGGTTGACAAATCCGAAGTCAACGCCCCAGAACCGTCGCCAGGAAATTGGGATGCCAGCATGATCAAGAGGCTCAGTATGCGGCACCGGAATCTCATCCACGATGTGCGTGGCCGCCTCAAAGTCTTCCCAGATGACTCCCTCGGCAGCGACCCAAAGGCCCATACGGAGCCGTTTATAGCGTACTCCGGTCAGTCGGTCAAGCTTGCCAATGTAGTCGGTACCCCGGGCGGTTACCGTACCCTGCTGACTAAACAGTACGGGATTGTCCTCGTGGTGCGTCGGCAGAATTGTCGTCTTCCCGGAATCGCATCGCTGCTTAAGCCAGTGAGTCGGGTAACTCGGGTTACAGTCAGCTATTATCTGCTGATAACTTATCTTCCAGTTCCTGAGCCGGGTCGTCAGGGCTTCCCAGTCGTTCTCGGTTAGCTCGGTAGCTTCCTGCACATAGATCATATCGTACTCGGCGGACATGATCTTGCTAATCTTGTCTAGTCCGCCAATCACGATCTCGCTACCATTGCCGAAACGGTACTGAGCTGGCTCCTGGGCACTGCCGCCGTAGTAGGTAACCTCTCCGGATAGCAGAAGCTCATTCGCGACGAACCGCCTCCAGGTAACCAGGGCGGTCGAGCTAAGACTAGTGGCCGTCTTCCGGCAGATGAGCCCGCGAACGCCCCGGTTAGTCAGGGCCGTCACACAGAGCTTCTCCATACAGGCCCGGCTCTTACCAGTTCCAGCTGGACCCGACAGGAGGACTTCTGAATCCCTGCAGTTGAACACAGACCAGCAGCCGCCACGCGGCCCGTAACGGTGCTCTACCTTCTTTGCCCTAACCGCCATTAACGCCCGCCAGGCTCGACCAGTCTTCGCGGCTGACAAAATCAGGGTCTGAGACCAGGCGAAGCAGGACGCGCCGACGAGCGTCTATGAGCAGGCCTTCCTTCAGCATTGCATTGTCCACTATCCTTGCAAGTGGACTATTCAGGTAACGAGCAACATCTACAACCGGGGGAGCTTCCCTTGGAGTCCTGTCGATAAGCGACATATGAGCGCAGTTTGGACAGCGCAGCGCAAGATCGGGATTGCCTCGCGCCATCTCCTTCCAGTTCTTATCACAGAACCGGCAGAGATCAACATCCCGGCCCTCAACAGGGCATATGAAGGAAACAGCAGCGGTTCGGTCGCAGCCCGGGGTAGGGAACTGCACCGATCCACGGTTATCACAGAGCACTTCCCTTGACGTCCTCATGGATTAACCCAGGCAAGTGCCACGGCCGCAAAGCCGCCCAGGGTCCATGGAACGTAGCTCCCCAGCGAGTTTATGATCCCGCCCGATATCAGAGATGCAATGACGAAGAGAACACAGGCGACCAGGAACAGGATTCTCTGCGCAGTCCATTTGCTCATGTCGCGCTACTCCCTGGCCATCCCCCGACTGGCTTCTCTGCAAGCGGGGTGGCAAGGACAGGGTCCGAGGGCAGGATCGTGACATGCCCGGAACCTGCCGCTGCCTGGAACTGCTTACGGAATGTTTCCGTCTGAACCTGCTGCACCAGGCTAGCCGGGAGCGCCGGAAGGACCCAGGCCGCAGCAAAAGCAAGAAGTACTGATGCCGCTCCATATATAAGAGTCACAAGGGCAGGCGACAGAGGTGCATGGGTAACGTACGACTGAAGAAGCCCGATGGCGGTATTCGCGACGTAAGAACCGCTGCCTGCACCAAGCCATGCCCCGTGCGCCTTTGGGGAAACCGGTCCCAGCCTGTTCGTCACGTGAGGGCCTCCGTAGTCGCTGGCGGAGCCTCTATGATGTAGTGAACGATATTCCGGTCATCCTCTTCCTCGCCGGAACCGCCCGGCCGTCCGGGACCGCTACGACGCGGCTCTAGCTCCTCCGCGACGGCCTTAAGGATGTTCAGCTGTGCCCGGAGAAGGTTCTGGTGCCGCTTGGATCCGATGTCCTGTCCGGGGATATCGCTGCCGCGCATCTGATCAACAACGATGCGGCAGTCGTCATACGAGTCCTGCAGCTCAGCCACCCGGTTCGCCTTCTTAGCGATCCAGAGGCCGGCGCACTCGTCCTTAACCTGGCCCGCTAGCTGGGCCCGGACCTCGGTAATCTCATACTCGAAGTCCCGGGCAAAGTCGCTGACATCCGCAACCTGGATCCCCGGCCCTATAGACTTAGCGATCTCAGCGTGGGAGAACTCACCAAGCGCGAGATCGCGGATCAGGGCTAGCCGGGCATGTCCCCGGTACATCTCCGAGACGGACAGGGTGCCCCCACTGGGGCCAGGACCCACAGCCCTGACACCCCGTCCGCCCGGACCCCCACGGCTGCCCCGGCTGACACGGCCGTTGCCAGATCCAGCATCGGCTCTGGACCCGCCTCCACGTACGGTCACCGGCGCTACCTCCCCCAACGCGAGGAGGATACCCTGAGTCTAGGGGGCCTGGCGAATGCACGTCCCGGAAACCGGGAGAGACGGGTATTTTATGGGATAATTCGGACGGGGGCCTAGGCTCCGGCGAAATCGCCCGCCCGGCAGACGGCACGGACCTGACCCGTCCGCAGGCCAATTAGCTCAAGCGTATGATCGGGTGTACCCTGCTTCGGAGGCATGGCGTCACTGCTTCTTCACGGGATAGACACAGGCAAGGACAAGAGCCAGGATCCAGCCGACCATAGTCCAGCCTAGCAGGATATCGAGCAGGACAATCATCCTTAGTCCATCAGCCTGCCGGCGCCAGGCAATGAACGCTGGAGCCAGGTAGACCGCCGCGAGGATAATCAGGATTATGAGCGGAAGTGGATTGAAGCCAGACATGTTAATGTACTCCTCTTCTATTAAGCCAGCCTTCCAGCCAGGTTAGCTGATGCTGATCTAGGTTCGCAACTACCCTACCGTTCTGATAGACGGTGATGGCTGCCGGCACTGTTGCGCCGCTCGGGTAAATCTTCTGCGGACCGCCTAGGCAGATCTTTGGCGCGAGAACCTGCCTGCCATTTACCAGTATCGTATCGTAGACACAGAATGGCTCGCCCCCAGACCATGTAGCGGCGGCATTCGTCCCGAACATCGGGGCGCCATTCGGGTCTTCAGCCATGATCACGTTGCTGAGGCTACGTGTCGGCTGCCTCACGACAAGGTTCGTCTGCATGGTTGTTGTGCCGGGAACCGTGCCGCCGTAAGCTACCGGGTCCGATAGGTACATCCCCACTGCCGTCCCCAGCGACGCCAGCGTTGTCAGGGCCGCTATGTATATCAGCATCCTGAATAGTCTGCCTCGCATTGTCCCTCCTTCCGACGACTGCTGCCGATCTGGCAGCAGATCTAAGTTCTAGGCCCATCATAACTGCCTGGGCAGTTTCGCGATTCACAAACGTCGTGTCCACAACACGGAACTGTTCCGAGTCACACCAGTCGGTACGGCTAGCCGTGAGAGTCATGTGCCGGATCTTCCCGGCCGGAGCCCGCTCGACACGAGCATGATGCCTTAGGCAGAAAACTACCCTGCCTTCCTGATATCTAGCGGAGCCTCTGCTCGTCACGCCTTCTCCTCTTTGTTTAGTATACCTACCTGCAGGGTCCGGCATGAACCGGGACGGAGGCTCATGCCGGACGCTCCGGGGAGGTCTACCGTCTGGCAGACTTCGGAATCTGGTTCGGAGTGCAGAGCCAGTGATTCACGCTCTGGCGTGTGCACTCATAACCGTGATGGATGTCGGTCAGCATCTGATGGAACGGCACGATCAGGACGACCGGGCCGGGCTTCGGGTGCGCCGGGGTGACGGCGTAGCCGCCGGTGACGACCGTGCCCCAGTAGCCGTGCCGCATGAATCGGAGGGCATCGATTAGGTGTACGATGAACAGGATGATGGGGGACATTGCATTTCCCTTCTAGGGGGTTCCCTCTAAGCGTAGCGCGGTTTCCTCTTCCCGTCTACATATCAGGGCCAGCAGCGGGGTGCCCGGCCTGAGCGGATCTCTGATGTAGTTGCGAAGCTCACCGTCCACCGCCCAGGCCGGACGTTCAGGGTCACGGATAAACTGACGCCAGCTCTGTGCTCTGATAGAGATGGCTGTCGAAGGATAGTCGGACATCGTCGTAAAACGAGCCCCAGACGAACCAGGCGATCCCGAGTCTGTAGTTGCTTATCACGATCTGGTTGCCGCTATTGATGTACTTGAAGTACCAGAGTTCGTTTGGATTCGTGAAAGTGGAATCACAGCCATCGACAGCGATATTCTCGTTCGTCGGGTTATAATTCCAGCATTCATTGTTGCTGAGGTTCTTTATCTCACCCCAGGTTCCCGTCGGCCTCGGGAACCAGTGGTAGATATCGGAGTCCTGAGACGTAGTGGTAAGGTAGGTATTGTGAACGTGTCCGGTGAAACGCCGCTGATACTGATTCCATAGCACACACCAGGTACCGTTTAGGGCGCAGTCGTTGTTTATGGCCGGCACCTGCTCTGCCGTCAGGTGCACTGGCGCGTTGTGGTAGTGGACGGCACGGGTGCTGTTGCTGGTGTTGCTGGTGTTGCTCACTCCCAGCGCGAAAGCCAGGGCCGCCACGATGATCACGGCGATCCTTGCGGACCGCCTTCCGGTGATGCCCATCATTTCTTTCCCTCCTCTGGGGGTGCTTCGCGCTCTGCTACGACGAGGCCACTTATAGTCCATTCACGGATCAGGGCTGACCGGGTAAGGCCCCTCCGGGCCGCTAGCACGTCGATACGCTCTACCGTACGGACCGGTAGCGTCACGCTTACTGTCATCAGGCTAGAGCCCGGACGGCTAGCCTGTGTCCCGGTCCCGGGCATGGTCCCTCCTGTAATCGAGCCATATCATCGTGTTGGTAAAGTTACCGTGAAGCGAGCAGCTATACTGCGGAGCCTGCAGATTGCTCCAGGTAAACCATGGCCGGCAGTCACAGGTAAAACCTGCAAATATGTACAGGTCTCTTATGATCTCCTGGCTAAGCCGGATTTCCTCGGCCTGAAACTTTTCATATCGTCGCTGCTGCTCTTCAAGCTGTTCCCGGTACTCGGGCGGCAGCATGTCCGGTGTCAGGAACTGTGGCATCACGTCTGTAGATCCTTAATCATGCCGGCCTCTACACTCTGGAGTTCCCGGGCTACATGCCAGCCCAGCGAGTCGTGAATAATCCAGTCGCCACTCTCGGCGATGACGGTATCGCCTGCCTCGTTGTGAATCGCGAGGCGGGTAGTGGGTCCTAGTCCGCTGGGGTGATAGAAGTCGGCGTGATATCCCATCAGCCATCCTATGACCATTCCGGCTTCGATCATGTTTACCGCATTCCAGCGGTGTGCCTCAGCCATCGGCCAGCGCCCTATCTATCGCCTGCTCTGTTGCATTCCAGAACTCTTCGGCATCACAGTCGATAGTAAACTCGTCTATGTACCACTGGACATGGCCGCTCGCCTCTTCCGAGTGCGCAATGAGTGCTTCCCTGATGGCCCGCGTAAGGCGAGCGGCATCCTCCATGTCTTATGCCTACGCCTTCACACAGTGGTAATATGGGACGCCAGGATTCAGGTTCGTACCGTCGCCGGAGGTAGCGGTCAGCTTGGTGCAGACCGGTAGCTGCCCCGGGCCGATGTCCTGAATCTGATTGCCCGGGCCGCCATTCTCATTCCAGACGGCCGCCCCAGTCTCGGTATGCACGGGACCTTCCCAGTACGCCATGTTCGTGGAGCCGTTCGCCCGAACGCACAGAACGTACGTACCCGAGCTGACCCCCGGGTAGATCCCGTTCGGGTCCATCTGGTCCACCACGTCGCTACTACTGTTATAACCGGGCACGACCTGATGCGGATTGGAGAGGGAGTCGGTCGCATGAATCGGCTCGCCCTGACTCGGGCAGATCTTGAACGGCGGCGCGCTGAACTTGCCGTTCACGATCGTTGTGCCCATGGGGAAGAAGAAGCTGGTTGTTGGTGAGCCCAGAGCCTGGATGGCCTCGACTTCTATGAGGTTCTTCCGCAGCTCGCTCGTCGGGAAGATGGGCACCGGCTGATTCGTAAGAATCAGGTTAATTCCGGCGGTCGCCTGGTTATGCTCGGTCGTGTTCGTCGGCCCGGGGGTCGGGGTCGAGCAGGCTGCAATCGTAATAGCGCCGATGATCGCTGCTGCGAGGATGCTGAGGGAAAACCTCTGGTGCCTCTTCTGAATAGTCATTACTGCTCTCCTGGGGGAACTGGATCTGCGAGTGGTGGCTGAGGCGTCGGGGCGCCAGCGATGCAGTTGGCTTGTATCACCACTTCCAGCTGGGCGTCGGCGGGAGTACCGTTCGGGAAGAACGCTGTGGATTCCTGGCAGAGCGACTGAATCTCATTCATCTGCTGCGCCCGGAGGACGACCTGCTCGTAGCTGGTCGCCGCGACCGTGGCACGGTCGGTAGCTAGACCCGAAATGTTGCTGATATGCTGCTGCATCAGCGCGACGTGACTGTCGTGGTACTGCTGACTGTGGACGATCCCGTTGTACCTCATCTGCTGGCCCTGTGCGAAAAACCACCAGTGCGCCCTCCACAGCCCGAGCGTAACCGCCGCGAGCAGAGCGATGGCGCAGACACCGATCCAGAACCATCGCCAGAACCATACGGCGACCTGTGTGGGGGTTATGTCATTCATGGCCCATCCGTTCCTTTCGGCGTGTCAGGGTCGATACCATACGCTTCCCGTATCTGCTTCTTTACGACCTCGGCAGCCCGCCGCATATACTCGTCAGTGGGCTCTAGGGACTTCGGCATGGCACCGGGTTCAGGCGAGCCGCGAGCGTAACCGGAGGGAACATCAAAGGTCTTCCACTCCCACTGCAGATCGCCGCCCGACATCCTGGTGATGTCCGGGCTAGCGTTAATAACACGAGTTATGTAGTTGTTGTCACGCAGTAGTGATTCCAGGCGTGATATGTATTCCGTATTTTCTGCCCTGAGACCCTGACGATGCTGGCCTGAACAGCAGTTTTCCCTCTGACGGCAGGCGTCGCAGTTCAGGTCTTCCTGCGTTGCCGTATTCGGGCATGGCTGGCAGCATCCCTGGCAGTGGCAGGGGGCGGTCTCTGCTCCCGCTCCCGCGTCTTCTAGCGGGAGGGGGTTGCTCGGTACGTCAGGAAGCCGGAACGTCTCGCCGTAGTACCTAGGCGGGGCGAGCGGGTCAGGACGGGATTCATCGTCCATAACGCTTCCTCCTCTGTGTAAAGGTATTCCCTCACTGTCCAGTCAAGGATAGCTACCGACATAGCCAGACCGATGTTAGCTATCAGGTTAGTCATCGGCCTTCCCCTGCTCCACCTCCTGCATTGTTTTCGTCCCTGCACGGTACTCCTCGAACCTCTCTGCCGTCAGGATCTGAACCTTGCTGATATCGGGCGGCAGGATGATAACGGAGATCTCTGGATGCAGGCCTGCCCGGACGCGGAACACGGACCAGAGATTATATGCATCATCCGCTGTGAGCTGGCGGCTGGAGTGCAGGAGAATGATATCCCCCTTTACTGGCCGCAGCCGCTCGACGTTCGTGACATCCCATAGAAGCAGTTCGCCGGGCGGAACCCTGTGATCCGTCTCTTGTGCCGGCACAAGGCCTGTGTTCTCGCTCTCGCTCAAGGGCACACCTTCTTCAGTGTGATAAGCCAGTCCCGAATTCTATCTTTCATAAACGTGTTTCTGATGCCGGGGTCCTGAAGGTATCCTTCCATGCTGTCCAGGACATAGCGGAGTACCGGCTGTGCTTCTCGCCAGGACTTCGCATGCCGGAAGATCTCTTGCAGCCCGATCGGCCCGGAAGAGATCGATGATCTCCTGTGAACGCTCATCGTCAAGTTCCAGCTTCACGCTGACGGTTATGTGGTCCGGAATAACTGCCATGCTGTTTCCTTTCTATTACTTCCTTGTCCGGAGCCGTCCCGCCCCCTCTGCGGGACGGCTCCGGGGTCGCTGTGCCTGTGTGCCTGGTATTACCTAACGACCGGACGCCTGTCGCCGGTGGCCTGGACATAATCTGCCTTGATCCTGCTGCCGATGCGGCCGTTCGGGGTGATATCGTAACCCTGCTCTTTCGCCCAGGTACGAACCCTCTGCCCCCAGTTACGGATCACCTGGGGACGTCTCAGGTCGCCAGAGGGTGTGTACCTGCCTGGGTGTGACTTCACCTTCCGGGCGTGACGGGCCCAGTTACTAACGGTCTCGTGGAACCTGATCATGTCGCTGGAGCAGAGATCAATGTCGTAGGGGGTGTTGTCGAGACTGAAGCTTGTGGGAGTGCCTTCAAGCCCATCACGGAGGCCACACTCGATGATAATGGATATGCGCTGCATCAGTCCGTGCCCTTCTCCCTGAGGAAGCTGCGAGGGCTGGCGGCGTTTTCCAGCATCCTACGCAGATCACCAGGGCTGACGGCACCCAGATGATGCGCGAAGGCCGAGGCTGACGCAAACGCCCTGACCTGCTTCACCAGAATTTCCGCAGCAGTGCCGAGGACGCGGGGAGTGAATACTGGTTCCTCGAACTTCAGGACGTCCTGGCCGTTCTTCCGGATGAACTCAAGGAACTGGGGCCAGTGCTGCTCCTGACCGGCAAACGCAAACGCGAGATTCGCGAGATTGACACTGGAGATGAACTCCTTAGTCCTGTCGTCTTCGGCGCTTACGGTTTCTATGCCGAAGCCGACGCCGGTGCCATCGCCGCTTATGCCGGCATACTGGTCACCAAACATCTCGCGGTGCTCGGCCTCGGTATGTCCGCAGCCGTCCTGTTCCTGGCTGTCCTGCTGATCATTCATGTGATTCCCTTCCTTCCTGCTGTTGTGTCTGGGGGAGTTTCCCTGACAGGATGATAGCCGCGACGCGGTGATAGCACATCTTGTCGTATTCTGCTGCCTTACAGGTACAGAAGTCTGGACCTGTTAGGTAGAAGATGTTGCTGCTGCTGTTGCTTCCCATCACTATCCAGCGGTCCCGGATGGGGGCCGGATATAGGCCGCCCGCCCGGAGGAGCGCAGCTGCTCGCCGCTCTACTGGGCTGGTGGAAACCTCTAGCACTCTTACGGCTGCCGTCACTCTCTGTGCACAGATGGGGCCGTATACTGCTGGGTCGCCCGGGGAAAGGCGCTTCCTGCATTTCAGGCAGCGCTTTGTACTGCGTGTGCTAGGCTGCTGTTGTTTCTGCATCTCTGATTTCCGTCCGTCCCTATCTCTCCTAGGATACCCGCTTCAGGGGCTCTCGTCTACCTGCCGCTACCTGCCGGCTGCCGGGCTGGTCCTTTACGTAAAGCGGCCAGAGATCGCGGGTGTGCCTGGCGTAGCCCTGTCTAGATGCTATCCTATGGACCGTTCGCCTAGATGTCCTGTAGGCTTTAGCAAGAACTGCGGGGGTGGCCTCGTCGCGGTGGTAAAACGCGAAGATGGCACGGGCCTGCCCAGGAGTTAGATGTTCGGGGCGGCCTGGGGGCTTTCCTGCTGCGCTGCTCACCTGTTTCTCCTGCCACCTCTTCTTCTAACAACGACTGCCTTTGCGCCCTGGTCAAAAAGAATACTGATTAGACGGTGGATATGAGCGCCACACGCGAAGGTCTGGCGGTCTGTGTCTCCATTGGGGGTGAGCCGGAAGTAGGCTGGAAACTGGCAGCCCTCAAATCCAGTATGAGGAGCCTGGCACTTTTCCGCGTATCTGGCATCCGCTACTGAAGCCATTAATCTGCGCTGCTCTCATGCTGTGCGCTATTGTAAACGTCAGGACCGGACTCCCAGTCTGTGTCTGCGTCTCGCTCCAGGGATTGCTCCGTAAGTGCGCGGATGACTTCCGCCAGGTCTGCGTCCGTGAAGAAGCTACCTCGCATCTCCATACTGAATTCTGGCAGAAGCGCGTACTGCGCCTGCCAGTATGACTGCGCCTGCTGTACGTGCTCACAGAGGGTGCGGTCGGCGTGAATCATCCTGATGGGCTCATATGGGGCGTCTTCTCTGGTGCGACCTTCCGACCGGAATATGATGGGGATGCCTGCTGGGCATACTCTGCGGTTGTTTACTGCCATGCTCTATCTTACCTCTCCGGGCTCTGGATTTCTACATTGTATGCCCGGCTGGCATACATATACTATAGCTAGGTATATTAAGTAGTTTATACAGAATATTGAAAATGAAAATGGCATAATACCAAAACTGGACAAAACCCCGGGGACGGCCATTTTCGCGGAACTTTCTGGGCCGTTAGCGCCGCTAACTACTTCGTTCGTTTCGCTAACGAACGGACCCCCGGGGCCGTAGCCCCCGGGGGTCCGTCGCTCGCCCGGCCTAGCCTAAGGGGGCGCGCGCCCGGTCCTCTAGGACGGCTTCCGCGTAGGCGGACCACGCGGCGTCTTCCGAGTCCTCGGCGCGGTAGCGGAGACCATTTCGATACTCCTCGTCTCGTAACGAACGGACCCCCGGGCCGGAGCCCGGGGGTCCGTCGCGCTACGTAGCACCACCTACGGCCGTCCGCGCTCCGTCCGGCCGGGAAGTGATGGATCATCGCGGCGATAGCCGCTCCGGCCTCTTCGCGATCGTAGACCGTAAGCGCGAGCGCGTCTTCCGGGAGGTCCGCGAGCGTTCGCTCGATCCCGACGAGAACCCGCCGTACGAGGTCGGCCTTAGCCTCCGACTTCGACGGCGCGCGCGTCGCGCTAGCGGCGGGCGCGGGAACGGTAGCGGGCTTCGGGGCGGGCTTCGGGGCGGGCCGGACTTTCGCCGAAGCGATCTCGTCGGGGCCGAGCGAGCTACCCTTCGGGAGCGCGGCCTTCGCGGCCTTCGCGTCGGCCGTAGCCTTCCGCGAGCGATCGACGGCGGCGACGCCGCGCGCGTCGGCGGGCCTCCCGGAGAGGCCGACGACGACGGTCGGCTTACGGCCGGAGCGCTTCGGCTCCGTCGAGACTCCCGCGAGGAGGGCGGGGTCGGCGGGGGACGGCGTACCGCCCCCTCCGTTAGCGTTCGCGGCGCGCGCGGCGCGCGCCTCGCGAGCGAGTTTCGTCCGGTCCGCGACGGACGCGCGGACGGGGGTCTTACGGGCCGTACTAGGGGCGGTAGCCATTTTCGGCTTCCCTTCGGTCGGGGCTCCCCGGGCTTTCCGGGGCCTCGCTCCGAGTCTACCGCGCGGAGTTCACTTTTAACCCGTCCCGCGCCGGATTTTTATGACTACTTTCCGTAGCGTCCCGGTAACGGAAAGTTACCATCCCGAACGGGCGCGCGGCGCGGTAGGCTAGGCGTAGTAGCCCCGACCCGGAGGAGAGGAAAATGAAAATCTCGATTACGGAAGCCGCGTACGAAGCGGCGGGCGCGGTATTCGCCGCGCGCCCGTCCCCGGCTAGCGCGCGAACCTACCGGACCGCCCGCGCGGAGGCGCGGCGCGCGGCTCTTCGCGCGTACGAACGCCGTTACCTCGCGAACGAGCTCGTTCCCGTCTACCGCTCGCGGAAACGTCACGCGGCGCGCGTCGCTTCGGCCGCCGTAGCGGCGCGGCGCGGTTAAGCTCCCCGGCCGGTCCCCTACCTCGGTAGGGGGCTGGCTACTCCTCGTTACCCTAGCCCTACTCGCCGTAGCCGTCTGGAAGATGGCTCTGACGATCCAGCCCGTCCCGTGAAGGGGGCGGGCTGGGGGCCTGGGTGGGTGAGCCCAGGCCCAGCTGTAGCCCAGGTAAGGCTTGCCTAACCCATTCATCAGACAATTTCAGCTGATTATGCTAAAAACATGCCAATCTAGGCTGTTTTCTGTATTTGATCCCATCGGCGAGGTAGGATGGTCAATTTTCATCATACAGACCTGTATATAATCCAGTACATCGGCGTCGTATACTGATCGTCTTATTGATGTTTGTACATTATCGACCTGATTATATGTACATTATTGATGTTTTGACTGATTTTTAACCATTATTGATGATCAAATTGACTGATTATTGATGATTCAATTGATATTTTCGCACGCGGAATGGCGCGCGCGCTGCAGAAAGACGCGCGGAATACGCACGCGCGGCGCGAAAGGCGGCGCGCGGCACTGCATAAACAGGCGCGCGGAGCGGCGCGCGGAGCCGCGTGGAACGCATTCTCAGCTGTAAAAACACGCGGCATCCCAGGCTGAAATGCTGAAAACAGGCATCTAACCCCCCCGGTTAACTGATTTTTACTGCTAAAAAAGGCGCTGAAAAACACATTTTATACGCCCATTCCACGCTGTTATGCCTAAAATATGTGCTGAATACAGCTGTATATGCCCGAATTAGCAGTAATTTACCCAAAATCCAGCAGAAAATGGGCTGAAAACTGCTGAAAATGGTGTATTTTTTGCTGAAAACGTGCTCCAGTGTAGAAAATGCGCGGTTTAGGATTTATAGGTACTACTCCCCCGGGACTGGTATCACTGGTACTACTAAAAGGCACTATAGGGGTCTACCTGCGGCAACGTCTCCTCCTGCACTCATTTACACATATAGGCGTACCAGTCCCCGGGGACTAGGGACCTAAACGGGTATACTAACCGTACGAAATCAACCCGAAGGAGACTAACATGGCACGAAAGATGCACCTGAAGGACAGGAAATTTCCGGGGCTCGACCCCTTCATGGCCAAGAAGTACATACTATCAGCATGTGGCACAGACATAGAACGCAGATTCATTACCGAAAACGAGGCGCAGGTCACGTGCAAGAAGTGCCAGGGTATCCTAGACGGTACCTGGCCGCCAGCGGCAGCGGCTAGTCATCACGGCTAGTCACGGCTAGTCACGGCTAGTCACGGCTAGTCATCGTCGCTAACCCTCTGCTTACGGGTCGTCCAGTCGACACGCTCGATGCCCTTACGACCTGGACGGTAAATACGCACAGATCGAATCCGGAGCCTTGCCTTGACTTTCTGCAAAGTACGGGTGTCATTCATGTTGCAGCCAGCACGCAAGAGAGCTTCCATGACTTCCTTACGCCGCCAGGTATGCTTCTCGTGAAACAGATCCCATAGTACCGAGTAGATTAGATCCTGGGCTGGCGTTTCCTTCGGCCCCATCTGACGTTTATCGCCCATGACAAGGACGTTCGGGTCTATGTCGACAAGCGAGTGCCATTCAACACGTCCGACCATGTTACCCTGGTCGTCCATAGGTATGTCAGAGTCTACGACCGAAAGGGGAAGCACACCCTCAACCTTTTTCGCCATATTCGCATCTATCATCGCAAGCCCATAGTCACCGGGCACACCAGACAGCTTGTACGAGTCCGGCATGTCGCCACATATCAGGTGAACCCGGGCCCGGTTCTGGAATGACGCAGCCCCTGAGCCGCGATTCCGGGCCAGAGCCGAGGTATCCTTATTCATATGCCGGATAGCCCAGCCGCCACACTCAGTCTTAGTCAGCTCGATAGCGAGCGGCCGGAGAGCCCGCCGGAACGAGGCATCATTGTGGGTACGGACATCGACGCCTAGGAAGTCAGTAATGGGGTCGAAGATTGCTAGCACAGCACCAGCCTCCCGGATCATGTCCCCGAATACCGAGGCACCATCCGGCAGCTCAAGGTTCCAGTCCACAGACTTTTCACCGCGACGCGGCACCTTAATGCCCGGGATGAACACACGCGAGAGGTCAGCATCAGCAGCCATGAGCCGGGGCAGAGTAACGGATTCAGCATGGCCCTCATCCGTGAATATGATAACGTTAGCGGGGCCGGGTAGCACAGACTCAGCGCACCCCGGCATAGCCCGCCCCCGCGACACGCGGGCCGCGATATCATCAGTCACGAAGGTCTTGGCCTTGCCCTTCTCGCCATCCACAGCCGTCAGCTCGCGTATGGCAAGATAGCCAGGCCATATCCATGACACCTGAGTAGGCACAAGACCAGATAGTGGCCGCACAAGACCAGACACACGCGGCGTATTACGGGAGAGCCCAGCTACCTCATCACGACCCCCGTCCGGCACCACAGATCCGCGCTGATGAAGAAGTCCCTTTAGCTCAGCTTCGGGATCACGCCCGCGCACGGGGAACCATGGATGCCGCTCATCATAAGCGGGCATCTCACCCACAAGAGCCCGCAGCAGAGTCAGGATCTCGCCCTCATCAAAGCCCCGGCGCTCTAGCTCATGGACATAAGCAAGCAGGGCGTCACGCTGTGTACCCGGCTCCGCCACGAGGCAAGCCCCACGAAGCGAGTCAGCAGGTACCCGCCGCGACCTCTCCCGTACAGTAACGGCCGGACCAGGACCATCATGAGACAGTATGAACGCTGATAGAGCATCAATCACCCCGTCATCAGGAGGCTCAAGCTCCCGTAGCGCGACATACCCTGTACGCACCCCTGCACCAGTACCCGAATCCTTGGACGGCCGCACAGTCGGAGGTATGAATACAAACCCACGAGAGGTACCATCAGGCTTACCACCCTTGAGGTCAAGGCCCGGCATAAACCCCTTGCGGGAGCCGATACATAGAGGCGCAATATACAGGTGCTGACCACCCGAGGCAGTACGCACGGCCCAGTACGTCTCCGGCCCGGCATCCCCCAGCGCCCTCGAAAGCTGCTTCAGCGATAGCTGACCGCCATTGCGGGGGTCCACGTCCAGGACATCATACACGATCCCCGTCACAGCACACATGGCCTCCCCAGGACGGTACCGCCCGACTCGTGCGTGAGAGGGCTCGTACTTATGCCACCCATTCCACCGGGGATCCAGCACATCCGGGTCGCCCGCACCATTAAGGCGACCTGAGAACACGGGAACGCCCATGTCAGTAAGGGTATGCGCATCGGCAATAGCCCGGGTTAGCGCGATCGGAGAATTTACGGTAGAATTCAAAGCGTGGTCCCTTCCTACGCCTAGGGAAGTCGGGCTGGGCTCCTCATCGGCCACGCAGGGTGGAAACTGCGTGATGGGGGCCCGGCCCCGGACCTCCGATCTTACCCCGCCCCCGGGAGACGCCATGATAAGCGAAGTTCACCAAGCAGATAAGCATGCCACATTTCCGCACCGGCTCGTTACCGGCCATGGCACACGGAAACTGCGCGGTCTAAACAATCAGCCGACGCGCACAGAGCGGTACAGGTTCGCATACCTGATCTGCGGAACCTGCGGACATTACGCCGTCCCTGGCAGGAAGATGGATAGATGTAAGTGTGAATCCCGCTGCCACACCCACTAAAATGCCTCATCCCGATCTCCACATCATCGGCATTGGCCCCGGCGGAATGTCTGAATCACAGCGGAGCCGACAGAAGAGGCGGTGATAGAATGCCACATCCGGAACTCCATATAATTGGAATTGACCCGGGTGGCTTACCGCACGACAGGCTACGCCCGGCTAACATTCCCCCGCAATAGCATTTACAGCACAGGTATCCCAGAGATCACCGAGTGGGATGCAGGCCAGTTCTACGGCGACGAAGCCACCCAGGTCGATAACATTGCCCGGTACACCCGCGAGACGCAGGGGCTCTCTTACAAGATCGGCCCCGCAGTCGTGGGTGAGGGCTTCAGCTACGAAACCAGCGTCAGGGACGAAGACGTGCTCTCTCCCGTCCGTATCATGGCGATGCTGGTTTACGCAGCCCACCTTGGTAAGCTAGGCGATGCCAGAGTCATCTATCAGGACCGGGGTCTAGCAAAAAGCACAGCAACGGATCAGCGCCTAAAGGCCTGGGGCTTCTGGCTCCCCGGCGAGGAGCATGCCCGGGACGCAATGCGCCATGCGATCACAGCTCTCCGCAGAGCCCGCGCGAAGCAGCGCGTGCGTGATATGCTCTGGAATAACCCGTAGAACCCGGGGTAGCGCGGCACGCCCGGACCGGGTACCCTAGGGGGAGGATACGAAAGCGAGCGGAGCGAACGGGAGGCAGATATGCGCCCGGCTAGCTAAAGGGGCTGATACTCGGACTAGGACGTGAAGCGAACAAGACATGGAAAACTGAATATCAGGACTTCGGGCCTGGCTTGTGGATGTGAGGGGTTCTGTCCACACCCCCGGGCAGGCCAGGCCCGGACGGGCTCGCTTAGGCAGGCGCACCGAACCTCGTGTGACCGTAAGTCCTAGGTCAGCCCGGACGGGGAAGGGCTAGTCCCATAACAAATTTCCCCAAAGACGTCAGTCCCGCAGTGCCCAGCAGTTTCCTCTTGGTCGGGGCGACTTGGTGGAAGCCGGGGCTGACAGGCGGCCGGGCCTTTCAGGGGCTCGGCCGTCGCGAGCGGAGTACTGAACGGCAGGCTGACCGTCCGCGGTCAGATCCCGTTTTGCTCTGCTAGGTGGGTCGGGACGACGGTCCCGGCTCACCACTAGGTGCGCGGCAGAATCGCACGGCAGTGCCCTGGTGTAACCGGCTACAGCTGGCCCGGGGGCACCCGCTGACCGTGGCGCTCCGCTCGCCTACGGCCCGTAGCTCTTGGGTACTCGGGGGCCTGGAGCTGCGGGCCTTTTCTATGCGACTTTACCGGAAGCTCTGCCTAGGATATACTAGATGCAGGAAGAGAGCCCCCGACCGAGGAGCAGAAATGCCAGACGGAGAAGTCGAGCGTATCTACACAAAGTTCGGCCGCAGCAATCGCATATTCATCCTGACTGATACCGGCCGCATCATGAGCCGGTACTATGGCAGGGAAGAGACCAGGTTTAACCTGATCGCCGACCACATCCCACTAGGCAGCAAACGTGACAACAAGAACACCCTACGGTATCAGGCTGCCCGCATGGGCTACAGGGAAATCACGCAGCCGTGAGTAGCACCGTACTCCGCTATACGAGCGGAGCCCCCGCGAATCAGGGCGACAAGGTCAGGACCATGGATTCCCAGGAAGACTGCTTCCTGCGGGTCATCGGCCGGGACCGTAGCGGAAACACAAACGGTTACGTCACCGTGTATCACCCGGACTGGCCACAGGCCCGCGTCTACCACATCAGCGAGATCGAGCAGAGGAAGGGCTAGCCATGACCAAGTACATCACCGCCGTCCCCGCCTACGGGCGCGACTACAAGACGCAGAAGGAAGTCCGAGCAGACTGGGAGGCCGGCAGGGACTTCCTGATCCAGAGCATGAACGCCAGCGGCTACATCAGCAAGGATGACAAGCCCGCCGACGTCCAGCTGAACATCAGGTTCGCAAAGCAGGCTAAGGTCTGCGTCATCAGATAGGAAATAACAATGGCAGTTACAGCAGCATGGACCGTCAAGGGAGACCTTGCCGACGGCAACCTGCTAGCAGAGTCCATCTACATTCACATGAAGGCCGTCGTACGGCGCATGGACAAGATCGAGGAAGCTCTACCTCCTCAGGAAACTCGTCGCATCAGCGACAAGATGCCCCCAGAGTTCCGGACTCTTCAGCAGACTTACATTGAGCTGGAGAAGCTCTACCGGGCAGTCACCGGCCGCAATCCCGTCTTCCCGGTCCGGACCGGAGAATAGCCGGACCCTGCCCGGGGTAGCCATCTGCCCCGGGCAGGGGTATACTCGATGCAACAACACCCCTAGGCAGAAGGAGGACCCATGAAGGTCCAGTATCTCCTCGCGAACGGCGACTTCCAGGTCCACAAGGCAGGATGCCGGGACATCGACAAGCTGCTGAGAAGGTCTGACTACGAGGAGCCCATCGATGCTGACTTCAGCACCGAGTACGAGGCGATCCACGACCTGTACGAAGACCAGATTAGCGAGCAGGCAGAACCCGAGGCCGAGAAACTGACGGTCAGATTCCTGCACGACCACGGCTACGCAGGGTCCGTCCGCTTCGCACCCTGCGTGACACTAACCCCGCTACCAGGCCCCAACGGCCTTCCAGAAAAGGAGCCAGCCATGGCTACCAACGGAACCAGAATCAGTAAGTCCACTACCCGCCCTGCTCGCCAGAGCGCAGTGAAGCCAAGTCCCTCCGAGGCCCGTGCAGCTGAGAAGCTCGCCGATACTCAGGCCTCTCACCCCCGGCCCACCCGTGCGGCCCGTACCACTCAGCGTAGCCCGAAGCCCGGCGGCACGAAGACCATACCAGCCAGGAAGACAGCGCCGCGCGGTGCTGCAAAAACGGCAGCTGTAGTCGCCCAGTCTCGCGCCAGGCGTCAGGCCGCTCTTCCCCCGCCCGAGCCGGAGCCAGCAGCCAGCACCGGCGGCGTTCCCCTGAAGCGCGCAGCGAAGCGTGAGCTAGCTCTTCAGGCCATCATCGCCCTGGATGACATGCTAAAGAACCTAGAGGATGACAACCCCATCTTCACAGGCATGGACGACGAAGAGGCAGCCCGGACCGTTTCACAGTGGGTTCATCACTTCCCGACTGGCGGCGACTGGCCTGCTGAGCTTCTGCCGAAGCCCGAGCGCTCCAACTGGCGTTAGCCCCGCCTCTCTACCCGCTACCGATTCCGGTCTGTAGCGGGTAGACTCTTCTCTAGGGGGCCGGACGGCCCCGGAATACCGGCTGAGGGAGAGAAATGGACCAGCCCGTAGTTATCTATGCGACCCCGACCCCGAATTACATGCCAAGAGCGCTTGCCATTAACGGCGAGGCTGTATGGGCCGAGATATCCGACCTGGTACATGACACCTGTGCCATTTACGTTA
>WNFI01021057.1_pt2 | contig 23497 bp, 28 predicted proteins | sample 5400471 | NCBI WGS metagenome assembly WNFI01 (sample SAMN13153348, study PRJNA577476) | soil metagenome | isolation source: 100 cm saprolite on Douglas fir-dominated hillslope | place: USA:California | collected 2013-09-17
GGACCGTCGCCATTCGTCGACGCGCTGGCGAAGTTGGACGCGGGTGAGAATCTTTGCGCTCTTGTCGTCGATAGTCAATGCGGTCTGGTCGTAGGTGGGGTTTGATCGAGCGCGCGCAGTAACTCATCGTGCGAAACGGTTGCGGTTCCACGCTTCATCACCACGATCCCTCCCGCATAATTCGCCAGCTGCGCGGCTTCTTCGGTGGTCGCACCGGCGGCCAGCGCGGCGGTGAAGGCCGCGATCACCGTGTCGCCGGCTCCGGTTACGTCGGCAACCTGATCGGAACCCACGATAGGAATATCCACGGGCTTGTGGTGATGATCGAAGGCGACCATGCCGTCGCGGCCGCGCGTAATGAGCAGCGATTGCAGCTTCATCTGCGTCATTACTTGCTCACCGGCGGCGAGCAGATGATCCCAATCTTGTCCGACATGCAGGCCGAGAGCGGCTTCGACCTCGGGCTCGTTCGGCGTAGCCGCCGTGATTCCGGAATATTGCAGCATGCGGTGGCGTGAGTCGAGAATCATCGGCAGCGACGACAGTTTTCCTTTCTCGCGCAAAGCGGTGACGATGGCGGGCGTGGCGGCACCGTATCCGTAGTCGGAGATCAACAGCGCGTCGGAGACGCGGGCAAAGTTCCGTGCCGCCAGGTACAACTCCCGCGTTAGGTGTGAATTCGGCCCCGCCGAAGGCTCGCGGTCGACGCGCACCACCTGCTGGCGCGAGGTGTGGGTCATGCCCGCGAGAATTCTGGTCTTGGTGACGGTTGTATATCCTTTGTCTTTTAGAACGCCACTCACGCCGATGTGTTTGTGGCGAAAATATTTCAACAATAGGCGGCCGGGCTCGTCGTCGCCGACAAGGCCGACAGGAAGGACGTTCACGCCCAAGTCGGCGAGGCTGTTGGCGGCGTTTGCTCCGCCGCCGGGCAGGACCGTGCGTTCGCGATGCTTCAGAATCAGCACGGGAGCCTCGCGAGAGACACGCGATATTTCTCCAAAAATAAATTCGTCAGCCACCAGATCGCCAAGCACTGTCACCGTGACCTTGGGAAAAGTGTCGACGATCTTCTTGAGGCGATCGGTCTCTTTGGGATGTTTGGTCATTGAGCTAGTGCAGACTGCCATGCAGATTTTCTCATGCCGGGCGCTTCCGATCGTGGATCATTCGTAGCATGGTATCGATGGCGTTAGCGGCGTCAGTGAGATCCATTTTGACGGGGACGATGGAAAGCGGCTGGAGAGCCGAGAGATATCCGCCAAGATTGATGGCGTCTTTTTCGGTAGTGACGAAGCCGCCGGCCTCGCTGCGCTGTTTCAGGTCCAGCAGTTCGCGGATGTCTTTCTCAGTGTAGGCGTGGTGGTCACGATAGAAAGCCTCCGCGACCGGTTCGATGTTGGCGGCACGAAGTTGCAAGACGAAGTTTTGAGGACGAGCAATGCCACAGAAGACTATGGGGCGCGGAGGGATGTCCTTGGGAATAATTCCCCTGCGAGCGCGCCACACGAGTTTGCCTGCGAGAGGAAAAGACTCCGGGGATGCGCCGCTGGTGAGAACGACAGCGTCGGCTCTCTTCAGCGAAATCAGCGGCTCGCGTAAACGCCCGGCGGGAAGTAGTTTGTCGCTTGCTTCCTGAGGTGTAACAAGAACAATGTCGAAGTCGCGAGCCAAGCCCCGGTGCTGGAAGCCGTCATCGAGCAGGTGGAGTTGCGCGCCAAATCTGGCCTCGGCGAAGCGGCCTGCGGCATAGCGATCTTCGCCGACGATTACTGGCACTTGCAGTTTTCTCGCGATGAGGAGTGGCTCGTCGCCGAATTCGTACGGGAGTCCCGCGGGATCGACGAGCGACACGCCGCGAGTTTTGCGGCCATAGCCGCGAGAGAGCACGTCGAACTTGATGCCGCGCGCCTTGAGAAGATCTCCCAGCAGAAGGACGAAGGGAGTTTTACCGGAGCCGCCTGCGGAAATATTTCGCGGCCTGAGCCGCGACGGAAACGGGATCACGATTATTCCAAAGGAGCGTGCTTAGAGCGCTGAGCGTTCGTTGAGTTGCACCGGTTTGGGATTGCAAGACTTCTGTGGCGCGACGGCCTAACTCGTTGCGCTCGGCATCGTTGTGCAAAAGTTGCAGAAAAGTTGAGGCTAAGTTTGCGGGGCTGACGATGCGCACCGCGTCATGACTCTTGAACAGGCTGACGATGTCGCGGAAATTCTCGGTGTGATTGCCGATAACGATGGCGACGCCGTATTGAGCAGGTTCGATGATGTTGTGGCCGCCACGCGGAACCAGGCTTCCACCCACGAAGGCAAGGTCAGCGAGGGCGTACAGTGCGGCAAGTTCGCCGATGGTGTCGAGTAGCAATACGCCACCGCGGAGGGCTTCTGCCGGGCTCCCCGGATCCCAGCGCGAGCGCCGCCACGACTCAATGCCCGTTTGCTGCAGCAGCGTCGCGACCTGGTCGAAGCGTTCGGGGTGGCGGGGAGCGAGGATCATCACGGCACGCGGGTGAGCGACTAGCACGTTCTCAAACGCCCGCAGCAGAAGCGGCTCTTCGCCCTCGACGGTGCTGCCGCAGACGAGCACCGGGCCGGCGCCAGAGTTGTGTAGAGCGGCGCGTAACGTTTCTACAATCGACGGAGCGGCGGAGAGAGATACGTCGAACTTGAGATTGCCGGTTGTCTGCACTCGTTCGGAGGGCGCGCCGATCGATTTAAGTCTGGTGGCGTCTTCCGAACTTTGCGTGAGGAATAGGTCGACGTGCGCCAGCATTCTTTGTAAGGCCCAGCGGAAGCGCCGATAGCTAGGCCATGAGCGGTCGGAAATGCGAGCATTGACGACAGCGATGCGGGCGCCGCTGGCATGAACTTCGCGCAGGAAGTTGGGCCAGAACTCGGTTTCGGCGAGGACGACTAATTCGGGCTGCAAAGCGCGTAGATAAGACCGGATGGCGAAGGCGAAGTCCATCGGGAAATAGAATACGTTCTCTTCGCCGAAGCGCGTGCGGGCAAGCTCTTGTCCGGTGTCGGTCGTCGTCGTGATCACGACGCGGCGATCGGGGAACTCGCGCCGCATTTCGGCGATCAGGCCGCTGACGGCCAGCACTTCGCCGACTGAAACTGCGTGCACCCAGATGACTCGGCTGTGCTGGACTGATTTGTTCGAGACTATTCGGGCGGGAACTCTTCCCATCCGTTCAGAGAATCCGCGGCGGTATTTGCCGCGGTACAGCATCTGGAAAATCCAGTAGGGAAGGCTTAGGAGCATTCCCGCCGCCAGCAGCACGCTGTAGATAAGGTAGAGCAAGCTCAGCCATTCTAAACTGGTGTACTCCGCGGCTAAAGCCGCTAATGATTTTGCGACAGTTGCGGCGCGGCTGGAAGCCGCGCCCTTTCAAACAGACCTAGGCCGGTTCTCCTGGTAGCCGGTAGAAGCCTCTATAATCTCAGGCATGCAGTCATCGCGGACATTCACTTGCCGACGCGTTGCGTTAACGCTTTGCGCCGTCGTTCTTTTACCCATTTGCCTGATCGCCAAGAATTTTGTTAAGCCCGTGGCGCGGCCTGCCAAGAGTTATCCGGCGCATGACGACCACGCTGACGACAAGGTCGCGATTGCGGCCGATCCTTACGATACGGCAGAGAAGGCGAAGATCTTCTCGGTCGATTTTCATGAATATGGATTTCTGCCTGTTTTCTTTATTGTGACTAACGACGGCGACCAGCCGGTTTCCATCGCCAACATGCAGATCAAGTTGATCACGGCGAATCACTCCAAGCTCACGCCGACTTCGCCGGACGATCTGTACCGGCGGCTTTCGAATCCGCAGGCCAATACGAATTCGCCGCTGCCGTTTCCTATCCCGCACAAGAAGGTGAAGGGCACGATCAGCAAGAAAGAGATGGAGGAGATCGATTCCTCGCAGTTCGCCGCTAAGGCCGTTGAGCCGCATACCACGCAGTCGGGATTCTTGTTTTTTGACGTGGGCGGAATTTCGTCGCCGCTGGCGGGGGGGTATATCGACATCACCGGCGTCGAGGATGCCAGGGGTAAGGAATTGCTTTACTTCGAGATTTCGATGAAGTATTTGGAAGGGGCGGGGAAGGGGAATTAGAAACTGGACGAAAGTGTGACTTGGTCAGAACATCGTCTTCGTTATCTTCATCACCCCAGCCACCAGATCGCTAACCTGTTCGGCGGTGGGCTCCGTCTTTCTATCGTGGTCGCACAGGTTCCGGATATCTGCCAAATGCTGGACAAAGCGCCATGTCGGTACATCGATGACGTCCGCCTCTTTTAGGGCGTCGTTCAGATCCGAGATGACGGGCTTCTTTTTCGCGATCTTGATGCCATGGTTGTCGCATACCTGTCCTAGATGTCGCTCCAGAACAACCCCGGCTACGGCACCGGCTGCCCGCATGAATTTGTTTTTGACAAGCTCTTCCGCTACCTCCAATTCTGAGTCGAAGAGATCTGCTTGGACTAGTTGGCGAATGTCGAACAGCGAGCTTTCAAAGCGTGTTTTCACCGATTTTAGTATTGCCAACTGCTGGTCGAATTGCGGGATAGCGGCGTCTGGTCCCACGACGGTGTGCGTCTGCTGTCCTTGGGTATGGGTTACATTGAGACCCTGAAGGTAGTCCAGGATTCTGTAGCTCTCCGCCGTGATGTCCTTGCGTTTCGGTCTCTCGTAATGGCCTACGAAGTCTGAAAGTCGATCAGGCAAGAGCTGCCTAACCAGGACCTTCGTCTCCGAATACCATTGCTGGTAGTTTTCCCTGAAGGCAGGAAGCCCCTTGATGAGCTCCTTCACGGCTTCCTTGCTGCCGTTCTTTAGGAGTTCTTTTTCGAATGCTTCAGGGGCGCACTCGCGTTGCATTGCAAGAGACAGCTCGTTACCCTTGGTAATCAAGGAATCAAGGTCTTTTTTGTAGCGATCTAAATTTGACGACATCTTCTCTCCGCGACGATTCAATGACCCAACATAATGCTTAAGCCGTTGGCTAATCCCGGAAAGATATCACAGCGGCCTTACGTGCGCAGTGTCTCTAACCACGGCTTTATAATCACTGCCTATGGTTACTACCTCGGCCGACTCTGCCGCTGCCCACGCCACGTTTGAGCCCGTGATCGGGCTGGAGGTTCATGTTCAGCTGCTGACGGCGACTAAGATTTTCTGCTCGTGCTCGACTCGCTTTGGGGCACCGCCGAATACTAATGTGTGCCCGGTTTGTTTGGGAATGCCGGGGGCGCTGCCGGTGCTCAACAAGAAGGTCGTCGAGTTCGCCACGCTGGCGGCGATGGCTTTGAATTGCCGCATCAACGAGACTTCGATTTTTGCGCGGAAGAATTATTTCTATCCTGACCTGCCCAAGGGCTACCAGATTTCACAGTATGACAAGCCGCTGGCTGAGCATGGGTTCATTGAGATTCCAGTGGCGGGAGGCGGCAGGAAGAAGATCGGCATCACCCGCGTACATCTCGAAGAAGATGCGGGCAAGAGCCTGCATGAGGGCTTTGCCGACTCCGCGGAAAAGACCGCCATCGATCTGAACCGCACCGGTGTGCCGCTGATTGAGATTGTCAGTGAGCCTGACATTGCCACGCCCGACGAGGCTTATGAATATCTGACGCGGCTGAAGGAGATCATTCTTTACACCGGGGTCAGCGATTGCAACATGGAGGAAGGCTCGCTGCGCTGCGATGCCAACATCAGCGTGCGGCCGCGCGGGCAGAAGGAATTTGGTACCAAGGCAGAAATCAAGAACGTGAATTCGTTTCGCTTTATTCGCGAGGCGCTGGAGTATGAGATAGGGCGGCAGATTGAGGTGATCGAGTCGGGAGGCAAGATTACGCAGGAGACGCGCCTGTACAACTCGAACGAAGGCAAGACATACAGCATGCGCTCGAAAGAGCAGGCGCATGACTACCGCTATTTTCCTGAGCCGGACCTGCTGCCGTTGGTGGTCGACGAAAAATGGAAGGCGGAGATTGCGCGGTCGTTGCCGGAGTTGCCGGAGGCGCGCCGCGCGCGCATGGTGAAGGATTACGGCATCACGGAATATGACGCGCAGGTGCTGACGTTTTCGAGAGCGCTGGCCGATCAGTTTGAGGCCGCGGCGAAGGCGGCGAAGAATCCCAAGCGCGTGGCCAACCTGGTGCAGAGCGAACTGATGGGGCGACTGAAAACCAAGGGACTGGAGATTGAGCAGTCTCCGATTTCGATGCAGGGCGTGGCGGCATCGGCCGATCTGGTGGAGTCGGGCACGATCTCGGGCAAGATGCTGAAGGAGCTTTACGACTTGAGCTTCGAGCGCGGCAAAGATTTTCTTGTTGTCTACGAAGATGAGGGACGGCCGCAGCAGTCGAGTGACACCTCGGCACTGGAGAATATTATCGACGAGGTGTTGGCGGCGAATCCCAAGCAGCTGGAGCAGTACCGCGCGGGAAAGACGACAATGCTTAGATTCTTCGTGGGGCAGGTGATGAAGGCGTCGAAGGGGCAGGCGAATCCGCAGGTGGTGAACGAACTGCTGGCCAAAAAACTCGCGTAGTACTTCCGCATGGTGCTTCAGGACCAAGCACTTTGGTCATCTCTGGCTCGGCTCTGGGCGCGGGTACCATTGATGTGCTATGAAGAAATTTAGGCTGGACCGCATTATCAGCATTGCTACGCTGGTGGCGTCGTTGATTGCGATTTATCTGGTGTTGAAGAAGCCGGCACCGGTGGCGCAGGCGCAGGCCGCCGCAAAGGTCGAAGCTAACGCGCAGTCGTTCGATCAGAAGATGGCGCAGCTGGAGCAGGCGTCGCAGCAATCGCAGCCGAGCGGAACGAGTGCTGGCACCATGCAGCCTGTGGCTGCGCAGGCGGCTTCGTCTACGGTCACCGGACCCAAGGCGGAAGTACGCATCAGTTCAGATGAAATCGGGGCGGTGCTCACGCAGGCTTTGGGTGCGGCGGGTGGCGCGCAAGGACTTACTCCGGACACAAATATTGGCAGTGGCGCCCCGACAATTAAAGATCAGCAGGTGAGCATGGATGGGGACGTGGTGCACGGGCAATTTTTAACCGAGGTCGCGGGCAAGGACGTGTGGGTTACGGTCTCTGGGCACATCGGCGAAAAAGACGGGTACGCCACATTCGATCCCACGGAATTCAAGGTGGGAGATTTGAACATTCCGGTGTCGCTGGTGAATCCGTCGTTGCAGAAGAAGTTGAGTGAAGAGCGCGACCGCATGAAGCTGCCGGGCTATGTGGGCGGGGTGAAAGTGGAGAATGGGGAACTGGTGATGCAACAGAAGTAGCACCTGTGAGACTGGCCTCTGACCGCGGTCAGGTAGCCTGAAGGGCCGCAGTGACACAGGGCACCATATGGAATAAAGCTCATTAGTATGGCCGCTACGAGGCGATCAATTGTGTCGATGAATCTGACGTTCTTCCAGCCAGTCACAAACTCGCAATGACCCCATGACACGGACTGCGGCTATTTTATTTTTGAGCCTCCTGCTGCTGCGGGCGTGTCATGCTCCGCAGACTCGCACTCCCACGCCAGCCGGCGAACCCACCGCCCAAGAGGCCACGCCGCAGAGACAAAACTCAGAAATGATCCTGGGCGACGATGTCGTGAAAATAATCGTCTTTCCGCCGTGCGTAGATTTTAAGGACAAATTAACCGGTCGACGTCGACCTTGCCAATTCGAGATTCACTACGAATTGGAACGAAGTCTTTCTGAGGGACGCCTGGAGATCTTCAACGCCCTCCAGGTGGAGCCGCAGTACTCGCTCCCCGATCTTTCCGCGGGTAAGCACACCATCGCTATCCCGGATATTCTCCAGGGCTTCTATTGGCCAGACGACCAGCAAACACTCCCCGACCCAATGCTCTTCTGCGCTGTAGGCGCGGGCAGTCTCTCATTGATGGTGGAGCAACTTTGGGAGAAGTCTTACTCTGGCAGCTCCGCCTACAACTACAAGCCACCGCGACCGCCCAAAGAAGTGGATGACCCTAAAGATCCAGCCGCAGCTTACCGTGGAGACGATCTGGGGTTCAGCGCGTTCAACATTCCCTATAAGCGCAACCTGGAACTGAGGAGTTTGGGCCAATTACCCGAAGTCGAGATCCTAGGCGTCGGCTTCACAGAGGGTACGCCCGCGGAGTGTGGGAAAGGGGTAAATCCCGAAAGGTTCTTCACATCGCCCTTGCGGGATGTTCGCGTCGTCTCCACCGTTTCTCACGACGGGGACGACTCGATTCCAGTACTCAAGGCGGCAAGGTTCACTGTCCCAAGAGATGTATTCAACTATCCCAATCACGTTCGAATCGTAGGGAAATTGAACCCCTGAGGTTCTGACCCTTGCTACTGCGGATTCAAGCTGTCGAACATCTTCCACAGCTTGTCGGCGGAGGCGCGGTAGATGATCCAGCCGGAGCCTGAGTCGGAGGTTTCGCGGAAGAGCAATTCGCCGCGTCCGTCGCCATCGGCGTCGACGGCGTCGATCAATTCCAGGCGCGGGACCAAGTCGAGGTGATACTTGTCGGTCACTCCGGAATACAGTGTATGCAGGTTGCCGTAGATGTCAGTCCGCGTCACCAGCGTGATCGAATAGTGAATATCTGAATCGGTGGGGAGCGGCGCGCTCGCGTCGGGCGGCATTTGCGCGTCGGCGGTGAAGACTAGAATCGGCTGATTGGCCCTCCAGAGGTCGTAGGTGATCATCTGGACGGTGCCGAAAATGGGTTCGAGCTTTTTCGCAGGAGTTCGTCGGGCCGTCGCCTGGGCACCTGGTTTCGGCGTGATTTTACCTTTGGCGCGGGCAGCTAGGTAAGCTCGCAGCTGCTCTTTGGCCAGGTCCATCATCTGCTTGCGGCGGTCGCCTTCTTCATCCTTGAGCCAGTCGAAAGTGTAGGAGTGCATTCTTCTGGCAACGGCTGATTGGGAACTCCGCGCCGCAGTCTTGGGCGGTGGGAGGCGTCGGCGCCGCTGTCGTCGGAAGGCGGGCTTGGTTTCGATTCGCTCGGCTTGGATCCACTTGGCTTCGCAGGTTCTGAGGTAGGCGGGGTTGGCGAAGGAGCCGAACCGCTGCCGCCGCTCGGACTCGCAGGCGCTGTGCTCGATGGTGGAGTCGAAGAAGGCGTCCCCGAAGAAGATGGTGGGGCGGAACTGGGCGCAGAACTTGGCGCGGAGGGCGGCGATATGGGGCTGCTCGAAGGAGGAGTTGTTCCTGTCGACGGTGGCGAGCCCGCGTTTGACGGCGAGCTGGCTGGTGCATCTTTAGACTCGTTCGCAGAGTTACGGGTCAGGCGAGGCGGGCCGTCGCTGGTTTCGATGCCGACGGGCACGGTTTCCGCTTTGTGAGCTTTGTTCGCGGGCTCGGTCCCGGTGGGGAGCCAGGTTCCGGTGCCGATCCAGGGACTGGCAGAGTTCGCAGCCTTGCTATGCAGAGCGCTGCTCACGGTAAACAGACCGAGAGAATTGCCGGTGCGCGTACCTTCATAAACAATGCCGGAGTCGAGCGCCATGGGGATGGGGTCGGCTTTGTAGTCGGTGGCGTCGTAGTATTTGCCATCGATCAAAATGAAGATGGGCAGGAGCGTGGCTTTGCCATTTTCGGCAAGCTGGAGCACTCCCAGGGCGCGCGGTCCGGCGTCTTTCTTTCTGGGTACTTTTCTTTCGCCGGGCGTGATCTGGGGACGTTCTTCCTGCGCCGCGCCTGCGGCGACCAGAAAACTTGTACAAGCCAGGATCGCGACCAATCTGCGGCCACGGTATAGAATCATCCTGAAAGCGGACTGCACCGAATGCGCTCCCGCGGTACTTGCTTTCGTGCCCTTAAATTCGCTTCGTACAGAGATTCTCATGAATGTCCATGATAAGGCTCCCGACTTTACTTTGCAGGACGAGAACGGCAAAGAGTTCTCGCTGAAGGATCTGCGTGGTAAGACGGTTGTCCTATATTTTTATCCGCGCGCCGACACTCCTGGCTGAACTGTTGAGGCTCGCGGGTTCCGCGACATATATAAACAGATTCAGAAAACGGGCGTGGTGCTGCTTGGGATCTCCCCTGACACGCCAAAAGCGCAAAAAAAGTTTCAGGAGAAGTTCGACCTTCCTTTCCCGCTTCTCGCTGACGCCGACAAGAAAGTCGCCATCGCGTTCGACGTTCTGAAGGAAAAGAATATGTATGGGAAAAAGGTAATGGGGATCGTCCGGACGACCTTCATCATTGGACCCGATGGCACGATCCAGCACATCTTCCCTAAGGTGAAGCCGGAAGGCCATGCGGAAGAAGTGCTGGCGTATCTGAAAGAAACGAGCAAAAAATAGCCTGGATTCTCCCAGGGAACATTTTGTAGGCCCCCTGCGTAACACCTCACAGGTGATGTGTGTTTGACCGTCGCCGTACGACCGGAGGAGTGCCATGCATCATCGTGCCAACGCAGTTCTTGCTTGCGGGATATTTCTGCTCACTGTTTCCACCGCTTTCGCAAAGCCGCGCCCATCGCCGGAAGATGATCACGGCTCGATGGTCGTGACCTTTAAAGACGGCCACCGCCAAAGCTTTGCCATAGCTGAGGTGGCGCGCATCGACCTCAAGCCTCCGGCGAGCATTGTTTTTAAGGATGGGCATCGGCAGAATGTGGCTGCACCGGATATTCTCCGCATTGAGTTCGAGTCTTCCGCCGTTTCCGTAGCTTCACCTGGGAAAGGCCGGTTCTTGGGGAAGTGGGAAGTGGGGGAAGGCAACGGAAATAAGTTTTTTATCACGCTTGAGGCTAGCGGTGAGGCCAGAAAGTCGATTGGCGCCGCTCATGGCACCTGGACGGTAGTCGATGGGGAAGCCCGTATTTCCTGGGACGACGGATGGCAGGATGCGATCCGCAAGGTGGGCTCGAAGTATGAAAAAATCGCGCATGCGCCTGGTGAATCGTTCGACGACAAGCCCTCGAACGTGACTGCGGCGCGAAACACGGAACCACGGCCGATCTAGGCGTTGCCGATTTAGTGCTCCTAGGGATCATCGATTAAGATTCGTCTGCATGACGAAGCAATCTGCCCCTGCGCCCGATCCGCTGGATCGGGCCTTCTTTGCGCGCAATCCTCGCCGCGTGGCCCGCGAGCTTCTGGGAAAAGCGCTGGTACGGAAGACTGGCCCTAAGCTTCTCAGCGCCCGTATCGTAGAAGTCGAGGCTTACCTCGGGCAGAACGATCCTGCCGCGCACTCTGCCGCCGGTATGAGCGCCCGGACTTCGGTTCTGTTCGGGCCACCGGGTTACGCCTACGTCTACTTTATTTACGGCAATCACTATTGTCTGAACGTTTCCTGCGAGCGCGAAGGCAAGGCAGGGTGCGTGTTGATCCGGGCACTGGAGCCGCTCGCGGGTATAGAAGAAATGGTCCTCGCTCGTGGCGTTACCCTCGCGAGTCCGCGCGATCTGCGCAGACTTACTAGCGGGCCGGGGCGGTTGGCTGAGGCTTTCGGCATTACACGTACCCGCGATAATGGGGCCGACCTTACTTCGGAGGCCGGAGGTTTGTGGATCGGCGACGATGGGTATCGCGCTCGCGGAATCGTTCTGACACGACGGATTGGCATCAGTAAGGCTGCCGATTTGTCCTTGCGATACATTCTGTCGGAAAACCCTTTTGTGTCGGACCGAAACGCTAGTCGACTACCGAAAAAGGGCATCCAGGAAATGCCCCACCGCGGCTGAAGCCGGCATTCTTTCTGTGTGCCTTACGCGGCGCTGAAAGCGCCGCTCTATCACGGTTGCGCATGCTTCTTTAATTTCTCATCACCCTGCTCAAATTCGGAACTTGCAGCCGATTTGTGCCCCCACTTGACACGGGGTGTACACTTGCCAGCGCTGGCTGAAAGCCGCTCCACGCAAGGGTTTTGCGAGAGCTGGCGGTGGCCGCAAGCTCTCGAGTGAAGGGCTTCCATCGGTTTTGGCATCCCTTCTCTGATGTGCATCATCTGATTGGTAGGATTCTGGATGTTTCGGCTGGAGTTATCCCGATGGGCAGTTACGGCGCTGATCGTGTCTTCCGTTGCCGTCCCAACCTGTAGCGCCGGTGGCGCTGCGATTACAGCCCATCCTCAGCCAGCGCCCTCAAACATTGTGGTCGGATTCGTGGGCGGATTTGTGCGCCACAACAATCCTCACCACGGCCCAGTGCAACTGGCGCAGCGACTCCAGCGGAACACAGCCAGTGATACCTATGTGCGGGTCTTCGAGAATCGTCACCGCAGAACGGCATATAACACCATCCTGCAGTTGCTGGACGCGGACCACAACGGCGTACTCTCTGCGGAAGAAAAGACTCGCGCCCGCATCATCCTGTTCGGTCACAGTTGGGGTGCGTCCGCAGTCGTTATGCTGGCGCGGGAGTTGGATCGCGCCGGTATCCCGGTGTTACTGACGGTGCAAGTCGATAGCGTCGCCAAGCCGTGGCAGGATGATTCCATCGTTCCCGATAATGTGGTTTCGGCGGTGAATTTTTATCAGCCGCACGGCCTCATCCACGGCCGCGCCGAGATCACCGCAGCCGATGTCGCAAAGACGCAAGTGCTGGGCAATTACCGCTTTGACTACATGAAAGCTCCCGTGAGATGCGAAGCCGCGTCTTGGTTTGATCACCTCACTCGCAATCATGCGCAGAGCGAATGTGATCCGCACTTGTGGACGCAGGTGGAAGAGTTGGTGAGGGAACGTTTGTCGGCACCGATTGCGACTGCCTTGCCGGCCCGGCCATAGCCGCCTACTCTGCGCGGATTTCCAACAAAACAAACAAAGCTCAGATCAAGATGTTGTCGATGAGCCGCGTGTTTCCCACGAAGGCCGCCACAGCTACTAGAGTGCCGGCAGAAACTTCTTCAATTGGGTCCAGCATGTTGGGATCGACAATCGCAAAATAGTCCAGCCTGACGGAGGATTCAGCCGCTATTTCCGCTCGTCCCGCCGCCGCCAGCTTCGCAGCATTTCGTTCGCCGGCATCAGCCATATCTTTCACCCGTTGCAGTGATCGACGCAGTACTAGCGACTGTTTCCGCTGCCGTTCATCGAGATAAACGTTGCGGGAACTTAGAGCTAGTCCGTCGGCTTCGCGAACAATGGGGCAGGCAACAATCTCAATCGGCAGATTCAAATCGCGCACCATGCGGCGGATGATCGCTACCTGCGCCGCATCTTTCTGTCCGAAGAAAGCGGCGTCGGGCTCGACGATGTGAAACAACTTGGCCACTACTGTGGCTACACCCCGAAAATGCCCAGAGCGCGATTGGCCATCTAACTTGTCGCTGAGCCCCTCGACCGTCACCCAAGTTACGGCTCCTGCCGGATACATTTCTTCTACCGAGGGTGCGAATAACAGGTCAACGCCTTCGCGCTCCAGCAGTTCGCGGTCACGCTCGAAGGTTCGCGGATATTTCGCAAGATCTTCGTTTGGACCGAACTGCGTGGGGTTTACGAAGATGGATGCAGCCACAACATCACAGAAAGTCTTGGCTGACCGCACCAGCGACAAATGTCCAAGGTGCAGGGCGCCCATGGTGGGCACAAAGCCCAGTCGCCCCTGCTCGCGGCGGGCGGTGCGGCATGCAGCCCGCATCTCGTCAATGGTTGAGCAGATTTTCAAAACGATTTCCGCTCAGCGGCACACGAGAGCGCGGGAGTAGATCGGATCACCGGGTAGCGAACCTTTATCTCACTGCCATGGGGTAATCGGTTTTGACGGCCCACACCAGTGCGACGATCCATCCAATGACCGACCATCCCAGAAAGAAATTCAGAAGCAGAATCGCGCCTGTATCCCGCTTGCTGCGGGCAAAAGCGATGATCGTGGGCAGAAAATACATCACAAAGCCAAATCCGAAAAACGGCAAGAAAAACGCCAATGGATGCATCGTCTTACCTCCTTACCTATTAAAGATACGCTGAGATCCAGCTTCCAGTTCCCTGGGGCAAAGCTGAGCCACAGATTACGCCGGTTACAAAGATTAACTCAATAGCTTTTAACGACTCATAGCCCGTTTGCGTTCGAGCACGATGTCGAGACCAGCCTTCGTCTCTTTTGAAAGATGATAGGACTCTTCGTCCGACGGATAGTTGTGCGAACGAACGTCCGCGCGAAACGCCTGCACCGCGTGCGTGATTAGTGCCGCAGCGTCGCCGTAGCGGCGCACGAATTTTGCTGGTGGCCCAAAGGTCAGATTCAGGATGTCGTGAAAGACCAGCACCTGCCCGTCACAGTCGGGGCCGGCGCCGATGCCGATGGTCGGGACACTTACTTCGGCGGTGATCATAGCCGCGACCTCGCGGGGGATGCCCTCCAAGTACATGCAAGCGACACCAGCGCGATCAAGGGCGACAGCATCGCGCATAAGTTGCTCGATGCCAGCCAGATTTTTCCCCTGTACTTTATAACCGCCCATCACGTTGACCGATTGCGGGGTCAGTCCGATATGCCCGGCCACAGGAATTTCGGCGTCGATGATGCGGCGGATCAGGTCGGCGCGCTTTTCGCCGCCCTCGATCTTCACGACCTCAGCACCGCCTTCTTTCACAAAGCGCGCCGCATTGTTGACGGCGCTTTGCGGGTCGATCTGATAAGACCCATACGGCATGTCGGCAACGAGCAGGGCACTCTTCACGCCGCGCCGTACGGCTTTCACATGGTGCAACATTTCGTCCATGGTGACGGTGAGCGTGTTCTCGTAGCCGAGCATGGCTTGGGCGAGCGAATCGCCCACCAGCACCATGTCGATGCCAGCTTCGTCCACGACACGCGCGGTAGCGTAATCATAGGCGGTGAGGCAAGTGATGGGATTGTGTTGGAGTTTCCGTTCCCGCAGCGAGGCGGTCGTAATCTTTTGGCGGAGATCGTCCAGCGGACGCTCATACTTTCCTCCAGTGCCCCTCCGCCTCGGGCGGATAGAGCCTGTACGCATCTTCTTGGACGCTAGAAGGTATTGTAGCGGCAACAGGGGTCCTCGGGCGAGTGTTTTTTGATGGGGAGGGAGGCCTTGATTTTGCACCATCCCATCCCAGTGCCATTTCGGGAAATGCTCAATTCAAGCCTTCGCACGACCGCTAAAGCGTTCATTAGGCGGGGCCGATACTCAATTTGTGCCACATCGCTGACACGGTCCGAGACCCCGAGGCACAACCTTTGCGCATCGCAGATGTCAATTGGTCAACCAAGCTGATTGCGGTATCCGGGCTGAACATAATCGGATTGCTCGCGGTGGGTGTGGTTGGCGGGTACAACATCTACACCCAAAACAAAACCACGGAGTCTGTCCTCAGGGCTTCGCAAGGGCGTGCGGACGCGGCAGGTAAGGCGCAAGTGGCTGTTTTGATTGTGGCCAGATCCGAGGCACAACTGCTCAGCGCCTCCGATGCGCCAGAGAAACGGACTGCCGCGATTGCCGCGATCGGAGCCGCTTCATCCTTGGACGAGAGCATCCAGCGACTTCAGCAAGCCTTGGCCGGTAGCGCGAAGGTGGCGGAATTGTCACAGCTTCTGCAAGAGATTGGGCCCGCAAAAATGCAGGTAATCAAGGCTGTGCGCACCAACGACGATGCGACAGCACGGGCCAAAGTCGGCGGGATGCAGGATGCGATGTCACGGATAGAAACTCTCTCGGCGGAATTGGTGCAGGAGGAACAAGACCATTTAGCGGTGGCGGTGGGCGATCAAAAAAAACGGGGCAGGTCCAGCATCGGGGTGCTTGGCGGTCTGGTGGGATGTGGCGTAGTTGTTAGCTTGCTCGCAAGCTGGCTTTTGGGCCGGGGCATGTCCAGCCCTTTGGCTGCTCTGGAACAATCCAGCAACGGCAGATCGGTGACCACACAGGCTGAAAACGTCACCGTCACCGCCGACCATCTCCAAGTCATTTTCGGAAAGCTCCACGATGCGGTCCTGCACATCAAGGAGGAGGCAACGCTGGTGTTGTCTTCGACCAATGCCACACTCGGACAACTACAGGCTGCGGCGACTTCTGCTCAGGCCACCTCCCAGGCGGTGGCAAAAAATAGCACCGACATTAAAGAAACAGCGGACGGTTTCCGGAGTTTTCAGCAGCGCATGGAAAACACGCTAGTCGCCAGCCGCGAATTAATGACCAAGGTGAGCACCATTGGATCGATCGCCCATGCCATTGACGACATATCCTCGCAGGCACACCTTCTCGCTGTAAATGCCACCATCGAAGCCGCACACGCCGGAGAGCATGGGAGAGGTTTCGCCGTGGTAGCCGATGAAGTGCGAAAGCTTGCGAAGGACAGCACGAATGCCACCGCGAAGATCTCGTCACTGACGGAAGCGATCGGGGCGAGCATTGTGGAAACCGTGAACCTGCTGGAACAGGCGATGGGCCAAGCTCATGAAAACATCACCCGCTTGCTGGCCGTGGCCGAAGAGACGGCCGCCAGCAGCGAACAAACAGAGGAGATGCGCAACACCATGCACGGCATGGTGCAACTCCTCAACGAACAAGAGCACGCGGTAACGGGCATCAACGGCACCGTCAGCGGTCTCTATGAGATCAGCGAGGGCAGCAAGCAACAAACCGAATGGCTGCATGACTTGTCCGGCGAGCTCAACGACGCGGCCAATGGTCTTAACGGCGTGGTCGCGCGCTTCCGGTTGGAGCCAGCAACTTCAGCTTCGTAACTTAAAAGGAGGATTTTGTGATCAGAGTTCGTCAACTCGTGATTCCGTCGCTAACTCTTCTCGCTGTAACTGTGTTGAGTTGTGTGGTCTCTCAGGCCCAGACAAAAGTTGATAAGAAGGCGTTCACTTTTCCCAAGAGTGTGCCCGCCCCCGCAGACAACAAAGTGACGCCGGCACGAGTGCAACTGGGTGAAATGCTTTTTTTCGATCCCCGGCTTTCGGGATCGAACTGGATCAGTTGTGCCACCTGTCACAATCCGGCCCTAGGATGGTCGGATGGCCTGCCTACAGCGATCGGCAATGGCATGAGCGTTCTAAAGCGCTCCACTCCGCCCATCGTCAACTCCGCTTTTAACAGGCTCCAGATGTGGGACGGACGCTTCAGTTCGCTTGAGGAACAGGCTCTCGGTCCGATGCAGGCGCCAGGAGAAATGAACGGAAGCATGGACGATATATTGACCAAGCTGAAATCGATGCCGGGTTATGTCGAAGCGTTTGAGAAGGCCTACCCCGGCGAAGGCGTCACGAAGTCCACGCTGGCCAAGGCGGTTGCCAGCTTCGAGCGCACTGTGGTTTCCAAGGACTCTCCATTCGACGCGTGGGTACACGGCAATCAAAAGGCGGTCAGCGTTTCAGCCAAACGAGGCTATGACCTTTTTGTCGGCAAGGCTAGCTGCGTGGCTTGTCACGCTGGCCCCACTTTTACCGATGATGGTTTCCACAACATTGGACTTAAGGACAACGGGGACGAGGGCCGCTACGCCAAGGTTCCGATCAAGGTGATGAAAGGCGCGTTTAAGACTCCGACGCTGCGGGACATCGCACTTCATCCCCCCTACATGCATAACGGCGAATATCGCACGCTGGAGGCAGTGGTCGACCATTACGACCGAGGTGGAGACGATAAGGCAAACCTCGATCCCAACATTAAGCCGTTAGACCTGACGGATCAGGAAAAGAAAGATCTTGTGCAGTTCTTGAGGACGCTTTCGGGGACGCAGATAGCCATAACACTGCCCAGGTTGCCCCAGTAGTTGTCTACAACGGTGCGAGGGCGGGAACGCTCAAGATCAAAGTAGGGGACGTAGTCCAGTTCAAAAACATGGATCCCTATTTTCACAACGTTTTCTCCTTGTCTGATGCCAAATTGTTCGATCTCGGTTCTTTCCCCCAGGGGCAGTCGAAGTCCGTCACCTTCGACAAGGCAGGTACGGTCGAAGTGGAGTGTGCCATCCACCCTCAAATGAAGATGAGCGTGGAGGTGAAATAGTGTTTCGCGCTAAGAGGACATTGGCCGCAGTGATGGCGCTGCAATTCGCGGCCATGGCCTCATTTGCGATTGCCCAGGACACCAAGGAATCCGTAAACCGGGAAACGTCCAAACCGGTATTTCGTGGGGGCATCGTCTTCAAAGCTTACTGCGGACTCTGTCACGGTGAGCGCGGCGACGGGATGGGCCGCGCCGCAAAACTCTATGCGGAACTCCATCTGACCATCACTCCCCATCCCCCCGAATACTACGAAAAAATCATTCGCCAGGGAGGTCTTGCCGTGGGAGGCTCCGCTTACATGCCTCCCTGGCAAGCCGAACTCTCGGACGAACAGATCGGGGATGTAATCGCCTACCTGACCGTAGTGGGCGATACGGTGCGTCGTGGCGAGGTGGTTTACAAAACAAATTGCGTCCTCTGTCACGGCATCCACGGGGACGGCAAGGGGCGAGCCGCATCCCTGTTCCATCCTCCTCCTGTCGACCTAACCCGCAGCGACAAGGATGACGAGTACAAGGCCGCCATTATTCGTCTGGGAGGCGTAGAGATGGGCCGTTCGTCCGGCATGCCTCCGTGGGAGGAGCGACTAAGCGACGTTGAAATCCATGATCTGCTAAATCTAGAAGGTCAGAGGAGAGGAACAAAATTATGAAAACGCCAATGTTACAGAGCAGAATCCGGATGGTTTCAAGGCAAGTACTGTGCGGTGCGGCAGTAGCCGTTCTTTCAATGGTGGCCAGCGCAACAAGGGCGGAGGCGCAGGTACGTGTTGGTGGTCACATTGGTTTTGTCCTCCCGTTGGTCACTCGAGTCGGAGGCCAGACCACCAACCTTGCGGACAATTTTTCCATGGCTTTTCCGGTCGGAATTACAGTCAAGGGATCGGGCCGCATGGCGTTTGACATGGAATTGGTTCCATCGGTACAGAACAGCCCGCGAGTTGTTGCACTCACGGTTCATCCCGGACTCGTTTGGGGTGTGGGGCACGGCTTTGCTGTGGGAGGACGTGCAGCCTTCGACGTCAATTCCTCGCAGCTTGGTTTCACGCCACTCGTGAACAAGAGTTGGCCAATCAAGAGCGAAGGCAGTTTCTTCAAGGCTTATTTCGTCGAAGCGGTCCTTCCGGTCCGTTTCAATCGGCCGGTGGGTGGCCCTAACACAGATCCGGTGACCTTTGGCATGCACTTCGGATTGGGCTTCTAAACGCTTCAGATTCGGGTGCCGATCTCGAGTTGGAAACGGGAGGACCTAGTTGCGATGAAGTCTCTTGCGATTGCCGTAGCGCTGCTGCTTCCCGGAGTTTGGCTGCTGGTGCAGTGTAAGCCAGCCTGTGCTCAGAGTTCACACTCCGCCGCGAACCACGCAACAACCGTGACTGGTGTGATCGGCGACGCCGTCTGTGGACGGAAACACGCCATGGGCGGGAAAAGCGATGCCGAATGTACCAGGGAGTGCGTCGGAAGAGGTTCCAAGTACGCATTGATCGCCGGAGACAAGATCTACATTCTCGAGGATGGTCCAGCTGAGGCGCTAGACAGACTTGCTGGCGCGAGAGCATTGGTCGTGGGCACGGTTGAAGGAGACACGATCCGGGTGAAATCGATCGCAGCAGAGTCTTCGCGACTGAGCCAATCAAAGCGCTAGGTATGAAGTTTCAAGAAATCGGGTGGTGGAATATCCGACCCGCATCAAGGAGGTTCCATGAAGCAGCTCGGAGTGGCTCTGATTGCCCTCCTTGGTCTGGTATCTGTCGCGGCTGCGCGGGATATCGAAGGAAAGATCATGGGGTGGTCTGGCAACGTGCACTTTCTCCGGCACCCGGCGGTCGTGTGGTTGGAGGGAGTACCAACGCCCACGGTGAGCACGACCAAGCTTGTGATGGCGCAACGCAAGGGGCAGTTCGTGCCGCATTTTCTGGTAGTGGTTGCGGGCCAGACAGTCAACATGCCCAACGAAGACGAAGTCGCCCACAACGCGTACTCTATCTCGCCTGCAAAGAAATTCGACTTGGGATATTACTCCAAAGGGGAACTCAAGACCGTGACCTTTGATCGGCCTGGAGTGGTGGAGGTGCTTTGCTTAATCCACAGTTCCATGCGCGCCAAGATTCTGGTTGTTCCGAACCCGTACTACTCGACGGTGGCAGCGGACGGGAGCTTTCGTGTGCGGGACGTGCCTGAGGGAACGTTCAGCTTGACCCTTTGGCGCGATGGAATGGCATTGTTGACCCAAGAAGTTACCGTTTTGGCGGGCGGCAAACACCTTACGGTGCTATTTGGCTCGCTCAACACCACATCGCAAAAATAGTGCCCGGATTGCCGAGATTTACTGTTCCCCGCCCTGACTGTAAATGCCGCTCACGGCCAGACAGTGACCACCATCTACAGCTTCACGGGTCAGCCTCCGAGTACTTAGGAGGCCGTCATGCTGGCACAGGGACGAGACGGAGAGCTTTATGGACCACCACCGACGGAGGCATCGATGGTTCCATCTTCAAGGTGAGCACGTCAAGAATCTTTACCCAGCTTTTCTCCTTCGACAAATACCGACGGTGATGTTCCTGGCGCAGGCATGACACTTGCGAGTGATGGAAATTTCTATGGAGCCGCCGGTTTCGGGGGAAGCGGAAAACGGTGCGACCAGCATAGCACCGGCTGGCACGCTGATGCAGGATACGAATGGGATGCTCTATGGGACGGCCATTGGAGGTGGCACGAACAAGCTAGGTACCGTATACGAACTCAACTTGGGTCTCGACCCTTTCGTCACATTTCGTGCAGCGCACAGGAAAAGTAGGGCAAACGGTGCAAATCCTGGGCCAGGGACTCACTGGCACCACGAGCGTGACCTTCAACGGCGTTGCGGCCAATTTCACCGTGCCCGGCCCCACGTTTATGTTGGCGACCGTCAGATAAATCGACCCGACGAGCCCGAAAAACGGGCTCGTTTTTAATCTCTGTCAAGCTCCCCGAAAATATTCTTAACTCCTTCTCTCACAACCGGATACCGCTCCCGCCCCGCCGCCATCCTTCATCTCGAATGTTACTATAGTGTTTCAAGTGGTTAGCCTGTAGCCGAAACAACGACGCTAACTCCTTATTTCGCAATATTTTACCTCTAAGTCCTTACGATTCAATAATCTACAGTCCGTCTGCCGGATCAAAATCGCTTAAGTCGTTGCAAACAAGTATTTTATCCCAAAATTATATATTTTTTTACAGGGTATATACCCAGCCATCGCAGTACCCTCGGATAATTTCCGACGGACGCCGCACCACTCACACTACCCCAGCGTAAACTCGATCTCGCACGTCACGGCATCCAATGCCAGCTCGTCCCATGCCTGCGCTCACCGCATTGCTGCACACACACAACGATGCTCTCCGCTTAGGGCGCGCCCTTGAGACCCTCTACGCCTGCGACCAGATCGTGATCGTCGACCACGACTCGCACGACGCCACCGTGCAAGTCGCCCGCCAATACGGCGCGACGGTAGTCTCAGCGCAGCCGGACGCCTGCCCCGCCGACTACCTCCAGTCCGCCAATCACGGCTTGGTAAGAGGATGGATACTCTGCCTCACAGCAAGCGAATCCCTCAGCGAAAGCCTGGCCACCAGCCTCTTCGAGTTGAAGCTGCAATTGAAATCAGAATCAAACGCAGAGCAGAAACCGGCAGCCTACTCCATCCACCTGCGCGAAGAAACCGCCGACGGATGGATCGATCATCCCACCCCGCAAACTCGACTCATCTTTCACACGTGGTCCCGCTGGATGGGCAATTTGCCAGCCGACGATCCCGACGCCGTAGCACTCGAAGGAGAACTCCTGCGCTTCACCCTGCCCTAGCCACTAGCGCAGCATTGGCCGTTTGGACAGTGACTTCAGTACCTTAGTGCTCGCCCCGATGATCGACTTATAATCCCTTCAAGACCGGCAAATTTCAGCGTTCTTCCTAACGACCACGTGGACCCCGTTCTCGCATCGGCGATTTTTGTCCTTGGGCTGGCCTTCGGCAGCTTTCTGAATGTGTGTATCTACCGCTTGCCGCTGGGTTTGTCGACGGTCACGCCACGTTCCGCCTGTCCCAAGTGCAAGCAGGGGATTGCTTTTTACGACAACATCCCGGTGCTGAGCTGGTTGATTCTGGGCGGACGCTGCCGCAGTTGCCAGACGAAGATTTCGCCACGCTATCTGTTGATCGAGTTGCTGACAGGCGTGATGTTTCTGAGCTGCTACTGGTACTTTGGGCTCACGTTTTCGACCCTGAAATATTGCACCTTCGCGTTCCTGCTGCTCGGCTTGATTTTCACCGATGCGGAGACGAAGCTTTTGCCCGACAAGCTGACGCTGCCCGGACTGGCTCTGGGCCTGGTATTCAGCTTGATCGTTCCGGTGAATGATGTAGCCGCGCAGATGTTGCCCGGCGCGTTGAATCTGCCGTTCAGCGGTGGCATTTCCACCGCGATTTTCTCTTTACTCGATTCCCTGTTGGGCGCGGCTTTGGGAGCGTCGTTCATCTATGGAGCGGGGGCGATTTACTTGCGCTGGCGCGGCATGGAAGGCATGGGCTTCGGCGATGTGAAGTTGATGGCGATGGTCGGCGCGTTTCTGGGAGTGAAGCTCACCATCTTCACAATTTTTACGGCGTCAATTGCCGGATCGATGTTCGGCCTGACCACGGTGTTCGCGGTGTGGGTGAAGCGGACGCATCGCTTCCGGGCGCGGATGGCTGATGCACAAGCGGCGCGGCAGAGGGCGTGGCAATCAGCGCAGATGGTGCTGCGGTTTTATCAGATGCCATTCGGAGTTTTTCTGGGAAGCATGGCTCTGTTCGCGTTTTTCTTTGGCAATCAATTCCTGCGCTGGTACACGAGGCTCTGGTGAAGATTCTGACCAATCCGATCCTGCTGCGCGCGGCGGTGGTATTTTGCTGCGCGACTTTCGCCTTTCTGATGGGATTGATCTTCATGCGCAAACTGCGCCAGAACATTGAAGAAGAGGCGAACGTTTCTTCCGAAGGCGGCACTTCGCTGGAGACGTTACCGCTGCATCTCTACAACACCGTCATCCAGCAACTAAAGCAGCAGAAGCATGACTTGCAGGTGCAGACACAGACCGAGCAGCATCGCGCCCGCACTACGGAAAACTTCAGTCAGGCGGTGCTCTCGAATCTGTCCAGCGGAGTGCTGGTGTTCGGGATCAACGGGTTGGTTAAGACAACCAATCCGGCTGCGAAGGAAATTCTGGGCTTCGCTTCACCCACGGGCCTGAGTGCGGAAGATATTTTCCGCGGGGCGGTCCTTACTTCTGGAAGCTCCCCGGCGGAGGGAATTCTTCCCGATGAAACTCTGAACGAACCGCTGGCCCTCGCCGACGAAGTTCACCTGGTGTTGCGCGAAGGCGGCGTACGGCGTCAGGTCGAGTCCGAATATGAAACGCCCGCGGGAGAGAAACGCTACATCGCGGTCACAGTTTCGCCGATACCAGCGTCAGATGGCAGCCTGCTCGGCGCAGCATGCCTGATCAATGATGTGAGCGAATTCGAACG
>WNFI01176767.1_pt1 | contig 23481 bp, 27 predicted proteins | sample 5400471 | NCBI WGS metagenome assembly WNFI01 (sample SAMN13153348, study PRJNA577476) | soil metagenome | isolation source: 100 cm saprolite on Douglas fir-dominated hillslope | place: USA:California | collected 2013-09-17
CAAAGGTTGGCCCAAGGTACTCAAACGCCTGAAGGGTGTGAAGAGTGTCAAGACCTCGGCGGCCTTGAAAGGGATCGTCGAGGGCAAACTCGAAATGGAGTGGGAGGGACTCGCGGCCACGGTCGCGACGCCGCTCTTGGGTGATCTCCTCGATGAGTTACCGTCTCGCCAACGCATGCTCCTCGTGCTCGATGAGGCACAAGTTCTCGCTCGCCCGGAGCATTCGGAACTCGCCCATTCGCTGCGGGCGAATTTGGACAGCCGCAAGACTTCGATCAAAGTGATCTTCGCTGGCAGCTCCGAAGTGACCCTGCGCCAGATGTTTGGTCGAGTGCGAGAGCCGTTCTATAACTGGGCACCGCTTACCCCCTTTCCGCTCCTGGGGGAGGAATTCGTACACGCGCTCACCCAACTCGTCAACGGGCTTTCGCGCTACCCCGTAACCCAGCGCGAGACGTTGGAGGCCTTCGAGGCGCTCGGCCGTACCCCAGAATTCTTCCGCCTCTATTTAAGCCGCTACCTGGCATATGCAAGCGAGGGTTCGGCCGCAGCTCTGGCGCACACCAGAGCCGAAGTCTACAACGACACCACTCTGCAACGAACCTGGCAGAGTTTGCCGCCCCTCGATCGCGCGGTTTTGCAATTGATCGCCCGTGGCGTCACGGATGTCTTTTCGACGGCGGTGCGCGGCCAACTCGGCAAAGGCTTGGGCGAGCCTGCCCCGAGCATCGGCATCGTGCAAAAGGCGGTTGGCCGACTGACGCGCGGCGAGATCCTGGTGCGAGTGGAGCGCGGCGAGTACCACGTTCAGGATGATGTCTTTCTCGAGTGGCTGAAACGCCCCACCTGACTAGCGAGCCGGCCTCCCTGGACCAGGATTCCTCCTGGCTCGCTTAATGCCCAGGCTCTCGCGCTCGCCTGATGGAGCGCGCCCCGGTCGGGGCTTTCTCATCGCCATTATCCTGTCCACCATGCCCGCACGGCATCATGACCGCTATTTCAGCGCATTCCAGATTCTGTCCACGATCACGCCGGAACCTTGTTCACGTTTACCTGGAATCAGTGTCCACGTTACCCTGGAATCCCCGTCCATGATGAGTCGGAATATGCACGCGCACCCTTGCGCCGTGGAATCTGAGCCGGCCACGATTGACTCCCGCGAGCACATACGCCGTTGCGGCACGGTGGATGCAGAATTTTTCAACTGGTTGAGCGAGCAGCCCGAGCCTATGGACCAGGACGACGCGGGCGCGGCTGAGTAAAACCGCCACTATGGGCGAAGTCGGTGAACGCGGACCCGAAGTTGCGGGAGAAAATGACGTGTGCGAGTCATTTATGTGCCGCTACCCATTCCGGGCGTCGAGCTAGCCGGCCATAGTCTCTCATGAATTACCGCCTCTAGCTCCTTCATCATTGATTCGCCGTTCGATCGCAACCCCTGAGTTGCTTCGCGCTGTCGGAAGCCGTGCTCAATCTCTTGATTCACTTCTGCCTCGATAATCGCATTCCAAGTCAGATCCAGCAATTTCTGGAATCTCGCTCTGATTTCTTTCTGAATGAAGATGCCATTTTTCAGCAAGAATGAATTGGCTTCGCGAAACTTCTCTTTCGCGGCAGAGAGATCGTATTTGAAGATTAATTCCTGATATTTTTTATTCATTTCTTTTGCTAGTCTGACCTGCTCTTTTTCCCAATCGTTAAGTCTGCACTTCTCTAAGAACGTTTCTCTCACTTGCGGAGACTCTCGCTCTAGGTCGGGGTACGACTGTAAGGGCGATACGAAGTGCATAGCTTGCCAGAATGCATCGTTGAGTCTTGACCAAGATTCCGGAAGCACCTCGAATTCTCGCGAATGTAGTTTCGTAGCACGATCAAGAAGCGTTGCGATTTTGAAGCGCAAATCTTCCAGCTCTTTATCGTGAGCATGCCTTAGTGCTTGCAACTTTTCGTCGAACTTTGAGTCGAGCCACTTCTCGCCGAACCGCTTGGACATGTGAGTCGCAAGCGTCCAGACCCCGGCGAAGCTGATCATTGTGAGTGAGAAGCCACCGACCCATTTAAGTATTTGTCCCCCCAATGTCCAATTCTTAGGTGTCCTTATTGCTGTGACATCGGCCGCAAGGCATCGGTGCCCGTCACGTAGAACGCGCCCGGCCTCGATGGGTCGGTGCCCGAAAAAAAGTCACTTCATCGGCCATTGGTGTCTCCTTGCGGACGGATCAGAAAGTAAAATCCCCGCCCGTTTTGATTTGAGCGAGGGCCAACGGTTGCTAAGTTGTTAGCTCACTCCATTTGTCCGAGGCGAAGTGCGCGAAGCGCAATAGTCCGCTAAGCGCCATGTACGCTTCACCCTCTTTGATTCGTGTTTGGTGCCCGTGCGCTGATTGGTCGCGCCAGTACGTGATTAGGTCGGTGTGTCGCTCAAATTCGGTGCGCAGACTATTGGTTTTTTGCCCGAGCAATGACTTTTGTAGATTGGAGCGCCCGTTGCGATTGAAGTACAACTGCTCGGCCTTTGGCTCGCCGAGTTTTGCAATCGCGGCTTGCAGCAAGATGGCTTCGGCTGCCGCGCCGACCATCGCGCAGCATGCGAAATAAGCCTGGCCGTTGTACGCCAATACCGCATCCTGCGTGCGTAATTTGTAGGCGTCACCGAATTTCTTGCCGGCGCCGTGGAGCAGGTCAGTCATCTTGCTGGGAAGCGTGGGAAAAATCGGGGGTGTCTCTGCAATCCATCGCTTACCGAACTCGGTGATGCCGTACCCTTGCGCCTCCTCGTGATGCGTCGTATACGTATGACTTCGTCCGGGAGTAGGTCCGGGCCTGAGAACTCCGAGGCGACAGAGTGCCCACGCGGCGGCGAAAAAGGGGCCCATGAAGGGCTCTATGTCGATGCCATATCCCTGCGGCACTGAGACACGCAAACGAACGTAGCGGTCAGCGACGACAGAGAGATAGACCTCGTAATTGTTCTTGCCGACGTTGTCGCCATTGCGCAGCGTTTCTGTCATGAAATCGAGCGCCTGTTCCTCTGTGGGAGTCGGCGGAAGTTTTATATTTCCGAGCATCGCGGCTATCGCTTGACTGGCGTGCCGCCGACGCAGAATAGAATGCCCGGGCTAGGCGTATTCGTCTTCCCGTAGGTTGTCTCCAACCCAATCGATATATGGCTGATCGATGTTCGGCACGCTGCTTCCGCCTGATACATCGCGAGCGGAGTTACGGCTAACGACGCGCCATCTTGACCAGTCACTGGCCCAGAGGTAATCAACCAAAATGCCCATATCATATGTCGTACCGCGCCCCCGTGATTTGCTCGGCCAACTCGATTGCTATGCGGGCCACGCGATTGCGATCAACTAATTGCTCGGTCGGCAGCGTGAATTGTTTGCCATCAATTCTGCCGGGGATACTGACGCGAATCTCTCGGGTCGGCGCATCGTAGGTCCATTGGCAAATTCGCTCGCCGAAGTGGCCGCCCCACCAGCCGCCGTCATCCGCCGCGTTGAAATGCGGTGTATACGCCATTAGGTTCCCTCCCAATTTTGACGCCAAAGATTCTATAGGAAAAAGGCCGCAAAGCGTCAAGTCCCGCCGATCGCGGGCCGCACCGACCGCCATCGGCTCTGACCGGCCAAGAGGGGTCCCTGGCGATCCCAGATTGGCTGCCACTTAGCCGCCATTTCAGACACGCTGTACACTGAGTGAAACAATCGGGTCACTTGTGTGGCGGTTTAGTTCTGGAAACGAAGGCGGCATGGCTATCTACGACAAACCAGTTCGCGTGCTGATGAGGGAGATGATATCCGCGTTAGCCCCGATCCCCGGGAAGCAGTTTTCAAGGGAGAGTGCCGTCGAATGGTTCGCGAAACACTATCCTAAGATAAGGGAAGGTACGATTTCGGCACACCTCATTCGATTCTCAACCAATGCGCCCAGCCGACTGCACTATGGAAGCAAGCCTGATGAAGATCTTCTTTATCAGATCGATGGCTCACACTTTCGCCTCTATGAGTCTGCGACAGATCGAGTACCCATTCACTCGAAAGCAGATGCTGTCGCGTCTTCGCAAGAGATTGCGGAGCCCATTGATGTCCAAGCTTCCGGCGAATTTGCCTACGAGAGCGATCTAAGAGATTTTCTCGCCAAGAACCTGTCGCTCATTGAGCCTGGCCTGAAACTGTATCAGGACGAAGGCATCACGGGCGTCGAATTTCCGGTTGGCGGCAGATTTATCGACATTCTCGCTTTGGACGCTGAAGGACGGTTCGTCGTTATAGAACTTAAGGTATCGCGTGGTTACGACAGGGTGGTTGGTCAGATTCTTCGCTACATGGCCTGGATAAAGAAGCACCACGCCGAGCCGGCACAAGACGTCCGAGGCATAATCGCGGCCCGCGAAATCTCGGAGGATCTGGTGCTGGCCTGTTCTTATTCGCCTGACGTGTCGCTTTACGAATACCAATTGTCGGTGGCGTTAAAAAAAGTTGCAGTCGAGATCATCGGCAAGACGTGAATCTCGGCGTCGAGAGCCTGCCGACAAATAGCCACGGCGGAGAAGGTCGGCGGACATCAGTCAGTTCCCGGCCGTCAGTCGGGTGCGGATCGGAAATTTCCGGTTAGCGGACATTCAACGCCACGCACGCCGGACGCAGACGCGCGAAGCGCGGCGAGAGGCAAACAGAACTGCTGTAGCGCTGCGCAGCTCACGCGATTGTTTGCTGTTGCGGCACGAGGACCCGACCGCGGGTCAGTGCATCGAATAACGCGTAAGTCCGCAATCGCCAAATCTTCCATCGCCCCTTGGTCGCCGGCGGCGGGACTTGGTTCTGCTGCTGAATGACAGGCATGTGCGACTCAACAATCTGGATGTGGCGTCGACCGGCTGTCTTCCTGGGAGCTGGATACTTAAGGCCAAGGCGCGCATCAAGTCTACCCGCACCCAATGATCGCTCAGCGCGAACTCATCGTCCGGAAACACTTTCGAGGTTTCCGGCAGATCTGAAGAAAGATGCTGCAGGTAAGGAGCGATGCCCGATTCCGCCACATTGAAAGCGCCGCTCAATACCGAAGGCCTGCCACTGACCGCAGTGGCATCGTCTCCGACGATTTCCGGGGCGCTCCACAATTTATCCGATGTCGCGCCGGAAAGGAAAAGCGCGTAACCCCAAGTGGCTTGATCGTACTCCGTGAATGCAATGGACGGTGCAGATGTGAGCCTCGACAACTCGGCCGCCAGCCTCTCCCCGATGAGCGCATTGAGAAGCAGAAGACCATTCCGCTGCCGCCGGCGCAAAATAGGAGCACTGGTAGTCGCGGACGCCACCAATCGACGCCGCGCCGGCGTCCCATTGGTGCGAGGGCGGCTCGCGCACCTCACGCTGCGGCGTCGCGAGCGCCCGTCTGAGAGCCGAATCCCCTGCGGTGTCGTACTGCTGCCTCCAGATCACCTGAGTTGACATGCCGCCCATACTGCTTCGCCTCCGCAGATGGTCAGGGTTTGCAATCCTCCAATATTCAGAGAGCTCGATTTCGGTGATCGAGAGCTCGTGTCTGACAAGCAGTACTCGACGATCCAGCGATCCAACTCGTACTGGAAATGAATATGCGTGATGCTGCGCGTCCTGCATAAGTTAAAGTCACCATAAGCAGACTGCCATTTTGCTAGAGCCACCAAGATACACGCATCGGGGCGCGACAGCGCGACAGGGTCTGGTGACGCCGAAATTAAGAACGCAGAAACACATCACAGAATGATGTCGGAGACATCGATAGAGTTTGCGACGGATGGAACGCTTATAGAGACGCTAGGGAATAGCCTGTGATCAACAATCTACCGAATCAGCAGTGCCGACGCCACCTTGTCAGCTGGATTTCTGGTCGCCAGCGTGGAAAACGCAATCCGAACCGATCAGCGCGCTGCGCGAAATGACTCGAATGGTGAGAGTGCTCGTTGTGATAGCGTGCGCTCTGTATGCGGCCGGAGCATGTGCGACGAATCAGTACTGCCTAAGCTGTTCGTCGTCCCCAACCGATTGGTTTCCCACTCAGAATGCAGGGTACGCAACCGTGGCCGCCCGGTTTGCCGCCTGTGGCGGCTCTTTCACCGTTGATGGCGCGGGCGGTCCATCTCAATGGGCACCCGGAACCATCGCCACGTACCAAGGCTTCTGGTATAACCCTCCGCGGGCAACTCACGGGAATGACTGTGACTACCAAACCTGGTGGGCTGTTTACCACGTCGTCTGTCAAGACGGATTTCAATGGGACGATACTGCTCACCGATGCACGGCTCCACTACTAGTAATAGTTCGCCCAACCGATCAATCGAGTTTCAGCCTGAGCGCGGCGAATTCGACGGCCACGCCGCTTGTCCCATTCCAGGCGGATCCCGGAGCGGCTAACACAGCGACCTCGATCAATTGGGCGCTACAGCTCGAATATCAGACGAGCGGTGGGCGAGGCGCGCACACGGAACCGTATAGCTTCACAACTCTCGGCACCGGCACCAATCAGCAGACCTATGCCTCAACCGGCGGAAAACTGACCGTTAGGGCATCAGCTGTCATCGATGGCATCAGACAAAACGCTGGACCGAACGTCGCGTATATCGTTGGGGTATCCATTCCCAATGGCAGCATCACGGACCGCCTCGTGTTACTTTACGCGGGTGGAGCGACGCCGCGGCTGCTGACCGGCATCGCGATGATGGAAAGTACTTATCGGCAATTCACCGTGTCGACCCTTTACAACTATTCCGGACTCTGGCCGCTCGAATCGTACGACGGGGGCAGCCACGTCGGCCTCATGATGATGCCGGTGAGCACCGGACACGCGTGGGACTGGCTCGCCAATACGCAAGACGCGGAGACCCTATTCGAGCAGAAACTCGCTATCGCGCGAAGTCGCGAAACGCAAATCATTGCTATGCATCCGGGGTTGCCGCCCCTCAGTGACACCGATAGGGAAAGGATGGCGCTTTTGCTGTATGGACCCGGTGCTTCCGGAAGCTTGTCAAAACAGTATTTTGCGTCAACCCGGGACAACGACGGCAATTGGAGTTGGATCAGGAATTCGCTAGGCAATCCTGTAGGTGTTACCTACGCCGACTCCGTGTTAAGTCTCATTCAATAGGAGAGGACGTGGTCATGCTGACTCAAATCACTCAGCGCGTTACTGCATGGGCTGTTCTGGCGGGGTTCGGCACGACGTGCTTAGCTGCAACACCGGCCGATTACTCCTGGACGACATTTGGGTCGCAAAGCGTAGCCGCAGTGGGGTGGTCGAGCGCTGATATCGGAAGCTTTCTTGCGTTCGCCTCGCATGCTGATGACACCATCACAATCGGCGACTTCAGGTTCGTAGACCTCCTCGGAGATGGAAATATCGAACTTGTGGCCTCCGCCGACTACAGTGGTCGCAGCCTATTTAACGATCTGGTCATCGTGCACCGCTCGGGTGGCCTATTTGGGATGCAGCATATTGGCACACCGAGTCTTGAAAGTCTCAACGGCGTTATCTCTGACATTAACAACGACGGTAAGAAGGAGATCCTGGTTCCGACGGGTTTGACGCCTTACGTCAACGGGACGGTGCCGGTCGCAACCTGGACTGCGATTTACAGTTGGAACGGGAGCCTGTTTCAGGAGAACACCTCGAGTTTCTCCACATACTACGCAACAACCGTCCTTTCGCCATTGCAAGCGGCGCTGAAGACAGCGAATGGAACGGGGAACGCAGAAAAGATTGCCCTTGCGCAAATCGAACTCGACAAGGCTACCCGCGTATCCATTGGCCCTGGGACAACGGGGATGTCCACAGCTCAAGCGCTCGTTGCGAGCACGGACCCGGTGCTTCGAATCTGGGCAGCGTCCGTGCTCGGAGATATTGGCACGGCTGACGCCTTAACGACTCTGGCCACGTTGACGCAAGACGCCGATTCATCCGTGGCGCTCTACGCGAAGTCGGCCCAGCAGCAGGCCTCATGGGCACACTGCGATCGAGTTCAAATAGCGGTCAGGAACGGCGGTCCCGAGCATCTTGTTGACCTACACTCCAGGGACCCGATTGTTATTGCGATTTACTTGGACGCCAGGCGGTCGCAGGCGATCGATCGTAAATCTGTGACATTTGGGGAGAGCGGTTTTGAACCCAGTTTGCTGTTCTGCGAACGGAACGATCAGTCTCTAGAGTGCCGCTTTGGCGGTGCGCTGAGCGGCCTCACCGTATCCGATGCGGTTGCCACGCTCCACGGCAAGCGGAAAGATCAGACATGTTTTGTGGGCCAGGCCGGCGTGCAGGTCGTCGATGGGCCGCAAGGACGGTGGCAGGACCGGCACTGAGATTCGATCAGAACCCTGAGGATCAATCGAGCCTGTGCGTCGGCGTGGCCACGCATGCAGCGGGCGAGCAATCGATACAGGCCGCGCGGCAGCAAGGTGATTGCCTTCCCAGAGTAGCCGTAACGAGGTTCTATCTCGTCTGTGTAGCGCTGGTCCATTTGCGCGATTTGCCGGTAGAAGGCAGCCTGTCCCTGCTCACTCTGGCCATGGGTTCGGCATAGAGACGCATGTCGTCTTGTGAAGCGGACGATGCGCGGCCCCCGCGATGTAGGCCGGCAGGATTGCGGCGTGAATGTAGGGTGGCAGTCCTACGAAAGCCTGCTCGTGGCTTCTGACATGGAGAACGAAGGGTGAGCCCAAAGGCGCGATGGCTACTGGATCGATCAAAGTCAGCGAACGGTATTCACGATTATTCAACAGATGTGCGCGCTGGGCGGTTGCATTGCCGAAATCATGGGCGACCACATCTGGTTTATCCACTCCCCAGTGATCAAATAGGGAGGCAAACACCTGATGCTGAATGTCGAGCGAAGCATCCTGATCGTCATGCTCCATATCCGAGGAGATCAAAATAGAACACCTGACGATAGTCGGCCAGATAAGGGGCAATCCGGAATGGTTGCGACGAGCGCTCATTGGGAGACACTCAAGCGTGACGGGACCGTCGAGCGATTTGAGGCGCTGCTGCCGTGGAATATCGACCGCGCGGACGTCGCGCACCTTGGGCAGCCATGCCTGTACTCCCGAGTTGCGAACTAACAGCTCAGAAGCTATGGATCGCTTACTTGGATGCCGCGGATGCTGGTCTAAATGTCCGCTTGGCCAAAATTGAATGACCGCTAGAGGGAAAGGCGACCGGCGGCGACACCAGCCGCACGGCTCGAATCGCCGGCCATCGGGCTCCGAACTGGCACTACCGGGCACGACCGATTATATGTCGAGTTAGAGTGGCTGTCTGAACCCGGAAATTGAGACGCTACTCCCGTAGGGATCACACGCGAGTTTCAGTTTGCTTGCATTCCATGCATGAGCCCCTTCTGCCGCTTTGATACGTCCGCGACCCCAGAGCCCGAGTGACCGTCGCATGATCCACGTGCGAGAATCTGCAGGTCATCCCACGAGGATGCTGTAATCGTGTGGGAAAACATCGTGCGGACGCTGCTACTGATTCTGCTGACAGGCGTCGCGGTCTATGTGCTCCTGTTCGCCTATGCCTATATCTTCCAGGCGCGGCTGATCTTCTTTCCGAATGTGCCGGGACGCACGCTGGCGGCGACGCCGAGCCAGATTGGTCTAAGGTTCGAAGAGGTCCGGATCACGACTGCCGACCGCGTCGACCTGCACGGCTGGTACGTGGCGGCGCCAGCGGGCGCCCCGGCCGTACTCCTCTGCCACGGCAATGCCGGTAACATAGCGCACCGCCTGGATTGGCTCGAGATCTTCTGCGGCATGGGATTCGCAATGCTCCTGTTCGACTACCGCGGCTTTGGACGAAGCGGTGGTACGCCGACTGAGCAGGGCACCTACCTCGATGCTCAGGCCGCATGGGACTACTTGACGAACACGAAAGGGTTTTCGCCCCGAAGCATCGTGATCGTTGGTGAGTCTCTTGGAGGTCCGATTGCAGCACACCTCGCGAAGGACGTGGCTCCCGGGGCGCTGATCCTCGTCTCGACGTTTACCTCGGTGCCTAATCTCGCCCGCACCCTCTACTGGTATCTGCCCGTGCGCCTGCTGGCGCGCTTTCAGTACCCAACCGCGGCGTACGTTGCGTGTGTGCACGTACCAACACTCGTGATCCACAGTCGCGACGACGAGACGATACCGTTCTTGCATGGTGAGGAGCTTCGTAGATGCGCGAGGGGGTCCGCGCAACTTCTCGAGATTTTCGGCGATCACAACGCGGCGTTCATGCTGAGCAGGCCGAAGCTCACGGAGGGCATGCGGAGTTTCCTCGAGGCGCATCGCATCTTGAAGGCGTCAGGCGCGCTGCTCGCTAAACGGTGACCGGGGACAGCGCCTGGGCGACGCGCACCTTCTCGCGCGCCGCACCCAAATTCAGGCCGCACTTGAAGTTCAGCCAGTGCGCGCAGGACGGCAACTTCCCATCCGCCCAGCCGTGCCGGCGATCGAACTCGCCGATCAGCGTGAGCCAGCGATAGTTCGCCGCGTTCAGGTGACCGGCCAATTCGGTGATTTGCGCTTCCAGTTCCTCCAGCGAAATCGAGGCGCTGACTGCCGTTGATCCACCGTCCATGCGAGGCTCCTCATACTGGTTGGATATCCAGTATTGTAGGCGAATCCGGCTCGGAATTCATGTGGTGTAATGCGTCTTTTCCCCTTATTTCCCAGGAGGTTGCCGGGCGGCGGAGCGACATCGGCGCGCGGGCTGATACCATCCTCGGCGTGAGCTGGTCTGCCAAGCAATATGTAATCTTCGAAGACGAACGGACGCGTCCGGTGCGGGATCTGCTGTCGGCCTTACCCGCGATCGAGGCGCGAACAGCGATGGACCTCGGTTGTGGGCCGGGGAATTCGACTGAGCTCTTGGCGGCTCGCTTTCCCAATGCGGCGGTGCGCGGCCTCGACAGTTCGCCCGATATGATCGCGGCGGCCCGCCGACGGCTGCCGCAGGTCCAATTCGCTGTAGGCGGTATCGAGGGATGGAACGACGCCGGCCCGTTCGACGTGATCCTGGCGAACGCCGTATTGCACTGGCTCCCCAATCATTCCACGTTGTTGCCGGCGCTGGTTACCCGGCTCGCCTCGGGCGGCGGCCTTGCCATTCAAATGCCGGATAACCTCGATGCTCCCACGCATCGGCTGATGCGTGAGGTCGCCGCCGACGGACCCTGGGCGCCCCTGTTGGCGACGGCGGCGTCGACTCGTACGTCCATCGCCGGTGCGGACGCGTACTACGAACTGCTGCGCCCTCTATGCGGCAAGGTGGATATCTGGCGGACCACCTACTATCACTCCTTGTCGGGGGGCGCCGCAGGGATTGTGGAATGGTTCAAGGGCAGCGCCCTCGTGCCGTTCCTGGAGCCGCTCGACGCGCCTTCGCGGGCGGCCTATCTCGAGCGGTACGCGGCCGCCGTGGCGCGCGCCTATCCCACGCTCCCGGACGGCTCGGTATTACTGCCGTTTCCGAGGCTATTCATGGTGGCGATTCGCTAGAACGGCGGAGTAGAACGGCGGAATCTTGGGTCCGCTCGACCTCATGCCGTGAAATAAACTTCAAGGGCGCTTCGAACGGCCCTTTGTATAATTTCCGCGGACCTGTCGGTCCGCCAGGTCTTGGTTCGTCCTTCGGTTGAACTTTTCAAGGAGCGCAACATGCAACTACAGCCTTACCTGTATTTCAACGGCGACTGCGAGACGGCGTTCAAGTATTACGAGCGGGTTCTCGGCGGCAAGATTGAGGCGATGATGAGCCACGCGGGCACCCCTGCGGAACAACACGTCCCTGCCGAATGGCGCAACAAGATCCTGCATGCCCGGCTCGTGGTGGGCGACGCGGTGCTGATGGCTTCCGACGCTCCGCCAGGGCGCTACCACAAGCCGCAGGGTTTCTCTGTGTCGATCCAGATCAATGATACGGCTCGGGCGGAAGACATATTTCGCGCATTGGCCGACGGCGGCACGGTGACCATGCCGTTCGAAGCGACTTTCTGGGCCGCACGTTTCGGCATGCTGGTCGACAAGTTCGGTACGCCGTGGATGGTGAATTGCGATCGGCCCGCCTGACGCAGCGGCGTTGATGCGGCTGCGTTGATACGGCTGCGCTGATGCAGGCGCGCTGACGCGGGCGGCCGGTCGGGCGCAATCGACGGGGCGCGGTAAGATCACCACCCTTGAGACCGGTTCATGGGTGGGAAAAGTGCAGTTTGAGTCCGTCCCGGAAGATTTGCGCGAGCCGCTCGCGCTTTGGTGGGAGCGCGCCGGCGCTCAGGAGGCGTTTCAGAATGCCTACGCCGCTCTTTCCGAAGAGCTGCGCGCGGAACTGCCCCGCGTTGCCGCGGGCAGCGAGTTCGTCGCCTCGGCGTTGATTCAGGATCCGCGGGCTCTCGAGTGGTTCAGCCGGCACGAGGAACCCTCCGCGGCGCGCGACGCCTGCGCCGACTACGAAGCCAGCGCGTCGGCGGCGCCGACGGCCGCCGACGCGCTGCGCATCTTGCGCGAGTGGCGGCGCCGCGAAATGCTGCGCATTGCGTGGCGCGATATCGCCGGGCGCGCAGGCGTGCGCGAGACCTTGCATGCGCTCTCGGATTTTGCGGACGCCGCCATCCGTGCGGCCGCCTCGGCCGCACGATTGCATTTGCAGCCTGTGTTCGGCCGGCCGCGCGGCGCTGCGCACGAGGAGGTGCCGCTGATCGTGCTCGGCATGGGCAAGCTGGGCGGCCGCGAATTGAACTTCTCGTCGGACATCGATCTGGTGTTCCTGTTCCCCGAGGCGGGCCAGACCGATGGTCCGCGCGAGATTGAAAACGAGGAATATTTCAATCGCCTCGGGCGCGAGCTCATCCGCCTGCTCGATGTGAGGAACGAGGACGGTTTCGTGTTCCGCGTGGACATGCGCCTGCGGCCGTTCGGCGACAGCGGTCCATTGGTCGTGAGTCTTGCCTCGCTCGAGGATTACCTGCAGGAGCACGGGCGCGACTGGGAGCGCTACGCCTGGATCAAGGCGCGGCCCATCCTGGGCGCAGTGAGCTATGCGAAGGCATACCCGGAATTCGTGCGGCCGTTCGTGTATCGCCGCTATCTCGACTTTGGCGTGATCGAATCGCTGCGCGATATGAAAGCGCTGATCGCCCGCGAGGTGTCGCGGCGCTTGGCAGGTTCGAAGCTGATGTCGGCCGCCGCCATTGCGGAATTGACGGACGCATATCTGGTGCTGCGCAAGGCGGAGAACGCCTTGCAGCTGATCCGTGACGAGCAAACTCACTCGCTTCCGGACGCGCCGCTCGATCGTGCCCGCTTGAGCGTGAACATGGGGTTGGCGGATTGGCCCGCCAGTCTCGTGCGCATCAACTCCGCACGCGACCGGGTGGCGAGGCAATTCGACGCGTTATTGTCCGGCGCCCCGGACTCGCAACGAACGGACGACGAGGCGGGCGCGGACTGGCTGGCGTCCGACGACGCAAACATCGCCGAAGAGCTCGAGGCGGGCGGCTTTCCGCACCGCGAGACCGCGGCGGTCGCGGCGACATTGGGAACCTATCGGCACGCGGCCTCCTATCGGCGGCTGGACGAGGCGGGACGGCGGCGTCTGCACGTCATCCTCGGCCGCTTGCTGAAGGCGGCAGCCCGGCACCCCGAGCCTGCGAGCGTGGTGCAGCGGGTGCTGCGTGTGTTGGAGGCGATCGGCACGCGCTCCTCATATCTGGCTCTGCTCAAAGAGCAGTCGGCCGCGCTCGATCGCCTGATCGACGTCTGTGCGATCAGCGGGTTTCTGTCGCGGCAAATCGCGGATTTTCCGCTGTTGCTGGACGAGTTGATCGATGGCAAGGCATTCGACGAGCTGCCGTCGCGCCAGAGCTTCGTGCTGGAACTCGCCGCGCGCACCGAGCGGCTGCCCGCCGACGATCCGGAGCGGCAAGTGGAGGCGCTGCGGCAATTTCAGAAAGTGGCCGTATTCAAGGTGGCGCTCGCCGACCTTACCGGGCGGCTGCCACTGATGAAGGTGAGCGACAGGTTGACCGATATTGCGGAGCTCATCATCCAATGCTGCATGGATCTCGCGTGGCAACAAATGATCGAGATCTACGGCGTCCCGTTTTGCGGCGACCAAGAGGCGAATCTGCGCCAGGTACGCGTCGCCGTCGCCGGTTACGGCAAGCTGGGAGGCTTGGAGCTGGGTTATGGCTCCGATCTTGATCTGGTCTTTCTGCACGATTCGAGCGGAGAAATTCAACAAACCCAGGGTGAGCGGCCGCTCGACAACGGCGTCTTCTTTCTGAGATTGGGACAGCGCATCGTGCATCTGCTCACCATGCATTCGGCGGCCGGCCGGCTCTATGAGGTGGATATGCGTCTGCGGCCGAACGGCAAGGGCGGATTCCTGATGACGGGCATCGATGCATTCGAACTCTACCAGCGCCAGGACGCGTGGACCTGGGAGCACCAGGCGCTGCTCCGCGCGCGGCCCGTGGCGGGCGATGCGAATCTACGCGACGCGTTCGCGGCGGCCCGGCGCCGCGTACTCTGCGCCGCCGTGCACCGCGACACCTTGCGGAACGACGTGAAGGAGATGCGCCTGCGGATGCGGCGCGAGCTCTCCAAGGCCCGTGCGGGACAGTTCGACATCAAGCAGGATGCGGGCGGTATCGCCGACATCGAGTTTCTGGTGCAATACTGGGTGCTTGCCGCGGCGAATGCGCATCCGGAACTCTTGACCTACACGGACAATATCCGGCAGCTCGAGGGATTGGCCGCGGTGGGCGTGCTCGAACCCAAGCGGGCGCAATGGCTGACGGATGCCTACATCGGCTACCGGACGGTATTGCACCACTTGTCGCTCGAAGGTCAGGGGGACCGGCTCGAAGGCCAGGGAGACCGCGTGGTGCAGGCGGCGCCCTACGCCGAGACGCGCGCGCGAGTGATCGAGATTTGGCGCGAGACGTTCGAAGCCGACCAGTGACTTGCATTGCGCGGCGCGGACCCTACAATCGACGCCCTGTCGCGTGCGCGGATTCGCGTCGACGCCTCGAGATGTAAGCGGAGTGGTGACATGCCGGCGATGGTTCAAGACGATTCGAAGCATCAATTGACACAGCCGAATGCGCTGCATCAGTACACCGTGACCGCAGCGGATCTGCCGCTGTCCTGCCCGATGCCGGGCATGTATCTGTGGAATTCCCATCCCAAAGTGTATCTCCCGATCGAAGGCACCGGCTGGGCCAAGTGCCCCTACTGCGGGGCCGAATACACACTCAAATAGGCAATTGTGAGGCGCTAGGCAATCGTCAGGCGCTCCGCGCCGCATTGAACGCGGGCCGGGGCTACCCGCCCGACATATTTACGAGAAACTTAACCAGTATCTCGGCACAGGGATTTTGAGCGAACAGTAATGTTTCTCGGCCCGGCAAACGAGTTCTCAACCGACAAGCATCACGGTCCCGACGGTACGGCGGGTGTTGGCCCCCGCGGTGTAGCGAGTGTGGACCCCGCACAGTGATGTTGAGCGGCCCAGCGCTAACGGCCTGGGGGGAGGGGAAGCCTGAAGGCAACTGCTCCCCTCGTTGCCTTCAGGCTTCCCATCCCCCCAGGCCATGCGACCCGCTCAAATTCACTGTGCCGGGGTACCAGACCTGTAGTCGCGGTACGACTTCTCTTCGACGATCTTCGAGCCCAGCGCGGTATTGATGCGCCGCTTGATGGCGGCGCGCTCGTCGTTCTCGAAGTAGACGGCGCGCGCCAATCGAATGAATTCCGCATCGAAGGCCTGTGCGCGTTCCTTGTCGCGGATGTCGTCTTCGATCACCCACAGGCGCTCGTTGACGGCGAGCAGTGCGCGGAGGTCTGCTTCTATGTTGATCTTTGCATAGGCCGAGGCGCTCCAGGTCTCTTCGAGCTGGCGCAGTTCGAGACGCACGTTGGACACCTTGGCGGGGTCACTCATACGCTTCGACTTGATGCGCAGAATAGTGATCTTGTCGAGCAATTCTCCGGGGGAGATGGGGACCTTGATGTCGTTCATCCGTGCATTCTAGCGGAAAACGTGCTGGCGAAGATCGCGCGCCGCCATCAGCGCGTCGAGCTTGGCGGTGACATCGCTCACGTCGATCAGGTCCATGACGCCGCTGCGCTCGATCTTGGTGGTCCAGGGAATCTGCGCGGCCGGCCTCCCCAGGTATTTTCGAGCGGCCGCATCGTACTTGTCGACGCACCACTGCCGGCTGCAGTAGGGGCCGGCGCGCTCCGGATTGGTGGCGGCGTAGAGGCCGATCACCGGCAATCCCACCATGGTGGCCATGTGGGCGGGGCCCGAGTCCGGCGACAACAGCACGGTGCTTTGGGACAGCAATCCCAGGAGCAGGGGCAGAGTGTCCTTGCCGATTTGATTGACGACGGCGAACCGCATGGCGGCGGCTATACGTGCCCCCATCTCGGCTTCGATCGCGCTGCGGCCGCCGACCAGCACGGGGGAGGGTGAGATCCCAGCGCGGGGCGGCCGGGTCGATGCCGCAGGCGCGCACGAATCCCATGAACGAATCCAGCACATGCTCGCGAGTCGCGGGCGCGATGCGCGCATTGGTGAACCACCACTGCAGCTCGCGCGCACGCGCGCGATCGAAACCGAGCTTGATCGGGGCGGATACCAGGCTCGCGACCAGGCTCGCGCGAAACGACAATTGCATGTCGAGCAGCAGGTCGAAGCGCCGCGCGCTCAGGATTCCGCGCAGCCGCCACAGTTCCTTGAGAGTTGCGCTTTTGTCGAAGGTGATAAACTCGATTTCCGGGAGAATCGCAGTCATCAGCTTGGCTTCGAGTTTGCCGATGATCCAGGTCACCTTGGTTTGCGGCCACGCCGATTGAAAGGCGCGAAGCGCCGCCACGGCATGACAGGTATCGCCAATAGCCGAGAGACGCAGCAGGCATACATGCTGCAGCGGCGGTTTGAAGTGTAGAGTCATCGGAGCTCATGATATTGACGAACGGCGGCCGACGCATTGCCACTGCCACGGGTGCCATGCTGTCTGATCCGGATAGCCTTGGCAATCTGGCCGAGGACGCCCAAGAATCGCTGTTCGATCCGGAATTCTGGCGCGCGCGGGGCGAGCTCGTCACGGTGATCGGCGGCCGCGGATCGGCGTGGTTCATTGCATCGGGCGCGCGTCAATGGGTGCTGCGGCACTTCCGCCGCGGCGGCTTCATCGCGCGGTGGTCGCAGGATGGCTATGTGTGGACGGGCGAGGATGGGGTGCGCGCGTTCGCCGAGTGGCGGCTGCTCGAGCTTCTGACACGCCGCGGCCTGCCCGTGCCGCGGCCCGTCGCCGCGCGTTATCAGCGCACGGGCTTGCGCTACCGCTGCGATTTGATCACGCAACGAATCGTGGATGCCGAGCCCTTGAGCGCGGCGCTCACGCGGAGCGCGCTGCCCGAGCCGCGGTGGCGTTCCGTCGGCGCGACCATTGCGCAGCTGCACGGCGCGGGCGTCGATCACGCGGATCTCAACGCGCACAATATATTGCTCGGCGAAGCCGTCAGTGTGATTGACTTCGATCGCGGCCGGCTGCGCGCGCAGGGCGCGTGGAGAGCGGGGAACTTGCGGCGCCTGCGGCGCTCGCTCGCCAAGATATCGCGCGATTTGCCGTCCGGCAGCTATTCGGAAGAAACCTGGGGCTGGTTGATGGCGGGGTACAAAGCCGCTGCCGGCGGCGAAGCAGAATGAGCGGCGAAGCAGAATGAGCGGCGAAGCAGAATGATCCGCCGCTTGTATTCCCTGCTGATTTATTGCGCCGTGCCCTTCGCCTTTGCGGTGGTGCTGTGGCGCGGATTGCGCGATCGCGGTTATTGGCAGGGATTGGGCGAGCGCTTCGGATGGGGCCGCAGCTTGTGCTCGGCGCCGGCGATCTGGCTGCACGCGGTCAGCTTGGGAGAAATGTCGGCAGCCGCGCCGCTGGTGCGCACGCTCCGTTCACGGTATCCGGAGAATCCGCTGGTGCTGACCACCGCTACCGTCACCGGAAGGGCGCGCGCAAGAGGGCTGTTCGGCGACACCGTGGATGCACGCTTCCTGCCCTATGACACACCGGGTGCGGTCGCGCGATTCCTGGACCGCGTCCGGCCGCGGCTCGCCATCATCATGGAAACCGAGCTCTGGCCCAATTTGTTCCAGGAGTGCGAACGCCGCGGCGTGCCCCTGGTGCTCGCGAGCGCCCGGCTGTCCGCGAAGTCGGTTTCGCGCTATCGACGCCTCGGCCGCCTGTTTCGCGGCATGTTCTCCGCCAGTTCGTTGATAGCCGCTCAGACCGCCCTCGATGCCGAGCGCTTCGTTGCCATCGGCGCGCAGAGTGCCAGGACTCACGTGATGGGCAATATCAAGTTCGACATGGAATTGAGCGCGGGCGTGATCGATCAGGGGCGCGAGCTGCGCGCTTCGTTTGGCAGCGCGAGGCCCACGTGGATAGCCGGCAGCACGCACGCGGGCGAAGAGGAACAGGTGCTCGCGGCGCACGAGGAGCTCCGAGGCAGCACGCTGCTGATCCTGGTGCCGCGGCATCCGGACCGGTTTCGAGCCGTCGCGGATCTATTGAGCGGCCGCGGCGTGCGCTTCACGCGGCGGAGCAGCGGCATTCTGCCGGACGCCGCCACGCAGGTCGTCTTGGTGGACAGCGTGGGCGAACTCGCGGCGCTCTACGCATCGGCCGATGTGGCGTTCGTCGGCGGCAGCCTGGTGCCGATCGGCGGCCACAATTTGCTGGAACCCGCGGCGCTTGGGCTGCCGGTGCTGACGGGGCCCTATCAATCCAACGGACAGGACATTGCGCGGTTACTGCTCCAGCAAGGCGCTGCCTTGCAGGTGGCGGACGCACGGGAGTTGGCGGCCGCCTTGACGCGGCTGTTGGCCGACCCGGCGGAGCGTCAGCGAATCGGGGCCATCGGACGGCACATCGTCGAGTCGAATCGCGGCAGCGTCGCGCGCCTGCTCGAACTCATTGAACCGTTGATGGCGGGTCCGGTGGTGCCGGGCCCGTTGCGGACGGCGGCACGTCCCTCAGCAAGCTGTTGATCTTTTCCAGGCTCTGCTGGGACAGAATCCCGGCCGCCAGCTGCAGCTTGAGCACATTCAACATGTAGTCGTAGCGGCTCCGGGAGTAGTCGGTCTGTGCCCGGACCCAGAGCTGGCGCGATTGCAGAACGTCCACGGCGGTGCGCGTTCCCGCTTCATAACCGGACTCGGTCGCGCGCAGCGACGTGGCGTTCGATTCGACCGCCCGGCGCAGCGCCTTCACCCGCGATATCTCGGACAGCACGCCGAGATAGGAATCGCGCGCGTCGTGCTCGGTCTGGCGAGCTACCCGTTCCACTCTTTCCTTGGCCGCCCGATGCTGGTAAACGGCCTGGCGCACCTGCGAGGACACCATTCCTCCCGCGTAGATGGGGAAGGTCAACTGCAGGCCGATGGTGCGCTGGTATTGGTCCAGGGTGGTGCCGCCCGCCGGTGTTCCGTCGGTGAAGGTGTCCACGCCGTTGGTGGTCATCTTGTAGCGGCTGCCCACCAGGTCGAGAGAGGGGAAATGACCGCCGCGCGCGGAGCTGACGTTGTCGCGTGCGATGTCTGCCGCCAATCGGCTGGACACCAGCGCAAGATTCTGTCGCCGCGCCGCTGTCGTGGGCGGCGCGGGCTTCTTCCACATCGGTGACGGCGATCAGTCCGATTTGAAAGCGCGACTCGGCCTGGTCGAGTTGACGCTGGATCGAGGTGAGAGCGACCTGCTGTGCCTCGAGATCATCCTGGGCGGCGAGAACATCGAAGTAACGCTGCGCGACGCGCTCCATCAAATCCTGCTGCGCGGCCTGGTAGTCCGCCTCGGCCTGCGCCACCTGCGCGTCCGCGCGTTGCAGGGCCACCCAATTCTCCCAGCGAAACAGGTTTTGCCTCACGTCGACGCCGTACCGGTGCGTGGTCGTGACGACGCGCCCGTCGAAGGGGTAGGTTTGAAGAATGACCGGGGCCGGCGGGCTGCTGAGGGGCTGCGTGATGGTCGATTTCCCGGAATCATGCTCCCGGGTCACCAAGCCGCTGCCCGAGATCTGGGGGAGCAATGCGGCGAGCGCCTGCGGCTTGGTCTCGAGGGCGGCCAGACGAGTCGCCTCGGCCTCGCGCAGCTGGGGGTCGTTCTGCAGCGCGCGCTGGTATACGGCGAGAAGATCCGCTGCCGGCGCACCGCCTGCACTCACGCACAATACGAACAGGGTCAGCAATCGCTTCATGGGCTATCCAATCGCCGGCGTTTTGGGTTATATAGTGTTATATATAACCATATCACCTAAGGAGTCAAGAGTACCCTTGGAGCCTGTCTGACTAATGATCGCCGTCGCGAGGGCGGCCGCAGCAGGCGCATCATTAGTCAGACAGGCTCCTTGGGCTCAATATTGTGGGATCCGTGGGTCCAAGTCCCGAGACCAGGCCAGAATCCCGCCGACCAAGTTGTACACTGAAACGAATCCGTGGGTGGACAGGAAACTCGCCACTTGGAGGCTGCGGCCGCCGGAGCGGCAGATCACCACGGTCTCCTGCGCGGGGTCGAGCTCGCCCAGCCGGTCCACGATCTGACCCATGGGTATGTGCAAGTGATCGGCGGGCACCGGCGCCAGTGTCGTCTCCCAGTCCTCGCGAACGTCGAGAAGCGTGAGTTCGGCGCCGCCGGCGCGCCGCTCCATGAATTCCCGAGGGGTGATCTCCTTGATCATCAGAACACGAACTTCTGTGCCGCGACGGCATTGATCAGAGGCTCGACGACGGTCTCGAACAAGCTCTCGCGAATCCATTCGTTGCTATCGACCCTGCGTATCAGGATGGCGTCCATCACGGGCGCGACGCCGACGATGACGAATAAACGCCCTCCGACGCGCAAGCTTCGCTCAAAGCGCGTATCGTAAACCGGCAGGGAGCCGGTGACGGCGACGACGTCGTACTCGCCCAAGGGCGCGGCGCCGAAGGCATCGCGGACTTCGAATTGCACGCTTGTGTCGGGTACGGCGCGCAGGTTCGCCTTGGCCGCTTCGACGAGTGCGGGATGAATGTCGATCGAGTGGGTCGACGCGCAAAGTAAACTCAACGCCGCAGCGAGGTATCCGGTGCCGCTGCCGATTTCCAGCGCGCTGTCGGTCGCGGTGGGCCCGAGTGCCTGCAAAATGCGCCCCTGAAGCTTGGGAGCCAGCATGGTCTGCCCGAATCCGATGGGGATGGGCGCGTCGGCGAAAGCAAGCTCGCGATACTCGGCAGGCACGAAGGCTTCGCGCGGCACCGCGGACAGCGCATCGAGGACGCGCGGGTCGAGAACTTCCCACGTGCGTATCTGCTGATCCACCATCTGCTGACGAGCGGCCAATGTATCCATGATTTCTCGCGCCAACTTAAGGCCGCTGATTATGGTCAATTTCGACAGGCTACGCGAGTCCCTTGCGCCTGACCTCGGCCGTTCTGGCCGTGGGGTTGGTCGTGCTGTTCGTGCGCAAGCGCCGGCAGGAACGCGCCGTCAATGAATTCTCGGCACGGGTGTGGCAGCTCACGAGCGAAGCCGGCGCCATGGGGCGCATCGGCCTCGAGGGCAATCCCAAGGCTTTAGGGCAGCTGGGCGCGGCCGTCAACAAGCTGCTGGAAGACCTCGAACAGCGCGGCGCGCGCCTGATGGACCGTGAGCAGCTGTTTCAGCGTCTGGTCGAGACCGTGCACGACGCGGTGCTCGTGCACCGAGAGCGCATTCTGTTCGCCAACTCGCGCTTCCTGGCGCTGCTCAACCTGAGCGCGTCGGAAGTCGTCGGCAGGTCCTTGACCGAATTCGTCGCGCCTGAATATGTCGAGTTGGTGGAGAGCAATCTGCGGCGCAGATTGCTGGGCGAACCTGCGGCCGCCCGCTACGAGGTCGAACTGGTGGGCGCGCAAGCTCAGGTGACGCGCGTGGAACTCTCGAGCACCGTGATCGACAGCGCGGGCGAAGCGGCGCTGCTGCTCACCGCGCTTGAAATGCTGCCGGAGTCGGGGCCCGTCGCGGTGCCGTCGAGGCCGCGCGCGATGGTGACGCTCGATGCCATGGGTGAAAGCGTCATCACGGTCGATGCCGAGGGCCGCATCGACTACATCAATCATGCCGCGGAGACCTTGCTCAGCCAACGGTTCGATCAGGTCATGGGCAAGGCGTTTTCTGAGGTCGCGACGCTGGTCGATGAGACCGATCGCCGGTCGCTGGGAGATCCCGTGCGCAAGGCGCTGGCCACGGGGGGGCGAGTCACCATGGGACGGCGCGCCGTGCTGGTCCCGGCCGGTGCGGGCCCGGAACGGTCGGTGGAAATCAGCGTCACGCCGCTTCGCTTCGAAGGCAAGGAGATTCTGGGACTGGTGCTGGTATTGCACGACACCAGCGAATTGCGCGGCCTCACGCGTCAAATGACGTATCAGGCCAGCCACGATGCGCTGACGGGGCTCGTGAACCGGCGCGAGTTCGAGCGGCGGCTGCAGGAGGCCATGGACTCCGCGCAGACCGGGAATGTCGGGCATGCCCTGTGCTACCTGGATCTCGACCGCTTCAAAGTGGTGAATGACACCTGCGGGCATACCGCGGGCGACAATATGTTGCGCGAGGTTGCCTCGCTCATCAAAGAGGCGGTGCGCGATTCGGATACGGTCGGCCGCATCGGCGGCGATGAATTCGCCCTGCTGTTGGTGGGTTGTCCGCTCGAGAAGGCGCGTCAGATCGCCGACGACGTCGTGCGTTCCGTCAACGATTACCGCTTCGTCTGGAAGGACAAGATTTTCAATATCGGCGTGAGCATCGGCCTGGTGGAGATCGGCGCCAGCGGCGGCGCCATCGAAGAGATCATGAATTCGGCGGATTCCGCGTGCTACGTGGCGAAAAAGCAGGGCGGCCTGCACGTCCATGTGTACTCGGCGCGCGAGGAAGCGAGCGCGCGGCACAGCGGCGAGATTCACTGGCTGCAGAAGCTGCAAGGCGCTCTGCGCGACAACAAATTCGAGCTCTACTACCAGCCCATCGTGCACGCCCGCGCCAACGGCATGCGCGGCCCGGCGCTCGAAGTGTTCGTGCGCCTCACGGGCGATAAAGGCCAACCGGGCGCGCCCACCGCAGAGTTCATTCGCGCGGCCGAGCGCTATCGCCTGATGCCGCACATCGACCGCTGGGTCGTGCAGGCGGTGCTGTCGGCGCTCGGGCGCGGCGGCATGAAATTGCCGCCGGGCCGCAGCGTCGCGATCAACATCGCCGGACAGACGCTGGGCGATTCGGATTTTCTGGAATTCGTCGTGGACTGCTTCGATCATACGGGAGCGAATCCCGGCGACATCTGCTTCGAGGTCACCGAGAGCTCGGTGGTGGCGAATCTGGATCATGCGCAGCGCTTCATCGCGGTGCTGCACGGCATGGGCTGCGAGTTCGCGCTGGATAATTTCGGC
>WNFI01005091.1_pt1 | contig 23480 bp, 32 predicted proteins | sample 5400471 | NCBI WGS metagenome assembly WNFI01 (sample SAMN13153348, study PRJNA577476) | soil metagenome | isolation source: 100 cm saprolite on Douglas fir-dominated hillslope | place: USA:California | collected 2013-09-17
TGCACCGTCTTTGTGGAATTGCAGCTCATCTTCACTCAACTCTTCGACCCAAATGTTGACAAGTTTCTCCAATTTCCCGGCCACCAAATAACAGAGAACGGCATTTTTCCGCAGCTCGCGCGATCTATGCTCTTCACCTTCGAGGGGCTTGAATAACTGGCTTTGGAATTCCAACCGTTGACCAAGCTGTTCAGCAAGACTTGCAAATTCCTCCGCCTTGGCGAATGTACAAAGCACAACAAAGATCTCCCTCCATTCACTCAGGTCTGCATTTTGTACGACGTCCACCAAGTCATTCGTGACCACCGACTGGAAAAGTCGCAGGTAAGGCAGTGCGGTGGTATGGCGCTCGAAATATGCCGTCTGGGTTTTCTGTAGTAGATCCGGTCCTCCACGAGCGGCGAGCAAAATGGCATCCGCAAACCTATGAGCAGATAAGCACAAAGTGACAGCTGACTCAAAATCCCCCAGAACGAGTGATTTAGTGATTAGACGATCTGTCTCCGACTCGTCAGTGGGGTAGATCTTGAAGGTTTGACTCTTTAGGGGCTCCGAAACGACAGACGACGCGCGAGAACCGATTGTCGCCGCCACGGAGGAGTCAGCGGCATAGTTATGGTGAGGAACCAACACCCTTTCCGGCACCGCGTTACGAATGGTTCCCATGGAACTGAAGAAGTCAGCTGCTGCCTCCGTCTGAGGTGTTCCGACCACAACATCATCGCCAAACAAGCTTGGCTCTGTAGCTGTCGATTCCGGCTCCGTGGCCTTCGTGAAATCCGACATCGCGCTACCACTCACTTCAGATGGAGTTGCCTCGGGGGCACCTGTCGAATGAGGGCCTTCGGAGCCAGCTTCAGTGTCCTCAGACTCTGGTTCACCGCCCTGGACTTCCTTCTCTGGCTCAGCGAATGACACGTACGTCCGACCTTCGGTGGCACCAAGGCCCGAGTCCGCGTCCACAACACGAGGAACAAGTCGCGATTTAGTGGGAGGGGCAGCTTTCAGCGTCTTGACCGCCTCAGAGACGTGCGTAGCAACCTCCGTCTTTGAAAATCCAAGCAGAGTCACGAACTCGTCCCGGGAGTCTGCGTTGAAAAGACAAGAAAGCGCCTTCCAACTTGCGGCACCCGCAACGCCTTCACTGGTCTTAGCCTCCAAACCCCTGCGTGTCGCAAATTCATTCAATCCTTTGGATTCTTCCGCAGCCTTCAAAACCTTCACACTCTCGACAATGCTGGGCTCGGTGACAACAGTGCGAAGATGAACCACCCGGCTCTGGTTGGTACCCTGGGCTGACGCCAGATTACTGACGGTGACTATTTTCCCTCCGAATCCGAATGAACCTGAACTCGGTCGTCTGAGCCACTTCGGGGGTTGCCTCAAAGACAAAGGGGCTTGATTCGCGATATTCTGCGGTTGATCGAACAGGTCGGCGCCGGCTGCAGAGACAGTGCTATGAGAGGCACCTGTATCGCTGGAAGGCTCATTCGTAGTTTGCAAAGAATGGATTCCGATGGTGCCATCAAAGAAGGCAGAGGCGAACATATCCGGATTTCGAGGAGACCATTCCACCTGGAAGGCCCAATTGCTCGCTGCGGGGAGCTAGAGAATTAGAACCCTTAGTTTGTGCGTGACTAGTCCATGCATTGAAATATCTGTACCTCCCCAATGATCTCCGATATTTGGGGATTCCAGATCAATGCTCGATTATCCTTTCCGCAGGAGATCAAGAGATCAGGATCTTGTTTGCACCATGCCAGAGAAAGCACTCCTTTTTCGTGACCAGTTAAGATCTAAATAAGACGTTAATACAAAAAAGTGGAGATATCATTGAATTTGAACCTTTTCGGGAGCGCGGGAGTTCCTCAGATCCCAGACCATAATGATGGGTGAGCTATCATCCTCAGAAGCAGTGATTAACCGTGTGGCCTAAGACCACAAGTTAGGGAAGAGGATCTCGATGACCATTAAATTGACGAACGTTGTCGGGATGCCAGGCGATGGCACTCATTCCTCGACGGCTTCCAAGAGCAAGAACACCCCCTCCTTGATGAACCGTGCTTCCGCCCGTAGTTCCTGCGCCGCCACCATACTGTAGAGCGGTGACTTCTCTTTTACCTCGCAAATCCCAAACAATAGTGTAGCCTGAGCTACTGGAAGTGCCAAGAACGTGAGCGACTTGGTGATTCCAAGCCAAAGATGTGATTTCATCCAATTTAGAGCTCTTCGAGCCCGGTGTATAGGGCTTGTTAGGGTTCTTCAAGTCCCATACGTAGATTTCGGCATTTCCACCTCCCGATGACAGAAGATGAGTCTGGAGTGGGTTGAAATCGAGGGCTCGAACCGAGGTTGTATGCTCGGTGTTGCGAGAGATGAGGGGCTGCGTCGGTCTGTTCACAGCCAAGTTAGCGATAATGCCATATACGACACGGTAAGGAGACGTACTCTGCGTTTGCAACTATCTTCTCTGGATCCCATATGTTAATTTCCCCGTTTTCCATACCTGCAGCGATGACACCGCGAGGCCGACTAGAGTCAACAGCACCCCAAACGAGTCGATTGAATCTGTACACAAACTACTGAGCGATAACACCTATGCTGTGACAAGACGGTGGGATGTAGAACCTTGAGCCAATCGTTACCGACGCAATGGGACCCCGCTGTCCAGTGCCGCCAAGGCCTGCCTCAGACTTATTCATGAAATTGGGATCCCATAATTCCAGCTGACTCTCGTTGCTAAATGAGGCATCAAGAGCGCCAGCAACTGTTCCAGTGGCAAGTAGGGTATTTGGCCTTGAAGTTGGGGACCAGGCAAATGTCGCGGTCCGCTGAATTTCCTTGAGCTTCATAGATTTTTAGAACTGTGAATTCAGAAGCTCCTTCGACACGTCTGCTACGCGAATGGCAAACGCCGTTCGCATAATTCAATTCAAATTAACTTAGATCGCTCCCAGCGCTTAAACCTTGCAATGCCTTATGCCCATCGCCAAGAGATTGTAGCGGCTAATGGCGTAGAGTTCTCCGTCAGCCTGAGGCTGTCGCCACCATTACGGGAAGTGTCTTCTGAGTTGGATGCCACTTCTCTTGGGAATTTGGTAGTTGCCCGGGCAAACGTATTGCGCGTATACGAGGTTCGACAGCAACATTTGGTCTACAGGCAGAATCAGCGGCCTTCAATAGGCACAGGTGGTGCGCGCGTGCGTAAAGGCACTGAAGCCGTTGAGGGGGAGGTTGAAATGGATAGTCAGGGAGATGGATTCGTGAACGTTGCGGAAGTAAAGGCAAGGATCCGTGTTAAGTACTGGAAGCTTAGAATATGACCTAATTTTTGTGCTGGCACTCTTCAGTCCGTCTCGAAGTCCGAACAAGAGCCTCGGCCTAGGGAGACTCGCTTATACTTGTTGCGAGAGTTTCGGCTGCATGGCGTAGTCACAGGACTGGGCAAGGTTCAGACCTTGGCGACGTCGGAGGATGGGCTTGAACGGCTCTTGGTATCATTCAAAGATGCAAAGGTGGGTAAAGCAGAATTGTCGCTAGTAATTCTGCTGAACTTCGCCCAGATTTCTCTCATGGAGTGGTCCGACTCGACCCAAGATCTCACCACCGTCTCAATTCACACATATGAAAGAGCTCTTCAGCTGGTGCGCCTATGGTGGAGCTTTTGTTTCGTCTTTCCTGACATCACTATTTAGCTCTCCATTCCGCCTGGATTTTTGTCCTATATGCGAGTTGACCCTCTGTCTCGATGTGCAGCGCTTTCTTTGCCACATGAATCCGTTGCCATACTCCCATTGTATCAGAGTCAAGTTGAACTAGACGCCTTGGAACAGGAAAATGGGATCAGGTATGTTGTTGGACGCTCAACACCAGCTCTATCTGACAGTGTCACTAGGGAAGTGCCTTACTCCCAGAGTTTTGTACTCGACTTTTCTCAAGAAGTTGATGTTAAAATTCGAAATATCGCTGATTTTGTCTTCTTACCTGGCTTCAATAATGTCACGCTGGCTATTTTGTATCAGGAGCAGCAGACATGGACGGGGTGTGTTTATCAATTTATGTGATGGAAAATGTTCCTTATTGTTTTCCAGACGCCTCGGCGAGGCCAGGGACACATTCAGTCTATCCATTATCACGCTCGATTTTCTCACTCATAGTTATCCCAACATCACTCGTGTTGACGGTCTCCCTTACGACTGCTTCTCTCTATTACCCTGTCCACCATCGTATGGTGGTGTTCTGATCCTATCCTCTAACTCGATCATACACGTTGATCAGACATCCCGTACGACTAGTTCGCCTGTGAATGGATGGGCACATAGAGTGAGCTCGGTCCCGTCTGTACAAGATTCATCTTGTTTAGCGCTGGAAGGCTCTCGAATGCTGTTCATTGACGAAAAGACAGTCCTTCTCTTCCTGTCGACTGGAGTCGTCCACCCTTTGACAGTAGTACTTGACGGACGTACCGCTTCGCGTCTGCAATTAGATCAAGCAGTGGCACAATGCACTCCTGCTTCCTCACTAACCCTCGTATCCCACGACCATTTATTTGTTGGGTCCACCGTTGGGCCATCCCCTCTACTACAAATTACTCCTCAAGCCGATGCATTCAAACCAGAAAGGGAGCCTGCGCAGGGTGATGATATGGACGAAGATCTAGATGAAGGTATTAGTTGATCTAAAGATTGGATCTTCCAACTCTAAGTCGACCACATCAGATCTCTACGGAGCAACGACGTATACTAACGTGTCGAAGAGCGGAAACGAGATCTCGTCAAAGTTTTCTGGAAATGACACACAGAAGTCTCTCACACTTTCCGTCAAGGATAGTATCTCCGGTTGGGGCGTAATCCAAGATCTTGCCTTTTTCGTTAGCATGGACGAGGTATGACATACTCCTCACTGATGTGTTAAGCCACTCTCTAACGCTTTGTGAAGAGCCGTCCCGTTCCAGATCTCATCGCTTGCACCGGCGTAGGAGGTACATCGACGATAACTCGCTTCAAGGTGTTAAGTTTTCACCGTCGTTTGCCTCTGACTTATCATACTGATGCTTTGGTAGCCCCATCTGCCCAGTTTTGTGAGACGGAAGATACCTACCCTCGGGGGGAATCGGGGGATTTGGAGTCTCCCTGTGCGTCGCGAGATGCGGCTCCGGGGCTCCCGCCTTGAACAACCGACGACTTCGTCGCTCGAGGATAGCATAATAGTCACCAGTCATGCCACACCGCTCCCCGGAGTATCGCGGGTACGTCGCCTTGCTTCAGGCCTCGCTCATTTAACTTATCTAGCGAACAAGGTTTTCGGGAAAAGTTCGTCCGGAGATGTCCAGATACTTTCGCGGGCGCCAGGGATTACTCTCGCTGCTGGAACATTTTTCCAACGAACTAATATCATGCAAGTTATGACAAGCTCATTGCGGGTGCTAAATGGAGGTGAGAAGGTCACTGCAACTTGTACTAGACATTGGTTTGAGATGTGCCTTCAATTCAAGACGGTCAAGAGGTTGAATCAGTTCCCGAGTCGGACCTTATTTCAGCCCAGGTTTCAGACCCATTTGTCCTCGTTCAACGAAAAGACGGAATAGTGAACTTGTACGCAGGTGATACGGTGAAGCGTAGACTAAACAAGCACGCTATCTTTACGGTTAGTCCCATTCCTTCATTGTCAGTTTCGACGCAATCGACCTGCGCACCAGATATCCGACTGTTTGGGGTCATCTTTGCACACGGACCGATCCGGAAAATGGAAGACGAAAGCAGTGAACCGTCCGCAATATCAAGGCACGCAAAGTTTGGAAAGCATTCTCAGCGGCGATAAATCTACCCAGTGGCTCGTGTTGCACCGATCTAATGACGTGCTCGAGGTGACTCCCCTTGCCTCTGGACCGTCTTTCCACGAAGGAAAACATTTATCTTTTCTTGCAGATTCGCTCCCTACTCTCCTTCGAAGTGGCATTCTCTTCTGTTGGTCTGTCAGATTTCCCATCTGTTATCGAAAACTCTCAGGGTCCAAAGGCTTACGCGGAGGAGTCGATACGACGTCCACCTAATGATGTGGACAAGGTGGTGATTGCTCCGATTGGTGAATTTGGCGCTTTAACACATTTAATTGTGCGTTGATTTCTATCGGCTGGCTCCTCTCGCTAATGTCTTTGAAGGTTACAACAAAATCCAATGTCCTAGTGCTCTATCGATGCGTACTGGGCGATGCATCGTCGCTCAGCGGGGAACAGCAATTATTGCCCCTGCGCTTCGTCAAAATATTAAGCCGCATCTTTCACGTGCCAGCTTCTAGTCCGCGTATTCCACGGATTTTGACGCCATTCACTGCCATAATCGATGGGCATGATCTACAGCGTCAGTGCCACATCAGCTTTTCGATCCCGCACCGATTTCCTTTTCCACAGTGACGAAGTAAGCCTTCGCCTCGAGATGACCCCGCATGCTGACTGAAAGATATTGTTGTTAGGGATCAGCCTTAGAGGGATGGCTCCCTGGGATCCAGCTTGGGGCAGAAGTGCCATATGAAACCGTACAAACCGAGAGAATGTACTCTAAGATTACATTCCATCCAGATACCCACTTCATTATAGCAGGATCAATGCTGCAGCGTGATTTCGCCTCTTTCGATGAAGATACAAATATGATCTGGCAGCCAGATGGTAAGTACACCAACTCCGGAACGTGAGCATCGTTTAAGTTCCTTTCTTAGAATCCAACATCTCAGTCCCTAAGTGTGGCGCTTCCAGCGTCGAGCTTATCTCGCCTTCTGCCTGGGAGGTAGTTGATGGGTATGTGTCGTTGTGTCGTTTGTCTTTTTCTAATCAATATACCGATGTGGTAATTCTAGCTTCGAATTCCCGCAATACGAGCAGTTAACTGCTCTAGAATGCGTTGTGCTCGAATCAGCTAGCTCTTCATCTGGTTACAAGCGCTTTGTAGTCGCCGGGACAGCGTTGGACCGAGGGGAAGATCTTGCCACCCGGGGTGCTGTACGCCTTAATAGCATTATCATAATAGCTCCCTTTTCACTCACTTTCTAGGTTTACATATTTGACATCGTGGAAGTTGTCCCTCAGATGGATGGTTCTGGGCGGCACGTGCTTCGACTCAGGTGCCGAGATGAGTCCAAAGGTCCAGTTACTGCACTATGTGGCATCAATGGGTATCTCGTATCGTCTATGGGCCAAAAGGTAGCGGTGACGCCATTTTCATGGAGATCATACTCATTGTGGTCTCAAGATCTTTGTGCGTGCATTCGACCTGGACGAAAGGCTTGTCGGTGTGGCTTTCCTCGATGCTGGAACATACATAACCTCGCTTAGATCGCTCAAAAATTTCATCCTTATCGGTGACGTTCTCAAAGGTACATGGTTGGCGGGTTTCCAGGTATAGAAATTGTCCTTTCATTTTGCTTGGTATTAATTAGTCTTCAGGAGGACCCTTTTAAGCTCGTGGTGTTGTCAAAAAGCCGCCACTCCGGCTCAGTTACAAACGCAGACTTCTTCTTCGGCGGTGATGGACAGCTATCATATCTAGTTGCGGATGAAGAAGGCATTGTCCGAACTTTCGAGTACAACCCAAGACGTTGAGTGACTATTTCCCTTAGTACCTACAAGACTTTAACGAGTCCACAGACGCTGAGTCCAACAACGGCCAGCTCCTAGTATGTAGAACTGAATTCCACGGGCACTCAGATCATAGCGTGGTAGTAACAATTGCCAGAAAAGGCGAAGAAAACGATCAAGCGGATCAAGTGGATCTTGAAAGCATTGTTATCTATGGTACAAATGACTGCTTCTCTATCCATTATATTACTCATTTGTGATGGTAATAGGGACTTTAAACGGCTCAATCGTAATGTTCACGCCTGTACCTGACGTGGTGTTCAAGCGCCTTTCGCTTCTTCAGGGTCAACTGGTTCGCAATGTGCAACACATCGCGGGACTGAATCCTCGCGCCTACAGGTACGTACACTTCATATGATGTTGAGTGACATTTATAACTGTGCTCCAGAATGGTACGAAATGATGCAGTGGCCAAAGCGATGACGAGAGGTATATTAGATGGGGAACTATTGGATGTCTTCCCCTCATTAGAACAGCGGCTTCAAGCGGAAATGACAGCCCAAATTGGCACTGACAGGAAGACCGTTCTAAATGATATGGCACCTTTTGTTCGGCTGTGGTAGCAAGCCGCTGCTTCACATGCTCATCTCAGAATGAATGGTTGCCATTGCCGACCCATGCCCCTTGTTTGTTAATTTATAATTTACTGGGTATGTGCTCAGTATCATTGACCACATTGATAGCCTGGTATTGAATACAACACTGTATGGTAGACTCCAACACCAGACTTGAATAATGGCTGAAGTGAAGCGAGTCATCCTGGTATACAACTAGTCAGACCGTTGACATCTATAATATAATGAGTTGCGTGTCGAGATGCCTACCCACTGATTCAATCCCAATAAAGTTGTAGTATGGTTCTGGCAACGCCGTGTCGCTGTTCCCACACTGTCTCCGTTTGAGGCTTCATACTCCCATGGGTGGTTGCGGGCCACTAGTCTCTACGGTTTTGTTAACGCTAGTTGATGAAATCTGGAGGATGCGGATGAGTGAGTCCAGACTGTCATTGTTGTACATTGTCTCTGATGTGAGTACGATTGTGTATGGGCTTGAGTCAACAAGAGGACTGCTAGGGATGCTGCACAATGCTTCCCAAGATCCAGTGAACAACCTGAGGGACACATTGAATCGTCGAAGGGTGTCCAAAAAGGCGTCGATGAGCTCGAGGGTTACTTCGACCTCCAGTTGCTTTGCTTCCGATCCGTCTATTATGGCGCCCTCTGTTTCTGGTGCGCCCGGGGGATTAAACGTTTCAGAGGCTTCACCGCACAGCCGAAAGTGGGCGGATGCATCAGACAAATCTAATTGCATTCATTTAGACTAGGTCACCTTACCATTAAGGTCTACTCACACCACGCGAGGAAAAGGTTCGGTGCCGTGACCTTGAAGCGAACTTATTTGAGAATTAGCATGCAAGACTTTGAGAAGATGCTAACTAGCTGTAGCACGAAAGAATTGTAGTCCTGTAGATGGAATTGCACCTCCGGGAAGCTTGAGCAGCCTGAAGCATGACGATGATTCAGGAGATCGAGCAGCAGGAACATAGTGGGCACAGCAGTCCCGCATCCAATCTGAGCGGTGTTTGTGAAAACAGAAAAAAATTCTTAAGGCTCCACCTCGTACCTCGAGGACTTTGTGACTTTTCGTCCAGGTGCCGAACGGCGTTGTACTCGCAAGATAGGTAGCCAAATCAATGCTGCACTCCCACGTCTTAAGGCCTCCCTCGTATGAGCCTGGAACAAGATCAGAGGGCGACTCTAGATATTCCAGGCTCGGAACAGGCTCCTCTGACTCATTCGAAGGGTCGGGGCACGCCTGAGAGATCAACTGAAACCTCACATCGAACAGGTCCCTACGAGGAATAGTAATTGGGGGGTTCGTCTGTAGGTTGAGAGGCGTGTATGAAATAGCTTCGGGTAACTGGATAAGCTGTATGATTTCCCAATCAGGAGTGCGCGGTGTATGATGAATACAGAATGTTAACCAAATCTTTCATGGAAAATTCATGGTATTTTCGTGTGCGCGGGCCTGAAGATTGGCTCCTGTAGACGGTCTCGGGGACGGGTGGCCCAGATGAAGCATTATTCTGGCCAGAGACAACCCCTAGATCGAAGTCAAACTGGAAGGTCATTTTCCAAATTAATTAAAAATCGGTACCTCACACGTGATAGCCCGAACGCGTCCCGACTCTCTAATAGGCCTGTTATTGTGGTAGACAGCTCGTGGTCGTAGTTTCATTGCTGTCCTCGATAATTTGCTCGTATTCTGCTGAGGAACACGCGTCTAGAATGGATGATGATTTAGACTACGAGGCTCAGCGGTTGGCTAACATAGCTGCGAACCGCAAGTTACTGGTACGCGATATGACGCGTCATAATGTCTTCAAAGTCTCATACAGCCGTTAATAATAGGAAGAGCTGGGGCTGAACGAATGCAAACTACCAGACGCACCAAAGGAACCGAAACGTAAAGCTAAACGTCCTCCCAAAAAGCGGAAACCGAGTTTGCCGCTCTCTAGAGAAAGTGGAGAAGGTGACGAGGAGATTCCTTCTGCAAAAAGGCTGAAGGTTGAAACGGGTGAAAATGGCGGGGAGGGGAATTTGCAAGAACGTCGACGAAGTTTGCGAATTCGAATGCACAAAAAGCCATCAAGGAAATATTTTTCAGGTACTGTCGACGAGGGAAAGCAACGGCGAGTCGCCAAATTGGGGCGAAGAGCTCACGACCCGTATGTCATCTTGCCCCTGTTGCAGTTCCTTTCCATCCCTAATGGCGCCCGAGCAGCAAGCAATACGGATCAATACCCGGCGTATCTGTTGGCACTTCCTTTGAGACACGACAAGCGGCGAGTGAGGCAGCGATTCACGCGTGAGTGTGTTTTTGGTTGTGCTTGCGAGGCCTCTTCTGATCAAAGTCAAAGACCATGGGTTGCAGGGATAGCTGCTGGCAAAGAAGGTGCCTATTCAGTGGCATTGTCCGGGGGTCAGTTGAGTATAGAGCATACTTCCTGTGGTATGGTGCTCAGCTGCGATACAAGGTTACGACGATGACGTTGACATGGGCAACGGCTTCACATTCACCGGGGCGGGAGGTAACCGTTGATCCTTCGTATTCGATCGTTAATTTTTCAACTTAAATCTCAGGACGCGACCTCAAAGGGACGAAGCAGAATCCCAAGAACGTAGGTCATTCAACCTTGTCAATAGGAGGGTATTATGATATTGGGTCAGCTTCGCACGGCGCCTCAAAGCTGCGATCAAACCTTTGATAGTCCTTTAAACAAAAGCTTGCAGGTTAGGCTCGCGCATGTGCTCTCCGACAACGCTCTCAGTATTAGTGGCAGGTATCCACCCAGACGAGGAATCCAGTACGAGTGCTTCGCGGATACAAGCTCAACTCAGCATATGCTCCTTCCTCGGGCTACAGATACGATGGATTGTACGTTGTTGAAAAGGTGGGACTAGAAGTTACTGCATTCTTGATCCATCATAACTATGTTAAAAGGCTTGGAGGGAAACGGGATTACAGGGATTCAAAGTTTGCAAATACGCATTTATGGTTCGTCAAGGACACTACTGTCGGCGTGCTTCTACTGAACGAACGCCGCAGAGGCTACCGGACCAGCCGGAATTGCTCACAGCCACAGAGAAAGAAGATGAAGAGTCTGAGGCGGGACTTTCGGACCATGGGTCGGCAACACCCTAAGTCCTGGGCGTTGGAAGTAATTCAGCGTCGGGAATTTGTCTGATTCGAATCATCTACCATGCTACCCTCCCATACCGGTACACCGTTATTAGTACGATAGATCTGACTATCATAGTCATCATTCCGACGAAGATAGCACTACAATTTCAGTTGACTGCAAAGTCTTCGATTTCTTACGGGGATTTTCATATGTGTCAGATGGCTTCCGTTTGTCGGTAATAGTGAATTCCCAGTTGTCCGAATCACTCTCTTCATCTTCTGAAGATATGTATAGTCCACTGCGTCCCCTATCTCTTTCTTCGCCGGTAACATGGGTACTGATAAATGGGGGTGATTGGTAACGGAGGGTCGCATTGACGTGCAGCGAGCGACTTTTGCGTGTCGCCTTCGATGAAGATGAGGCATCCGCGCCCCTTCCCATATCATGTTGATCGCTCTCAATCTCGTCCTCCAAACCATTCTTTCCGGAAGACTTTTTACTCCTCGAAGGTCTTATTGGGAGCCGACGTTGGTTCGTCTTGTCAAGGAAGGTGCAGGTGATGGGAGGCCCTTCATTTCGAGATACTTGATCGATGGAGAGACGAACGAGTCGCAATGCCTGTGGGCCAGGAGCCATGTAAACATTGATGGAATAGGCAGTCGAAGAGAACTCTTCTTTGAGAAACTTTGTTAAGAGAAGTTGTATGATGAGCGCTTCGACGTCCTAGTGGGAGCATCAATGCTTCTTCGTAAGGTGATTCGATCGACTGGAACATACATCCTTGGACATCGTCACTTTACCTCCAACAAGGTTTTCCAGATCAAGCGCCACTTTGGGGTTGCTCGCAGCTTTCCTCTTTCCTTTGGATGAACCAGCAGCATAGCTTCCTCCGCCCGCACCGCGCACAAGATCACTGAGCATCCCTATGGTCACCCGTCCTCCGTCACGGGCAATATGATCAGAAATCTTGAGGATTTTCCAGCACTCCATAGTGACATCACGAGTCAAGATGCTCTCGGGAGGCCTCGTACAGTTATCGCAATGACCACAGCGGGCCAGCGACCCGTCAACCATGGTATCGGACCAGGATGATAAGGCCAAAGAAGATGAAGATGAAAAGTAACTGGACACCTAATTAGTATATCCAGTTTTGGTAGTCGAATCAGGGACCCACTTCGCGAATTGAACCTTGCGGCACTCGATGTATTCCTGAGCGAAGCGAAGCATCTCATAAACTTAAGTCCGTTAGGCGGACGGGATCATAAAAAGACGTGAAGCATGAGTATCCTACGTTTGTCTTGGCCTTCTAGTTCTCCGCATGTTAGGGAACTCAGACGTGCCGCATCCTGTCCTCTATAGTACAGGACACAATCAGCATCATGGCCATCACGGCCCGCACGGCCACTTTCTTGATAGTAACCATCGAGGCTCTTCGACATCTAGACTTGGACAATCAACTTCGGATTTGAAATGTGGCGCCAAGGCCTCAGTCTAGACTGACCGAATGATGTATCACAAAACGAACGTTCGACTGTCACGACCTTGTCGTTAGCAGGCATGAGTAGGAGAGAATTTGGATCCACCTTGTCAATTCCCAGACCGAATGCTAGCATTATTTTCAAAGTTCATTTCACTGCGACCTTCCCCTGACTTTGAACCTCACCGATGGTTGCACATACCACTTGGATATCTCCTGCTCGCCATTTAACATGTAGTCGTTCCTTCTGTACGTCCGAAACATCGCTATGATAGACACCGACTTTGATCCGACCTGTCGACACATCTATGATGCCCTGGGCTACGGTTTCCGTATCCTAACGAGTGGTCAAGCCAGGACATCCCGATTAGCCAGAACACGCACTTTCTTGCTGAGACAGTATATTATTCCACTATCATCCTCATGTTTATCTAGGATATAATTGGTTATAGTCTGAATAACGGCTGTTGAAGAGGCTGGCTTCGGCAAGACAGAGTAATGCAAATTCTTTCCTAGAATGTTAGGCTAGAATTAGATATGAGTATGTGGGACCAGAAGATCGGCTTTCTCACTATAAAGCGGCGCGCTGAAATATAGGGTTCCTTGTGGTGTAGCAGCTACAGATGGGGGTCAACGAATGGAAGTTAAACCTGCGCCTAGCCTACCGTTCCCATCCACTACCGGCTTCAGTCGTAGGATGAGCAGTAGATCTTTCAGGACCTGACGAAACCACTAAATTAGGGTTGTCAACTAAGTTTAGCGTGCATCAACGTACTCTCGGTGGACATGTTGCTGATAATGCTAAGATAGGAACATGTGGCAGAATCTGCCGTAGAATCGAGAGTTTCTTATAGTCAGGTCTATGGAGAACTAAGCCAAACCTGAAGAAGGGCAAGTTCTGGTAGTTCACCTGAAATCATGACCGAGCTGTGACACGCAATGGGCTTCATCGATAACGATCCGAGCTGTGCTAGATTAGTAAGCAATCAAAGGGAAGCTTGCATGTAAGGCAGATTGAACAACATACCTAATCGCCCCGCAACCGCGAGCCTTTCTAATATGGAAACGAAACTCTTTGATTTTGCCACCTTCTCTGGGGTCACATAACACATCTTGATCTCTTTCTCCGTAGAATTGGTGACGTGATTCCTAGTAGTCGCAGTAAGTCGGGCCATAATAGATTTTGACTCCTCCTTTGAAGTGGATCCCGTTAGCATAACCGCTTCGACTGAATATTCCAAAGTCAGTTTCTCGAAGGTAAGGTCTTAAAGGAGTGTCACACCCCCTGCACTCTTCAAGTGTAATATCTGGTCCGTGATCAAGGCTATAAGGGGGGAGATGACGAGCGTACATCCATGGCTTATTACCGCAGGGAGCTGATACGTCAAACTCTTGCCACCACCTGGTCAAGTCGATTAGAGTGACGAAGTATCCAAATTTTCGTAAAAGGCGGGTGAGTACCTGTGGGCATGACACAGACGATGTCTCTTCCGTCTAGACTTGCGTTACAAACCCTGGTGAAAGGTAAGCGCAGTATCAAGCTACCTATTAGATATCACTCACCCCTTTTGACATAGACGGAATGAATGTATGCCAAATATTTCAGTCATCTTGCACTTCATGGCCTTGTCCCACTCAAAATCGCCAGAATAATCAATATGCGCTTGCTCTGGCGTCGAAGCATAACCATTGGGAGCCGATCCCATCTGTCTCAGAGGACCCAGTCTCGAATTGATTGATGAATTAAGTCTTTGTTGTAATTCTAGCTGTTCCTGGATCAGAGCGTCTCTAACACTTTGGAGTTCAGCAATGGAGACATCAACAGATGCAATCTCCTTTTCAAGGGATCCCAATCGGACTTGCAGACGCGTCCGATCCGAAGATGAAGCGGAATGACGCGACCTTTCTGGTGACTGTCCACTCAGCTGCCCTCGAGGATGCAGAATTCCATCCCTTTTAACACTTTCCCGTGTGCTAGCCATCTGTGGTAATTTGTCCCGAAATAGGTCATCAGATGCCAGGTAGTCGATGTGCGCAGTATAAAATGGGCACACCAAACCTTCTGGACAGTCTTGAGTGGGCGTTGAAGTCCTAAGGGAGGCTGTTATGTTCTATTATTAGAGGTTGGTCACCAGCCTATTGTTATGTGGCAAGACAAGAACGCGTCCCCGTTTGGGTTGTTGACGGCTATTTCGATCGAGACAGCGATTTTAAACGCATCCCAGCTGTCTTCAGACAGCTGGGTTTTGGGGTCTATGGGAGATGGGAGATTGGAGAGGCAATGCGTTGCAAACAGGCTGCGAATTGCGTGGGTGAAATTTGCGGAGTCGTTTCGCCGTCTGACTTGAGGCTTCAGTATGATCTCCGACTTCTTCTACCCAAACATTGGCGGAGTTGAAAACCACATCTTCATGCTGGGAGTAAGTCTCATTCGGCGGGGCCATAAGGTGCGCTGAATTCGGAAGGTGCTTCAACTATGTGTGCTGATTTCACTCAGGTTGTTGTTATCACTCACTCACATCCCCCCAACCGTGTTGGAGTACGATGGGTGCTTCCTGGTATTAAGGTCTACTATATTCCCTTAAAAACCATCGCATCTTCTGCAACGCTGCCAAATTTTTTTACATCAATGCCTTATCTCAGACCCATTTTGCTGCGCGAAAGAATTGACATTGTGCATGGGCATGCGAGTCTATCACCAATGGCCCACGAGGGGATGTTTCACGCTCATTTAGTGGGAAAGCGCACGGTCTTCACGGATCACAGCCTGTTCAAACTCGATGATGCGACTGGGATCTTAACCAACAAACTATTAGAAGCTGCTCTCCTCAATGTCGATGCTACGATTTGCGTCTCTCACACTGGGTGTGTTCTTTGTTATTTTGTGAAACGAACAAGTCTTAACTGCCAACAGTCGTGAGAACACTGTTCTTCGGGCCAGATTAACCCCATCCTCTGTATACGTAATTCCTAATGCTATAGTCTCTGAGCAGTTCAAACCATCAATAGAGACCTTGCCTTTGAAGCCATGTCAGTGGCCTTGTTTGAGGAGCGTACGGATGGCTGACCAACTGTGCCGAAGTGAATATCATTGTGGTCTCTAGGTTGGCGTATCGCAAAGGGGTTGACCTCCTGATCTCGGTTGTCCCAAAAATCTGCGAAAAGCATCAACATGTGAACTTCATAATAGGTAGGAATCATAACGCCCATATAAATATTCTTCTTATCTCATTTCTTTAGGAGGTGATGGGCCAAAACTCACTGCACTTCTGCAGATGCGGGAGAAGCATAGGTTGCAAGATAGAATAATTTTGCTCGGTTCGGTGGCCCATCAGCGTGTCCGCAGTGTACGTGTCGCGACTAGCATTGAACGATTACTAACGTGATATCGATAGGTATTAGTTCAAGGGTCGATATTTCTCAACACATCATTGACAGAATCGTTCGGTGTAGCCATACTGGAAGCTGCATGCGCAGGTCTCTATGTGGTCTGTACCAAAGTCGGGGGCGTTCCAGAGGTCCTTCCGGAAGATATGATATCTTTTGCAAGGCCTGAGGAAGACGGTCAGTGGGAGTAGCCTTTCCTAGCTGCCTGGCACTCTGAATTCCTATACAGATGTAGTTAGGGCCCTCTCCGAGGCTATTGAATACGTTGGCCAAGGCAATCATGATCCTCACATGGCTCATGCACGAATCAAGGGCATGTATGATTGGGCGAACGTCGCAGCTCGCACTGAGATTGTGTATAAAACAGTCATGGAATCTGAAACGTTAAGCCTGTGGGATCGTATTGCCAGGCAAGTTTTATCATCCACTCTCCAAGTTAAGTTCACTAAACGCACCTCTAGGTCAATGGCCCTTGGCCGTTTTGCGGGACCAATCTTCACAATTATTCTCGTCATGCAGTGCCTATTTTTTACAGCCCTCGAGTGGGCCGTGCCTCTGAGCGAGATCGATATGGTGGAGAATGAATGGGATGATGTCCTTTTCTTTAAGGTCGTTATACCCTTTACTATATTAATATGGGGCTGACAAAGCCCGACCTATAGCATTTCAAGTCTCATAGCGTATCTGAAGAGCATCAATATTCTCATAAGAATGTCTAGATATTAAAGATAAACCGGCCATTGTATTATTCGAACCTAGGGTCAAGGGTGCTCATCATTCGAGATGCATAATATTCTGCTAATGTGTTCTGCTGTAATATACTTCCCATGGATCTCTAATAATTCCCGTTTGCATTTTGACGGCAAAACATCTCGCGGACCAATTTCACTTCGAACGGCTCAATGCCTTTGCCACTTGTGAGGCTAATATTGAGGTCTAGGGGGATTTTGATCGCACCAAGAACCAGCATTCAGATATTAATACTAATACCGAGCATCCCCCCCGACTCATACGGCTCAGAAAGTATGGAATTTATATGGTAATTATAGAAGACAAACGTCCACACGGCCACTCGTTTCCTTCCCAGTTGAATAACGGTTGCGAACCTAGGTTCGCACGCTAACTGAATGCCGGTCGGTGTATATAGTCCTAGTTGCATTACACCGAAGTATCATTGTTCGGTTATGAGATAACCTTATAGAAGTTAAATATATATACGTCGTCTACGGCCATAGGACTCTGAAAGCACCGCATCCCGTCTGATCTGCGAAGTTAAGCAGAGTGCCGCTCAGTTAGTACCGTGGTAGGGGACTACGTGGGAATCCTGGGTTAAGATTTTGTTTTCTGTTTAATTAGCTGCCCAAGTCATGATGCGTTGTAGTTGATATTATGCAAACTTTGGACTAGCGCAAACAATCACTGGGAGCTATATACTCTGCATTGTATCGTCCTCTCGGCTTGAGTTATCAGCGGGCTCTTCGATCGTATGATGTGTACTAAATGAGCCAATCCTTTGCCATATATTGGAGACAGACTTCCATAACCTGATCTGTCCGTCGTCACCAGCAGAAGATAACACGGTTCTAAAGGGGGGTAGTTGTTAGGATGGGTTTAAATAAGTGACTTTCCAGCATACCCGGTGATGTTCCACTCTAATCTGGCGACGTTTGACCTTGTTGAATCATTCAGTCATCATGTTCTGACTGAATGAGTACAAAAACCGCTTACTTGTGATCTTCAAACTCGCCTACTTGCCGTACTTCCCATTCTAGGGATGTTTCTTCACCGGACGTCGTTGTCGCAGCTGGTTGTGGGTTGGTGTTCGATTTTGGGAATACCCTCCAGACCCTCACATATGTATCCCTACCGCCGGTTGCAATCAAATGGTACGAACGTCCAGCCATTGGTGCCCATGAAACACAGTTGATAGAGTAGTCTTTATGATCAGGAGTATTATGCCTAAGAGTTGCCAAGAGAACAGGGTTCTGAGGCGGGGGAGGGAGTGAAATGATCTGCATTAGGGAAGGATCAGCCCAGTCCCGCATTCGTTGGCTCAGAAGGACAACAAACTTTGATCACCGGCTCCGATCCCGCTCCAACCGCTATGGCCTCTCCTTGCCATTTGTCTTTGCACCAAGACAAGCACCATCCACTATCGGCGTCTCGACTCCCTCCAGCAATGCCACCAGAAGCACTCAACGGACTGCTCAGTGGGAGTACCGGGGCGATGTATAGAGACGGTATACGGCGGGGAGCCTTCTTCGATGCTCATGGGAGTGTGCGTTGGTGTTAATGCTAGGCCAGGGGATGGCGGGTTTGGATTTCCAAGGGCCAAAACATCCACTTCTTCAATGAGCTGCCACGAGCTTGCGCTATAAACTTCTAGGCATTCATATACACGAAGGAGAGAATCAGTCGCAATGGACGCCTGAACAAATGATGGATCAAGGATGAAACATGTGTGCGGTGGAATGAGAGCTCACGATCTTAAGACCAAACATTGCAGGAGCAAACTCGATGGATCGTACACTTCCCTTTGCTTCTGTCATGATCGCTTTCTCCGTCCACCGCGACAGTGAAGATGTCGATTGACTGATGTTCTCCTGCCATATCTTTACAGTCCTATCAAAAGAGGCTGACGCGATGACAGAACCGTGCTCAGGGTGAGCCCAGGAGAGCTTGTTTATTGGCGCGTCATGTGCCTTCCATTCATACTCGAATGTCCATTCACCTGTGGTCTCGTTCAGGCGCAAAATCTTGATTCTTCACATATTCGATTGCATTAAAATGGCAGTTCTGGGTTGAAAAGAATGGCATACCCACTTGGAGTCAACGCCAGAGGCTGCTAGCCTGAGACCATAAAAATCATAGACACAGTCAGTGAGTACTTCCTGATTGCCCAACGGCAGCAGCGAGGCTTGGAGCATTTGTTTACTGATGTTGATGTTTTAGATGGCAACCTTATGTTATCAAATCGAGATTATGAGGCTTGTGTGCCTCGGTTCGAACTCTAACGATTCCCGGAGACGTCTCTTCGTCGATCGCGATTCCGGCCCTCAGCCTCGCGCTATCAACGTCTGCCTACGAAACTACTAAAAGCGACCAAATTTTAAAGACTGCGAGAAAAATATAAATATCCCATGGCCAACATGCGTAGACATAACTACGATTGGCATTTGGTCCTCCCTCTTTGTAATGTTAAATCAGACTCAGGTGAAGTGCACCAAGGAGCAACCAGACTTTTCTATATAGTCACATCGGCTTAATATGGAAACTCAGATCTTCGACGAAGCCCCAGACCAACAGAGCCGAACCACATTCCCACAAGACCAAACCACATCAATTCTAATCGACCACAGGACATAATCCGTACAAATAAAAAAGGATACGGAGACAAGGCCATTGGGGGCCAAAAACTAGTCCTAGGACTATGTACATGGAATGGAAGCCTCCACGATGAACCCAGAGATTTGCTGAAGGTAAGTGGGGTTTTAGTGGGCACTAATAGACGAAATCATTCGTTCACAGCTAGTGGAATCGCAACTTCCGCAAAACATGGGAATCGGTTGGGTTCCACACAAATCCAAAGTGCGTAACAGCCGTAACTGCATTTCCCCCTGGTGGATCTCTCTAGGAAACTGGCTTACAATCTACTGTACAATCTACTGTACAATTACCACCCGTGTTTTAACCCCCCAGGGCGCCCACGCGCTCACCCAGGCCACAGCGTCCACAAGGCGGCCGTGTCCAGGGTTCCCATCTTGTCAATGCACACAATTCATTTCCGGATCAACTTCTTTGTACCCTGGATTTGTGCCGGAGTTGGCCGTTTCAATAGTATTCATAGTATGCGCCACAAATATAGGTTGGAATCCTATTATGTGAAAGTGGAAGCTTGTGCATCTCTCACCCTTGAGACACGCGATGTCTAATCCACCACAGTTGCCAGTTGAAGCCATAGATAACAAGGCACAGCTCTTGTCAACCAGTGGAGAAGATGAAGCTGGCAGGGATGGCAAGGCCATTTATGTGGCCAAAACCCACCGCAGCCGCTTATCCGAATCTGTAACTGTATCAAACCTCAGGAAATGCTCCCTTTTCGTAGCAGGACTTGTCTCAGGATGCCTTATTTCTGTTTGTTTACTTTGGTCACCTTCCTTGCACCGAAATCGATTGCTCGTTCACTCTTTCGGAAGGGAGTGGTTCGAACCTCCACCTGTTTGCTCGCTCCCTAGTGCATTCTCGACTCTCGATGTCAAGGAGAATTTGTTCATTCCCCTGACCATTACCGAAGCAATCTCGATTCGAAAGTGGCTCATGCGACCAGAATTGGGATTGAATCTCACTCGTGCTGATGAGGCCACTCTCAAGTGAGGAGACACTAGATATTACGTCTTACCCATAGGGCTGAATTATGGCTCAGCGACAATTTTGTAGACGTGGTGGAAGTCTTCCGTCCAAAGAAAGCGGATGCCCTTGCGTACTACGATGGTAAATCCAACCAGCCTCCTCATCGAGCAGCTCGCGCCGTCATTAACCGTGGAGGCGACCGCGAGCCCACAGTGCGGAATTTCTTGGTTTCTCCTTTGCCGATCTCAGGCAGGACTACCATAAAACCGCTGCTGGATATTTATCATAGACCTATTGTCCCTCACAATGCACGGGGAATCAGCGAAAGTAAGTTGTGGGCGTTTAATGCACCCACGCTCACCACGAGTGGTAACGACTAAAATTTAGATGATAACATTCTCAAAACGCTCCCCGAGGCAATCAGCGGCCTCCAAGATGTGATCAGGTCACTCTTCCCTGGAGGGGAAATACAAATTCTTCCGAATGATACTCTTTCTATAGCGCCAGCCGGTCCTTGGTCTTTTGACGGCTCTTTTAGGCGGTAAAGTGATGCCAGCAGATCGCAGGCTCTATCACTAATGTTGTGGATCCCTAGTGCTTGGTATCAATATAAATGGCTCGTCCCCGGTAGCTACATTAACCATGTCAATCTTTGGCAATACGTGGACATGTCTGGCACCGACCGAAGCCTTTGGAAAACGCTGAAGGTAATTCCATTCTAACAATCACGGTACAATTCCCTCTTGAATAGTTTCGAAGCTTGTATACAACCATCAAACATTTAACTCGAAGGAAGAGTTTGTTGACGCTTTCAAAAACGGCACGATGAAGATCAAGGACCCCTTTCGGCCGAACTCCACATGGTCGGATCGGAACCGCAGAGGTACTGGGCCAAAAACGCAGTGTGTTATACACTACGGCTCACAAACTCTCTAGGCACTCGTCGCGAACTGGATCACCTTCCTGGACCACGTCATGTAACATTCAACGGGCCGCGGTTCAGAGTGGATAAGGAAAAGCAGTTTGTTACATGGATGGGATGGTCTTTCTACTTGGGTTTTGATCGTGATATGGTGAGGGTGGAGACTCGATCGAGTGAATCCTCACCATCTCAAATCAAATAATAGGGGCTCTCATTATGGAACATCAACTTCCTTGGCGAGCGTATAATTTATGAGGTGAACGGTTCGGCAAATATTCATGTCAGGAGACTCATGGTCTGTCTAGCTAGCACCCCAAGAAGGCACGGCACGTTCGCTTGAAGTAGACAATACTGATACTGACCTGATTCTTGGCACGGATCTAGCTTTGGCACAGTATAGTAAGTTTCCTGCTAGCAGGTTATTTGCTGAAGCTACGCACTGATCATCTGGGTTGGTTTAGCTGGAAGCGATCCCCACCAAGCGTCTACCTCCTGGCTCGACAGGTACTTTGGGATGGGTCTGATGGTCTATGAGATGATTCCAGGCTACGACTGTCCCCAAGAAGCGGTTTATCTTCCATCAGTTGTTCATTCCTCAGGAGGCACTACGGTAACAAAGAATGCAATCTGCATCTTTGAGAAGGATAACGGTAGGCCCCTCACCCGCCATAGAGCCATGCCAGGTTTCGGTGGCGAGCAATCTACTACGGGGGCTGTCAAGGACTACATGTTGGTTGTAAGGTCCATCGTCACAGTCGGGAAGTAAGTATTCTGTCTCACTTCGAGTTGTTAAATGACACTCTCAACTTGCATCTAGCTATGATTATCGTGCGTCGAAACGTCATCCATCTTTGTTGGATTAGAGGATGCTGAGCGATTTCTTCATCCTCTTCGTCTAACTACTGTGCAGTGGTGAGTGGGAAGAAAAGTTTCTCCGCAAATGGGGTTAACTGGTGGTACTAGTTTGACTACACCTTCATGCTCGACGGATCTCTGGAGGTCCGCGTATCTGCGTCTGGCTATCTACAAGGTGCTCCAATATTTCCCTCCTCTTCCTAGGATTATCTCACATGGGTTAACAGGGGGATACTGGGAGCCTGGCCAAGACGTCTATGGGACCCGCATACACAATCGGTCCAGTGGGGAGATCTTTTTTTTTTCAGTTCCCACCATATTCATTGAATTCCATTTAGTGGGTACTGTTCACGATCATATCGTCAATTTCAAGGTGAGTGACGATTGGAATAATCTGACGACAGCCGATGAGTGTTTCTCCCAGGTTGACTTCGATATTGCTGGTATCGAAAACTCACTGCTTAGAACCTCTGTGTCTGTGGATGACACGAAGCTTCCTTGGTTGGACGAAGATTGGGGCCCGACGATCCGTCAACAGTCAATCGTAAGGTCGTACATCACGAACGAGACTCAATCCCGGCTATTCTATCCGAAGAACTCTGAAGGCGGATATTCGATTGTAAACAAGAAATCCCTTAATGCTTGGGGATATCCTCAAGGATACACCATTGTTCCCGGGAACTCTCCCATTCACAGCGTAAGTGCAGTAGTATCTCAGTTATTCTTGAAGCACTCACTGCTAATTAGACTGTGGTTGGGTCCCGACGCACGCTCAAGAACGCTAATTTCGCGAAGTATAATCTCGCAGTCAGCAAAGTACGCCCTATATTATATTGATATCCACCTTTTATCATTGACTTCACCGAAGCGTAAAGATACCGAACCATCCTCATCAAGCGCCTGGAATCTGAATCTACCTGGCGCGCCTCCGGTCGACTTTGATCTGTTCTTCGACGGGTAAATTATTATTATTTCACGCGCGATATTGTGATGCTAGTTACATTGACTCCTCCACGGTCGTCCAGAGAAAACCTCGATCAGGAAGATATTGTTGCCTGGATCAATGTTGGGATGCATCACCTTCCTTCCGCTGAGGTCTGACAGAAGCCCCCAATACATAGTTCTGGGATTATATGGACTCATTATTATTATCATAGGACTTGCCCAACACTCG
>WNFI01282550.1_pt1 | contig 23476 bp, 28 predicted proteins | sample 5400471 | NCBI WGS metagenome assembly WNFI01 (sample SAMN13153348, study PRJNA577476) | soil metagenome | isolation source: 100 cm saprolite on Douglas fir-dominated hillslope | place: USA:California | collected 2013-09-17
CCGAGCCAGTTCTGGCCGATATAGCGGGTGCTGTACTTGCTGCCGGTGGGCGGAGCTTTCGGGCCGCGTTCATCTTCGGTGGTTTGCCAGGGCACGCTCATATTCTCGCTCCACTTGCTGGGACATTGATGGCGGACTCTTCTGTCCGTGCAACACAGCGGCCGCTTCCGGGTCAATCCCGGCGCGGAGATCGGAGGCGTTGACTAGAGTTGCGTGCCGGTGATCCTCGCAGCGTTGATTAAAACTTTGAGATTCAAGGCCTCGTGATTTCTGCGTAACTGAGCTCTTGCGCTGCCTTTATCAACTTCGGCCACGATAAACGCTCCGTACTAATGCCAGTGAGCCGCGTTCTTATGGTTTCCTGAATCAGGCGTTCGTCAGGAAGGCCGAATTCTACAAGATCGTCGAACCGCCGATAAAGCGCCTTGTCGAGCCGATCCCCGTGATTGGTAGCCGCAATCACAAGACTGTTACTGGTCAGACGCTCGATGAACATTAGAAAAGCGTTTAGTACGCGTCGCATTTCACCGACGTCCCCGGGCGCATGTCGGGTGTAGCCGATACTGTCGAATTCATCAAAAAGATAAACGGCACGCGATTGGTTAACAGCATCGAAAATGATCCGCAGCTTCGAAAGAGATTCGCCGAGATATTTGCTGATCAATCCATCAAGCCGAACAACGAAAAGCGGTAATTCAAGTTCTGAAGCGAGCGCCGAAGCCGTCATCGTCTTTCCGCATCCAGGGGCCCGGTAAAGAGGAGGCGCTGTCGTGGGCGCAGATTGTGTTCCTTTAGTCGGTTGAGGTTGTGCTGCTCCTGAAGGATTCGTTGTATGCGGTCCCTCAGGACCTTCGGCACGATCAAATCCTTGATTCTGAGATTCGGATGCATTGGCTCCAGAAGCTCCGCCGCCTCGCCGAGAGGATGTGCGACGTGAGCAATTGTCGAATGCGCTTTCTGATGAGCAGCGCGCAACTTCGCCTTCTCTACGAGGTCACGAATCTCGCGAGATAGCCCCTCGTGGCCTTTCCGAGCTTCTGCCGCTGCCACCTGCAATGCGATCGCATAAAATCGGTCGTCATCGCCCGAACCGTGACTTTGCAGAAGCGCTCTAATCTGGGTTGCAGTAGCCATTGCGTTAGATTTGGCCTCTAAATAGAGAAATATCTGATTGGAGATATTTGTCGACTGCGTCCCGCACGACCCATGGAGCTGAGACTTTCTTGGTTCGGGCAATCCGGCACAAGATTTCGTAATCCTTCAGTGCAAGAGTTACAGTAATCCTTGTCCGAGTCTTGCCGCCCCTCGAGCGATATTTAGGAGCCTTCGGGGCCATGGCGCATCATTGTGCATCACTGCGATGCAAGTCAAGCTTCGACGCACTTTTGGAGTCCCTCCTTTCGGTAGTTAGTTCGCCAAAGAAATGAGGCGTGTCGGCCGATATCTTCCTGACTCAGATTCTGAGAGGGCGGTTACAGTTGATCTCACTCTAACCGTGCAGAAGCGCGTTACGTCAGGCGGAGAAGGCGGTAAGGTTCGGTGAGAATAACGAGCCTGCTAAAGTGGAATTCCTGCCGCCAGCAGTTCATTCTGCAATTCCTGGGTTCGTCTTAGTCCAAAATGCCGAGCTCGGCATTCAGTCCATTTGCTGTGCCCACTTCTCGGCACCCAAAGTCGCGAGAAAATTACTCTCGCGACCGGTGAAACATTGCGCAGTGGGTCACAAGAAGGCTTTTGAAAAAAGTCTGGACTCTATCGGGGGTCCGACCCTAGCTTATCGGCCTCGATTCATATGCCTGAGCAGCCTTCCCAATCCGCTCCTGCGCCGCAGCAGATCATACGCTCCGGAGAAAGCGTGACGGGTGGTCCAATCCACTTCATTGGGAAAGACATGTGGGTCAAGCTCGCGGGTGGAGATCTGCCTGGCTCCATCACGGTGATGGAGGACGTTACTCCACCACACCATGGCCCGCCCCTCCATGCACATCCTTTTGAGGAATGGTTCTACATTCTTGAAGGCAGCTTTTTGCTCGAGCTGGCAGGTACGCCCTTCAGTGTGGCTGTGGGCGACTTCGTCCATGCGCAGAGCAATGAACCGCACGTCTTCCAGAACACCTCGGACAAAGATGCGCGCATGCTGGTGATAGCCAAGCCCGGCGGTCTGGAAAATTACTTTGCCGAGCTGGCGGAGAGGGCCATGAATGATCCAGCAAATGTGGCGGCCCTCTCAGAGATTGGTGCGCGCTATGGTGTTACGCTGCTGGGTCCGCCCATTGCCGCACGACGGTGACCTGAAACTGCATTGAGAGCGTTCTATCTATAAAGTAGCCACTGCACCAAACGTGAACATAGTGCGCTAGTTTTCCGTAACAGGAGAACAAAACCAATGTTCCAAATCATCGAAGTGTTTTTAGGGTTTAGCATCGGGATCGCCATACTGTGGGTCACCATCCTGGCACTGGTGAAATTCACCCGGCGTGTCATAAGCGGGGAAGAGTGGCAGGACGTGCTAAAAGACTTGTGGGACAAACCACCGGACGGCGTTCTACCCGCCAAGACCAAGACCAAGACCGCGGACACTCAATCAAATGCACCGATAAACGATCCTGGAGCGCCGGTTTCGGAGGATTCTAGAAGCAACGGACAAACTCGGAGAAAAAATCTTTGAACGGAACAAGGAGCGCCACGGCGAAGATCGCGCGAAGTGGCGACCGCCCTTGAAGATTCTCATCGTGTGCGACCGGTTGCTTACGGGATTCGACGCACCAGTCGAACAGGTGATCTATCTTGACAAGCCGATGCGCGACCACAACCTACTGCAAGCCATCGCGCGCACAAACCGCCCGTTACCGGCGATGAAGAAGCGCACGGGTGTTATCGTGGATTACTTCGGCGTCTTCGCCAATCTGGAGAAGGCGCTGAACTTCGACGAGAGCGTGCGCGAAGAGTCGCTCATTGATTGGGACGCGCTGAAACGCACTGTGCCGGGCGAGCTAGCGCGGTGCATGAAGCTGTTCAAGGGCATCGCCATTGAGGACACGCGCGCCTGCCTGCTGGGCGCGCTGCGCAGGCTGCGCGATCCGGACGCGGCGAAGAATTTCGAGCACAACTTCAAGAGCCTCGAACGACTGTGGGAAGCCGTCTCGCCCGACTCGTGCCTCTACCCGTACCGACACGAATACAACTGGCTTTGCGGGATATATGTCGCCTGGCGCCGCCGCCAGCGCGGAGGCCGCGATACCTACGGTGAACTTCGCGGCAAAGACGCGGCAACTCATTCAGGAAAATACAACGTTCGTCCAAATCGCGGAATCGCTACCAGTCTTCAAAATCGACGCGGTTTACGTTGCCAAGCTCGACGAGCTGCCAACACCCGCAGACAAGGCAGCGGCGCTCGAAGCAGCACTGACGGCGGAATTAAGCGAGGACGACCCAAGCTTTACCTACCGCCTGCTCGGCGAACGGCTCCAGCGCATCAAGGAGCGAAAAGACGCTAGCGACGAGGCGACAGCCAAGCGCCTGCGCGAGCTTACGGAAATCGCTGCCGAGGTTACCAAGACAAAACAAGAACCGGAACGGCTGAACTTGAAAGAGCCCGGTGAGTACGGGCTGTTCAGCGTGCTGCGCGAGTTCGCGGAGGAGAATAACGAAACCTATGTCGCGGACTGTGCGCGAAGAATGGTAACGTACTTGCGGGGTAACCAGCTTCTCTCACCCGGCTGGAGCAACTCGAAAGGCGGGCGAATGCGAGTTGAGCAATCATTGCTTGCCGAGTCGTGGAATCCCGCATACGACGCGGTCGGCTTTGACGCCGACAGCACAGAGCCGCCTTTCCTCCAACCCGCGGTTGCCGAGCTGGCTAAGTCCGATACCCAAGGCTAACATCGATGAAAACCGCGAAGCACGCTAGCATCACGCTCGCCGGACGGAAGGTCGAGTACGCGTCGTTCGCTCAAAAGCCGCCCGGAAACTCCGGGTCCGCGTCGGACCAAACGGTGTGGAAGTGCTGCAACCAGCGGAGCGCGAAGACGGGGATGTAACCGCCTTTCTTCGAGCCAATAGTGAGTGGATTTCTGGCCAACTGTCACGGGCCGCCCGCCTGAACGGCGTGCGAAAGCCGGAGCGTCGTCACACTGGTGAATTTCTCTACCGCGGCGTGCCCACGCCGGTCGCGGTGGAAACGGACGACCGCCGTCGCGGTGTCAACTGCGTGGTTTTCGAGAACGGCGGCATCCATCTTATGTGCGGTAACCGCACACCGCCGTCGCGGACGTTGGAGAACTGGCTTCGTCGGCAGGCTCGTGCAGAGATTGAGCGATATCTTGGAGCGGTGACAAAGCGACTTCGGCGGTCACCTGGAAAGCTCTACATCATGGACCAGCGGACTAAGTGGGGCAACTGCTCAGCGATGCAGAATCTTTCTTTCAATTGGCGGCTCATCCTGGCACCGGACTTTGTGCTCCGCTACCTCGTGACCCACGAGGCCGTACATCTTGCGGTGCCGGATCATTCGCGGCGTTTCTGGCTCACTGTACAAAGCATGTGTCCCGAGACGGAGAGAGCGAAACAGTGGCTAAGCTCAAACGGGCAGAAATTACTGTTGGATCTCAACGAAGTTTGTCCATGTCATTAATTTGGGGCCCCAATCGGGTGGAAAGCGCACCACGCGGCAACGGATCAAGTGCAAACAATACTCCTTAAAAAGTTGATGTGCTCTTAGACGCTCGACGAGGGCTGCCGGAAGCCGCCACGATTTTTTCGCCTTCCGCAATAATTTGATTTATCGGATCTTCGAAGTTCTTGCCAGGTGGCTTTGAAATTGTTAACCGAACTGCTGTTCCAGGAAATTTATAGTCCGCCACCCATTCGCTCTTACTGCTGAAGCGCAGAGCTCCGCTCCCGCTACAAATCATGAAACCTCCGGTGCTTTTGCCAACTTCGGATAGTACATAAAGCCCAAATCCAGAATTGGCCCATTCGCCGGTCTCGTCTTCCGCTAGTGGTTCAGCTCCGGAAACCCCTGGCTTAATCGCGAGTTGAAGTGCTTCAACGTCCGAGGACAGAATGAACCGCTGCCCGAGAGCTCTTCGAACTCCTTGTCCGCAGTCAACAATTGAGAGCTCAATTCGATTAGAATATCGTTGCGCGAATAGGTTGCACGTTTTGGTCGAACCGTGTTCGAAAGCATTTCGAATAACTTCTCGCAAACAGTAGCTCACAGGCCTTGTGTCCTTTCCTTTGTGGCTTTGAGTTATAATCTCTGCCAGCCGGTCGGATTCACCTTGGACGAGCTTGCCAATCGGAGTCGTTCCGTCACCGCGTTCGCGCCGTAGTTTCTCAATATCTATCTCAGTGATAGGCAGGTAACCGCTTGAACCCGTATCGCCTCCAGGCAAGTTTCCAACGTCGATGCCCGCATGCTGGAAGAAACCCACATGCGCGAGGTAGGAATGTGATTCAATCCGCAGATCGATTCCGGACGCAAAGATCTCAAGGTGCGGACGTTTCAGTCGAAGAGCCTGAAGTCCGCTCGAAAGAATCAGAGCTCCTGAAGCTTGTGCGAAATCAACCCGGCGAAAATTAACTTCGATAACGTCATCTGAGTCATTCCAGATGCTTTCAAAGTCTTCGAAGGCTTGGACCTCATTGATGACTTTCTGAATTGTATGACGTCCCATGGGGATGCGGTCCGAGATTGTTTAGCCAGTTAGCGGAGGAGTTCAATTTAGGCAAGAGCGCTTCCAAAAACGCGAATACGGAGCTGCGTTCTGAGTCGACCTATTCTTGGGATCTGGGGTGTTCCAGCCTTTGGGAGGTCTTCCGGTCTTAAGGGCATAACTCAATCCGCCGGCATTTAAGCTGTCCCCGAGTGTGGGCTTGTGTTCCGCAGACGTACTCCGACTCAAGCTGCGGCTTAAATTTTGGTCGGGTCGGCGGTAACCTGGCCGAAGTCCGCCGGAAGTTGCGCTAGCGATCGCTGAGGTTTTCTTGGCCGAGTGGGCGGATGAGGCTTAAAGCTTGCAGTGGGAAAACGATGGAGCCGGCAACAAGTCGGACTATAAGGGCGAAACCAGAGTCATAACATGTGGTTCAAGCTGACCTACAGTTTAATGGGTATGCATCTCTCCCTGGAAGGTGATGCGCCTAGCCGTATATCTCTATCCTCAGAGGAGGGAGAGATCGTGTTCTGGATGAGGACTTTTGACCAACAAAACATCCCCGCAGAACTTTGTTGCGATGCGGTGCTCAAGCGGAATTTGCGGCCGGAAGTGGAAGACATGTTCAACTCTCTAGTTAAGGGTGTCCTGCCGCAAGACACACCTCCGGTAGTCGAGCTTCCCTTCAATTCATTTGTCGACGCAAATGGCAGCATACGCGAGAAATACGTGGTTCCACTCTCGATCATGCCGCGAAGTTTTCAGGGGATCAGCCGAGAGGTGGATTCGAAACTATCCGATCTCGCGCGCAGTTTTATCAAAACCCTTCGTTGGGTACAAGGGGCCTCGAGCACGCAGAGCCCGTTTGGGTTCGTTGGCTTTTACTGGTCAACCGACAAATCATCCTGGCGCTCTATGCCTCACGAGCTTTCTGCGAGAGTTGAGCAACTGCGGCCGATTGACGTCAGTCCAGAGGCTATGGATAAGGTTAGGGAGGTTTGGGCATCGGACGATGCTGAGCCACTTGGTCACGAGCTGATCCGAGAGGCTCTCGATATTGCTAGCACGAATCCCCGAAGCGCTTTGCTTATCGGAATGTCGGCGTTGGAGACCGGCTTGAAGGACTACGTCGGATTCTTAGTGCCAAATTCGGACATCCTTCTGGAGAAAATGCAGTCTCCTTCAGTCGTCGACATGGCACAGCAAGTTGTCCCTGCATTGCACGCGGCAATGAAGGTTGAGTCGTCGGAGTTTCCACTTCCAAAGCCTGGCCGGGAATTTCTGAAGAAGTGGCAGTCGCAAAGGAATCAAGTCGCTCACGGCACAAAGAAAACAGTGGACGTAGAAGATCTCATTAGGTTCTTAAAGTTTACACGCTCGCTACTTTACAAGCTCGACATCTGCCGCGGCCGGCGGTGGGCCGAACCTCTCGCTTCAGTTGATGTGGATGCCGCCTTAATGGCACCTGAAGAGTGAAAGTAGAAAATTGCTCCGGCCCTTGCACCCCTGGCGCACACGTCCCGTCTGCTCGCTTGGGTCCGGTGGCGCGCTAGCTAGTCGTTACCTCCTGCGAGGCGGAGCGCTCATCGGTTGTACCGGTTAAGCGCGGTCAAACGCCACCGGCCGCCGCTCAGCGTCCAAGTGGCCAAGAAGCTTCCGGCTCGGTGCCCGCGCGCAAGTCGGAGGCGTTGCCTAGCCGTTGGTGCCGCAGATCCTCCTGCCGCTGGGCGAAGGAAGCGTGTTCGAGTGAGTGGCGGCGCGCCATCTCCTGGCCTTCCGAATACTGGCCATCGGAGACGCGGGCGTCGTGATCGTCAAGGTAAGAATCGGGGTTTGTCATGACGAGCGTTGAGCGTAATCCCGATCACCAGAGCGTCGCAATCGCAAACTTGTGTCAACCATTCGCCACCAATCGCGCATGATTTATGTTTCTACGCGTCGCCGTTGGTGCCAAAACGGCATTGTGAGCGAAAGCGCTTACGATCACGTAATGAACGACTTAAGCCCTCAGACAGCCGAAAGCCCTCTGAGGGCTAAACGTTCTCACGGAACGGTGAGATGTGCAAGTCATCGGCCTCAGCGATCTTGCCCAGTTCGTCTTTTGACCATGTACCCATCGTGGAATCTCCTTCAATTGGCATCAGGAATGCGACGCGCGGTTGTCTTAGCTGGGAAAGCTCCGGCTCAGCTCAGCGATTGCTCATCTGCTCGATGTGTTCAGGATACCGAGCTCCCATGATCGTGATCTTTGAGGCGGCGGTTTCAATGTCTCGGAGGTCGTCCGGTGTTAGTTCGACTGCTGCCGCGCCGATGTTCTCTTCAAGGCGATGCAGCTTGGTCGTGCCCGGAATCGGAACGATCCAGGATTTCTGGGCAAGTAGCCAAGCGAGCGCAACCTGACCGGGGGTCGCCTTTTTCCGATATGCGATCTTCTGAAGAAGATCCACCAACGCCTGATTCTCTTTTCGGTTCTCCGGCTTGAAGCGAGGGACGGTGTTGCGGAAATCGGAGCTATCGAAGGTCGTAGTTTCGTCGATCTTGCCTGTGAGAAAGCCCTTTCCCAGAGGGCTGAAGGGAACGAAGGCGATTCCAAGTTCCTCAAGGGTCGGCAGCACTTCCTTTTCAGGATCGCGGTACCAAAGCGAGTATTCGCTTTGGACGGCTGTGACCGGCTGAACTGCGTGTGCGCGACGAATTGTCTTTGGTGCTGCTTCAGATAGTCCGAAGTGCCTGACCTTGCCTTGCTGAATGAGGTCTTTCACGGCTCCCGCGACGTCTTCTATCGGGACCTCGGGGTCCACGCGGTGCTGATAGTACAGATCAATCGCGTCGACCCTGAGGCGCTTAAGCGAGCCTTCGGCAGCCTTTTTGATGCGCGCAGGCCGGCTATTCAGGCGTACCCACCCCGGACTTCCATCGGGTTTGAGCTCATAGCCGAACTTGGTCGCTATCACTGCTTGCCCGCGAAAGGGCAATAGCGCTTCGCCCACGAGTTCTTCATTCGTGTAGGGACCATAAACTTCGGCGGTATCGAAAAATGTGACGCCGCGATCTACGGCCGCATGGAGAAGAGAGATCATCTCTTCCCGATCCGGAAGCGGATGGTACGACCAGCTCATTCCCATGCATCCGAGCCCAAGACCTGAGACTTCAAGATTGCTTTTTCCAAGTTTGCGTTTTTGCATTGTTCTTAGTCTGTGCAGTCAGTTGGCGATTTTTGGAGGCTGCTCAGTCACGCTCCCAAGCAACTTTCCAGTGTTCATTCGGGCTAGGTGATTTCACGATTAGCTGTTTGTCGGAAAGCTCATATACGCGTGTTAGATCTTTGCCTATAAGAGTCCGCACGAGCGCGCCCTCAACGTGGTAGGTGAAGGTGTGAGCGCTTTCGTCGATCTCATATTTGCCAAAGGAGGCCTCGTATCCGCCTTGCGCATATTGCACCGGCCCTGCGGCGGTCCCTGCCTGCTGATTTCGATACATGACCTGGACCGACATGTGGCCATCGCGCGTATAGACAAGCAGTCCGGTACAGTCAGCCCTGTGAACTTTCCCATCGGCACCTTCCTCTTCGAGCCAGGCCAGCCGCCACGCTCCTATAAATCGGTCCAGGATACTTTGATCGAGATCGTGATCCCGACTGCTGGATGGCGCTGAACCCGAAAGTGTCGGCACAATGAAAAACAGAGACAGTACACCAAGCGAAAGCAGTTTCTTCATGTTCGGCTCCTCGACCGCATGCTATGTGGGATTTCCCTGAGGACTCCTCCGTTCTCGTCATCCTTCACATCGTGTATCCGGGTTTCTTGAATAGCTTCTCCGGGTTGTTCAGGATGTCCGGCTTATAGACCTTCTCAGCCCAATCCTGTGGTTTGACTTCTTCGATGGCTACCGAAACTGCCTCTTCTCCGTACTTTAAGACGTCCATTACGTCCTTAGCGATTTCTTCGGCGAGTCGAGTCTTCTGCTGTTCGGATTTTCCGGGCCAGAGTTTTACGATAACATCGGGCATAGTTTTCTCCTTCAGGCGTGCTGAGTTCACTTGCGATATTGGTCGTCGGTGACCTTTTCCATCCAGTCGACGACTTTACCGTCGAGCGCTTCCTGAATGGCGATATGCGTCATGGCTGTTGTTGGAGCCGCCCCATGCCAATGCTTCTCGCCCGGCGCAAACCAGACCACATCGCCGGGATGAATCTCTTCAATCGGCCCGCCTTGGCGCTGCACCCACCCGCAACCAGCTATGACAATCAAGGTCTGACCAAGAGGGTGGGTGTGCCATGCCGTTCGAGCGCCGGGCTCGAACGTGACACTGGCGCCGGCCGCGCGTGCCGGAGCGTTTACCTGAAACAAAGGGTCAATGCGTACCGTGCCGGTAAACCAGTCGGCTGGTCCTTTGTTGGAAGGCTGTGAGCCAATTCTTCTAATTTCCATTCTTAACTTCTTTCACAGCTTTTTATTTGGATTCTATTTGTTAGCCAGGCTTACAACTCCTGGCGTGTTGGGCGGAACAGGATCTCATTCACGTCCACATCCTCCGGCTGGGTGATGGCGAAGGCGACCACCCGGGCGAACGATTCGGCAGGAATCGCGATCTCTTTATAAAACTTTTGGATCCGTTCCGCGATGTCCGGCTCGGTTACGCTGTTCGGCAGTTCCGTCGCTACCGCGCCCGGTGAGATCACCGTCGTGCGGATGTTATAAGGCTTTGCTTCTTGCCGCGGCCCTTCGGACAGGGCGCGCACGGCATGCTTAGTCGCCGCATAGACCGCGAAGCCGGGACCGACCTTGTGGCCGGCCACCGAGGAGACATTGATGATATGCCCTGATTTCTGCTGCTTCATATGCGGCAACGCCGCGGCGACGCCGTACAGTACGCCCTTGATTTTGACGTCGATTGTCCGGTCCCATTCCTCGATCTTGAGGCGCTCAAGGAGCGACTGCGGCATCAGCCCGGCGTTGTTGATCATGACGTCAATACGCCCGTACGTCTGCATCGACCAATCTCTTCACCTGATCGCAGTGGATGACGTCTGTAGCTAAGGCAAGTGCCCTGCCGCCCCGAGCGGTCAACTCGTCTACCAAAGACTGAAGGCGATCGACGCGCCGTGCACCCAATACAACGCTTGCGCCTTGCGCGGAGAGAAGCCGGGAGGTTGCCTCGCCCAGTCCGCTGCTCGCGCCCGTGATAACGACGACTTTTTCTTCGATGTCATTACTCATAATCTTGACTCCTGCTTGCCATGTCGAGCGACGTCCCGCTTAGGAGCGGCAGTGCGATAGCCGCGGCGCAGATCACGACCAGCATGCTGACCAGGAACATCGCGCCTAAGCCGGCCCCGCTCGCGACCAAACCCAGCGCGGGGTTGGCGATTCCCAGCGCCAAATCGAGAAAAGCGGTGTAGGCACCCATGGCGAGGCCGCGGCTCTGCGGTGGGGCGTGACGGACCGCTTCCACTCCAAAGCCGGGGTAAACGAGTGAGTAGCCTAGGCCGGTGACCGCCGCCCCGAACAACGCCATTATGGACCAAGGCGCTAGCCAGATCAGCGCTTGGCCAACCGCTTCGATCAGCACGCAGATCAAGGCAACCCTGGCGCCACCGATCCTGTCCGGCAGGTGGCCGAAGATCAGGCGTCCCGCCATGAAGGCGATGCTCAGAACGGTAAAAGCGAGCCACGCTTGGCCCCAACCATGTTGTGCAAAGAGCAGCACGATGAACGTGGTGATCGCACCGAAGCCGACGCTGCTGAGTGCCAGGCCGAGACTAGGCACCCAAACGGCACCGATCACCCTCGTGAAATCAGGGCGGGCATGGGGCGATGGCGGGACTGGGCGGCTCGGTGCGACGAGCAGCAGAGTGAGGTGAACGCCCCTGTGATGATGAAGCTCTCCGCCCCGCCGAGTACCGCCCGGCCCAGCAGCAGGATCGTGACCGATGTCTCCGGCTCGCGGACGAAGCCGAGCGATAGGAAGTAGAGCAACCCGGCCACCGCGGCGACCAGTAGGCCGGTAACGAGTGCGCACTTGGCACCCCGGCTGTCGGCGTAATTGCCCGCCCAGAACCGTGAGAGCAGGGACGCGGCGAACTGCGCGCCGGCAACCAGGCCTACCACGAAGGTGCCGAGGCCCAGGTCTTGGTGCACATGAAGCGGGAGCACTGGCAACGCGAGGCCGATGACGAGGAAGGCTACGAAGACAACGGCGATGATCGGCAGCAGCGCCGCAGGGACGGGAGGAGGCGTCGCACGTAGCCGAGAAGAATTAGCGGACATGGTACACTGTTGTGACATATAGGCTGGGCGAGACTATCGGCTATCGACCAAGTGAGTGCTCTCGGGATCGTGCGGCGCCTGTCGTATTCTTGCGGAAAAGCGGTGCGCTCTAGCCCGCGATCACGGGGATCTCTCACCCAGCGTGTGCGCTTTGCCAGCTAAAGGGCGTTGCGGAACTGCGTGGGAGCCATGCCCACCGTCTGCCGAAATACCTGAGCGAAATGGCTCGGACTCGTGTAGCCGACTTCGAGCGCGATTTCGATGAGGCTGCGGGATGTTTCCCGGATCAGTTGCTGCGCTTGCAGCATGCGCTCTCGGATCACGAATTGTAGAGGCGTCATTCCAGTGGCCTGTTTGAACACGCGTGAGAAATGGAAAGGGCTCAGCTCCGCCAACTCGGCCAGCGCCTCGAGTAAGATCCTTTCTGCGAGGTGTGCGCGCACATAATCCTCGATCTTGCGGAGTCGTGCGATCGGCAAGCCGCCGCGATAGTCGGGCCTCTGCGAAGTGATGTTCGTGTATTTCTCAGCGATGTAAATCGCCGGCATCTGGGCGAAGGCAGCAACACGTTTCGCGTTGCCCGCAGTTCGGACCGACAGCATCTCGGCGCAAGCAAAACTCAGATGTGCAAGCGTTTCATCCCGAAGAAGTCAGTCACTTCAACAACGCTAGCTTTGTCTTGGTAGACCATTTCAAATGCTGCGAGACACTGGTCCACGCCAAGATGGATGTGAATCACGTCTATTTCCGCTCCCAAAGGGGAGCGCCAGCGCAGCTCGTAAGGGGTCTTCGATCCCGTCACGAAGATGTCTCCGCGCCGAACTCGGCGAGGCACCCATGCGCCGTCAATGTCACGTTCTTGAAACTCTGCGGAACCGTTTAACTGGCACGTGATCAGTGGCTCTGCCGTTGCCGGCACGAGAGACCCGTCCACCACGCGCGCAAAGCGGTAGCGCCGCGCGAAAAGCGCCGACCATTTCAGCGTTGCGCTGTCCGCTAGCACCTCGCCGCCGAGGTACCGGGGAAATGCTTCGGCGGTGGTCTGTTCAGGGGTCTTCATGAAAGAAGAGTCAGGGCTTCTCGGTCAGCACGTGTTCATCCAAGCAGTGATGCGCGCTTTGGCGGGAGGACTCGGAAAACGAAGGCCAACTCAGGCATTCCGAACTCTTGGCATGACCGCGCAAAATATCGACCAAAAAACCACGCAAGATAATTTCCAAATTCACACTTGACCGTCACAAAAGCTGAATCGTTCCAGGTTCCCGCGATCGTTGCTGAGGTTGGCCCGGAGGCCACTAAGCGGTTCTTCGAGTTCTTTACCGTCCCGATTCGCAATAAGAACACTAGACTCGCGTACTATCACGCGATCGGCCAGTTCTTGACCTGGTGTAGCCTAGCCGGCTTTCAAAGCTTGGAAGACATCGAGCCGATCACGGTGGCGGCTTACATCGAGCAGCACCCGGGCTCGCCGCCCACCGTCAAGCAGCATATGGCCGCGATCCGAATGCTGTTCTCCTGGCTGACCGAGAAAGGGATTTTAGCCATGAACCCGGCCCGGGAGGTCAAAACGCCCAAGTTTTCGCGCACCGAAGGCAAGACGCTGGCGCCGCCTCACCAAGAGGTGCAAAAGCTCTTGGACTCAATCGATGTGAGCCACCTGGTCGGATTACGTGATCGGGCACTCTTAGCAGTAATGGCCTACACCTTCGCGCGGATCGGGGCGGTCGTATCACTTAGACCTCAAGATTACTTTCAGATCGGCAAGCGCTCGGTCATCCGGTTCCAGGAAAAAGGCGGCAAGGAGAAGGAAATTCCGGTCCATCACAAACTGGAGGAATACCTCGATGTCTATCTCGAAGCCGCCAAGCTTTCGGAACAGCCTGCAAGCCCCCTCTTCCGATCTACTCGTGGCAGGTCGCGCGACTTAGAAAACGATGGCACTCTGGAGGTGGCCCAGCGGATAGCAGGTCACGCTGACAGCCGCACCACCAAACTCTATGATCGCCTTGGCCAGAAGGTGCTCCTCGAAGATATGGAGCGGATCCGCTATTGAAAACGTAGCGCTAACTAAGCATCAAACATCAAAAGTCCTGTCGGAATCTCCCGGGTAAGTCGGTTCACATACGCACCGGAAATCAGGCAATCTCATTCCGGCATCGGAAGATGCAGATGTTCCCGCAAGGCTCTGGTTATCGCCAACCTTGGTGGCCGATTTTCCGACAGGAACTCGCGAATCGCAACCTCGGATGTGAAGTGGCGAAAAAACATGAACATCGCGTTGCAAAGAGCAAGTCTGATAGTTCCTCTCGAACTTCTATTTCCATTTTCCAATACTCCTCTTGACTCAAAGCTATGAATAGATCGTCCGGGGCATCCTCGAGGGCGTCCAATCCGTAAACGTCAGACCAACCGCATCCTTTAAAGCTAGGGTAGGCCGGGTGCACAGGGAATAAAGAGCGCGAGGAAACCGCTCACATATCGTAAGGGATTCAAGGTGAGCCGCCCATTCGCTCTGCTTGTCCAGTCATCCCAATTTCAGGTATTCGAATTTTAAGGCAAGCCTGAGCTAGACATCGATGCTGGGGTTGCCTTGAACTAGCTGCCGTGTTCGGTGAAAACGCGCGTGTCCTCGTGCGTATCGTCGCTTTCGTCTTGCCTTTGGGTCTCGACACTCTCGCTATCGCGATCGCGCTCGGGCTCCAGGGTCAGCGCCCATTGCGGCCAGCTTTACTTTTCGTCGTTTTTGAAACCACAATGCCATTGATCGGCATAGTTATTGGCCGCGTTGTTGGACTCTGGTTTGAAACACCGGCAGCGTATCTCGGTGGGCTGATCCTTCTTGCCGTCGGTCTCCATACAGTCCGCGAGGCGCGACACCGCGAGAACGAAGTACAGAGGTTTGCTTTGGACTCCCCGCGAGGGATCATCTTGGCTGGACTTGGCATCTCGATGGACGAAATTGCGATCGGGTTTCCACTTGGGGCGCTTCGCCTTCCGATCGTCGCTGTGCTTGGCGCAATCGCTATCCAGACGTTTCTCGTAACCCTGGGCGGAATACTTATCGGTCGGAAAATCACCCAAAGGCTCGGCATGCGGACGTCGCGGCTGGCCGGATTTGCGGCTGGCGCCGCGTTCCTTTTACTCGGCAGCTATTTGATTCTGGAACGTCTATTTTCCAAATCCAACTTCCCCTAAAGGCCCGGCTGTCGGGGACCAGTAAATGGGAGGATCACCTTGCAACAGGCCAGTTTAGTCCTCTGGGAGCAATCGCAAGACGCCGAGCGCAAAACTCGGCGATGGGACTCCTGAAGCTCCGTATGACTTTGGGATCAGTGCCGCCAGCTTTCAGGCAGTGCTCTATTGCCCGCGGATCGGCTTCTGCTTGTGAGCGCTTGCCGAGAGCAACTCCGACTGAAAAATTCGCGCTCGAACGTGGAATCTCCGGTAGGTTTAAGAAGTTGGAATATCCGGTGTTCGCATGGATCGTGGTTGGAATTCCTGACAACTATTGATATTCGTTTTGATGCTTAATTGGCTATTCTATAGGCCAACGTTCGGCAATAGGCTTGATCGAGGAGATACGAACCCCTGGCAAGAATATTGGGGTGAATCATATGCCCCAGAATTGAAGCAACGACTGCTGAAGCATGTTTTTGACAAACTCGAGACAGAAGAAAAGATCGGCAACCTGATAATTGATGTTGGCAGTGGCGCGTCACCAGTAACGCGCCTATTAGAAACAAAACCGGGAAGGACGCGAGTTTGCGTCGATATAGCCGCTGATAACGGTGGATCGTTGGACGAGCTGAGAATCCGGCTCGACGCAGAAAAGGTGGGACAGTTTGGGACGCTGAGTTTTCGAAAAGCTATACTTAGGGTCTGCGCGTTCCTTGAGATAAACCCTAAAACAGAGGCAGAAACAGAGCGTGCGGATACGATCGTTATTTCAGATACGTTGAACTACGTGAATTTTCGAAAGGTTCTGAGTGGGTTTGGGAAATATCTCAAGACGGATGGCAGGCTTATTGTTCTCAATTTGCCCTATCGGGGAAACCGTTCGTTATTTTCCGACGAGGGTCTCAAGGATAACCGTCAGCTTTATGCATTCTTAGAAGAGCACCACTTTGAGATCGAACATAAAGCGTTTCCCAAAAGACCCCAGAATGAGACAGATGAATCAGAGGAGCTCATTGTGTTGGTGGCAAGAAAGTGTGTTCAAGCTTAAACTGAGATGATGGCCACTGGAAGTTCGACGTCTGGTTCAGCAGCCGACCGTTAGAGTGCCTACGGTCGTGTTGAACGGAGCATGTGACGAGGTGGATCCGCCGGTTTACATTCGGCTGGCGTCGACATTTCCCCCTTCAGAACCTCTGTGCACAAGCACGTAGTAGCGCTTCTGGCGGCCTTGGTGCCCCCGGTCATCGAACCAAAGGGTTTTCGATTTATCAATCACGGGAACGCCGCACGAGCGCCGGCGTGAAACGTCCGTCGACAAGGATGAATTTAAGCATAAACCAGCAAATGGATTTCTTCCGGTAATATGCTTGAAATATTCCGGATGATGTTCCCTCTGAGAAGGTTGACAAGGGCATTCCTTTGCGGGGCGCCGACGATCAGATAGGACGCGCCGACCGTCGCTGCGATATCGACGATCGTGTCCGCAGCCGAATCGCTGATTGCGTAAGCTGGCAGTAGCATGTGACCGTCCGCCTTGTCCTTCGCATACGTAAAGATCGCCCGAGCCTCGTCGTCTTCTATCCACTTGCGCTTGCGGTCTTCCGGCGCAATAACCGGTTGTTCCCGCACGAACAAAACGTATAAGGGGCGGTCGGTGACTTTGGCCTCCTGTATGGCGAAGTCGAGCGTGCGGCCGATGCCACGGACTGCGCAGAGCATAGCTGGGCCCGTCGCTTCACGGACCGGTTGCTGGAATGGCAAAGGGAGTTCGGCCTTTTTGCCGCGATTGATCGCTGCGGCGCTCGTGGCTCTTCTTTCTGCTCTCTGAACATCAGCACGCGTTCCCATTTTTTCAGGTCAAGCTTTCTGTCGGTTGAAGAAGCGCCAAGGTTTGTTGCAATGGCGCCGACGACGCCTACCGCGTAAAGGTCTGCGAGACCTGAAACATCCCTGACTGCGATCACCAGAATGGCCGGAATAGCCGTGGCTACTATGAGGCCTGCATTTGGGACTCCAAAAGGATTAAGTCTCTCGAATTGCTGTGGTAACTCGCCATCGCGCGACATCAGAAAGGAAATTGCAATCAGAGCGCCGACCGCAGTATTTACCGCCGACAGCAATAGGAAAGCGATCACTCCGGTAACGATCCAGGCCGCGATCTGACCCGCGAGCGGCCCGAATGAGCTTCCGACGAATATTTCGGCCATGTAACGAAGCATGTAGTCGCGAACACCAGGGTTGCCAGGTGCGTCGACGTCCCCGCCGTGAACATGCAGTCCATTCAGTGCGAGCATTCCCAGGCTAAGAAGTGCCGTCAGGGTGCAAACCTCGAGCATGACAACTGCGATTGCAGGAGTCGAGGTTTTGGCGACAGAAGGGTGTTCATCCGTGCTCCCTGGATCGAGCTTCATGACGTTCGTGGCATTTGCAACTGCCTCAACTCCGGACAACGCAAGAACGATTCCAACGAAGCCTTTCCAATTTTCCTGAAAGGTCCCTGAAAGCGGCTTCAGATTTTGTAACGCTTGATTGAGGTGGAGCAAGCAGAACAGGCCTAGCCCGGCAACTACGATTGCTGTCGGAATAGAGACTGCGATTGCCAGCCCCCCTGTGTGTTTAGGACCGAAATAGTTCGAAGCGCCAATGGCAACAATAGCCGCTCCGGCAAAAAGCTCGGGGTGCGCTACACCGAGGTACTGGAACGCGGAGAGGGCGCTGATCGATGCCGTGACAATGTAGTCCGCGATTAACAGGAAAGCGCCAACGATGGAAAGAATTTCCGAACGGTGCCGCACGCTCGCATAAACGCCGCCGCCGTCCGGGTAGTGGCGGCAGACAATCATGTAGTTGAAGCCCACAAGTGCGGTCAACGCGCACATCGCGGCGATCAGCCAGAAAGAGCTGTACCCTGCAATCGCAAAGGCCAACCCGATGACGTAAGCCTTGCTTGTTCCCCAGTCACCGTACAGGATTGCCGCTGCGCGGGCTGAATCTACATTCCTCGGCCTTTTCGACTTCGCTGGAAGCATGCGATTAAGATTTCCAGCCCAGGAGGGTAAGGGGTGACCGCGATAGTTGCTCGGTCTTGCCGGTAAGTCAACCTCTGGCCGACCAAAACGCCGCCAACCAAGCGCCAATTCATGAGAGTCGTTTGGCGGCGTCCATCTGACTAAGCGCACAGTCAATGACGTCGCGGCGAGACCGCGGTTAGTTTCGAACCGCCTAGGCGCCGGGCGTCAGTTCGGCAATTCGACGGACCGGGAAGTTAGCCAGGCCCGGGAGCACCGAGCCAAGATAGTCGCGGACCGGGAGTTTAAGTCGCCGACAGGTTTCAACGATCGAGACGATAGCTGCAACGCGTGGGCCGGCTTCCTCGCTGCCGATGTGGATCCAATTCTTGCGTCCAAGGGCGACGGGACGTATCGCATTCTCAGCCCAATTATTGGATAGCTCCAACTCCGGATATTCCAGGAACCGGCTCAGTCGCGGCCAGAGGGTAAGTGTGTAATTACAGGCCTTAGCCAGAAGGCTCTTGGGCAGTGCGGCCGCACGAGCTGCCTCAATCTGGGACTTAATCTCATCGACCAGCGGTTTGGATTTCTCCAACCGTAATGCAAGACGGACCTCTGGGGTTGAAGCCCCTTGGCGCGCTTGAGCATCGATCTCAAAGAGCTGATCCATCTGCGCTACAATTGCGATGGCTGTCTGCTCTTTTGGATTGAGTTCCACCACCTGGAAGAACTTGCGCCTGGCATGTGCCCAACAGGCCGCATGCACGATCTTGGCCACCCACATGGTCGTAGGCCGCATAGCCGTCACTCTGTAGGATGCCCTCGAAGTTACCCAAAAACCGCTTCGGACCTTCTCGTTCCCGACCCAGTCTGAAGTCGAACACCACTGCTCCGCCCGGTCGCCCATACTGCCAGAGGTAGGCTTGATGATTTTTGCCTCGTACCCGCTCGGATTGAACTCCCACCGGCGTTTCATCGGCTTGGATATAGTTGCCAGCTAACAACTCTAGAGCCATCGCCCCGCTGATGGGCCGCAGCAATTCACCCACCCGCATGACCCAACCATCCAAAGTCGCTCTGGAGATTTTCAAGCCGGTCTCTCGCTCCAGGATCTCGCTCTGTCGATAAAGCGGAACGTGATCGGCATATTTGCTGACCCACCGTATCGGTTCTTTTCCCGCTTGACGATTCACAAAAATTTAGGCACTCGCAGAGTTTTGACTCAGTCTTCCCTAAACCCCACCGCTCATTTACATTGTGAAACGATAGTGTTCAATCGAGATTGTGGCTTTACCTGAAAATGAATGAGGTAGACGCCACTAGTAGTTCAAATCGACCACTATTTTTCCGAGTACCGCGGCGAGCAAATCGAGTAGAGCGCGTTTATTAAGTCTGTCGCCAATTGGGCTCGATTGTCGCTATCGATTGGTCGCAACCGGTCCCTTCGGATCAACAGTGAAATCCCACCGGGTCTCCACCTTCTTTCCGTTCACCTTCGCGGTCAGAATTACGGTGTACATCTTCGGAAGCAATTTCTGAGTAAATGCGTAAGTCACTAACTTGGTCTTGGGGTCGTAGACTGCGGGCACTAGACCAAACCCACTGATCCGCATCTCCACCGATTTTGAATCAACGTCTCCCATGCTAGCCAAATTGGCCCTAATCGTCGGTTTAGGCTTGGTGATGTGTTGATCGTTCAATGGCTCGGTCAACATCGCGGCGGACGCGAGCTGGCTGGCTTCCACACCGGGCTGAGTGCTATCGCTCGTCCCAAAGTCTAGTGCCGCTTTAAATACACCACCCTTTAGAGAATCGATAGCGTACCGGCCAATTTGATCGGCTGGCGCGTTGATATCCATGTGCCGTCCGTACACCGTAAACTGCATCTCATACCCAGCGTCTTTGGCCGTCTTGCGGACGACCTCATTGTGAAACCCGTACGGAAATGCGAATGCGATGACTTTAATCCCGAGCTTGTCTTCCAGGGTCTCCTTGCAGCCATAGACTTCATTATGCAACCAGGTGGTATAATCCTGCCCCCTCGGCGCGTGCCTCAGATCGTGGTGTGATACCGTATGAGCTTCAATGTCAACCCCAGCATCCCGCATCTCTTCTAGCTGATCCCAAGTCATCGCCTTACCGCCCGTATTAACCCATTGTGTGTAGACAAACAGGGTGAATGGATACCCGAACTCTTTGAGGATCGGCCAAGCGACATAATATTGGGAATTCCACTCGTCGTCGATCGTAATGACTGCACTCTTTGATGGAATCGCCTTTTCTCCTTTGCGCCAAGCTAGAAGATCCTGCATCGAGATGACAGAAATTCCGTTATCTTTGAGCGCCTTCATTTGAGCGCGAAAATCGCTCGGTGTGGTCACCAACTCGGCCGGCCTATCTTCGAAACGATGGTAAAGAAGCACGATGAACTTGGCGGTGCGATTGGTATCGGGTGGCGGCGTTGGTGTCGCCTGAATTACTTCGGTTGGGCTCGCCGATGCGGTCGGGCTAGGGGTAGACTGAGTTAAACTACTCTCCCCTTTCTTGCATGCCGTTACCAAGAACGGTAGCACCGACAGAAACACCAATAAACAATGGCGCATACAAATCTGCCCCACATATTATCACGGTTAGCAGTGACAGTTAAACGCTCTTGTTGAGCGGACCCCTTGATTGCGAGCAAGGCCTGGTATTGGCGCGGAGTCAGACCCGCAGCTTGGGCCGCTTCCTCAACGTCTCTGGCCAGATTTACCCGAAGCGACTCTCTTCAACGATATTGCCATTGCGCTCTTTGTCCTCGATGTGTTTTTGGTCATGATCGGCTGGCCGACGAGTTCCCCAGACGAATCTTTTGCTGAAACTTACTTTGAAGTACCATAGGAGAAATCCAAGGCCCGGGCGGCAAGCCCGCACGGAATGAGCTCGCGCTGTGAGGCGGCAAAAGGGCGTAAGCGGAATGCGCAAAATATCGCCCAAAGGATCACGCAAAATAATTTCCTAAACCACACAGTCTCTGTGTTAATGAATCCAGCGGCAACTACTGGCAGTGTGAGCTTGTGCCGATAAAGTTTAAGGTTTCCATGGGTAAAGCCTTGCTTCTTCTTGGTCTCGGATTGTCTTTGTGTCTGACTAGCCTTACGGCCACGGCCGCGGGGATACTGAGGCCGGCTACCGACTTTCCGCTGCCGATCGATAGCTACCGTGACCAACAGATTCCGTCGATTTTCGGAAAACTCACGGAGCGGATTCAGCGGGAGCCGCTCAATCTCGTTGCGACTCTCATTTTTTTCGCTGCGATCATTCACACGTTTCTGACCGCTCAGTTTCGGAAGGTTGCTCATCGCTATCAGCGGCGCTACGAGGCGATCCAGGATTCGCTTCCGGCGGAATCCGGGAAGAAACACGACGAGCTGATCTTCAGGGCTGAGCTGTTTTATTTCATGGGTGAAGTTGAAGCGGTTTTCGGTATCTGGCTCGTCCCGCTTTTTGTTGCCATTATTGCCTTCCACGGATGGTCAACGATGGTTGACTATGTCGGGAACGTAAACGTCGCGGATGCAATTTTTGTTGTCGTGATCATGGCCATGGCCAGTTCGCTGCCGATCCTTCGTTTTACGGAAACCGTGATCGCGAAAGTCTCGGCAATCGGAAACGGAACACCCGCCTCGTGGTGGTTAACAATTCTGACGCTTGGCCCATTGCTCGGCTCTTTCATCACGGGCCCGGCAGCAATGACGATCTGCGCCCTCCTATTGCGTCACCGTTTCTATAGCCTCAAGCCATCGGAGTCGCTGAAATATGCAACGCTCGGCTTGCTGTTCGTCAATATCTCGGTTGGCGGGGTATTAACCCAGTTCGGGTCTCCTCCGGTTGTGATCGTCGCGAGCGTCTGGAATTGGAACCTGGTATACATGCTAACCCATTTCGGCTGGAAAGCAGTCGTCGGAATCATTTTGTCCAATTCGCTCTATCTCGCAGTGTTTCGGCGAGAATTTGCGAGACTTGCGGCCAACGTTCCAGACGAGGAGCTAGATCAAGAGGGGCGCCGGCCAATTCCGTGGGGAATCACTGGCATCCATATCCTCTTTCTCTGCTGGGTAGTAGCGAACGCCCATTATCCTGTGCTTGTGATCTTGGGTCTTCTTTTCTTTCTTGCGTTCGTCTCAGCCACGCGGCTGAACCAACACGCGATTGCCCTGCGGCCACCATTACTCGTCGGCTTCTTCCTTGCAGCCCTAATCATTCACGGAGGTTGCCAGCAATGGTGGATAGCGCCTGTTCTCGAAAGCTTGAGTAAATGGCCCTTGATGATTGGCGCTACAATCCTCACTGCTTTCAACGATAATGCAGCGGTCACCTGCCTTGCGTCCCTTGTTCCTGGATTTTCTGACGCATTGAAATATGTGGTGATGGCTGGGGCAGTTACTGGCGGAGGGCTAACCGTAATAGCCAACTCGCCAAATCCGGCCAGCCAATCGATCCTCGCGTCGCGATTTGGAGAGGCTGGAATTTCGCCACTGTACCTTTTACTCGGAGCCCTGGTGCCGACGCTCATAGACGGAGCAGTGTTTATGTTGCTTCGCTAATTGCAGTTAGCGGGTTTGATTTGCAAGAACCCGGCTGCAGGTGATTAATGGCTGACACCGATGGCAGAAAAGCGTACAAGAGGCCTGGCGCGATTATTCTTCGGTACTGTTCCCGACGATCAGATAGAACGAGCCTATCGAATCCGGGTAGGCCTCTTTTTTGCTCTGGTTGTGGAGTAGGATACTTCTCCCTAAAGCTTGCGCCGAAGGTTGCCGAGCACGGCACCGTTCTGGCGGAGGACATTCTCGGTGAGTCACTGACGTTCTTGTGGATCAGAACGTTCTTACAACATCAATCCAATATTCGCGTTATTCACGGTAATCCCGACGACCCTCATCTCCCCCAGGGAAGCGTTGACGCCGTGCTCATCGCGAATAGCTATCACGAGTTCACCAAACCTCTAGCCATATTGGACCATACGTTTCGCGCACTTCGCTCAGATGGACGACTCGTTGTCCTCGACCGTGGACCTCGGTCGTACCACGGGGAGTCCCGGGAAGTCCAGATGCAGCAATACCAAATCGACGTCTCGATAGCAGAAGACGAGATTCGCCAAAGAGGTTTTGAAATAATCAGTCGGGACAACCGTTTTATCGACCGGCCGGCTGCTGAGCGACCGGCCGGATGATCACGTTTGGTGGCTAATCGTTGCTCGCAAAGCGGCACCGTAGAACTGGGCGGCACAATTTACGGCAATATTTGCAACCGAGTTTTCGTCTTTAGGCTGCTTTCTCCCGAACCACTTCCTTCGCATTCGTGTCTTCTCTCAATCCG
>WNFI01138703.1_pt1 | contig 23473 bp, 24 predicted proteins | sample 5400471 | NCBI WGS metagenome assembly WNFI01 (sample SAMN13153348, study PRJNA577476) | soil metagenome | isolation source: 100 cm saprolite on Douglas fir-dominated hillslope | place: USA:California | collected 2013-09-17
GCGAGCCGCGTCTGGTTCACGATCTCGCACGGCATCCTGAACGAGGTCTATTACCCCACGGTCGACCATCCGCAAATCCGGGACTTGCAGTTCCTGGTTTCCGATGGGGAAAGCTTCTTTCACGAGGAGAAGCGCGACCTGCAAAGCGAGATCCGCTGCATCGGCGGGGACACGCTCGGCTATCGCGTCGTGACGCGCGATCCGCAGGGACGCTATCGGATCATCAAGGAGATCGTCACCGACCCGGACGGGCCGTGCGTGCTGATTCACGCGCGCATCGAGTGCGAACCGGAGTGGGCGAGCCGACTGCAGGTCTATGTGCTGCTCGCGCCGCACCTCGACGGCGGCGGATGGGGCAACTCCGCGCGCCGCCATCTCGCGGCGCGCAAGCAGGTCCTGGTCGCATGGAAGAATCGAACCTGTCTTGCGCTCGGCGTCAATACCAATTTTCTGAAAACATCCTGCGGGTTCGTCGGCGCGAGCGACGGCTGGCAGGACCTGCGCGACAACTTCCGCCTCGATTGGGAGTTCGACAGCGCGGAGGACGGTAACGTCGCCGTCATAGGCCAGGTCGATCTCGGGGATCGCGAGGAATTCACGGTGGGCCTCGCCTTCGGCGACGGTGCGCATGCGACGCTCACGCGACTGATGCAGTCACTGAGCGTTCCTTTCGCAGTTCACCGGGATGCGTTCGTCGCCTCGTGGCAGCGCGTCGGCAACATTCCCAAGCTCGCTGGATTTTCCGGAGACGAGGGACTCCTCTATCGCCTGAGCCACAACCTGTTGCTGGCGCATGAGGACAAGACGTTCAAGGGCGCTTTCATCGCCTCGGCGAGCATTCCATGGGGCGATGCGAAAGGCGATGATGACCTCGGCGGCTATCACCTCGTGTGGACCCGCGACATGGTGCAGAGCGTCACGGCCCTCCTCGCGTGCGGGCACGCGGAAACGCCGAGGCGGGCGTTGGTCTATCTCGCCGTCTCGCAGTACGCGGACGGCGGCTTCCCGCAGAACTTCTGGCTCGACGGCACGGCCTATTGGAAAGGCATTCAGCTCGACGAGGTGGCTTTTCCGATACTGCTGGCGTGGCGTGCCTGGAAAGCGGGGAGCCTGGCGGACTTCGATCCGTATCCCATGGTCAGGGCGGGCGCTGCGTTCCTCATCCGGGAAGGCCCGGTGACGGGACAGGAGCGCTGGGAAGAGGCGAGCGGCTATTCGCCCTCGACACTCGCGGCGACAATCGCCGCCTTGATCTGCGCGGCGGATTTCGCGCGCGCACGCGGGGAAGCGAGCATTGCGGCGTTCGTCACCGATTACGCCGACTTCCTCGAATCCCATGTCGAGCGCTGGACGGTGGCCACGCAAGGCAGCCTCGTGCCGGGGATTTCGCGCCACTACATTCGAATTCATCCGGCCGCGCTCGACGACATGTCTCCCGACGAGAACCCCGATGCGGGCATGCTCCGCATTTCGAACCCTCCGCCGGGCGCGGCGTACGAAGTGCCGGCAAAGGACGTCGTGGACGCCGGATTCCTGGAGCTGGTTCGTTACGGAATCAGGAAGCCAGGCGACGCTCTGATCGAGGACTCGCTGCGCGTGGTCGACGCGGTGCTCAAGGTCGATACGCCCTGGGGGCCGTGCTGGCGGCGCTACAACCACGATCACTACGGCGATCGGCCGGATGGCGGCCCTTTCCTCGGCTGGGGAAAAGGCCGGCCGTGGCCGCTGCTCACGGGGGAGCGTGGACACTACGAGCTTGCGGCAGGCCGTGACGCGCGGCCGTTCGCGCGCGCGCTCGAACGCTTCGCCGGGCGCGGCGGCTTGCTGCCGGAACAGGTGTGGGACGAGGAGCGGCCGGAGCTCGGCATGCGGCTCGGCATGCCCGCGGGAGCGGCCATGCCGTTGATGTGGGCCCACGCCGAGTACATCAAGCTGCTGCACTCGCTTTCCAAAGGCGTGGCTTTCGATCGCATTCCGATCGTGGCCGACCGCTACCTGACGCTGCGAGTGCGCCGCGACCTCGAAATCTGGAAGCCGACGCGCCAGGTACGCGCGGTCAAACGCGGCGAGACCCTGCGCATACAGGCGCCGGCCGCTTTCCGGCTGCGTTGGACGCAAGACGAGTGGAACACGTCCGCTGACGTCGCGGCGACGGACTCGGGCTTGGGCACTCATTTCGTCGATCTCGCTGTTTCACGCGAGCAGACTGCTCCCGTTCGCTTTACCTTCTTCTGGCTCGAGAGCGCCTCGTACCCGTATTTTCAAAGGCAAAGCGAGAGCTGGGAGGGGCGCGATTATGCCGTCGAAGTACGGTCATCCCGGACGCCGTAATCGCGAGGGTCGTCATCCCGGACGCTGCAATCGCGGCAATGGTCCGGGATCCAATCTAAGGGAGACCCTGAAGTGTCCGAGCCACCCGCATCAGCGCTTGCCGAACATCGGCGCAGAGCGGCGACTTTTCGAAGTCCCGGCGAAAGCTCTCGCACATCGGATACGGCGCCGCCTGCACAACCACCGCCGTGCCGGACTTCTTGTCGTAGAGGACTCCGGTGTACGCGGCGAGGACGCCGTGGCCGAACAAGAGCACTGGGAAGTAATGGAACTCCGACCCGTCGCTCAAAGTTTCCAGCTCGTAGTACCAACCTATCTTGCGGGCGTCCTCGGCTTTGACTGGAAGCGCCTTCAGCATCGTGGCAAGGCGATCGCGCGACTTCGCGGAGAGCTCGCGCACGCGGGCGCCGCTCTTGCATTGCGCGGCCGTAATGCCCCCGAGATCGTTCGCGTAGCCGATGTACCGAAACGCGGCGAGCTTCTCGCACGGCACCGGCTCGAAACTATTCGTTCCTTCGCCGGGAAATATCGGATTGGCGCGATCAGCCAGGGTCAGGGTGAAGCGCTCCTTTTCCTGGGGCATGACCTGGTATATCGCCCGCGAGACCGCGGAGTAGAACTGCCGCTCCTCTTGCGTCTGCGGCATCCGCGGATCCTGAAAAGCCGGCTGCGCCGCGACGCAGGGGAGGTAAAGCGCGCAGAGGATGCGGAGCCAAAGCGCGTGATGTCTCGCCATGGCGAGATTTATACATCAGATTGGATCCCGGACCATTGCCGCGATTGCGGCGTCCGGGATGACGACCCTCGCGATTGCGGCGTACGGGATGACGACCGTCGAAATGACGACCCTCTCCCAAGGGAGAGGGAGAACATCCGCTATGGCGATTGGCGGAACAGGTCGGTGAGAGAGGCGAGCTGCTGTGGATCGATGTCGGAGACGGCCCAGTAATTCATTCCGCCTTTCATCCAGTGCCTTATCGAGTAGCCCTGACGCGACACGGATACCGATGGCGCGTCTTGTCCCGATGGCGCCGGCCAGATGAAGAGATTCACCACGTGCCGTTCGTGCGCGTAGGTGAGAGCGGCCACTTGCCGTCCATCGAGATAGTCGAGCCGTCCGCCGGTCAGCCGCAATCCGGAAGAGGCGTAGTCCCGCACCGGCGGGGCGAAATCCAGCTTGCCCGAAAACCACGGCTTGACGGTGTGCTGATCGGTCGACACGACGTCGTTGAGATGGCCATCTCCGAGAAGGGAGCGGATGTGCGCGGTGGCCACCTCTTGCGCGACGACCTCGTTTTCCGAGGGGCCTGCCGTGAGAAGCGCGCCATTCCAGCTCACGACCGATACCGCTGCAATCGTGGCGGCAAGCGCGAAGCCGCGCGTCCAGGCCGCATGCCGCTCGGGTCGATGGGCGGCATGCAGTGAAGACCGGATGCGCGACTGGAGCGCCAGCGGCGCACGGTAGTAGGTCGCGTGGCGACCCAGCTCGGTGTCGGGAGTGATCATGTCGTGGTCGCTCATGTCAAGACGCCTTCCGTATGCGGACTTCGAGGCTGCTGCGAAGCATTTCGCGGCCGCGCGCAAGCCGCGACATCACGGTGCCGATCGGGAGCCCGGCGATCGTCGCGATGTCCTTGTAGCTGAGATCCTCGAGCTCGCGCATGACGATCACTTCCCGGTACCCGGCGGGCAGCTGCTCGATCGCCTGGTTCACCAGCTTCGCGGTCGCGCCGTGCAGCAGGATGACTTCGGGGTTCGACTCCGAGTACGGCGAATGCGAGCGCCCGGCCTCATCGGCGGAGTGCGTCACTTCGTCGAACTCGATCGTCTCCGCGGGACGGTTCTTCTCGAGCCACGTGTAGGCGCAGTTACGAACGATCGCGAGCAGCCACGGCCGCGGATCCGTTCCTCGAAACGCGTCGAAGAATCGAAACGCCTTCAACATCGCTTCCTGAACCACATCTTCCGCGTCCTGCTGATTGCGGGTGATCCACCGCGCCAGGTTGTACGCCGAGTCCAGGTGCGGCATGACGATGCTCTCGAATCGCGTGGCCGTGGTCATCGTTTCGTGGCCGCGGCGAGATACGCGATGATGTCGGCGCGATCCACCGCATCGGGTATCGAGAACCACATCTTCTGGCCGGGGATGAATGCGTCGGGGCCGGAGAGCCACTTGTCGAGCGTCGCCGCGCTCCAGACCACCGTCGAGTCCTTGAGCGCCGGCGAATAAGCGTATCCCGGCGCGCTGCCCGCCTTTCTCCCGAACACTCCCTTATGCGCCGGTCCTGCTCCGTGATATTCCAGCGAATGGCAGGTCGTGCAGCGGGCCTCGTACAGGCTCTTGCCGCGCTGCGCGTCCGCCCCATGCGCGGATATGGCCGGCGCCACCATTCCCGCAGCGATGGCGATAGCGATCGAACTGTGCATCTTCATGTGGACGGTTGTCCCTCCTCTAGCGCAATACCGAGGGGGAACGCGATTTATTCGATCTAAAAATTTGCGCATTTCGGGAATAAACCCGCACGGAATAACCGGGGGGAAGCGCGATACCTCATCCATATGGAAATGCAAATCGATGAGAGATACCTGGACCGCCGTTTAAGCCAGATCCTGAGGGCCTACGCTCCCCGGTACAACGCACCCGTCCGGCTGCGCCGCAAGGTCGCGGCCTCGCTGCGGGAAGCTGCCGGTACGCGCCGCTCCAACATCGCCGCGCTCTTCAGCTGGACCGTCGACCGGATCGTGCCGATCGCCGCGGGGTTCTCCGCCGCGAGCGCGCTCAACGTGGCCGCGCTCTACCATCAGGCGCAGCTCCATGACGACCAGTCGCTCGGGCAGCAGCTGGTCTCGGCGCAAATCCGCTCGATCATGCCGGCGGCTCCCCTCGCCGCTTCCTCGACCCCGGCGGAAATCCGCTCGTGGCTGGCGAGCAAGCTGTCGTTCTCGCCTTCGGTTGCCGACCTCGCTGCGGACGGATATCTGCTTGCGGCGGGCCGCATCGAGCATGTCTCGGGCCGCTCGGTCGCCGCACTTCAATACTCTCGCGGCGAGCATGTGGTGAATGTGCTTGCCTGCCCGCTTCGCGGCGACTCTCACGCGCGGGCATTCGGGCGGGACGGCTACAACATCGTCGGTTGGACGGATTCGCAGCTGCAGTACTGGGCGGTGTCGGATCTCGACGAGGCCGAGCTGGCCCGCTTTGCCGCCTCCTACCAGCGCGCGACCGGCAAGATGTAAAAAGGGCCGCCGTGCCGAAGCGCGGCGGCCCAGGCGGCCTCACCCGCTAGAAGGTATGGCGGATCCCGAGGACCACACCCGTGTTCTCAGCTCCCGGCGCGGACCCGATGCCGGCGGCATTCGCGAACTGATAGCTGCCGCGCGCGTCGTTCGCCACGCGCGTATAGAACGCGTACACATCGGTCCTGAGAGAGAGCGTGTAGCTATAGCCGAGGGACAGCTGCCTGGCGCCGAGACCTCGCGTCTCGCACTGCGAGCCGTCGAATCGCGAGCAGCTCCCGTCCTGGGCCTTCGCGTAAAAGCCGCGAAGCGCGTGCGCGTTCATGCGTTGCAGGAACGTGAACGCGACCGCGCTTCGTTGGTACCGGCTGAACGCGCCGGGCGCCGCGTTGCTTTGCGACTTCGAATAGCTCAACCGGTCGGCGAGGATCCCCAGCGTGGTGTCCCCCACCTTCACACGGCCGACGAGCTTGTGGCCCTTGTCCCGCGAGGACGCCGACGGCGCTGCCGTAGCGGAAACCGGCGTTGCCTGGGCCGCGGGCACCAACGCGTCGAGGCCGAAGTAGTCGTCGTGCGCCTCGTACCCGTAGCCGATGTAGAACATCCCTCCGTCGTATTCGATGGAACCCGAATAGATCTGCGGATCGATCTGCGTCGTCGAGGCGGTTCTCGAGGTGCGCCCTTCGTTCACGGAATATGCGAAGCGCGCCGTCACGCCCGCGATCGCCGGAAGCCAGTATTGCGCGATGTTGCCCTGGCGCCGCTCGAACGAAGCATTCGCGGCAGCCGCGTACGTCTTGCCGTCTCCGCTCGTCGCGATCGTGCCGATCGTCACGGGGCCCACTCCGAACCCCGGCGTTCCGATGATCGCGCCCGTGTACGTGATGCCGGTGAAGTACATCGGATCGACTGCTCCGGACAACGTCTTGAACGGCGTGTCCCATTGACCGATCCTTACCGACCCGAATGGGCCGGACAGCCCGATCGCGGTGTTTCGCGACGCGATGCTGCTGCCGCCGGCATCGACTGCGACGCCCGACTCGATTTGCCAGAAAGCGCTGAGCGAGGGCGAGAGTTTTTCGCCGCCGCGAAAGCCCAGGTTGGAGGAGTTCTGCGTCACGCGATTTCGCGCGGGAACGTTCACGCCGGAAGGATTGAATCCCAGGCTTCCCGCGGGCAGCGTGCCGGCGGCTGTAGCGCCCGTCGCCTCGACGCGCTCGAAGTCCACGTTGAGCGTTCCGTAAATGACCGTCGGCACTTCCTGCGCGAATACCGGAGTTGTCGCCGCCGCGGCCAGAGCCGCCCACTGCATGGTGAGTTTTCGCACGTCATCTCCCAAGTGAATGTCCGTCAGTGAGCCGCCACGATTGGCGTGCTCACTAACTGGACGATGGGCGATGCGGTTTATTCCCCGCCCATTTGGGTATCCCACCTCTCGTGGGTCATGACGCGCGCGACCTTGCGATCGTCCCTGCCGCCGCCGCTGTCACCACGGCAGTCGGCGCGAATCGGCAGCTCGACGAACGGATTGACGTCGCCATCCGTGAGTTGCATCTGGCGAAGGAATCTTGCATCGCTTCTCGCCTTGTTGCAGGCGGCTTGGCTGGGGCCCGCCGGAGCGGCGATGGCCGGCGCGAGGGCCTGGGTGCGAGCTTCCCGCATCACTGTGTCGCTCTCGGCCCAGAGCGCGCCGGCGTTATTCCATTCGCGCGATTCGGGAATAGAAGGCGCATCGGCGACGTCTTGTCGCGGTGATCGCCACCATTCACGAAGCCCGCCGCTCGAATCCGTCCCGCTTCGAGGAACTGTTTCTGCCGCACCTGGACGCGGCCTACAACCTCGCGCGCTGGCTGTGCGGCAACGACGACGATGCCGAAGACATCGTGCAGGAGTCGTACATGCGCGCGCTCAAGTTCTTCGCGAGCTTTCGCGGCGAGGAGCCGCGCGCGTGGCTTCTCGCCATCGTGCGCAACACCTACTACAGCGAATGGCGCAAGCGGCGCGGAATCTCCAGCGTCTCGTTCGACGAGGAGCTGCACATCATCGACAGCGACGAGCCTCCGCCCACGATGGGCGTGATCTCGGCGAATCCGGCGGCGCTGTTCTCCAGGAAGGAGGACGCGCGACTGCTGGACCGGGCGCTCGAGGCGCTGGCGCCTGAATTCCGCGAGCCTTTGATCCTGCGTGAGCTGGAAGATCTCTCCTATAAGGAGATCGCCGAGGTGCTCGGCGTGCCGATCGGAACCGTGATGTCCCGCCTTTCCCGCGCCCGGCGAATGCTCCTCGCGAGCTTCCAGAAATTGGGCGGGGAGCGCGAAGGCGCAACTGGAATAACGCGACCGCTAGTCAAGTAATGGCTTGTGACGGGTCTTCGTCTCCGACTATCGCGACCATCCTGGAAAAGGGAATCACATGACCTTACTCAAGCGGCTCGACAAGATTGCACTGGCTGGCTGGCTCTGTACCGTGCTCGCGCTTTCCGGAACTGCGAATGCATTCTTCGGCGCAGACGAACCGCGCGCGAGAGTGACTCACGCCGACGGCACCGAGAGCCGCTTCTACACCACGGGGCCCGCGGGAACGAGCACCCTGCGCGTGGACGTATCTCCGACGGGGCAGGTCCTGTCGAGAACCCAGGTGCTGCGCGACGAGGTGTTCTCGCGGATCAGGTCCGGGCTCAAGGCGAGCGAAGTCATCGAGCTCATCGGCCCGCCGTATCAGAGGATGCGCTTCGAGCGCTCGAAGACCACGGCGTGGGATTATCACTACAGGGATTCGTGGAACAACGATGCGGAGTTCTCCGTCATCGTCGACGACGACGGTATCGTGGTCGGGAAGTTCAGCAACAGGACGGGTTCGTAAGAACGCCTCGACAGGTTCACGTCAGCTTCGAGAGCTAGAGTTCCCTCCAAACGAGGGGGGAGCAATGAGCGAAAGCTATCAGCTTGAGAGCGTGCCGATCTTCAGGAACATTCCCTCGAGCCAGCTCGACCCCCTGCGCGAGGTGGCGGTGCGCCAGGCCTACGGCAGCGGCGCGGCGATCTTCCGCCAGGCCGACATCCCGAGGTATCTCTACATTGTCGAGCGGGGCACCGTGGACATCGTCTTGCCGACGATGACCGACGACATCACCCTTGCGAGCTTCGAATCGGGCTCTTTCTTCGGCGAGCTCGCGGTGTTCGACCATCAACCCCGAACCGCGACCGCCCAGGCCGCGACCGAGACGGATCTCATTTGCATTCCGCTCGAGGCGGTAGCCGACCTGATCGAACGCCATCCGAGCGCGGCGAAGCAATTCATGAGCGTCGTCATCGAGCGCCTTCGCGGTGCCGACGAGATGCTTTCGCGGCACATCCGCAACATCAACGAGGTCGCGGATCGGAAGATGAGCGTGGGCGAGCGGATCGCGGACCACGTCGCGCGGTTCGGCGGCTCGTGGACATTCATCATCTGGTTCTGGCTGTTCCTTGCACTGTGGATGATGGTGAACACCGCATGGATCCTGGCCGCGCCTCTCGACCCCTATCCCTACATCTTCCTCAATCTCATCCTCTCGTGCATCGCGGCCCTGCAGGCGCCCGTGATCATGATGAGCCAGAACCGGCAGGCGGCCAAAGACCGGCTCCAGGCGGACCAGGACTACCAGGTGAATATCAAAGCGGAGTTCGCGATCCAGCAGCTGCATCGAAAGCTGGACGAGATGCGAGCCAGCTTGATTCAACACCGGCACGCCGAGACGGAGCACTGGCGCAAGACGGAGCGAACCTGAAGAAAACGGGCCGCTCTTGGCGGCCCGTTCCCACTGCGAGAAAGCTACTGCAATTAACGGCAGGTCGCGGGCAGGTACTTCGCCGTGATCGTCGTGCCGGTCTTGCAATCCCAGGCGGTGATCGCCGAACCCGCGCCACCCGCCAGAGTCGGCGTGTAGTTGAGGAGCGTGCCGCTGGCGTTACCCGTGAGCTGCGTGGCCAATCCACCGGCCGCGCTGACGCTGATGACACCCGTGCCGGCAGCAACCACCGGGGGCGCCGAATTCGCGGTGCCGACGGTCGAGCAGCCCGAATCAGCCGCGCCAGGGAACACGCCCTTGGCCTGATAGTACTCAGCGACGGACGTCTTGCAGACGCCGGCGGCGTTGATGAGCTCGGTATCTCCCTGTTGGTGACACGAAACTGGGCACAACAATGGTGTGTGCGAGATAGGTAGGTGCAACCCCTGTGCCACCTTCATGATGGCTCGGCTACAGTCGCAATATCTTCATTAAATCAATATCTTAATTTGAACAGTCAGCAAGCCTTTCCGACCCCGGAAGGAACCTGTCACGAGGCTTACGGTTCGCGGGTGGCGCTGGAGGCCTTTGGTGGCACGTTCGCGCCATCAAATGACGCTCCTGGGCACAGGATGCTAACTATAGGACCTTCGAATCAACCAGAATGCGTGCCCATCCGCGAAGACCTCTGTCTCTCCTGGGAGGATCCAACCACGCCGGTAACGGGATTGAAAATCCAGTCTTTCGTCTTTCCAAAATTGCCTTGGGAAGCGGCGTGCGCGGAGCGGCGGCCATGTCGTTCTTTCGCGGTGGATTCGCCAGGCCCATCCAGGGAGCTACCGTGCGAAACAGATTGCGATCCACGAGCGGCGTCCTGATCTCCAGCGACCATGCCATTCCGGCCCAATCCGCGTCGCGAAGCAGTTGGTTGCGCATGTACATCCGCAGCTCCATGGCGGCAACCTTGGCGTAGGGGGATCCGATCTTCGCGGTCTTGTAATTCAGGCGCGCGATTGACCGCAAATCCTGCCACCCTTCGCGTACGAAATCCGGGTCCATGAAGCGCGGCAGCTCCCACGGCATGAACAGGCCTCGTCGCAACAGATAGGCCCCTCCGTACGTGCCGCCGTATTCGAGCAGCCCCGCATACTTGGGCGAAGTGAAACGCGAGAGCCACGGCGCGGTGACCAGGCGAAATGCCCTGCCCACCGCGGGGAGCGCATTCATCGGCCTCGCCGCGGAAACGAGAGGCGGAATGCCCCCGAAGCTGGCGTAGCCGCCGAAAAGCTCGTCGGCGCCGACTCCCGACAACGCGACCTTCATCCCCGCGAATGAGGCGGCGCGGCTCACAAAGAAGGTATTGACCCCGTCGATGCTCGGCTGGTCCATCGCCGCCAGGATATGGTCGAGCTCTTCATCCATGTCGGCCTTGGAGATCACATGGGTCTGGTGTGCGGTCCCGCAGTGCCTCGCAACCATCGCGGCCAGGGGAACCTCGTCGTCCCCGGTGCCCTGGTACTCCCTGAAGCCGAGCGTAAGGCTCGAGATCTGCCGCGCCTCGAGCTCCTGGGCGAGCGCGGCGACCGTTGCCGAATCGCGTCCCGACGAAAGAAACAAACCGACGGGAACATCGGCAATCAGGTGATGCCGCACGCTGTCGGCGAGGGCCGCCCTCAGCTGTTCCCGCATTTCCTCGTGGGAGATGCGCTCCGGCGCGTCCGCGGCGGCAAGCTCGCTGGAAATGCTGAAGTAGCGCACCCTCACCCGGGGCTTGCCGCGCTCGATCCAGAGCGTCGTGCCGGCGGTCATCTGGAGAATGCCGCGATAAAGCGTATGCGGCTCGGGCACGGAGCCCCACAGATAAAATCCGACGACTCCCGCCGCGTTTCGCGAGGTGTCGACGTGCGGTGCCTTGAGAAGCGCCTTCACCTGGGAAGCAAACCAGATCGTGCGGCCATCGTCGGCGAAATAAAGGGGCTTGATGCCGAAGTGGTCGCGGGCGAGGAACAGGCCCTGTTTTCTTTCGTCCCAGATCGCGAACGCGAACATTCCCCGCAGGAGGCGGACCATCTCCGTCCCGTGCTCCCGGTACAGGTGCAGCAACACTTCGGTATCGCTTGTCGATCGGAACTGGTGGCGTTTCGCTTCGAGGTCCGCACGCAGCTCGCGATAGTTGTAGATCTCGCCGTTGAAAGTGATTCTCAGCGAGCCGTCGTCGCTCGCCATCGGTTGCGCGCCGGTCTCACTCAGATCGATGATGGCGAGGCGGCGGTGCGCAAGTCCGGTCCGTCGATCGGGGGAGATCCACAGGCCCTCGCCGTCCGGTCCGCGGGCGGCCATCGCGTCGCGAACGCGCAAGAGATCCATTCCACCGATCTCGGGGGCGGAAGAGCCATAGGCAAAGGAGCCCGCGATTCCACACATTCGGGGAATCATGAGCCTCGAGGCTTGCGGCAACCTGAGGAGCTACTTGCTCTCGGGACGATGACGCCGGCGCTCGGCGGCCTTCTTGCGGGCCTCGTCCTTGGCCGCTTCCGCTTTGGACGATTCGCTTTTCGAAGCATCGCCCTTCTCCGCCTTTTCGCCGGTTTCGGCCTTGTTTTCCGCGGCTGTTGGCGCCTTTTCGGCCTGCCCGGTCTTCTCCGCCGCCTTGGCTTTCTGCCGCTCGAGGCGAGCCTTTTCCACCTCCCGCTCGAGCTCTTCCTTGCGCTTGCGGATCCGTTCCTCGTTTTTCGTCGGGCGGTAGACCTCGGGAACCTTGTCGAGAAGCCTCGGCGCCGCTTTCGGATCATGGGGCGCGAATCCAGCGCGGCCCTTCTCGACCGTGACGCGACCGGCGGCGGTTTCGATGTAGGTGCTTCCCGCATTCACCTTGTCGTAGGTCCCCGGTGCAGCGGAAGCTTTCTCGCCGGGCGCAATGTAGAGAGGCTCGTGATCCGTGCCGCGGATCCCGACGGTCGCGTTGTTCGTCTTGATTGCGTAGCTCTTGGACTGATACTTGCCGATCCACCCGGAGATCGAGCGCAGGGTGCCCGTGAGGAGCGACAGGACGCTCCGGTCCTCGTCGTCGCCATCGGCACGGTAGATCTCGACCTTGATGCGCGTATTCGACCGCAACGCGACGAGCCCATGGTCGCCGGTCCTTACGTGCATTTCGCCGTCCTCGCCGGTGCGCATCGTCTCGCCTTCGTAAACCTTCTCGCCGGTGCGCGGCTTACGCACCTTCCCCGTGGCATCCAGGATCTCCGTGGAACCCTCTACGAATTCGACGTCGCCGTACAACGTTGCCGCGTGGGCGGACGGAGCCAGTGCGACGAGGAAAGCCAGGAGCACCCAGCGCGAGGTGGTCGAAGCGTTCGCGAGATCGGAGCGCATTACAGGTCGCACGCGAAGGTCACGCCGCCGCCCCGATCGGGGCTCTGCGTCGAATAGCCCTTCAGGAGGTACACCTCGATCTTCACCTTCTTCAACGGTTTGAAGTCGAGGTACGCAGTGAGGTCGCGGCTGCCCTGCGTGCCGCGCGCGCTGGTCTGCCCCGCGCTGTACGTGGCGCCGGCGGAAAACGGCTCCGCGATCTTGTAGCTCATGTCGAGCGATCCGTAGGCGGCGTTCTTGAGGTCCAGCCCCTGCGCCTTTCCGACGAAGGTGTAGCCGGTAGTGAGCGTGGCGCTGAGATCGCCGAGGGACTTGCCGAAGGCCGCCTGCACGCTCAAGTCATCCTTGCCGGTGCCGAGCCCCTTCTGGCTCGACGCGGTCGCGAACTTCACGATCGCTCCGAGATCGAGGTCGACGTGATGATCCTCCTCGTTCAACAGGTATCGCGTAATGCCCGCGGTCACGTCACCGGGTCCGCTTGCCTTGCGATCCGGCCCCACGATGATGATGGGCCGCCGGCCCGGAAGAAAGATCACCCTCCCCGGGCCTCTTTCCTTCAGGTACGAAGCCTCGACGTCGAATGAGTAGTTGTCGGTATCGTAGGTCGCGGTGACCGATGAAGTCTCGAGCTTGGTATCGCCCTCCTGGCCATACTTCCCGATGGTGCGGTCGTATCCCAGCTTCACGTTGAAGCTGGAATCGCCATCGGTCGTTTTATCGGCGGCAGCGGCCAGGACCGCGCCCGGAATGCATGCCACGACGAAAAGGGAACGCAGCTCCATGTCAATGCAGCCGATGCCGCTGGCGATGGTTGACCGTCCGGCGGTGCTCGCGGCGAGCCTTGCGAGTCTCCTTCTTCGCAGCCTCCGATTCCCTGTCGCCGCTCGCCTTGCTTTCGGTGGCACCGGACGTCGGATTCGTGGGCTGCGCCGGCTGGGCCAGTGTCGGTGGTACGGCGAAGAGCCCCAATACGATCAGAAATGCAGCGATGAACCTCATGGAAGCCTTTCTCTGTTGGCGTCTTTGCAATACTATGACGGTCGCACAAATACTGCCAATGGAGTCTTTCGTGAAGCTGAATAAGATTGTCGCCGCTGCTTTCGTCTCGGTCTTCGCCGCCGCCGCGATGGCGCAGGGCCCGAAGCCTACGGATGCGCCTCCCAAAGGCATGGCCGCCGGCAAGGAGGTCGCTGACAAGGATGACGGCGACAAGGACAGCAAAAAGGGCGTCGAGGGCAAGGACGGCGACAAGGACGGCGACAAGGACGGCAAGAAGGATGGCAAGAAAGAGCATCGCAAGCACCACGACCACAAGAAGAAGGCGGACTGAGGGTTTCTTGTCAGCCATTTGCAGGGCAGGGGCGGTATAACCGGCCTTCCTCCCGCAGCTCGCCCCTCGAGGCGAGGTGACATGAAAACCGGAGTAGTGCTTAGCGTCTTCTTGCTGGCCTCGGCCTGCGCTTCCCTCCCGGACCGCCCCGCCGAGGCGACCAGGGCCGACGCGACGAAGTTGGTCAATAGAATCACTTGGGGCGTGAACGGCGCCACTGTGCGCGCGGTGTCGGAACAAGGGCTCGCGCGATACCTCGAAGACCAGCTGCACCCCCCGCCCGGCGATCCGCTGCCCGCGGAAATTTCCTCGCGCATCGCCTCGCTCGTCATCTCCCAGAAACCTGTCGCGGACCTTGCGCTGGAGCTGGACCAGCAGCGCAAGGATGCCGACTCGTTGACCGACGATGCGCAGAAGAAGGCCGCGCAGGACGCCTACCAGCAGCGGCTCAACCAGATTGCGCGAGAAGCCGCGGCGCGGTCGTTGATGCGCGCCGTGTATTCGCGCGAGCAGCTGAAGGAGCAGATGGCGTGGTTCTGGATGAACCACTTCAGCGTGCACCAGTACAAGGCGAACCTGCGGGTGCTCGTCGGCGACTACGAGGAGCGCGCCATCCGCCCGCACGCCCTGGGAAGATTCCGGGACCTGGTGGGCGCGACGCTGCGCCACCCGGCGATGATCCGCTACCTCGACAACGAGCAGAACGCGGCCGGCCGCTTGAACGAGAACTACGCGCGCGAGCTCCTCGAGCTGCACACGCTCGGCGTCGACGGCGGCTATACCCAGCACGACGTGCAGGAGCTTGCGCGGGTGCTCACCGGCGTCGGCGTGAACCTGACAGGCAAGACTCCCAACCTGCGCGCGGAGCTGCGCGGCCAGTACGTGCGCGACGGGCTCTTCGAGTTCAATCCTGCGCGTCACGACTACGGAGTGAAGACCGTGCTCGGCCACTCGATTCGCGGTCGCGGGCTGGCGGAGGTCGACAAGATGCTCGACGTGCTATGCCGGCACCCGGCAACGGCGCGCTTCGTGAGCCGCAGGATCGCGACCTTCTTCGTGGCCGACGATCCTGCGCCCGCGCTCGTCGCGCGCATGGCGCGAACCTTTGCCGGCACCGACGGCGACATCGCGGCTGTGCTGCGCACGATGATCGGCTCGCCGGAGTTCGCGCAATCGCTCGGCGGAAAGTTCAAGGACCCCGTGCATTACGTCATCTCCGCCGTGCGGCTCGCCTACGATGACAAGGCAGTGCTCAACGCCAATCCGATGCTCGGATGGTTGAACCGCCTCGGCGAAGCGCACTACAACCGCCAGACCCCCGACGGCTATCCGCTCACGGAGGCCGCGTGGTCGAGCCCCGGGCAGATGATGGCGCGCTTCGAAATCGCGCGCGCCATCGGCGGCGGCAATGCGGGCCTCTTCAAGTCCGAGGGCGCGAACCCGGTCGAGCGGCCGGCGTTTCCCCGCCTCGCGAACGCGCTCTACTATCGCTCGATCGAGGGCTCGCTCAGCGTCCCGACGCGAACCGCCCTCGACAAGGCGACCTCGCCGCAGGAGTGGAACGTGTTCCTTCTTTCATCGCCCGATTTCATGTATCGCTGACGCGGAGGCCGACATGGACCGTCGCACGTTATTGAAGGCCGCGGCCCTCGCGCCGCTCGCGCTCACCCATGCCGGCCGTCTCCTGGCCGCGCCCTCCGCCGGCGGCAAGCTGCTCGTCGTCTTCCTGCGCGGCGGCTACGACGCGGCCAATCTGCTCGTGCCGGTGTCGAGCGCGTTCTACTACGAGTCGCGGCCCAACATCGCCGTGCCGAAGCCGGGAGGCGACGCGAAGGCGGCCATCGCCCTCGACTCGGACTGGGGGCTGCATCCGGCCCTTGGCGCCTCGATCCAACCGCTCTACGCGAAGAAGCAAGTGGCGTTCGTGCCGTTCGCGGGTACCGAAGACCTCTCGCGCAGTCACTTCGAGACGCAGGATTCCATCGAGCTGGGCCAAGCGCTCGGAGGCGAGCGCAACTTCCAATCGGGATTCCTGAATCGCCTCGTCGCCGCGATGTCGGATCGCATGCCGATGTCGTTTACCGACCAGCTCCCCCTCATATTCCGCGGCGACATGCAGGTTCCCAACATGGCGTTGCGTAGCCTCGCCAAGCCCGGGGTCGACGCGCGGCAGAGCGAAATCATCCGCGAGATGTACGCGGGGACGCGTCTCGAATCGCGCGTGAACGAAGGCTTCAACGTGCGCGACGAGGTCATGCGCGACATGGCGAGCGAGATGGAGCTGGCCAATCGCAACGCCATCACGACGAAAGGCTTCGAGCTCGAGGCGCGCCGCATCGCCAAGCTGATGGGCGAACGCTACGACGTCGGTTTCATCGACGTGGGCGGATGGGATACGCACGTGGGCGAGGGCGGCGGTGCCGGCTACCTCGCTACGCGCCTCGAGGAGCTTGGTCGCGGCCTCGCGGGATTCGGCGACGAGATGGGCGCGAAGTGGGATGACACGGTGGTCGTGGTCATAAGCGAATTCGGGCGCACGTTCCGGGAGAACGGCAACCGCGGCACCGACCACGGGCACGGCACGGTGTATTGGGTGATGGGTGGAGGCATCCGGGGCGGACGCTTGGCGGGCGAACAGGTGCGCGTCGAGCGCGCCACCCTCCTGCAGGACCGCGACTATCCGGTCCTCAACGAATATCGGGCGATCCTTGCCGGGCTGTGCTCGCGGATATTCGGTCTCGACGAGTCGCGACTGCAGGCGGTATTTCCGGGCGTGAAGCCTCGCGACCTCCAGCTGATCTAGCGGATTGGATCCCGGACCTTTGCCGCGGTTGCGGCGTCCGGGATGACGACCCTGCTGCGCCACGAGCGACCGAATATCGATCAGGGCGAGCCGGCGAAGACCTTGTCGGTGCCGGGGTTGCCCATCGGCGAATTCTGTCACGAAAACTCGGAGGCGCCGTAGGACCGCCCCTACGCATTCGCGGGAACTCGAGGTGCATCGGGTCATCACACATTGACGCTCTTATTGAAAGGAGGCGAATGCGATGAAACGAATCCTTCCTATCATGGTGATCGCTTCGGCGGTCGCGGCATTCGGTCCGCCGGCTTTCGCGAAACCGGGCGGAAGCCCCGCCGCTGCTCCTGCCCTGAGCCCATCGCCCAGCAGTCACGCCATGACGAACTCCAACGGCCCTTTCTCGACTGACCGCGACTTCGGCCGCGATCGGGCGGAAGACCGGATCTCCGCGGATACCCATGGATCGATCAACTCCAACGGCAGCGCCGCGATCGACCGGGATTTCGGCCGTAATCGGGCGGAAGATCGGATGAGCGCGCAAGGCCAAGCCCACGCAAAGGCGCCGGCCCCCAGGAAATCCAAGAAGCAGCTTGCGTCCGCGAAGCCGGTGAAGCCGCGCGCGGCGCCTGCCACACCGGCGAAGCCGCCTGAAAACGGCAAAGTCTAGGGCCGGTCAGTCTCGCGCAGCCGGTCAGTTCGCGCCATCCGTCTCCAGCTTCACGATGGAGGCGCCGTGGTTGTTGCCCACCCAGAACGTGGGTGGTGTGGTGGTGTTGTCGACGAAAACGCGCCGGATGTTCGTCGATCTCGGCAAGAGATACTCGACGAACCTCCCGGTGCGCGTGTCCAGGCGGGCGATGCGGTCCGTGGTCATCGATCCCGTCCACGCGTGCTCGTCCTTGTCCAGCATCACGTCGTAGGGCGCTGAATACGGGGTGGGCACTTTCCATTCGGTGATAGTGCCCGACCGAGTGTCGAGCATGCCGATGTTGTGGCCGCGATATTCCCCGAACCAGAGCCGGTCGCGCGAATCCATCGTGCCGCGGCGCGGCGAGGATCCCCTGGTCGGCGTCGCGTAGAGCTTCACTTCGCCCGTCTTCGCATCGATGCGCCCGATGTGATGCTGGCGGAAATCGGTGAAGAAGGCGTTGTTGTTCGAATCCGAGATGACGTCGTAGATGTTGTGCGGCTCCTTCGAATCCTTGAACGGCGCCCACGTTTCCGACTTCCCGGTGCGCAGGTCGAAGCGATGCACGCCCGCGAACCCGCTGTTCTGCGCCCACACCTTGCCGTCGACGCCGGAGTTCCAGGGCGACACCTGGTTCAACTGCGTGGACGACAGGTTGTCTTCCGGCGGCGGCTTGAAGTACTGGAACTGCTCGCTCGCGGGGTCGAATTTGACGATCGCCGCCTGGTACATGTTGCCCAGCCAGAGCTTGCCCTCGCGATCGCCGCGCAGGGCGAGCACGCCGACCGGATACTCGGGCTTGGAGATCGCGATGTCGTATTCCTTCACCGCGCCCGAGAGCGGATCGACGCGCCCGATCTTCTGGTCGCCGAATGCGGAATACCAGATCGTTCCCCTGGCGTCGAGGATGACGTCGTGTGGCTGCGCGAGCTTGCGCGGCAGGTCGTACTCCGTGTAGATGGCACGGGTCGCCTCGCCCGTGGGACGCGGAAAGGTCTTGAGCTCGTAGCTCCACGCGGCGGAAGTGCTGAGGTTGATCCTGGCGAGGAAGTCGCCGAGCTCGCGGTAGACCTGGACGCGCTGGTCGCCTCTTTCCTCCATCAGCCGCTCGCCTTTGCGCACCTGCGGCGCGCCCGGGATGCTCGCGTTGGTGTACGACTGCATCCGGGGAAGGACTGTATTGATGAACTCGTCCGAGGTGTACTTCGACCGCACGACGCGCTCGAGCGTGTGGCAGGCGACGCAGTTCAACAGCTGTCGTTTCTCCGGCGACGCGCCGGGCATGCTCACCATCCATTCCGCATTGGTCAGCTGCGCGGCGAGGTCGGCGGTCCTGCGCAGCCGCAAATCCATTGTGCCCTGCGTGCCGGCCTTCACCTCCGCCTCCGACGGACCTTCGAGGTCGTAGCCGACGGCGCGAATCCGGATCGCGTAATGGCCGGGCGCGAGCCTGTTCTCAGGAAATCGGTAGATGCCCTTCGCGTCGGTGACCACCGTGACGGTTATCGGGGAGCCCGAGCGCTGCGCGCTGACCAGCACGCCTTCCATCGCGCCCTCTTCCTTCGAGGTCACGGTTCCGGAGATTGGGCTCCGGTCCATCGCCGCGATTGCAGCGCCCGGGGCGACGAGCAACAGCATGGCGACTGTGATCGGTGCGCATTGCATGGCGAATCCTCCGTTACCGGTCATCCCGGATGCCCGGGAGGGTAATAGTCCGGGATCCCATCTCGAATTCGACGTTGGCGATCCAGCTGCGCTTTCTTCGCGCGAGGCGGGAATCTTCCCCTTCCCCGTCGAAGCTCGCCGGGGCGCGCCGAAGGAGCGACGACTCTACGCCCTCGAACGCGTTGACGCTCACCACCGCATAGAGATGGCCGTCGATGCGGCTGGTTACGACGGGCGCGATCCCGCAGCGAGTACAGATCTGGAATTCCGCGGTCTTGGTGCCGAATGCGTCCCTCGACACTTGCGCGGGATCCTCTACCACCACCTTCAGCGCGCCGCGGGGATTGGATGTCCAAACGCCGCCGTGCTTGGTGCAGAACGAGCAGGTGCAGGCGCGCGCGGGAATCTCGACCGGATCAGGATCCCAGGTGAGGGAGAAGGAGATGTTGCCGCAATGGCATTTGCCGTGGATCAACATTCACGTCATCCCGGATGCCCGGGAGGGCAATAGTCCGGGATCCAATCATTGGGCCCCGGTTCATCGCCGCGATCGCGGCGCCCGGGGCGATGAAATTCAGCCTACTCTTTCCCGGCCGACCGGGGGAAGAGGCGCGCGATGAGCGGCCAGAAGAGCAGCACCAGCGCGAGCGTGGTGATGGTGCCCACGAGGCCGTTGGACCAGAAGACGCGCATGTCGCCGGCGGAGCCGATCATCGAGAGGCGGAAGGAGTCCTCGGCGCGGCTGCCCAGCACCATCGCGAGCGTGAGGGGCGCGAGCGGAATCTTGATCTTCTTGAAGACGTAGCCCAGGACGCCGAAGAGCATCATCAGCCAGATGTCGAACATCGCGTTCTGGATCGCGAAGGCGCCGATGGCGCACGAGACGACGATCATCGGCGCGATGGCGGCGAAGGGCACGCGCAGCACCGCGGCGAAGAACGGCACCGTGGTGAGCACCATGATCAGGCCCACGATGTTGCCGAGGTACATCGAGGCGATGAGTCCCCACACGAATTCCTTGTGCTCGACGAAGAGGAGCGGCCCGGGATTGAGTCCCCACACCATGAGGCCGCCGAGCAGGATCGCCGCCGTGCCGGAGCCCGGAATTCCGAGTGCGAGCATCGGCAGCAGCGCGGAAGTGCCCGAAGCGTGCGCCGCGGTTTCCGGCGCGAACACACCCTCGATGCGCCCCTTGCCGAACGAGTCCTTGTCCTTCGAGAAACGCTTGGCGAGGTTGTAGCTCATGAACGACGCCGCGATCGCGCCACCCGGCGTGATGCCGAGCCAGCAGCCGATCGCCGAGGATCGCAGCAGCGTCACCCAGTACTTCGGGAGATCCTTCCACACGTTCCACACGACGCGCAGGCTGATCCTCGCGGCGTGGCCGCGCAATGCGAGCCGCTCTTCCATCGTCAGCAGGATTTCGCTGATGCCGAAGAGGCCGATCACCGCCACGAGGAAATTCACGCCGCGCAGCAGCTCGTCCGAGCCGAACGTCATGCGCAGCTGGCCCGAAACGGTGTCCATCCCGACGCCGGCAAGGAGCAGGCCGAATGCCATGGAGATGATGGTCTTGTGCTTCTCCTCCTTGCCCAGGCCCACGAACGAGCAGAAGGTGAGGAGGTAAACCGAGAAGAACTCGGGCGGCCCGAACTTGAGCGCGAAGCTCGCGATCTTGGGCGCGAGGAACGTGATGAGAAGCACCGCCACCAGCGAGCCGATGAAGGACGACGTGAAAGCGGCGGTGAGCGCCTCCGCGGCCTTGCCCTGTTGCGCCATCGGATAGCCGTCGAAGGTGGTCGCGACCGACCACGCCTCTCCCGGAATGTTGAAGAGGATCGAGGTGATCGCGCCGCCGAAAAGCGCGCCCCAGTAGATGCAGGAGAGCATCACGATGGCCGCCGTCGGATCCATCGTGAAGGTGAGCGGCAGCAGGATCGCGACCCCGTTGGGGCCGCCGAGTCCGGGAAGCACGCCGACGAAGATGCCGAGCGTGAGGCCCACCATCATGAGGGCGAGGGTCTTCCACGTGAGCAGAACCTTGAATCCGTAGAGGAGAAGGCCGAGGGCTTCCACGCGGCGCCCCTAGTATCCGAAGAGCCGTTCCAGCGGCCCTTTCGGCATGATCACGTCGAACGCGATCTCGAAGGTGACGAACATGCTCACCGAGAAGAGGAACGCGGTGAGCACCGAAATCCACGCCTTGATGCGGCCGACGACGATCATGAATCCCGCGATGAGGATGAAGCTCGCGACGTAGAGGCCGAGCCATTGCGTGACCGGGACGTACAACAGGGTGGGCGCGAACACCTGCATCACGCGCTTGAACTGGTTGCGGGTGACGAAGGGGCCGGCGTCGTGCGCGCGGGCGAGGAATTCCTTCACGATGCCGAAGGCGCAGGCGAGCGCCAGGATCACCGACACCCAGAAAGGAAAGTAGCCCGCCTGCGGGCCCGTAGCTTCCCATCCCGCTCCGGTGCGCCAGTTGTCCCACGCCATCAGCACCGCGAACGCGAGCACGATGGCGAGCGTTGCGGTTTCCGCCGCGCGTTGCCCGACGACGGCGGGCGAATCGTCTTCGGGCTCGTTCGGATCGCCGGCGACGATCTCCTCGTCCAGCTTGCTCACTTCGCGACGAAGCCGGCTTCGGTCATCAGGCCCTTGTTGAGCGCTTCATCCGATTCGAGGAATTTCAGCATGTCGGGACCGGTCAGGAACACCGGCTTCAGGGCCTGCTTCTCCATGTAGTCCTTGTACTCCGCCGTCTGCGTGAGCTTCTTGAAGAGGTCCACGTAAAACGCGGTCTGCTCCGGCGTTACCTTCCCGGGCAGGAACATGGCGCGCAGCATCTGGTAGGTCACGTCCACGCCCTGCTCGGGACAGGTCGGAATGTCGTTCCACGACATCGTCTCCGTGACCTTCGCCTTGTACGCCATGCGCTCCCTCGCGAACACGCAGAGCGCGCGCACCTGGCCCGCGCGCCACACTTCCAGATTCTCCGACGGATTGTTGACATTGGACTGCGTGTGGTTGCCGACGAGCTGGGTCGCCGCCTCGCCGCCCGACTTGTACGGAAGGTAGGCGAACTTGGCGCCGGTCTTCTTTTCGAGGAACACCGTGAGCACGTGGTCTTCGCGCTTGGAGCCGGTCCCGCCCATCTTCATCACCGGGTCGGCCTTCTTCGCAGCGTCGGTGTATTCCTTCACCGTCTTGTACGGAAGGTCCGAATTGACCCAGAGCACGAATTCATCCAGCGCGATCACCGATACCGGCGTGAGCTCCCTCCAGTCGAAGGGAATCTTGGCCGAGAGCGGCAGCATGTAGATGAGCGAATAGGCGATCAGGATCCGGTTCGCGTCGCCCGCGCCGGACTTCATGTACATCAGGGCCTCGGCGCCCGACGCTCCGCCCTTGAGCGAAACGATCATCGGCGCCTTCATGAGGTTGTTCTTCTGGATGGCGGCCTGCATCATCCGCGCCATCTGGTCCGAAGCGCCGCCCGCACCCGCGGCGACGACGATCTCGACCGGTTTCGTCGGCTCCCACGCAAGGACGGGGGTGGATGCCAGGGCCAGGGCGGAGAGAACGGCCGCGGCGATGCCGATGGGCGCACGCTTGGTAATCATGGGGTCTCCTCTAGTCGTTTTGCTGAATTCTAGTGACTTTGGCGAGGGACGCCCAAACTATTTGTATCAAGGGACCTGCGTGAAACAGGTTCCGCGATACAGGTTCGCGACAGCTTCGACGTGCTGACCGCATGGTAAAATGGGGGCGTTTACAGGGCGACGGTGATGTCTCGCGGACTTCAAGATCCGGCGGATCACCTTCGAGACTCGGTACCAGGGCGCACGCGACGCAACGATATAGCGAGGTGACGCTATGCGCAAAGCGTTTGCTTTCGGCGGCCTTGCGGCCGATCTCGGCCTGGCGGCCCTGCTCGCCGCCGTTTATTTCGCGGCCGCCAAGCTCTCGCTCCTCGCTGCCATTCCACCCGGTTACGCGACCGCGGTGTGGCCGCCTTCAGGGATCGCTCTCGCCGCGGCGGTGCTGCTCGGCCCGCGCGCCTTGCCCGGCGTCTGGCTCGGGGCGACGCTCGTCAACATCACGGTCGAATCTTCGTTCGTCGCGGCATCCCTCATCGGCATCGGCAACACGCTGGAAGCACTCACCGGCGCGGCGCTCGTTCGACACTTCGGCATTCCCAGGGAATTCAAGCGCGGAGAGGATGTTTTCACCTTCCTCGCGATCGCCGTCTTCAGCGCCACGGTGGCCGCGTCG
>WNFI01241806.1_pt1 | contig 23446 bp, 16 predicted proteins | sample 5400471 | NCBI WGS metagenome assembly WNFI01 (sample SAMN13153348, study PRJNA577476) | soil metagenome | isolation source: 100 cm saprolite on Douglas fir-dominated hillslope | place: USA:California | collected 2013-09-17
GCCGGGGCGTATGCCGTATTTCAGCGAGATCAACGCTCACCAGGGCTTTGCCATCATCCGAAAGTGAGCGCGGCAACCGGAGTCGCTTGGCAAGCGAACGAGCGGCCTCTGGCGAGACTTTCAGGCGGGCACCTAGAGCGCCATATGTCAGCGTCTCAACGGACATCGGCTGTTCTCCTAGAACGAACCGGGCGGTAATCAGCTGATGATGACCGGGCGATGACCGCAGGCTAGGCTGCGTTGGTTAATAGACTGTTAACGGGCGAGCGGCGATCTGCCACTTGAGCGTGCCGCGGCCGGGATGCGTCAGACCATCTTACTTCGCCTCGGAAGGCACCGGCATCGTGGGGCTTGCCGAGCCAATCTGTGTAGTCCGCTCTACGCCAACCGGTCGCCAAAGGACTGTCCGTTCCGGGTCAAAAAGCGTCGTTTTGACAGAGGCCCTGTCACTTCCGCTTATGCCCCAATAGCGTCCATAGAGCGGACATCGCGGCATGTCTCAAAAGTGCTGCCATTGGCAGACATTCTGCCGGTCATGAGGATCGTAAGACCCAACTTGCATTGGCGTGCGCGACGGCAATTTCTGCCGCCACGCCGCCTCGCAGGTGGCCGAGGTCGCGGTGCCGAGGAAGGTTCGGGCCGGTGACCGGGGGCAGTATGCCGACCGCCGCTCGCGCGTCGTCGGTGCTGCGAACGGCGGGTTCACGGCCGCCGGTTTATCGCCGCGCGAGCTACGGTTCCAATGACGCCGCATAGGCTGCAAGGGAAATCATGTCCCGGATTGATAGCTTCTCCACGGATGGCTTCATCTGCGCGCTATCGGCTCCTGCGCGCGCGCCGTGTTTAAAGTCGTACAACTGCCTGACGATGTAGCTCGGCGAACGCCCGGCGATGCCGGGGACCGCGCCCAGCCCTTTGAGATCGGGGCCATGACAGGTTCCGCACCGTACTGCCTGGTCGCCGCTCGCCGCGAGGACTCGTCCTTTTTCAATACTTCCGGTCGGAACATAGGCAATGAAGCGGGATCGCGTGTCACGGCTGACGAACTGTTCGAGATTTTCCGGCACCTCAATAATACGCTCACCGATTGCCTCCTTCTCGTCGGTATTCAAAGCCGTCAGAAACCAGCCGCTCACGATGGTTTTTGGCACCATTTCGGTTTCAACGACCCGTATCACCGCTCGCGGCTTCAGGGCTGAGAAATACGCCGCTGCGGCTTGCACCTCGGCGTCGGTAACGTTCGCCGCGAGCGTGGTCTTGAGCTTGGTTGGAATGCGGTCCGGTACCGAGCTCTTGCGAGCGCCGCTCTTGAAATCGGCGAGTTGCTGCACGATGTAGGCCGCCGGAAGGCCCATGAGGTACGCGTTTTCCGGCCCCCCCGGCCCGTCGGCTCGATGACAAACTCCGCAAGCGAATACGTTTGGCTTCCTGCCACTCGCAACCACCTCGGGCATCGGTGGATGATCGCCGGGATGCCAATCCGGCGCATAGAAGAGGTCGCGTACTTGCGTAAGCGTCATGCTTGCGGTGCTGTCGGGAACACGGCGCAACGTGCCGTCATCGGGTGGCGGCTTGAAATCGGGGGGATTGACCGGATAGGCCCACGGCGGTGGTACCTCTTGGGTTAGCGCAACTGCCCCCGGAACAAAAGTAGACGCGACTGACAAGATCGACAAAATCAGAAATCTATTCATCGCACCCTCCCAAGTCGTTAGCCGACATTCCCTCCCCCTATTCAGGTATTCTGGACTTTTGTGCGCGCAACGCAAGGTGCGGACAGCCCATACGGTCCGCATCAATCGGGCCTGAAAATAAAGGCCGCCGCCGTTCATTCAGGCTATTCGGTGTATGTCTAGTTTGGGTCCTCGCGTCTGTCTGACGATGTCTGACTAACTTCCGCTTTTCCCCCGAAAGCGGCAGTAGAACGGACATCGCGCCATCTCCGAAAAGTGCCATAACCGGAAGTCGCGCCGCGCCTGTTGCCGGCCGATCGGCCTTGGTGAATGATATCGAAATGAAGCTCGGCGGAAAGTAGGAAGTCGAAAATGGCAGTCTCAACATGCCTGAAGTGTGCTGGACGTAGCTTCGAACTCGCACCGTTCACGCCGCTCGGCGCGAGCCACAAGCTCACGATCTTTCAGTGCTCAGGCTGTGGCGCGCCGATCGGTGTCCTGGACCCGGCAACGGGCCCTCAGATCGACGCCCTGAAGAATCAGATCGCGGCCATAGACGAGAGGCTCAACCGGATTGCGAAAGCGCTTCAGGATTGATTGATTACACAGGTTAGCCCAACGGCTCCGCGCAAGGAGCGGCCCGATGATAGGCACCGTCCGCGTCACTTCTGCTTTGTCCCTGAAAGCCGGCCTTCGTGGGAAGGATCGGCACGTCCGAAACGTGCACAACACCAGAAGTCGGGCCCCTATCTAGGTCACGAAGATTGGAACCGCCTTGCTGCCACAAGGGGGCGCACCATGAAACTTCTCCGCCGTAAATTCCTTAAACTTGCCTGGGTCGTTGTCGCCGCTCCAGCCTTTCCACAACTCGCATCGGCGGACGATTATCCGACGCGGCCAGTGCCCATCATCGCCGGTTTTGCCGCCGGCGGCGGGGTCGACATCACGGCGCGCCTGATCGGTCAGTGGCTTCGGCCAGAGCCCAGTAATCATGTGACATGGCAATTCCTCGACTGTGATTGATCAACAGCCAAGGATCTCATGCCCAAAGTAATGCGCAGCAAAATCACGTCATGGTTCGAATTTTTCAAAACTCACCGATGAACTGAACGAAGTCAGGATTTCTGCGACAATGGAAGTTCCCCACACAGATCAAAACCCTTCTTAAACCGTCTATAAGTTATGATCTGCCTATGAATAACGCCCCATTCAATCAGCATCATTTCATCATTGAAGCCCTGGATCAGGAGCGTTTGTGCCCCGTCCTGCAAGCCATGTTCGAGGTAACGAATCTCAGTGCGCTTCAGGCGATTTTAGGGAAAGAGGCCGCCGCTGATCCCCAGTTGGTCGAAACCTATCGTTGGGGACGGATGAGCTGAACGCCATCAACGAAGAGTTTGATGTTGGCTTTAAACCTGAACTGCTTGGCCTGCCACAGATTGAGATTTCCATTTTCAGGTGGCGGCAGGAAATGCAGCTGCCGTATCTACGTCATACCGGTTACGAGTTGGCGCTCATGCTTGATGGACGCAAGAAACTGACAAAAATGTCCGATGGGTACCCACCAGATAGTTTTCCCGGCGAGGAGAGATTCGACCGATGGGTGCAAGAGGGAAAGCTCCACAAGGAAACAGTCATCGAGCCTTTCGAGGACTCCAGCCTTCTTTTTGAAGGCCTCAGAACAGTCTACTTCACGCCCAAAGGAGAGGAGTGGCGAATAGCCGCGACAAAGCTGCTCTGGAGGGCGGCTGAAGCAGCGGGTGGCTGGAACGAGTACTTCGAGCGGCTCGAAGGCATGCTGTTTGGCTACGAGGATTGGCAGAATGACTGGTGGATAGAGGATGGCATAAAGAACGGCCGATTTGCCGGACTGGCCCTGTGTTGCTCGGTCAATGCCGCGGGGCTTGAATGGATAGAAACCTCAGGTTTCAGGGCGTTGCCACCTATCGACAAACCAATTCTGCCAATAAAGAATTTTGACAGAAATGACGCGGCCGCGATGAAAGCCTTCATGTTGGAGGAAGCCGACAGTGCTGCCCTTGTCCGCTTCAATGTTTCAGGTCGCGTGCTGACGGATATTCTGGATATTCGAGGGAATGGCCAATGGCCCTTTCCGAGCAACCGCATTCCGGAATTGAACCGCTATTTGCGGCGGGCGGTCGTTATCTTGCACAGGCGAGACGAAGATTAGACCGGAGGCTTTGCGCGCGAAATACTGCCCGTTCTTGAGACGATTTAGTCCGGCCATCCTGACTGCCATTTGTAGCGCTCTTTTGTATTTAGCGCGGGCAAATAGGTCAGGTCTATCAGTAAGATGCTGGAACGGCAGGCAATTTTATGCCTGTGGTACAGTTGGGTGGGCTCGAACCACCGACCTCCTGTTCCACAGACAGGCGCTCTAACCAACTGAGCTACAACTGCATCCTTGATCGGCCCTGAAAAAAGGGGGCTCGAACCGGGCGGAAACTAGGTGCAACGCCCCGCTTTGGCAAGGCCGGGCGACGGTCCGGAGCGACGATCTTGTAGGGTCCCAGAGCTGTTTCGACTTGGGTTGAATTGTCATTTCTGTGCTCCGTGCGGGGGCATCAGAGTTCGTCATGCCCGGGCTTGTCCTCCAAGAGCCGGATGTTTCCGGCTTGGGTTCTCATACAAGAACGCAACTCGGCATAGCCGAGTTGCTATGCACCCGCGTCTTGCCGGCAGCGCCGCAAGAAAGACGTGGATGCATAGCAACTCGGCTATGCCGAGTTGCGTACTAATTGAAAGACCCAAGCCGGAAACATCCGGCTTGGGGGGACAAGCCCGGCCATGACGAGGAAATGGCGTTAAAACAAAGGCCCGGGCTGACCGCCCGGGCCTTTTAGCGGAACGAGCGCCCGTTGGGATCAGGCGGCGGTCTTGAACAGCTTCGACGCGCCGGTCTTGATCGGCTCGGCGGTTTCGGCCGCGATCTTCTGGGTCAGTTCGGCGAGCTCCTTGGTCTGGGCCGTGAAGGCCTCGACCTGCTTGCGGGCGTGGGAGGTCCACAACTCCATCGCCTGCGACAGCGATTTCACGCCGACCAGTTCCTGGGCGAAATCGAAGGTCGCGTTGGTGTTGGTCTTGACGATGTCCAAAAGCTTCGCCGAATAGTCGGTGGCGCCCTTGGTGGCCGTGGTAAAGACCGCCTCGATGGTGCTGTTGTGGGTCTCGGCGGCGTCCTTGAATTTTGTGTAGCTCTCGCGCGCTTGCGAGACGCCTTTTTCAGCAAAGGCCCGTACCTGCTCGGGTACTTCGAAAGGGATGACGGAGGCAGAGAACGGATCGGTCGTATTCGCCATAAAATGCATCCTTTGTGTGGGTTGAAATCAGCATGACCCGAGACGACCGGTGGCATGTCCCTGCCCCGGCCGGCGAGGTGGATCACAGCGCCTTTGGCGGGCGCCTGACGCATTTACAGCAACATCATGTCGAATTTGTGCGCCGCAACACAATATTGCGAGGCACGCGTGATATGGCAGCCCCGGACCGGATGCTTGTTCCGGCCGGAGCAACCTCTCGGTGGTGATCTTCGATCTATCTGGGGTGGTTCAGCTTTTCGGCTTGGCCGCCTCCATTGCCGCGCGGCTGACGAGCTGGCCCATTTCGCTCGCCTGCTCGGCCAGAGCTTTCATCTGGCTCTGCACATACTCGCTGTGCAGCCGCATCACGTCGCTGAGATCCTTGGCGTGGAGAAGCTGCTGGGCATAATCCAGCGAGGCCGCCACGTTTTTTTCCGCGAAGGCAACCGCCTTGGTCGAGATGTCCTTGGCGCTGGCGCGAACGGTCGCACCCTTGCCCTCGATCGTATTGGCAGTCTGCTGCGCACTACTGAGAAAATTCTCGAAGGCCTTGCGGGCCTGATCGAAACTGGCCTCGGCCATCGATCGCATTTCCTTGGGAATTTCGAAACGTTCACGCCCATCCTGATCCATGTCACACTCCTGTTGCATTTCGCGGGGGCTATGACACCCCGGTTCCCCTCCGCCCACTTCAGGTTACCGAAAAGTGACATCGCGGATGTGACGCCGTGCGTCCCGTTCGGTTCCGTATCGTGAACCTTTGATTTGGTTTTACAACACCCCCTCAACGCGACGTTGTGCTTAAGGTTCAGCCGGACAGCGCAATTAACGTTATCGTCTTAACGTTATCGCCGCTTTCGCGCGTTGAGACGTGGACTGACACCGGCCGAAGGCGATACTAACCAATCGTTAAGGCTGTCATCGTTTGGCCGCCGATATCTGACGCCTTTCACAAGGCGCAGCCAAACCGGTCGGTCATGTCGTGGCTATGAAGAACGCGGAATTTCAATGGCGAGGCGTCGGCGATCCACGGCTGGCGGTTCACGCAACGAGCAGACTGCCCGCCTGGCTCTGGTCAATCGACGGCACCCGGATTCTCTGGGCCAATCCGGTCGGCGCCCGTTTGTTCGACGCGCCGAACGGCGCTGTGCTCGCGGCAAAAACCTTCGGTCCGGCAAATCCGCACCGGCGTCAGGTGATACAGCTCGCCGGCCGGCTGCTGCCGAACGGCGCGGTGCGGCTGGAGCGCCTGCGCGGCTTCGGCGCCGCGCTCGGCGGTCTGATGACCTGCGCCTGCGCGCGGCTGAATTTTTCCGACGGCGGCGCCGGCATACTGGTCGCAGCCACCGAGCCGTCCGGCCGCGTCATGCCGCTGGTCGAGCGCCTGCAGCGTCTGGTCGAGGGCATCGACAGGCCGATCGCGGCGTTCGCCCGCGACGGCTTGTTCGTCGGCGGCAGCGACGCGGCGCGCGCCCTGGTCGGCTTTCGCAATCTGTCGGAGGCCGGCCTCGATACCGCTCGCAGCGACGCGCTCAAGCAAGGTCGCGTGGAAACTCCGATCGGGATCGGCCGCATGGTGCTGCAGCGCGTGGGCACCGGCGACGATGTCGGCCTCGTCGCACTGATCGAACCGAACGCGCCAACAGCCGCGACAGAGGCAGCCGTCGCCGTCGGGGCTGCGGCCACCTCGCCCGATCACGCAGCGGACGAGCAGACGCCTGACTATGAAGTGGCCCCGACCACCGGCGAAGCACCGGCCGAGTTTGCGCTGATCGATGAATGCTCAGAACCACCGGCCGCGCCGGCAGCTGACGCGATCGTCGCGGGCGGGATATCCGAACCGGCCAATGGTCCCGACGCTGAACCGGAAACCGCGCAACAGGTCGAAGCACCACGGATTGAAGTGCCGCAGATTGAACCGCAACCTGTCGAGGCCGCGGAAGGAGCAACGCCGTTTGGCGATGTCCATGAAAACGAGCCTTCGCCCTTGATCGAAGCCGTCGCCGATGAACCTTCTGCACCATCCGCAATGGAGGCGCCTGCCGCATCCGAACAGCCAGCGGCTGCCGCCACGGCCAAGCCGGACGGCTGCGCGATGCCGTCATGGGCCGACGAGCCGCAGGCGCGGCGGCATCCGCTGCGATTCATGTGGCAGATGGATGCCGACGGCCACTTCGCGCTCGGCTCCGACGAATTCACCCGCCTGATCGGGGCGCGCACCGCCGCGGCCTTCGGCCGTCTCTGGAGCGAGCTCGCCGAGGTATTCGGGCTGGATCCGGAAGGCCGGGTCAACCAGGCCGTGGCTACCCGCGACACCTGGAGCGGCGTGACGCTGAATTGGCCCGTGGATGGCGGCGCGCGATTGCCGGTGGAATTGTCGGGATTGCCGATCTACGATCGGCAGCGCAATTTTATCGGCTACCGCGGCTTCGGGGTTTGCCGCGATCTCGACGGGCTGGCGCGGCTGGCGGCGCTGCGCCGCACTGAATTGTTTAACGACCCGCCACCGCAGGCGCCGCGGTCGCAGGCGCCGCACTCGCGGTCGCAGGCGCCGCAATCGCTTTCGGCGGACATTGCACAAAATGCCCGCATCGCGGCCAAACCCGATGCCGGACCACCACAAGCACCCGAACCGATGGTTCACGCAACTTCACACCCATCAAAGCCGGACACATCTGTGGAAACGCCAAAAAACGTGCTACCGTTCCGCCCTGTGAACGATGTGAAATCGCCTTCGCTAACGCCGGTCGAAAACAACGCCTTCAACGAGCTCGCGCGGCAGTTGGCGGCGCGGCTCGAAGCGGAAACAGGCGCCCTGACCCGCAAGCCGGATTCCTCGGCATCATCGGTCTCGGCATCATCGGAAACGCCCGACGCCGGTCCTGAACAGGCGCCTGAGGGGCCGGCGCAGGACAACCAGCAGCCGGAGTGGCTGTCCGCTCCGGAGCCGCCCGCGCGCGGCGAAGCCCAGCGCGACAAGCCGCTGCTCGACCTGCTCCCGGTCGGCGTGCTGATCTACCGGCTCGACCGGCTGCTCTATGCCAACCGCGCATTTCTCGACCGTATCGGCTACACGAGTCTTCGGGCGCTCGAAGAGGCCGACGGCCTCGACGCATTGTTTGTCGAACCGGTTGCATCCAACGGCAGCAGCACATCGGGCGCCGGCACGGCGGTGACCATCGCCGCCACCCCGGCATCCGCGGGCCATGCCCCACTGCCGCCGACCGAAGCCCGCCTGTTCACGATTTCATGGGACGATGAATCGGCGCTGGCGCTGATCTGTTCGAACGCGGGCGCGGAGCCCGCGCCGGTCGCGGCGACCGCCGTCACGGCAGCCGAACCCTCCCCCGTCGGCCATGCCGATGCCGAAGAGCTCGGCGCCATCCTCGACACCATGGCCGAAGGCGTGGTGATGTTCGACGCCGAAGGCAACGTCAATTCCTGCAACCGCAGCGCCGAGGCGCTGTTCGGCTATGACGGTGCCGAGTTCATCCAGCGCAATCTGCTCGACCTGTTCGCGCCGGAAAGCCAGAGCGTGGTGAAGGATTATCTCGAAAGCATCAAGAGCGCCGGTGTCGCCAGCCTGCTCGATCACGGCAGCGACGTGCTGGGCCGGGTCCGCAAAGGCGGCCTCGTTCCGTTGTCGATGACCATGGGACGCACGCGGCCCGACGGCGCGAATTTTTTCGCCGTGTTCCGCGATCTGTCGCAGGCCCGGAAAAACGAGGCCGAGCTGTTGCTGGCGCGGCGGCAGGCGGATCGCTCCGTCAATGCCAAGGCCGACGTGCTGGCGCGGATCAGCCACGAGGTTCGCACCCCGCTCAACGCCATCATCGGCTTCGCCGAAGTGATGATCGACGAACGGTTCGGCGCGCTCGGCAACGAGCGCTATGTCGAATACATGAAGGACATCCGCGCCTCGGGCGAACGCGTGATCGCCATCGTCAACGACCTGCTCGATCTGTCGCGGATCGAAACCGGCAAGATCGATCTCGCCTTCGCCAATCAGAACCTCAACGAACTGGTGGAGAGTTGTGTCGCGGTGATGCAGCCGCAGGCCAATCGCGAGCGCATCATCATCAGGACGTCGCTGGCGCACACGCTGCCCACGGTAGTCGCCGATGCCCGCGCGCTGCGCCAGATCACGCTCAACCTGATCGGCAATTCGATCCATCTGGCCAATGCCGGCGGCCAGGTGATCGTCTCCACCGCCGTGTCGGATTCGGGCGCGGTGGTGCTGCGCGTGCGCGATACCGGCCACGGGCTGAACGACAACGAACTCGCCGCGGCGATGGAGCCGTTCCGAACCCACGGTCCTGCGGATCAGACCTCCAACAGCTCCGGGGTCAGCCTGTCCCTGACCAAGGCGCTGGTCGAAGCCAACCGCGCGCAATTCCAGATCAAGACCGCGCCGCACTCGGGCACGCTGATCGAAGTGGTGTTCTCACACGCCGCAGCGAGCGTGTGAACCGCCTCACAGATCCCCTTGTAATGTTCGTCTATTGTACTTTTAATGTGCATCTCGAAGAAGGCCGGGGGGCGGGATTATGCGGGGTCGTTGGGGTTGCCTGGCCATTAGTGCCTGGGTGCTGAATGTTATTGTCGCGACACTCGCAACGCGGGCTTCTGCCGATGAGGTCGTCAACCTCCGGCAGAACTGGTCGGCACAACAAATAGCCAACTGGTATACGCTCTCGCAGGGCTCGCGATTGATCCCCCTCAGCTGGTTGCTCGCGCTCGAGCAACCGGATACGGACCAGCGCTTTCTCGATGACGCCTACATCGAGAAATTCCGCTATTTACCCGGTCATTCGGCGGCAGGCACCGGTCATTCGGCGGCAAGCCAAAGTCTGCCAATCGGTTTTGCCGTCGACCAGCGCAACGACGGCAAGTTCTCGGAAACCCAAACCCAACTGCAATGGAAAGATCCCCAGTCCCATTCGGAAAAATGGGTCGGAATGAATTGTTCGGCGTGTCATACCGCCGAAATCACCTATCAAGGCAAGAGAATGCGGGTCGAGGGCGGGCCTACTCTCGCCGACTTCCAGAGCTTCATGGAAGCGTTGGCCAAGGCGCTGGTTGAAACCCGAAACAATCCCGACAAGGCCCAACGATTCGCGGCAAACGTCCTCAAGGCGCCAAACGAAAACACCCCGGCGAACCGCGAGAAGCTGGATCAGGCGCTATCAAAGCTCATCGAGTGGCAGCAAAAAGTCGAAACAGCCAATGCAACGCCGTTGCGCTATGGCTTCGGACGGCTTGACGCGTTCGGACACATCTTCAACAAGATAGCTCTGGTCGTTGGAGCCGACGATCAGTCATTCCATCCGTCCAATGCGCCGGTCAGCTATCCGTTCATGTGGAACGTGCCCCAGCACGACAAGGTGCAGTGGAATGGCATCGTCGCGAACAAGCGCATCGGCACCACCTTCGACATCGGAGCCCTTGGGCGCAACGTCGGCGAAGTGACCGGCGTGTTCGCCGACGTGAATGTGTCCAGACCCAATTTCCCTGACCTGCTGCCGCGCGTCGCATCGAGCGCCGACGTGACCAATCTCGCCCGGCTCGAGGATCAGTTGCGTACGCTTAAGCCGCCGTTGTGGCCGACCGGGGTGCTCGGCAAGCTCGACCAGAAAAAACGAGATCAGGGCCGGGAGATTTTTCGCGACCAAACCCGGACGGTCAATGGCGTGCGGGTCAAGAGCTGCGCGACCTGTCATCCTCCTCTGGCGCGGGACAATCTGACTGCCTTGATCAAAGCGCAGATGACGCCACTTCGAGAGTCCGGAACGGACATCTGGATGGCCTGCAACGCAGTGACCCATGAGGCGAAGACCGGCAATTTTCAGAACTCGCTCGTTGCCTATCTGCCGCTCATCGATCCCGCCAGCACGCTTTACGGGGAAAAGGCGAAAATCGCCGATCTTTTGCGCACGACCGTCATAGGCACCATTATCGCAGACAGAGACACCGTGATCAGGGATGTTTTCGGGACGATCAAGGCGCCTGCACCGAACGGTCTCGGCTCCGTTCTGGAAGCGCCGTCGGCGCTGCCTCCCCACGAACGGCCTCTCCGTCATGCCGCTGACCAGGATCGCCGCAATCAATGTTTGAACGGTACGGATCCGCTTCTCGCCTATAAGGGGCGGCCCTTGACCGGGATCTGGGCGACGGCGCCCTATCTGCACAATGGGTCGGTACCCACGCTTTATGATCTGTTGCTGCCGCCCGACCAGCGGCCAAAGAAATTCCTGGTCGGCACCCGCGAGTTTGATCCCCAGCGGGTGGGCTTTGTGACACGCGATGCCGGCGGCAAGCTCCTTGAGGATGCGACCGGGGACAACAGTTTTGTCTTCAACACCAGAGACGCCGCGGGTCGCGTCATCGACGGCAATTCCAATGCCGGTCATGATTATGGCAACGCTTCGTTGTCAGAAGACGACCGCTGGGCCCTGGTGGAATATTTGAAGGGCCTATAGGGGCTTCATCGACCTAAAGCGCGATCGTTTCGAATTGAATCACGATCGCGCTCCAGGCCTTTGATCGAGCATGATGTTTATCGCGAGCCACCGGGTCGCGCGAATGGGCGCCAGACGGTAAACTCCGCGAAGCAATCCAGCACGCAAAGAGCAAGCACTGGATTGCTTCGTCGCGGAGTTTACCATCGGGCCGGTCGAAGGCCGGACCCGTTGGCTCCTCGCAATGACGATGAGGCGTCGGATCGCGTCGAAGCGCGCCTGCAGGCGCGGGCTTTCAGTTGGTGTTGGTCAGCGCCACCCGGAAGTCGGCCTCGGTCTTCGACTTCACTTCATCGAGCGTGACCCCGTCGGCGAGTTCGATCAGCGCCATGCCGTCGTTGCCGTGCTTGTCGATGGTGAACACCGCAAGATCAGTGACGACCATGTCCACCACGTTCTTGCCGGTGAGCGGCAGGTTGCAGCTCTTCAGCAGTTTGGGACCATCCTTGGCGGAATGCTCCATCACCACCACGACGCGCTTGACGCCCGCCACCAGATCCATCGCGCCGCCCATTCCCTTGACCATCTTGCCCGGGATCATCCAGTTGGCGAGATCGCCGTTCTGCGCCACCTGCACTTCCTCGCCCTCATAGGGAAACGGCCCCATGCCGAGCATGCCGTTCTCGCTCTGCAGCTGAACGTCGACGCCCTCGGGAATATAGTTCGAGACCAGCGTCGGAATGCCGATGCCGAGATTGACGTAATATCCGTCGCGCAGTTCCTTTGCCGCTCGCGCTGCCATTTGATCACGGGTCCAGGCCATCGGTTTCTCCTGTTGCCTTAAATTGTCGCGTTTTCTTCACGCGAGCCGGATTGCACTTTGCTTGAAAACGCGCTGGACAGATTACGCGGGGCGCTTGCGCGGGGTGCGCTGTTCGATCCGCTTCTTCGAGGTGCCGACGTCGATGATGCGCTTGACGAAAATGCCGGGCGTATGGATGTGGTCGGGATCGATCTCGCCCGCCGGTACCAGATGCTCGACCTCGGCGACGGTGATTCTCGCGGCGGTCGCCATCATCGGATTAAAATTACGCGCGGTCTTGCGGTAAACCAGATTGCCGGCGGTATCGCCCTTCCCGGCGTGCACGATTGCGAGATCGCCGAACAGCCCGCGCTCCATGATGTATTTCTCGCCGTCGAATTCCTTCTCCTCCTTGCCCTCGGCGATCAGGGTACCGACGCCGGTCTTGGTATAGAAGGCCGGAATGCCGGCGCCGCCGGCACGGATGCGTTCGGCCAGGGTTCCCTGCGGCGCGAATTCCAGTTCAAGCTCGCCGGCGAGGAACTGCTGGGCGAACAGCTTGTTTTCGCCGACATAGGACGAGATCATTTTCCTGATCTGCCGGGTCTCCAAAAGACGGCTCAATCCGATGCCGTCGACACCGGCATTGTTGGAAACCACGGTGAGGTTTTTCACCCCTGATTCGCGCAGCGCATCCGACAAGGTCTCGGCAATCCCGCACAGGCCGAAGCCGCCGGACATGATCATCATGCCGTCTTTGAGAATGCCGTCGAGGGCCGATTTGGCGTCGGGGTAGACCTTGTTCATGGGATTCGACCTGATGGAGGAAAAAATCGCTGAAAGGCGGCGAATTGAGCTGAACGGAGCAAAGCGTGAAGGATTATTAGGCGAAATGCGCGCGGCCCGTCAATGACAGGGCACAGCCACCCTTCTGGCCTTGAAAGGGTCAAGAAAACCCATCAAATTGCGCCTGCAGGGCGTGGGCCTGGGGCCGCGTCCATTTTTTTAACATCGATCCGACCGGGATATGTCATTGACGATGGCCCAAGGAATCAAACGCCTGGGAATGCCGATTGCGGCGGTCCTGTGCGTCGCGCTGATCGGGCTGGTCGCCATGTCCTGGTTTCTCAACCGGGATGCCTTGCGTCAGGCGGTGGAAGCGCAAATCCGCGCCGTGACCGGCCTCGATCTGGTGGTCAACGGCGGCATCGAGGTTTCGGTGTTCCCGGGAAGCTACGTCTCATTTCACGATGTCGGGCTGAAGGGCGGCGGCGAGGTCGATCCCGCGCTCGCCGTCGATGTGCTGACCGCTAATCTGCGCTTGCTGCCGCTGCTGCTGCAGCGTTTCGAAATCGCCGACGTGATGCTGCTGCGTCCGCATATCCGGGTGATCCGCACTCCCGATGGCGAAAGCAACTGGACGCCCTTCATCGAGGCGCTGGCGCGGACCATGAAACCCGGCGCCGAGACTCCCCTGTCATTCTCCGAAATTCGAATCCAGAATGGCGTGCTCACCTATCAGGATGCGGCCAGTCCTCTGCCCGAGACCGTCGGGGACATCGACCTGTCGCTGGCATGGCCGTCGATCTCGCGTTCGTTTGCGGCGACCGGACAGTTCGACTGGCACGGCGAACGCATCGACGGCAGCATCAGCGTCAGTGACTTTATCGCCGCGCTATCCGGCGAGCGCTCCGGATTGAAAGCGCGGATCGCGGGTGCGCCGCTGAAACTCGCCTTCGATGGCGCGGTCGCCAACCGAACCAGCCTGTTGATGGAAGGCACCCTCACCGCCGACAGTGCGTCGCTGCGCAACGCCTTGCGCTGGGCCGGACAGGGGCCGCCCGGCAGCGGCGGCTTCGGACGCTTTGCAATGAAGGCACGCGCCAATGTGGTGGGAGCGTCGATTGCGCTCACCAACGTCAATATCGAACTCGACGGCAACGTCGCCGAAGGCGTGATGACCTACAGCAACAACGGCCGCCAGACCTTGCAGGCAACGCTTGCCGCCGGCGCGCTCGACTTTACGCCTTACATCTCGACCGTCCGCCTGCTCGCCAGCGGCGCGCATGACTGGAACCGGCAGTTGTTCGATCTGAATTCGCTTTCCACCACCGATCTTGACATGCGCCTGTCGGCGGCAAAGGTCACCGTCGGCTCCTCGACGCTGGGACGCACTGCGCTCGGCGCCAATCTGCGCGGCGGAACGCTGGCGCTCAGCGTCGGCGAAGCCCAGATGTATGGCGGCATCGTCAAGGGCTCGTTCGGCATCGCGCATTCCGACGCGGTCGCCGATGTGAAGGCGCAGTTTCAATTCACCGACGTCGACCTGCAGGCCTGCGCCAGCGACCTGTTCGGCGTCAGCAAGCTTACCGGGCGGGGCAATCTGAGCGTCGCACTGGAAGCATCGGGGTCGAGTCCGTTCGGGCTCGCGCAGTCGCTCGACGGCACGGCGACCTTGACCGGACATGACGGCGCGATCAACGGCTTCAATGCCGAGCAGTTGCTGAAGCGGCTGGAGCGCCGGCCGCTGTCCGGCGGCGGAAACTTTCGCAGCGGCCAGACGCCCTACGACAACCTGAATATTTCGGTGCGGTTCAGCGACGGCGTCGCTACCGCCGAGGATGTGCGGGTCGAAGGGCCGGCAACCCGCCTCACGCTCACCGGCACGGCCTCGGTGCCGCAGCGCGAATACGATTTGAAGGGCGTGGCCAGCCTGACTTCGGCTGCCAATGCGCCGCCCGGTTTCGATCTGCCGTTCGTGGTGCAGGGGCCGTGGGACGATCCGCTGATCTTTCCCGATCCGGAAAGCCTGATCCGGCGCTCTCCCGCCTCGGCGCCGCTGCTCGATGCGGTGAAGGATCGCAAGACCCGCGACGCGGTGCGCTCGGTGCTTGAGCGCTTCACCGGCGGTGGCCGAAAAACAATGCCGGGCGCTGCCGCCGAAACGCCGGCACCCACGCCGGCCGATGCGGCAAAGGCGAATTGAGGTTATTTCGATGACGAGCGCCTTCTTTTCTTCCCTCTCCCCTTGTGGCAGAGGGAAGTAGGCCTCTTCGAGAATCCGCTGAACTACAGCGGCGCGGCGCTGTCGCCCCGCACGCTCGACAGTTTCGATGCGAACGAAGCCACCACAATCAGCATCGCGATCAGGCCGATGATCAGCGTGCAGATCGCGTTGATCTCGGGCTTCACGCCCAGCCTCACTTCCGAATAGATCCGGATCGGCAGCGTCGCCGAACCCGGCCCGGTCGTGAAACTCGCGATCACCAGATCGTCCAGCGACAGCGTGAACGCCAGCATCCAGCCCGCCGCAATCGCCGGCCAGATCAGCGGCAGAGTCACCGCGATGAATGCCCGCAGCGGATCGCAGCCGAGATCCATCGCGGCTTCTTCCAGGCTGCGATCGAGGCCCCTGAGCCGCGACTGCACCACGACGGCGACAAAGCACATGGTCAGCGTGGTGTGGGCGATGGTGACGGTCCAAAAGCCGCGTCCGGCGCCGACCGCCACGAACAGCAGCAATAGCGAAAGCCCGGTGATCACTTCGGGCATCACCAGCGGCGCGTACAGCATGCCGGAAAACAGCGTGCGGCCGCGAAAACCTTCGCCGCGCGACAGCGCCACCGCCGCCAGCGTGCCAAGCAGCGTCGCCAGCGTCGCCGACACCGAGGCCACCCGAAAACTCATCCAGGCCGCGTCGAGCATCGCCTGATCGTGGAAAAATTCGCCGTACCAGCGCAGCGACCAGCCGCCCCACACCGTGATTAGCCTTGAGGCGTTGAACGAGTAGATCACCATGATCACGATCGGCAGATATAGAAACGCCAGCCCCAGCGCGAGCGACACGAGGTTGAACCGCGAGAGCGTCAACGTGCGCATGGGCGGGACTCGTGCGGGACAATGCGAGACTGGAGGCGGACTCTCTTACCCTCCCCCTCCAGGGGAGGGTAAGCAAGAGATGCGGCAGCCGCTCGTTTCAGATGCGATAGCCCTTCCCCTCCAGCGGAGCGTGAAGAAGCAACCTTGCACGCTCCGTCCATCAGCGCGCCTCCAGCTGGCGGCGCTGCAAGCGGTCGTAAATCAGCAGCGGCACCAGCAGCAGCGCCAGCAGCACCACCGCGGTGGCGGACGCAACCGGCCAGTCCTTGTTGGTGAAGAATTCCAGCCACAGGGTCTGGCCGATCATCATGGAATTCGAGCCGGCGAGCAGATCGGGAATCACGAATTCGCCGACGATCGGAATGAAGCACAAAAGGACGCCGGCGCCGACGCCGGGCAGCGACAATGGGAACGTCACCAGCCAGAACGCCTGCGGCGGCGAACTTCCGAGATCGGCGGCGGCCTCCAGCAGCGCCGGCTCCATTTTCGCCAGCGTCGCATACAGCGGCAGGATCATGAACGGCAGGTAGGAATAGACGATGCCGAGATACATCGCGCTGTCGGTGGACAGCCACACCACCGGCGTCGATACGATATGCAGCGCCAGCAGTATTGTGTTGAGCGGGCCGTCATGCTGCAGGATGTTGATCCAGGCATAGATGCGGATCAAAAACGAGGTCCAGAACGGAATGATCACCAGCATCATCGCCAAGCCCTGCCACTTGCGCGGCAGCCGCGCCATGCCATAGGCGATCGGATAACCGATCGCGAGCAGGACCGCGGTCGAGACCAGCGCCACCACGAGGCTGCGCAGATAGGACAGAATATAGAGATCGTCGGAGAGCAGCAGCCTGAAATTATCCAGCGTCAGCGCCGCGAACGCGGCCCTGATTGCTCCCCAGCCCTGGGCCAGATCGAAGTTCGGAACGTATGGCGGTTGTGCGATGGCGGTCTGCGACACGCTGATCTTCAGCACAAAACCGAACGGCACCAGAAAGAACAGCACCATCCAGAAATAGGGCGCGATCGCCGCGAGGCGGGCGGGGCGCGCGAAGATGCGGCGGGCGCTCATTCCTCCAGCACCACGCAATCGTCAGGCGCGAACCACGCCGTCACGCGCTGGCCGGCGCTGTAGGCATCGATATCGAGGCGTGCGGTGTTGGCCAGCGACGCGCACAGGACGGCGCCGGCATCGAGCTTCACCTGGTAGGTGGTGAGACCCCCGAGATAGCTGACGTCGCTGACCACGCCTTCCAGCCGGTTCAGCGCTCCGGCAGTGACCGCATCCGATGCCGGACCGCGACGGGACAGTTTTATCTTTTCCGGACGGATCGCGACACAGATCGCAGTTTTTTCGCATCCTTGCCGCGGCGCGGCGGCGACAATGGTGCCGGCGGCGCGGGTCGCGACGGTCCACCGGTGCTCCGCCCGCGACTCGATCTGGCCCTCGATGATGTTGATGTCGCCGACGAATTCGGCGATCCAGCGCGAATTCGGCGCCTCGTAGAGCTGGCGCGGCGTCGCCACCTGTTCCAGCCGGCCAGAATCCATCACGCCGATCCGGTCGGCCATGGTCATCGCTTCCTGCTGATCGTGGGTGACGATAATGAAGGTGGTGCCTAATCGCCGCTGCAACTCCATCAATTCGAGCTGGGTCTGTTCGCGCAGCTTCTTGTCGAGCGCAGCCAGCGGCTCGTCGAGCAGCAAAACCTTGGGGCGCCGTGCCAGCGAGCGCGCCAACGCCACGCGCTGCTTTTGCCCGCCCGAGAGCTGATCGGGGCGCCGCTTCGCAAGACCCTCGAGTTTCACCAGCGCGAGCATCTCCGCGACGCGGGTGGCGATCTCGGAACGCGGCATCCCCGCGCGCTTCAGGCCGAAGGCGATGTTGTCGGCCACGCTGAGATGCGGAAACAGCGCATAGTTCTGGAACATCATGTTGACAGGACGCTGATGCGGCAGCACTGCCGCGATGTCCTGCCCGTTCAGCAGGATCCGGCCGGCATCGGGAGTTTCAAACCCGGCGAGCATCCGCAACAGCGTGGTCTTGCCACACCCGGATGGCCCGAGCAGTGCGAAAAACTCGCACGCCCTGATATCGAGCGACAGCCGGTCCACCGCGACAAAGCTGCCGAATTTTTTCACTACCGCATCAATGCGCAGCAGCGGCGTATCAGCCGGCTCCGCTTGCGGTTCGGGTTTTGAGGTGTCCTCAGCCATGATCCTTGCCAGCCCAACGCTTGTTGTTACGCTAGCGAGGGATTGGCTTAGGCTCAACCGCGGCAGACGCGGCAACCACAGTATTGTCGGCGATCGAACGATGCTCTTACTTACCTCTCCCCGCTCTTTTGCGGGGAGAGGTCGAAATTCGAGCACAGCTCGAATTTCGGGTGAGGGGCGAGGCAATGCGGTCAATACGTTTGCAGACTATCGGGCCGCCCAGTTCTGCCGGCCCGAGAGGTTACGAGCGTTGCAGACGCAGTGCCTGGCCCCTCACCCGGCGCGGAGCTTGTGCTCGGAAGGTGGGTAGCACCTATCCGAGTGCGCCGACCTCTCCCCGCAAAAGAGCGGGGAGGTTGAAGAGGGGCTCGCCTCGCTGAGACACCTTAACCGACTGTCGCCATAAACTGCGTCAGCGCCTGGCGGTCCTGCGCCGGCATCGTCAGTCCGAGCCTGGAGCGCCGCCACAGCACGTCCTCAGGGAAGCGGGCCCATTCCTTGGCCATGAGATAACGTACTTCCGCAGCCGTCAGATCCGTTCCGAAAGCCGGGCCGAGATCCTCCAAGCTCCGCGCATCCCCGAGCACGGCCTCGATCCTCGTGCCATAGGCCGAGACCAGGCGGCGGACGTGGTCCTCGCCGAGGAAGCGCCAACGGTCGCGTGCACGATCGACCTGCTCGTCGAATGAGGCGAAACGGAAATCGCCGCCCGGCAGCGCCTGGTTTGCGGTCCAGCGCGCGGACATCGGATAGAACGGCGTCAGCTTCGATACCGCGATTTCCGCGCGCTGGCGCGCGGTGGTGACGGCGCCGCCGAACGCCGTCAGCAGCGGAGCTTGGCGGGGCCGATAGTCCAGCTTGAAAAAGCCATCCTGCGCAACGCGCTTGCCCGCCGGGTCGGCGACGGCGTTGGCGCCGGAGACCGCCCTCACCACATCCGACACCTCGATCCGCTCGCGCAAATATCGATTGGCCGCATCGCAAAGATAGGCGACCTCATCAGCTGCCACCGCGACGATCGCTGGATCGCCCTTGAAGCTCCGCTCCACGGTGCCGATCAGCGTGAAGTCGCGCGCGTAGGGAATGGCGTAGATCAGCCGCCGATCGCTGTGCTGAAAGACATAGACGTTATCGCAGTCGAACAGGCGCCGGACGACGATCTGGCTGGCCTTCATCAGCCGTGCGCGCGGAGGCGGCACGCGCAGCACGGTTTCCGCGACCGAACCGGTCCAGGCGCCGGCGGCGTTCACCAGCGCTCTCGTCGAGATCACCTGCCGGTGGCCGCGATCGACGACGACCAGCCGCCAGATGTCCAGCCGGTCGGCGCGGACGCAGCGCGCACCGGTACGGATCACGGCACCGCGTTCCGCGGCATCCACCGCAGTGAGAATTACCAGCCGCGAGGCGTCGACGACGCAGTCGGAATACTCGAACGCCGTTCCGAACGGCCGCTTCAGCGCAACGCCGATGGGATGATGGGTGAGGTCGAGCGTCGTCGCCCCCGGCAGATCGGAGTGCGGCGCAAGCCGGTCGTAGGCGAACAATCCCGCGCGCAAGAGCCATGGCGGGCGCTCGTTCGCATGCATGGGCAGCACAAAACGCATCGGACGCACCAGCTGCGGCGCGGTCCGCAGCCATGTCGCGCGCTCTGCCAGCGCGGTCCGCGCCCGAAAGAGCGCGCCGCGCTCCAGCACGGCGAGGTCGCCATGGATCAGCCCGAGAGAGGCCGAGGACGCCGCGGCCCCAAGGTCATCCTGCTCCAGCAAAAGCACCCGCAGACCGCGGCCCGCGGCATCGCGCGCTATGCTGACGCCGTTCAGCCCGCCGCCGATGATCGCAACGTCGTAGTCCGCCATGCGCGACGATCTCCAGCCATCCTCGTCGCACCATGGCAAGCCGGGCCGGCAAAACCAAGCCGGCTTTGTCATGCGCGAAGATTCGCGCGACATCGATGCTGGGTCCGGGCTTGATGCTGAGCAGGGTCGGTGACCGGCGCGGATCAGCCGGCCTTGCGCGCGGAGGGCTGAACACTCGCGGGCCGACCGACCAGCGCGGCGTATTGCACGATCGGCGCAGGCTTGCCGATGAAATACCCCTGCACCACATCACAGCCCTCATCCGCGAGGAAGCCGAGCTGTTCCTGGGTTTCCACGCCCTCGGCGACAATCGACACATGAAGGCCATGACCAAGGCCGATCACCGCGCGAACGATCGCCGCCGATTGCGGAGTGCGTCCGAGGTTCATGACAAAGGCGCGGTCGATCTTGATCTTGTCGAACGGGAATGCCTGCAGATAGGTCAGTGAGGAATAGCCGCTGCCGAAATCATCCATCGAGATGCAGACGCCAAGCGCCTTCAATCGCCGCAGCAGCGCCAGGCCGCGCTCGAAGTCCTCGATCAGCACGCCTTCGGTGATTTCCAGTTCCAGCCGGCCCGGGCTGAGCCCGGTTTCCAGCAAAATCGAATGCACCAGGCCCACGACATCGCCGCGTATGAACTGCGCCGGTGAAAGGTTGACCGCGATCTGCAGCGGCTTCGGCCATGACGCGGCCTCGCGGCAGGCTTCACGCAAAATCCATTCGCCCATTTCGACGATCAGGCCGCTCTCTTCCGCAAGCGGAATGAAATCGCTGGGAGGAACAAAGCCGCGGGTCGGATGAATCCACCGCGCCAACGCCTCGAATCCGGTGACGTCGTCACCGACGACGGTCTGGCCAGTGGTGGCCTGCGGCTGATAATGCAGCGAGAGTTCGCCATTTCGCATTGCGGCGCTTAGATCCTGATGCAGCGCGCGGCGATCGCGGATCTGCTGGTCCATCTCGGGCTCGAACAAGCTGATCGAGCCGCGGGATTTTGCCTTGGCGCGGAACAGGGCGGCGCCGGCATTGGCGAGCAGCGATGCGGCGTCCCGGCCGTTGCACGGAAACACCGAGATGCCGGTGGTCACACCGGTGTGGACTGATTTGCCATCGATCAGGAAATCGCTTGCCAGCGTCTCCGCGACCCGCTCGGCCAGCGCCCTCCCGGCATCGGGTTGCTTGCCGTCGATGATCAAACCGAACTCGTCGCCGCTCAATCGAGCGACCAAACCGCCGCCCGTCGAGTCCTGGATCCGGCGCGCGACCTCGATCAGGAGTTTATCGCCCATCGCGTGGCCGAACACGTCGTTGACTTCCTTCAGGCCGTCGAGATCGACGGAGAGCACCGCGAATTCATCCCCGGTACCCTCGCAAGCCTCGATCATCTGCGACAGCGCCTGCAGGAACGCCGCCCGGTTCGGCAAATCCGTCAGACCGTCATGATAGGCCATATGCGCCATGCGCGATTCGGTCTGGCGGCGGTCAGTCACGTCCTCGTGGGTCTTGATCAGATATTGCGGCTCGCCGGCCTCATTGAGCACCGTCGCCCGGCGGGTCAGGAAAAGCCGCAAGCCGTGCTTGGTGCTGATCGGATGCTCCTCGCTGAGCACTCCTCGCTGCCTGATCGCAGCCTCATCGCGACTGACGATCAGCTTGGCTTCCTTCGCATTGAAGATATCCGTCGCCGTCAAGCCGGTGGCATCCTCGCGGCGGCGGTTGAGGATGGTCTCGGCGCTGCGGTTGGCGAGAAGGTATCGTCCGTCGCTGACGCGCTCGACGATCAGAGCAACCGGAATGTTGTCGACGATGAGTTCAAGAAACTTCTTGGTATTTTCGAGTTCCTGGGACAGCGATTTGTGCTCGGTGATATCGTCGAACAGGGCGATCAGGAATTCCGGCTGATCCTTGTCGTTGCGGGCGATCACGCGGTGGCTGGCGAGCGTGCGCTTCTCGGTACCGCGCTCGACCGCCAATTCGCTGCGGGACTGGCCGCCCGGCGCCATGATCGCGTTGCGATCCGCGGCTTCTATCGTGCTCGCCGTCTCCGCCGAAAAAATCTCGTCGGCCCGCTTGCCGACGATCGCCTCGCGGGACAGCCGCGAGAACCGTTCGAACGCGCGGTTGGCGAGAATATAGCGGCCGTCCTCGATGCTCTTGGCCGCCACGCACACCGGAACGTTGTCGATCACCGACTCCAGGAATTTCTTGGTCGTCGCCAGCTGGCTGGAAAGATCGCGGTGCGCGCTATAATCGTCGTGCAGCGAGACCCTGCCGCCGCCGGGCAGCGTGCGGTGCTTGACGAGAATAGCCCGCCCATCGGGCAATGCGGTGATGAAACCCTCGGAGTCATCCATGCGGCTGAAGAACTCATCGACATCGCAGCCGAGTGTCCCGCGCGCATGCCGCAATTCGGCGAGTTCGCGGCCGGTTATCCGTGGAAAAAGATCCGAACGCGACAGTCCGTACATTTCGAGATAGTTGTCGTTGCAAAATGCCAGCCGGCCGCGCGGGTCCACCATCACGATACCCTGGCTCACATTGTTCAGGGCCGAATTGATGAAAGCGGCATTGCGCCTTTGAATGCGCTGGACATTGCGCAAGGCTGACATCGCCCAGATGATGATGGCCGCCAGAAACAAAACAACGGCGAGGCCACCCATCAGGATTTCCCGGACGGTGTCGGGATCCCACGAACCCACGGAGCCCGACGGTGCATGGCTGGAAGCCGCCAACGCGCGACCGGGTGACGCGACGACCCCGAGCAGGCAAGCCAAAGCCGCTGCAGGAATCACCACCTTGCCGCCTGCCTGCCAATTCTTGCCAGCCATCAAACACCCGCGGATTTACCGGCGGAGTGTCTGGCTTAGCGCGTTTGAATCGGGTAAACGCCTAGCCCTGCAACTCAAAAATGCAGCGTAAATTGCGGCAATTGGTCTCGCATGATTAATATTTCGCTAACGGGCGTGGTCCGCGACAATGATACCAGCGATCGATCGTGAGCGATCGTTGGTGCTCGGCTGGAGCGTTTTCAAGCGAAGCATGCCCTTGGGCTCTTGATCCGGGGGTGGATACCGGTTCGCGCCGGGAAAACGCGACAAAACCAAAACTCGGAGCGCGATAGCGATCGCGCTTCGAGCACGCCATCGACATGCATCGATAACAATAATCCGGGACCCCTACGGCGAATGGACAGAGTTGATTGTATCGTTATCGGCGCCGGGGTGATCGGACTGGCGCT
>WNFI01329174.1_pt1 | contig 23446 bp, 19 predicted proteins | sample 5400471 | NCBI WGS metagenome assembly WNFI01 (sample SAMN13153348, study PRJNA577476) | soil metagenome | isolation source: 100 cm saprolite on Douglas fir-dominated hillslope | place: USA:California | collected 2013-09-17
TGCTGGATAGCCTCTATGAACGGAATAATTATACCCCTCTGTGGAGTAATAAAGAGCGTTGGCGCTCCCCGGCAGATAGTCTCTTTTCTTTTATTGAAAATGCGAAGGATTACGGGCTGTTTCCCTCCGACTATCACTATACTTCTTTGGCCTTCATTCACCGGGTCCTGCTGGAAGATACTATCAGCCGTAAGAGCGCAGCGATCTGGGCAAGGGCCGACCTGCTCTTTACGGATGCCTTTTTTACCCTGGTGAAACACCTGAAACAGGGGCGGTTGAATTATGACAGCGTTACCCTCCGGAAAGATACCCTACTGCCGGAAGATCTGTATGCCAGGACCCTTACCACGGCCCTGCAGTTCCATACTATCAGCGCCACGCTGCAATCCCTGGAGCCCAGAAACAGCCGGTATGATTCCCTGAAGGCATATATCAAGGATTTCCTGGCGACGGCCCATTTTCGTAAGCTGACCTGGCTGGCCTATCCTGTCAAAGATTCGGTGGCTTTTTATCGGTTGTTGACCCAACGTATGCAGGAAGTCGGCTATATCGATTCGGCGGCGACTGTCGCAGATACTTCTGTATTATTCAATGCAGTACGAAATTACCAGCAGGCCAATGGCATGAAGGTGACCGGCAAAATATCCCAGGATCTGGTCGATCGGATGGATAATTCGGACTGGGAGAAATTCAAACGCATTGCCATCAACCTGGACCGGTACAAACTCCTGCCGGATTCTCTGCCTGCGACCTATGTCTGGGTGAATCTCCCTTCTTTTACCTTACAGGTGATCCATTCCGATACGGTGGTATTCGAGTCCAAAGTGATCGTTGGGGCTCCCAAGACCCGGACCCCCCTGCTAACCAGCGAGATATCCAATTTTATCACGTATCCTCAATGGACCGTCCCCAATAGCATCATTTTTAAGGAGATGCTGCCCAGGATCAAGGAAAATGTGGATTATCTCCGGAAACAGAACCTGATGGTCGTCGATGATAATGACAGTGTGCGGGACCCTTTGAAGATCAATTGGAAAAAATTGAATAAAAATAATTTCCCCTATCAGCTCAAACAGCGACAGGGAGATGATAACTCATTGGGAGTTATGAAATTTAACTTTAGAAATAAGTATGATGTGTATTTGCATGATACGAATGTCCGTTGGATGTTCGGGAAGTCTTTCCGGGCATTGAGTCATGGATGCGTGCGGGTGAAAGAATGGCAAAAGATGGCGGATTTCCTCGTCCGGAACGACAGTGTCCGTTATCGCCCCGATACTTTGCGGGCCTGGATCAAAAGGCAGGAGAAGCATACGATCTATGGATTCAGCCGGGTACCTATTTTTATCCGGTATATGACCTGTGAGGGCAAAAAGGGCAAAATCCTCTTCCACGACGATATTTATGGGGAAGACAGACAGCTTCGCGAGGCATACTTTGCCAATAAGCCGATTTATTGATAACTTGGCCCCGAATATGCTTTAGATAAGGGGAGGGCAACTCACCTTATCCGGGCTGAATTATCCATCCCTTGAAATAAACTATGTCGCCATGTCAAAAAAGATCAGAACAGGGTTTCTTGCCTACTTATTATTCCCGATAGCCGTTCTGGGCCGGGAAGAAAGGCCTGTCCGGGACAGTCTCCCCCGGGGCCATCACAAACCTGCCAAGGCCGCTAAAGTTCAGTATGGGGTCGCCAGCTTCTATGCCAATAAATTCGAAGGCCGCAAGACTTACACAGATGAGATCTTCTCACAGAAGAAACTGACTGCCGCCAGCAACACGTTGCCCATGCATACCTGGGTCCGTGTGACCAACCTGCGCAATCACCAGACGGTAGTGGTGAGGATCAATGATAAAATGCATCCCCGCAACCGGCGCCTGATAGACTTAAGCCATGCCGCCGCTGCCAGATTGGGTTATACGGGCAGGGGGCTGACCCATGTAAGGATAGACGTATTGGGGAAGAAAAAACCTTTGGACGCGGAGGATGATGTGACGGCAAAGGATAAATAAATCAATAATGAACGCATAAGCCGGTTATGCCGGCGCCGATAAATAAACAAGGGGACCCTGAAAGGATCCCCTTGCTTACTACACTAAAGGGCAGGATTAATTCCTCATTTTCTTAAAAACCTCGATCGTGCCGTCGGTGGACACTTTCAGCACATAAGCTTTTTGGGGGCTTACCACGGTCACATAATAGCTTAACCCGGAGTCTGTCTGGTCGAATTCTATCGCTTCCGTCGGCTCATAGCCGGGGTACTCTTTTTTAATGCTGAGCAGGTAAGACAGGGGGAGGTCCTTGACGGCGATCTCGCGGCTGGTGCCGATGGAATTGCCATCCAGGTCGTAGAATGCCTGTAGCTTCATGTTATGCCAGGTAAAATTCACTTTAATAAACTTTTCCGTTACTTTATATACGACTTCCGTAGCTTGGGGAAAGGTTTTGTTGAAATTTTCCAATCCTTTGAAATCGGGATTGGCTGTCTTGTTGGCAAAGGAGGTACTGATCAATGTCAGGGCAAACAGGGCGATTATGGATAACCTTTTCATAATAATGGTTTTAAAATTTTTATTTTTGTTTTGCTTGTTTTCCAAGTGGGCCTGGAACGGCTATTTTTTTCCCGGGTGCCGTCCCGCGTTCATTGAAAGAGCACCGCTCTTTCGGCCGAAGGCCCATCATTAGATATTGATCGGTGAATGGTTACTTTCCCAACAACCGTTCACCGATCAATGAGACCAACGGAGTGCCAAAAAGGTTACATTTGCTAACGGGTTGATAGTTAGCACTATCGTTCGAACATTAAATGGGGGGACTGTCCGTTAACGGACGTTCGGTTGTTCATAAGCGAACATTTTTTCGAAATCAGGCGTTTCTACATTTTAAAATCACCATACATGAATACAAACATTGGGATCACCCCAAAAAACCTCCAGGCTGTAGCAGTAGAGTTGACCAAGTTACTGGCCGATGAATTTGTCCTGTACACCAAGACGCGCAATGCGCACTGGAATGTAGAGGGCGCCGATTTTCATTCCATGCACGTATTTTTCGAGCAGCAGTATGAACAATTGGATGATTACATGGACAGTGTTGCAGAAAGGATCCGTCAACTGGGACATTATGCGCCTGCCACGCTGCAGAGCTTTCTTTCCCTTACGCACCTGACGGAGAAGCTGGGTGAGAAGAATGATAGCCTTGGTTTTATCAAGGAGTTGCTCGTTGACCACGAGAACATCATCATCTTTCTGCGGGAGAACATCAACCGTTTTGCCAATGAATACGGCGATGCAGGAACCAGTGATTTTATCACCGGCCTGATGGAGAAACACGAGGCTACTGCCTGGATGTTACGGGCGCATTTGGCTTAAACGAGCCGGTTTTTTCCAAATGTAACCGTCTCGTTTAAGCGTCTAATGATGGGGGCTCCGCCCGTAACCTTCGGCGAAGCATCGTCCCTTGCTTCTTCTCGGTTATGGCCAAGACGCCCGTGGCGTCTTTTGAATTAATTATCCTTTTTACCGCCTCCAAAGAGCCGTTTGAAAAATCCTTCTTTTTTCTTCGGCTCTTCTTTTTTGGTATCCGTCACCGTGATTTTAATGGATCCCTGTTTGTCGCTTTTCTGTATGGTGGCTTCCTTCAGTATTTTTTGCTCCTCAGGAGAAAGTTTGGAATCGAGGGGTACGGTAGGAGCGGTCGTATCCAGGTACTGATTGGCTTTGCCGTTGCCCTGGTTGGCCCCTTCGGCTCCCGGAGGCGCTGTCTTGTCGATGATGTTCATGTAATCGTACATCATCTCCTTACGCATGTCTTCCGGTTGGATGAATTTGGCCTGTCTGTCAATGCCGAGGGTTTTGTCGGCCAATGTTTTGGCAAAGAAATATTCCCAGATCGGCCGGGCTGCCTGCGCTCCGTATCCCAATCCGCTTTCGAGGTGGATGAAGCGATCATCACAACCAATCCATACGCCAGCCATCAATTGGGGAGTGTAGCCCATGAACCAGGCATCGGAATTATCGTTGGTCGTTCCGGTCTTGCCACCCATCTCAGAGACGCCCAGCCGGTTCCTCAGGCCAGCGGCCGTGCCGAAGTCCACCGGGCCTTGCATCATGCGGGTCATAGTATAGGCAGTGGCCTGGCTGATGACCTCTTTGCGTACCGGTTTCATATCGAAGCGGTCCAGCACATTCCCGTTCTTATCCTCTATGCGGGATATATAATAGGGTTTGGTGCTGAAGCCTCCGGAAGGGAACATGGAATATCCCCATAGCATTTCATAGAGGGAGAGGTCACAGGCTCCCAGGGCCATGGAGGGGTAGGGATCTATCTTCGTGGGGATGCCGATCTGTTTAATATACTCGGCAAACCGTTTGGGGCCTACCTGTTTCATGATATAGGCGGCCACCCCGTTGATGGACCAGGCCAGACCGGTCGCCATGGTCATAGAGCCGCCTTCATGTTTGTCGGGGCGGGCGGGTACATAGCCAAAGCCGGGAAAGTATTGCTGTCCCGTCTCGCATTGCGTCTCGGGTGTGAAATTAAAATCTTCGATGCCCAGGCTGTAGAGGAAGGGTTTAATGGAGCTGCCTACCTGGCGTTTGGTATTGATATTGACATGGTCGAACTTATAGGTCTTAAAGTCGATGCCGCCCACCCATGCTTTGACGGCCCCCGTGACAGGGTCCATTACCATGAAGGCTGTCTGTAACATCTGCTGGTGGTATTTAATGGAATCCATCGGCGTCATCACCGTGTCTTTTTCTCTTTTGGTATTCCAGGCGAATACTTTCATAGATACCGGCTGATAAAAGGTCTTGCGGATATCGGCATCGCTCAGTCCATCGTCTTCCAGGTTTTTCCAACGGTCGCTGTTATGCATGGCGGCTTCCAGGATGTTCTGGTGATCTTTCCAGATGATGCCTTTGCGCAGGCTGGATTGGGCGCTGAGGGATTTTTGCAGGATGGGCATTTGCTTGGCCACGGCTTCATCGGCATATAATTGCATCCGGGGATTGATCGTCGTATAGATCCTCAGGCCATCTTCATAAAGATTATAGGGTTCGCCGGTAGCGGGGTTCTTGTGTGCTTTACACCATTTTCTCAGCTCGTCCCGGATGACATCCCGGAAATAAGGCGCCAGGCCATTGTTCTCATCGACTTTTTTGTAATTGCTCATGTCGATGGGGATGACTTTCAGCTTGGCCGCATCGGGAGCGGTGAGATAGTTATTCTTCACCATTTGATTGATCACGGTGTTGCGTCTTTCTATGGCGGCTTTGGGATTTTTTCGGGGGTTATATAAGGTATTCCCTTTCAGCATACCGATCAGGACGGCAGCTTCGTCGACATTCAGGCGGTCGGGTTCTTTCTGGAAAAAAGTCCGGGAGGCATTGCGGATCCCATATACATTATCCCCGAAAGGAACTTCATTCAGATACAGGGCCAGGATCTCCTGTTTGGTAAAATTGCGTTCCAGTTTGATGGCGATGATCCACTCTTTCAGTTTCTCGGTGAATCGCCGGATAAAATTTTTGGACCCCTGTTCCAGCAGGTTCTTGGCCAACTGCTGGGTGATGGTGCTACCGCCTCCATCCCTGCCCAGTTTGATCACCGCGCGCATGACGGAAAAGCCGTCTATGCCGGAATGCTCGTAGAAGCGTTCGTCTTCCGTGGCTACCAGCGCATTCACTACATTGGGGGATATATCTTTGAACTCTACGTTGCTGCGGTTGCCCTTGTCCTTATAATATTTTCCCATGGCTGTACCGTCCTCCGCAAAGACCTCTGTGGCGAGTGTAATAGAGGGGTTCTCCAATTCTTTTAAAGAAGGTAAGGAGCCAAAAACACCCAGATTGACCAGGACCAGAAAGAGGATAAAGGCGCCAAGCCCGTATAAAAAGATCCTCCAGAAAATGCGCACCAGTTTAGACGACATATTAAGGTCAAATTATAATTAGGTTCTTAAAAAAAAATTAATCAGTGTCGGTCATTAGGGTTAATGAGGGCATTGAACCGCCTGTATGCCGGCATATCCTTATTATTTAATAATAAATCAAGGTTCGGACCAGAAATGATCAGGAAGGAATATTTGTTGGCGGGCAGCCAGGGAACGATCTCCCTTGGAGCCATTGCCTGTGCTTTGTGCATATATTCCAGTGCGGCCGCCGCATTTTCAAAAGAGCTGATCACTACGAGTTTCAGGGTATCGCTTACAGCCGAATTATCGATGGTAAGGGGCTGCCCGTAGAAGTTCTCCTGGTTGTATCGGTTAAAGGCGTTGCGGGTTTCAGTGACATAGACCGGGTCTACTTTTTCCAGGACGATCATTACCGAATGCGGTTTTTCCGGGGTATAGGCAAAAACGGAGTTCGAACTGCGGACCCTGGCCTGCAACTGGGCGGTATCTGCCTGTAATTTTTTTACAGCCGCCTGTATGGAATCGGACTGGTGCCGCAATTTGGCCATTTGCAGGGAGTCTGCCGCTGCTTTCTGCATGGCTGCCTGTATAGAATCGACCTGCTGTTGCAGCCTGGCCAGTTGATCCGCATCCATCTTTATAGTGTTCAGATTCGCTGTATTGGCTTGTAGTTTGTCCATTCCGGAGAGGGCCGGGGAGGGCTTTTGTCCCTGGACAGCCGGGGAGGCCGGAAGATGGATCCTGGCTTTGGCCAATTGGGTAGTATCTTCTTTTACCAGCATATTGGAGTCATTGCGGGTGAGCCTTGTCCCGTTTTCGGCTGTGGTAGCCGCAGATTTGGTGGCGTCGATCACGATGGAATCGTCCGGGACTCTTTGTACCTGCAGGTTGGTCAGGTACTCTTCTATCTGTTTGCGTCGCTTCAGTACATCGATCAGGGCTGCGGCTTTAGCGGCCATCGGGGTTTTGGGATATTTCGCCGGTATATTGGTCAGGGTGGCGATGGCTCGCTGGTCTTCCCGGTTGCGGATATAATAAACGGATTCGATATACAGCAGTTGGGGGGTCCAGTATTTGTCTCCATAGAGGCTATCGGCCACCTTTTTTTGCGCCAGGGCCTCCTCGAATCTTCCTTCTATAAAGGAGTTGTAGATCTTTTCATATTGATGGGTGGCATTGACTTTAAGGCTGTTCGCTGCATTGTCGACAGTGTCGGGATTGATGGCCTTGCCGGCCAGCCGGCCTGTGGGATATTTTTGTTTCAGGAGCGCCAATATCCGTTGGGCACCCGCTTCGTCGCCTATCTTTTTATAACAGTAGTAGAGGTTGAACAGGATGTCTTCTTCCCGTGGGAAATCCGGAGCCTTTTCCAGCAGGCCCTCATAGGTAGCGATAGCGGATTGATAGTCCGATATTCCTTCCTGGTAAGCCTTACCCAGGGCAAAAAGAGCATTATCGACCGAGTCGGTCAGTTTCTTCATTTTCTCCGGGGTCAGGGGAAGATTATCCATCAGGGATTTAAAATCGATCTTGGGAGGGCCGGTCAGGCCGCCGTTTTTACCAGCATTGATATCGGGCATAGCGGCTTTTTCCGCTGCTTTGGCCAATTGTTGCTGTTTGGCGAGGGAGGATAGTTGCCAGTTGTCGACATTGGGCCGGTTGCCCCATTTTGTTTTGAAGTCATTATAACCTTTGGCTTTCAGGGAGGCGTTATTGAAATACCAGTCCGCATTGCCTGATCCGGTGTTAAAGAGATCGGGCGCAGGGGCGTTGGGGTTATTAAAAGACGTACCGGACGATTCGGACTGATCATCGTCCTTTAGTCCTTGTTGCCTGCGCAGGGCCCTTGCCAGTTTTTTTACATAGGCATCCCGTTGGTCGGGGGGGAGCGCTGCGATGCGTTGCAGGCTATCCTGGCGTTCAAGGATCTGCAGTTGGGTGACGATAATGGAGAGGGCGGCTTTGCGATCGGGTAGCCAGCTGATATCGCTGATGGAGCCTAACTCAATAATGTTCAGGCTGTCGTAATAGCTTTTGGCTGCTTTATATTTTTTGTCTTCGAAGGATAGGTTGGCCAGTTGCAAAAAAGCTTTGTTCCGTTGAGTGCCGTTGCCCCCGGAAGACCGGATACAGAGGAGCAAAAAGGCTTCTGCGCCGGGTTTGTTCTTCCTTTCCAGTTCCATTTGTGCGGCCGTGTAATAGATGATGTCGCGATAGTATTCGTAACGGTCTTTTTTAGCCATGCTGACCAGCGCCTGGATATTCCTGGCGATAAAATCGTCCCCGCCTTCTTTGTTCTGGCGGATGGAATTGAGGCGGGCATAGATTTCCAGGACGGGGTCATAGGTGTGCCGTATGGTCCTTTCGTAGAAAGTCTTTGCTTCATAAGAGCGGTTGACCCTTTCATATAACTGGGCGATCAGGTATTCCCAGCGGGCCTGTTCTTCATTATTCTCTGCTGCCGGCAATGCCCGTTCCAGGTAAAAGGCGGCGCTGTCATACATATCTTGTTTATAGAACCAGAGGGCCCTGACTTCCTGCAGGGAGGGCTGCAGGCGGGCCGGGAATTGCGGATCGCGCCGGAGCACTTCGATCAGGCCGGATGCTTCCGGGAACTGATCTTTCGCCAGGTAGGTGCGTAGCTTCCAGATCAACGCTTCATTCCGGCTGGGGGGCATGGAAAAAGCTTTTTGGAGGATGTTCCTTTTCTCCTTGGTGGAAACGATATTGTTACTGCCGCCATCGTCTGCATTGGCATTGCTGCCGATGGGGATATCGTAGCCGTCCTCTTCTTTGGGGGCGAAGGCGTAGTTAATGAATTGAAAGGTGATATAAGCTGAGTCGAAGTCCTTTTTGAGATAATAGGTCTTTCCGATCAGCATGTAGAGGTTGTCGATCCAGTCATTGCGGGTATCATGGATCAGGATGCCCATCGTGCATTTATAGATGACAGAGTCCAGCTCTTTTTTCTGGGAGGCGGTGGCATCGAGACTATAATTATAGAAGGGGAGGAGGCGGGTGTAATCGTCCCTGTTTTGCGCTTTGGCCCGGGCGATCACCGTATTCAATTTTACGTTGGCGTTAAAAAAGAAATTATAATGGGTGATGGTATTTTGTACGAAACGGCGGGGCTTTTTGATCCTTTTTCCGGTATTGGATTTTTCGGAAGCCAGGACCCTGTTTTCGAATTTTGGGGGCTTATTCAGGTCATAGGCTACGCCTATCTGCCCAAGAACACTCAGGGAGAGAAAGGTGAAGACAGCAAATAGCAGAATTTTACTATGAGTCACAATGTCCTTGGTTTGCACCGCAAGCTAAGTAAATATCGGGAGAACAAGATTCTCCCGGCCCAGCCAAGCGATAACTGATTTTCAGGGAATTTATTATGAAAAAAGGCCTTTTTTTATTGGGGTTAAATATTTCAAAAGGGCTCTTCCCCACCCGGATTATTTATTTATCTTTATCGGCAATCAGATAATATGGCCAAATTCGATGCCAATTCCACGTTGAAACGCCTCCAAAACCGTTACCGGCTTGTGGTGATGAATGATGATACCTACGAGGAGGTCGTAACTTTTAAATTATCCCGGTTGAGCGTCTATATCGTTCTCTGCACGATTTTTGTGTTATTGACGGGGCTGACGGTAGCGCTGATCGTGTTCACACCTTTGAAACTGTATATTCCCGGTTATGGAGATGTGAGCAATACCAAAGACCTGCGTGAACTAAAAATACGTACTGATTCGTTAGAGCAGGAAGTTAGGTATAAGGATCAATATCTGGAGAGTATTCGTAATGTGTTGCAGGGAAATACGACGGTGAAGCTGGATACGACGACGCTGAAGATTCCGAAGCCTGAAAAGATCAATGATTAGAAGCTGATTCTATTATAGTATTGTCTAAAATCCTAATGTTCAATTAAAATCTGATACTTATGTTCAACGGAAAAACCAAATCCGATGGCCTTGGGGAAATATCCTCTTCCACCGGCACCAGCACCAGCCTGATCGGGGCTGGCACTTCTATGAAGGGCGATATTACCAGCAATGGCGATCTGCGTATTGACGGGACTTTGGTGGGCAATATCCATTGCTCGGCGAAGGTCGTGATCGGCGCGAATGGTGTTGTCCAGGGTGATATCAATGGCCAGCAAGCCGATATTATGGGCAAGGTCACTGGTACCATCACGGTGAAAGACCTTTTGCAATTAAAAGGAGGCAGCCACCTGAGCGGGAATATAAAGGCCACCAAATTACAGATCGAGCCTACCGCTAATTTTAATGGAGAATGTCATATGACGGGGGCAGTGAATACCAGTGCCGCTGCTGCCGGTAAACCTGCCCAGGAGGTAAAGAGGGAGGTCAAACATGGAGAACTCGCCGCCGGATAATTCCGGAGATCCGAAAGAGAAGCGGTCTTCCGGCAATCGCCGGGAACTGTTACGATATGCGGGTTTGTCCTCAGAGGTCTTTGTATCTGTGGGGCTTTCCCTGTTTATCGGGATAAAAGCCGATAAATGGGTAGCTCTTTCTTTTCCCATATTTTCCTGGGCCTTACCTTTGCTGGTAATTGTAGTCCTGATTATAAAATTGGTAAAGGAAACCTCCAGGAATAAAGATGAAAAATAAAGCCCCCGGCAGGCCTTTTCTGCCTATTGTAATAATTTTTATCGTGTCGAGCCTGTTCTTTTTGGCCGCCAGGCAATGGCTGGCCGCGAGGAATATGGATTATATCGTGCTGCTGTCCGGCAATGGGATCTTATTCCTGGCGACAGCGCTGTCGTTTTACTTGTATTCCAAGGCATTACGTAATGCCAATGTGCAGGTATTCCTGCGTATGCTGTATGCAAGTCTTCTGATAAAAATGGTATTCTCTCTCGCAGCGACCCTGCTTTATCTTTTTCTTGCGGGTGCGGCCGTCAGCAAATCCGCCATTATCGGGTGTTTCAGCCTTTATGTCCTCTATACCTACGTGGAGGTCAAAGTTTTAATGCGACTAATCAGGAAGCTACCGAAAAATGCCTAAGAAAGAAGCCCCGCTAGAATATCTCCGTCAATTTATCCCGGAACAGGCCGCTCCCCTGGTGCTGGATTATCTCAATCACTACCAGGTGCATCTTACGATCACCCGGGAGAGGAAGAGTGTCCTGGGGGATTACCGGCATGCTACCCATGCGTCGAATCACCGGATCAGCATCAATGGCAACCTGAATAAATACTCCTTTTTGATCACCCTGATCCATGAACTGGCTCACCTGATCACTTTTATGGAATTCGGCAATGGCGTCCAGTCGCATGGTAAGGAATGGAAGAAGCTCTACCGGAAGGCGCTGGAAGATTTTATCAAACTGTCGGTATTCCCGGAAGATATCCTGGCCGCGCTGAAAAAGAACCTGCATGATCTGCCCGCCAGCAGCTGTGCGGATGAGGGGCTGATGCGTATCCTGAAACGATATGACGTCAACCCGGGTAGCCTGTTGCTGGTGGAGCAGGTCGCGGAAGGCGGTTGCTTTAGTTTAGAGGATGGGCGGGTATTCCGGAAAGGGAAGAAGCTGAGAAAGAGATTCCAGTGTGTGGAGGTGGCTACCGGAAAATTATATCTTTTCAGCCCTATTTACGAGGTCAGGCCGGTACCTGCCAAAAACCTTTCTGCGTAAGACGCCCCCTAAGATGCCAGAGGCATTCTACAACTCTTTCAGCATCCAGATGCTGCAGCCGAAATGGCCGGTATTGCCCATCGGGCCGTTCAGATAGCGAAATCCGAATTTTTCATAAACGTGTACGGCCTTTTGCAGTTCCGGCATCGTTTCCAGGTAGACCTTTTTGTAACCGGCTTCTTTGGCGAACTCAAGGCATTTTTCGATCATGCGTTTGCCCAATCCTTTTCCCCGGGCCCGGGCCGTCAGGTACATTTTTACCAGCTCACAAGTGTCTTCCGGCAGGCCCGGCGTAGGGAAGATACCCGCTCCACCCAGCAGTTCCTGTTCAGCCAATGCGATAAAATACCTGCTGGCAGGGATCTGAAAGGCTTCGTAGAGATGGTCGGTAGCTTCGTCGTAATAGACTGTTCCGGGCTTGTTGGCTCCGAATTCCGCAAGGGCGCCACGGACGATAGATGCTATGTCTTTGTTATCAGCGGGTTGTATTGCCCGGATCAGGATTTCCATGACGGTAAAGATACGATCTGGCCCCGATCCTGAAAATTTTCAGGAGAGGAAGCAAGTCCCGGCGCCCTTCGTGATCAGCTTAAAAGGGCTATGATACTGTAGAGAAGGACGATAGAGAGGAAGATGAGTCCGATGAATGGTTTGTCTGCGTTTTTCATGTGCAATAATATGAGGGTGAAGTAGGATTATACCTGGATAACGGAAGGTAGAAGGCAAATAGTGTGCCTGTAGCGGAATGTTGTTGCATGAATTTTTACAATGCCGATTTTAGGGTCCTACGATGGGAAGGGCGATGGCCAGGTATAATACGTGGCAATGGCTTCTTCCAGGATGTTGCGGTCGGTCTCCACGAGGTGTTGCAATTCTTCCTCAGTGGGAAGGTAGAGCAGGTATTTGGTGGCAAAAAGTTGCCGGTTTTCCTGTAAGACGGAGAATTTCGCCACGGCCTGGTCTTTTTCACTGCAGAGGATAATGCCAATGGTAGGGTTATCGTCCGGCGCTTTTTTGAAAGTTTCGTACATGCGTACGTACATATCCATCTGGCCGATATCCTGGTGTGTGAGGGCGCCCATTTTCAGGTCGATCAGGACATAACATTTCAGTAAGCAATTGTAGAAAACGAGATCGATGAAAAAGTCCGAATTCTCGGTTCGGATATATTGTTGCCGGCCTACGAAGGCAAAGCCTTTCCCTAATTCCAGCATAAAATGCTGGATATGGCTGATGATTGCCGTCTCCAGGTCTTTTTCTTTGTAGTTTATATTGGACGGAAGGCCCAGGAATTCAAGTACCAGCGGATCTTTCAGGATGTCCCGGGGCTGCATGGAGGGAGCTGCCATTTCCTGTTGAAGGGGCTTTTGATCCGGGGCGTTGAGTAATCGTTCATAGTAAAAACTGTGAATATGCCTCTCCAGGGTGCGAACCTTCCATTGCTGGGCGGCGGCTTCCTGCAGATAATAATTCCGGGCCTTGGCATTGGATACCCGGATCAGGGTCCTGTAATGGGTCCAGGTCAATTCGCGCCGCAGTGAGGCGCGAATTGGAAAGGTGAGGTAAAACTGGCGATAATTCCGCAAAGCCTGTTCACCAAATCCCGGGCCGAAATCCCCGGTAAGTCTTAGGGATAACTCTTTTATGACGGATTTTCCGTAGGCGGCTTTGCGCTGGCCGGCTTGTTCATTTTCCACGATCAGTCGACCCGTGTCCCAATAAGCCAGCACCATCGAGGAGTTCGCGGCGTAATAGGCTTTATTGCGTGCCTGGTGCAGTACGTCTTTGATAGACTCGTAGAGTGAAATGGGGGCGATCTGTTTCATATAGGATGGTTTTGAGCAAGGTAAAATTAGGATATCCTATATTTTTGGGCAGGGGAAGATATACCCATTTTTGAATTCGCTCCGCACTGCGGAGCGAATTCAAAATGGAGAGAAAATAGGTCCGGGAAATGGGTTGATTACAGGTCCGAATAGTCCGTTGGATGTAAGAATACAATGTCTGCATGGGAGACATTATGCTGGTATTCGGGAGCGGCGACGAGCTGTTTCCAGAAAGGATCTTCTCCAAAAGTTTTCCAATGCGATTCGCGGGAAGCCATATTGTCGAAGGTGGTCATGTACATTAGATTCGGCATATGCGCTCCGGATAGAACGGACGCATAAAAAACAGCGTTGAAGCCCAGCCGCTTGAATAGGGAGACTTCTCCGCCCTGGTTGAACATCTGCACCTTACTGGCGAAGTATTTTTCGGTGGGTCCTTCATAGCTGCGTAATTCATAGATCCTCTCCGAAGCGGGTGTAGTGAGGGCAGCCGGCGCTTCCAGGCGGGGCATATCGGGGAAGGCCTGTAAAAGGATGGATTCGAACCGGGCATAGGGCGGCTCGTTATAGGTAGCATCGAGGTAATCCTTTCCATCGGAGAGATAGGAGGCGTCTTTTAGCAAGGAGGCCGGGAATCCGGCGAATTGCTCCAGGGAATGAAAGGGGATCAGTACATAGATGCGGCGGACGGCAGCCGTATCATTTCCCACCGGATGAAATACGCCGACCTTTGGGATGCCCATCCGGTGCAGGGCCGGTAAAAAAGCGGTCTGCAGGTATTTATCCACTCTTTCTTCCTGCTCCTTTGTTTTTAGCTGGTAGATCCGGATCGAGTAGAACTCCTGTTTAGGAGCCATCGAAGAGCTGTTATACGGGTTGCTAAAAGAAATCGAAGGATTTAGCATAAAAAGAAGGGAAAAAAAAGCGGCTATTCTCATTGTAACTATTCTCATGATATAAGTGTTAAGTGATGCGGGAAAGTAACGAGGGATAAATGTAAGCAGTTAGATCGTTTTAACAAAAGCTTTGAAAATTGTTAGTATGAAATCCGATCATTAACCCTAATTTGCCCCCCTCCTGACAGAACTATGCGTATTATTATTTGTGTAACATCATTTTTACTGCTATTTTCTTTTAGCGGGAAGTCGCAGCAATTCCTGACCGGCAAGGTCTTTAAAAAAGAAAGTACGGAGATCCTCGTTTCCGTAAGCATTTATAGCATTAGCCACCGGCTTCATGATCTATCCGAAGAGAATGGCAGCTACCGGATCCAGGTAGCGCCCGGGGAAAGGGTGATCTTTTCTTCGGTGGGATACAGAGCGGATACGATCACGGTCACGGGTGATATGCTGTCGGGGGATTACCCGGTGTACCTGGAGCCCAAGGCCCAGACCCTGCAGGCTGTAACAGTAGGAAGCCTCAGCAATTACCAGCTGGATTCCATGGCCCGGAGAAATGAATATTCCTGGATCTATGAGCATGGCAATGTCGGCAGGTTGGAGAGAGATCGAAAAGGAGCGGATGGGGTAGGAGTGAGCATCGACCTGTTCAAGAATGCCAGTTCTATAGACAAGCAGCGGGAAAGGCTGAAGAAGCGGCTCCTGAAAGAAGAGCAGGAATATTATGTCGATTCCCGGTATAACCGCGAATATGTTTCCCGGCTTACTCATCTGCAGGGAGATTCGCTGCAGAAATTCGTTACAAGCTACCGTCCTACCTATGACTTTTGCAGGAAGGCGGCCACGGTGGATATTCTTGTATTTATCAGCGACAGTTTTAAAAAATTCAAAAAAGGCGATCGTCCTGATTGACCTTTGACGTAACTTGTCGTCTACCAAATATTACGGCATGAGATCGTCCGCTTTTTACCTGCTTACCCTGTTATTTCTGTGCGATTTATTTTGTTATGGTCAGGCGCCTGTCTCCTCCGGAAAGTCCGGCAGGAAGGCCCATGCGAGCGTGAACGACGAGGCGGCTGTTTTCGATCAGTATATCGGGCAGGCTTTATCCCTGTGGAAAACTCCGGGAATATCCGTGGTCGTGGTAAAGGATGACAAAGTGGTATTCAGAAAAGGATATGGTGTCGTCGAATCAGGAAAATCAGCTCCTTTCACTACTGCAACGGAGTGTATCTGCGCTTCTACCACCAAGGCTATGACGGCGGCATGCATGGGCATGCTGGTGGATGCAGGGAAAGTAAGCTGGGACGATAAGCTGAAGGATGTTTTTCCCGAATTCAGGTTATACGATCCCTATGCGGCCGCCGAACTCAGCGTCCGGGACCTGTTTACCCACAATGCCGGGCTGGGTAATGCCGACTGGTTATGGTTTTATGGGTATCCGAGGGAAGAGATCCTGCATCGCATGAAGTCATTGCCCCCCGCCTATTCCCTGCGATCTTCCTTCATTTACCAAAACCTTATGTATATCGCGGCCGGGGAACTGATCCGCAAGCTCAGCGGCCAGACCTGGGAGGACTTTATTACGCAACGATTATTTGCGCCGATCGGGATGCAACATACCTATGCCAGTTTTAAGAGGTCGGAAAAGGAGGCGAGCCACGAGGCTCCTCATTTCATCATTGATGATAGTCTGCAGGCAATACCGCTGATCTCCTACGAAAATATAGGGCCGGCCGGGGGAGTATGGTCCTGTGCGGACGATATGGATAAATGGATGTTATTCCTGCTGGACAGCGCCATAGCGTCCGACGGAAAGCGCTTATTATCCGCTGAAGTTTACAAGGAACTATTCAAGCCGCAGACCCTTGTGGCGGATAAAGAATTTTATCCGTCGGAGCAATTGACGGGTCCGCATTGGAAAACCTATGGTCTGGGCTGGTTCCAGGAAGACTACCGGGGAAAGATGGTACAGTTTCATACCGGGAGCCTGGATGGGGCTGTGGCGATCGTGGGGCTGCTGCCTTCCGAGCATTTCGGTATCTACGTATTCGGAAATCTTGGCCATTCCGAGATCAGGCATGCGTTGATGTATAAAGCGATGGATCTCTGGGGTTTTCATGACAATTACCGTGACTGGAGCCTGGAATTTTACAAGCTGTATGCAAAGATGAAAGAGGAAGACAAAAAAAAGGAGAAAGCAAAAGAGGCCTTGCGGGTGCAGGGGACGAGGCCTTCTCTTCCGCTGAACGCGTATGCGGGAAAATATACCAATGAAGCTTATGGCGATGCTGTCCTGGTAGTCAGGGGCGATTCCCTGGATCTGCAATTTCCCAACGATATCGTTTTAAAGCTGGGCCATTGGAATTATGATGTATTTGCCGGCCGCTACAATGGCTGGTGGGATAAACAATGGATCCGGTTTGTGCCGGATGGGACGGGAAAAGTGTTGCAATTCGACAGGGATGGCGTCCTTTACACGAAGGTGGATCCTTCTAAAAAATAATAACCGATATTTATCCTGTTAAAATAGCACCAACATATGAAGTCTGTACTCAGAAGCAGGGATTGGTTTGGCAAAACCGATAAGATGGGCTTTATCTATCGGAGCTGGATGAAGAACCAGGGATTTCCTGAAGACCTGTTCGATGGCCGTCCTGTGATCGGTATTTGTAATACCTGGTCCGAGTTAACTCCCTGTAATGCGCATTTGCGGGAATTGGCCGAGGTGGTGAAACGGGGAGTCTATGAAGCCGGAGGGTTTCCCGTCGAATTTCCCGTTATGTCACTGGGGGAGACCCTGCTCAAGCCTACCGCGATGTTGTTCAGGAACCTGGCTAGCATGGATGCAGAAGAATCTATCCGGGGCAATCCCCTGGATGGGGTCGTGTTGTTGACGGGATGCGATAAGACCACCCCTTCGACCCTGATGGGTGCTGCCAGTGTGGATCTGCCTACGTTGGTGGTTCCGGGCGGGCCGATGTTAAATGGCAAATTCCAGGGAAAAGATATTGGCAGCGGCACCCATGTGTGGAAGTTTGCTGACGACAGGAAGACGGGGAAAATGAGTGACCAGGATTATCTTTTGGCGGAAAGCTGTATGTCCCGGAGTGCGGGGCATTGTATGACGATGGGGACGGCCAGCACCATGGCTTGTATGGTAGAGTCGCTGGGGCTTACCCTGCCCGGCGCGGCGGCCATACCGGCGGTGGACTCCAGAAAGAAAGTGCTGGCGCACCTCTCCGGAAGGAGGATCGTGGAAATGGTGAAGGAAGATCTGCGCTTGTCACATATCCTTACCCGGGAGGCTTTTGAAAATGCCATTAAAGTGAATGCGGCGGTGGGCGGCAGTACGAATTTCATCATTCATCTCACCGCTATTGCGGGCAGGATCGGCGTGCCGCTGGATCTGGAGGATTTCGATCGCCTGGGAAGCCGGATCCCTCTCTTATTGAACCTGATGCCTTCCGGAAAATTTCTGATGGAAGATTTTTATTATGCGGGCGGTTTACCTGCGATCCTGCATGAGCTGAGGGATCAGCTGCATATCGACGCGATCACGGTCACGGGAGCCTCCCACCGGAAAAATATCGAATCGATCAGCACCTGTTATAACCGGGAGGTCATTGCCGCCTATGAAAACCCCCTGATCCCCGAAGCCGGGATCGCGGTGTTGAAAGGCAATCTTTCCCTTAACGGAGCCGTCATCAAGCCTTCTGCAGCCACTCCTGCCCTGATGCAGCATCGTGGGCGGGCGGTCGTATTTGAAAATATAGAAGATTATCATGCCCGGGTGGACGACCCGGCCCTGGATATCGATGAGACCTGTATCATGGTCCTGAAGAATGTGGGACCGGTGGGTTATCCCGGTATGCCCGAAGTAGGGAATATGGCCTTGCCCAAAAAACTGCTGGAGAAAGGGGTGACCGATATGGTGAGGATCTCGGATGGCCGGATGAGTGGTACCGCCTATGGGACAGTGGTCCTGCATGTCTCTCCCGAAGCGGCCGTCGGGGGCGGGCTGGCATTGGTAAAGGATGGGGATTGGATCGAATTGGACGTCGCGGGGCGGCGGTTGCACCTGGACGTTGGTTCCGCTGAGCTGGAAAAGAGAAAAAAGACCTGGACAAAACCCGAGCTCCCCCTTACGGACCGGGGATATATCAATCTTTATATTCAACATGTGCAGCAGGCAGATAAGGGCGCGGACCTGGATTTCCTGGTAGGCGGCTCCGGCGCACAGGTAAGCAGGGATTCCCATTGAATTTCAAATTATGAACCTATTTATCGTTTTGCTGGGCATTTTATTACTGGTAGCCCTGATCAGCTGGGGCAAGGTGAATGCCTTTCTGGCTTTTTTAGTGGTGTCCCTGGTTACCGGCCTCCTATTAGGAATTCCCTTTTCCGGGATCACCCATTGTGTTTACAAGGGCATCGGGGATACTCTGGGGCAGCTGGCCATTGTCATCGTATTGGGAGCTATGCTGGGCAAACTGGTGGCCGAGAGTGGCGCCGCCCAACGGATTGCCACGGTGATGATGAATATTTTCGGGGAAAAATATATTCAATGGGCGTTGATGGCTACGGGTTTTATTATCGGGATCCCCCTTTTTTATAATGTGGGTTTTGTCCTGATGGTGCCCCTGATCTTTTCCGTTGTTTACAAGTACAAATTGCCGGCGGTGTATATCGGACTGCCCATGCTGGCGTCTTTATCGGTCACCCATGGTTTCCTGCCCCCCCATCCGGCTCCGGCTGCGCTGGTAGGACAGTTTCATGCGAATATGGGCAAGACCCTGCTGTATGGACTGACTGTTGCCATTCCGGCCGTCATTATTGCCGGGCCTTTATTTTCCCGCACTTTAAAGGGGATAAAATCTACCCCGCTGGAAGGATTGGTGGCGCCTAACAAGCCTGAGGCACAATTGCCGGGAGCCGCCAATAGCCTGCTGACATCCCTGTTGCCTGTTATACTGCTTATGTTAACGACCCTGCTGCCGTTGATCTTTCCGGTGCAGGGGGCCTTGAAACCATTTTTGGAATTCCTGGGAGATCCTTCTATCATCTTATTGCTGGCTATCGCAGTAGCTACCTATACGCTGGGGATTCGTACCGGCAGGAGCCTAAAAGAGATTATGCATATTTATGAGGACGCGGTGAAGGATATTGCCATGATCCTGCTCATCATCGGCGGGGCCGGTGCGCTGAAGGAAGTTTTCCTGGAGAGCGGGGTCAGCAAGGAGATCGCTGTCGCATTACAGCAGTGGCCTGTTCATCCGTTGGTATTGGGCTGGCTGATCGCGGCGATCATCCGGGTCTGTCTTGGATCTGCTACGGTGGCGGGCCTGACGGCGGCGGGCATTATCCTGCCGCTTATGAAAAGTTCGCATGTGGACCCCAATCTCATGGTTTTGTCGGTGGGGGCGGGAAGCCTGATGTTCTCCCATGTGAATGATGGCGGATTCTGGCTATTCAAGGAATATTTCAACCTCTCTATCAAAGATACGCTGCGATCCTGGTCCGTTATGGAAACCCTGGTGGCCTTTATCGGTCTTGGGGGAGTGCTCTTACTTAATCTTTTTGTTTAATGCGTAATAGGATCATACTAGTTTTGTAAAAAATAAGTCATTGAGCGAATATGAATTAAATGATATTAATTATTTTTATATCCTGTTGATGTGATCTTTAAAACTACTGTGCCAAAAAACATTGTATTTTGGAGAAAACGATTATGAAGGACATCCTGAGAAATGAGTTGTATTCCGGTAGGGGGGCTTCTTCGGGCATGTCTCCTTATCATTAGAAAAACTAGGGTGAAAATTCAAGAGTACATAGCGAGTGGCATCATTGAAAGTTATGCTTTGGGCCTGGCTTCGGAGGAAGACGTCGCCCAGATCGAACGATTGTTACCTTTTCATCCGCCCTTGCGGGAGGCTTTATCTGATTTTGAATTTCAATTGGAGTTATTCGCCCTGGAGCATTCAGTGCCTCCTCCACCCGGCGCCCGGGAAAAGATCCTGGACCGTCTTCGGGAAGTACCTGCCGTGCGGCGGGTTTACCGGCAGGATGGGCAGGATGATCAGAAAGGAAAAGACCGGTCTTCGGAGTATATCCCGATCGAGCATTCTTCTACCCATATAAAGGTCCATAAATATTGGCGCCCGGCTTTTATCGCCGTGTTTATTTTATCCAAGATCTTGCTGGCGCTCGCCATTTATTATTTCGTTCAAAATCAGCACGCTCAAAAAGAGGTCCAGCAATTGCAGGAAAAGCTGATCAAGGCCAGCGGATCAACGACGGAGCCTGGCAAATAACCACCATACCGGCAATAGTAACAGGCACCACCACCAGGGGGAAATTTTCCGGCTGTTTTTTACCGTGAGACTATCGGCTTGCAGGGGATGCGGATTTCCCTGGTAGTTCAGGGCTGCCCAGTAATAAGGCAGTTTATGTACGTAAGATAGGGCGGGGGCGTCGAGCCAGTTCAGCTTGGATAACCGGAGGGCCTGTGCGGCGTTGGGGGGAGTGGATCCGGGAGACGGTTGTCCGGTGGCGAGGGCGGAATAAAACTCCTGCATGAGTTGTGCGGCGGCTTCATCATTCACGTTCCACCAGCCGGCTATCACGGCATTGGCTCCCCCGGCTGTAAATGCGCGGGCGAGGCTTTGTACTCCTTCTCCCGTCACCATCCTGCCGTCGCCTGTACGGCAAGCGCTCAGTACTACCAGGGCCGGGTGATGCTCCAATCCCTTTAATTCGAATAAATAGAACGGTTCATCGAAGAGTTCGATGTGCGGGGCATCCAGGGTATCTTTTTTGGTAAAGGCATGAGAGCTGATATGCAGGAGGGCCGATCCCTCCAGGGCTTTACGAAAAGCGGTGGTGGTGGCCCGTTCATCCGTGTACCAATTTCCATCTTTTATTATGCCCGCTATTCCTTCTTTTTCCCGGACTACCGCTTTCAGTAAGGGTGATTTCCCCTTATCCTGGTTTCCGGAAAGGAAGAAACCCGCCACTCCTTTCTCATTACCGGGTGTAAGGGCCTGTTCCTGCAAGGTGCGCAGGGACCAGGCATAAGAGATCAGGGACTGCCTGACGACGAAAGGCCATTTTTCAGGAGAGGGAGGATTGGAAGGGTTTGTCACTAATGCCTCCACGGGCAGGAGGCTTAACGGACCATCGGGTAATAAAATATATTCTTTTCCTGGCAGGAGGGGGTGGTTGCCGAATAATTGCCGGTAGATCGTATAGGCCTGCCGGTAATAGTCCCCGGGCCGGTTGATCATGGCGTTAGCTCCTTCTTCAAAATACGTGTGTATGAATGTCCGGATGCTGTCCTGTCCTTTTCTGTCCAGGGGCAATTTCTCCGTGAAGCGGATGCCGGACCGGTCGCATTCCACCGCATATAGAGCGGCTGAACCTGCGAAAAAGGACCGGGCGATCTGCCCATTCTGTAATATCAATGGGAGAGAAGAGCCGGGGCTGGCTGTCGTTATGACTTGCGCATCGGGAGCCGGATTGGCCGTGAGGGAGATGCCGGTTGCTCCGCTTTTGCCGGAGGCGATCGTTTTTTCCGCGCCTGTTTTTTTCCGCAACTCTGCCAGATCCCATACCGTTTGTTTTTCCTGTGCTGCGTTAAAGCGGGCGAGGCTGTCGCTGTTCCCGGTTTGTAAGGCCTCTTTCCGGTAATAGACCAGCGCTCTTTCCAGCAGCCGGATCCTGTTTTCCAGGCTGTCGCCGGCGCCGGCTGCGAGGTGAACTTGTTGTTGCTGGAGGACTTCTTCGAGTAGCAACTGCGATTTGCTGCTTTCCATAAATTCCAGCATGGCCTGCTGATATTTCGGTTGTCCCGTCCTTTCCCAGGCTCCCCAGGCGGTGTGAATGGCAGTTTCATACCGTAGCCGGCTATCCGAAACGGATCGCTCCCTGGAAGATCCGGTGATCAGTTCATTACGCAATTTCTTTTCTGTCGCAAAACAGAGGGTGTATAAATGCAAGGCCTCGTCTGTATGATTTTGCCGTTCGTATAATCCTGCCAGGGTGAACAGGAGGTCGAGCAGGGTATTCTCCGCATACAGGTCGGCTTCCTGCAGGGAACCGGCTTTTTTCCCGGGTATCAATACCGAGAGGCACTGATCCAGCCAGTATTCAGCCCGGGCCGGCTGGCCTGACCGGACGCAAAGCGCGCCCAGACGCTGAAAGAGCTTGGCCCGTTCCCGCTTGCGGATGGCGCCGTGTTGTTGTGACAGGCTGTTCTGCAGGGATAGCGCCTTCGTATAAAATTGAAGGGCCGGTGCAGGTTGGTCCGAATAGATATCTCCTGCCTGCTGATAGGCCATCAGTAACCAATAGCCTGCATCGGGGGGTGCCTGTTTGCCGGAAGATGCCTGCTCCAGCACGGCGATACTTTTCCGGATACTTTCCCGGGCGGCATTGTCCTGTCGTAGTTGTTCGCAGGCATCTGCCTGTTCGGACAGGAGAAGGCCGCAGAGGGCCGAATGATTGTTCACCACTTTCAAGCCCTGCCGGCAATAATCCAGGGATAATTCCGGCAGCCCCATATTGCTGGATGTATTGGCCAGGTTGCTATAGGTGCCGGCCAGCGCGTCTTTATCTTCCAGGGAGGCGGCAATGGCCAGCGCCTTCCGGTGAATGAACAGAGCCTGTTCATAGTCTCCCAGCCGGATGTAATTATTACCGAGGGGTTTTAAAATATTTTCCAGCACCAGGACTTCGTCCGCCAGCTCTTTGTGTTGCCGGGCCCATTGAAAGGCCGCCGTATAGGCATCCGTAGAATGTACGATATCACCGCTCATCAGCAGGGCATATCCTTCATTGCTCAGCAGATCCTGCCAGGCTTGTATCTCTTCATTGCTACGGGGACTACGCCAGGCCTTCTCCGTAGCCCAGACCAGCAGGGCCGCCCGGGTGGCGGGTGATTTTACCACCCATTGGATCTGGGTGTAGATCCATGATGTAAGACTGTCTTTTACCTGATCCTGTTGAAGCTGAACCTGGAGGGACTGGGGTAATACGGGGGCCGGGCTTCCGTCCTGGAAGGACATGAATAGCAGGCAGAAGGCCAGCGCTGCAATGAGCGGTGCTGTTTTTCGTTTGTTACCCACCTCTTTCTTCATGTCTTTT